>Ga0068877_10004366_pt1 | contig 11053 bp, 8 predicted proteins | sample NOAtaG_FD_66437 | JGI IMG/M metagenome (GOLD analysis project Ga0068877, IMG submission 66437) | Freshwater lake microbial communities from Lake Erie, under a cyanobacterial bloom - NOAA_Erie_Diel6S_1000h metaG | ecosystem: Environmental > Aquatic > Freshwater > Lake | place: USA: Ohio, Lake... | reverse complement strand
AGTTCGCGATCCTCGGCCAGGAGGAGACGTGCCACGGCGACCCCGCGCGTCGCATGGGCAACGAGTATCTCTACCAGATGATGGCCAAGGGCGTGATCGAAACGCTCGATGGCTACGAGATCAAGACGGTGGTGACGTTCTGTCCGCACTGCTTCCACCAGATGGGCAAGGAATTCCCCGATCTCGGTGGGCACTACGAAGTCATTCACCACACGGAGTACATCGAGCGTCTGCTCAACGACGGGCGCGTACCCCTCGATACCGAACACGGCCAGCGGCTCAAGGTGGCGTACCACGATTCGTGCTACCTCGGTCGCTACAACGAGGTGTACGACGCACCGCGCAACACGCTCAAGAAGGCACTTCCCATCGTGGAGCTGGTGGAGCCCGCGCGCACGAAGAGCCGTGGCCTCTGCTGCGGCGCTGGTGGCGGCCGCATGTGGATGGAAGAGAACGTGGGCAAGCGCGTGAACGTGGAGCGTAGCGAAGAGCTGCTCGCCACCGGCGCCGACCAGATCGCCGTCGCGTGCCCGTTCTGCATGACGATGATCACCGACGGCGTGACCGGCGCGGGGAGCGAGGTGCCGGTGCTCGACATCTCCGAGGTGGTGGCGGCCAAGCTCGCGCAGCCGACTTCCGTGTAACCGGAAGCGGGGGAACAGCTCGTCGGAGACGCAGAGCCACGGAGGCACGGAGAACAGCATTTTCTGGTTTGCTGTCTCCGTGCCTCCGTGGCTCCGTGCCTCCGACGAGCTGTTTTGTTTACGGTGTCGGAGTCGGCACCGTCACTTCTCCCCGCAGCCGGATATCGCGGCTCGACCCGCCTACCATTACCCGCCACACGCCGGGCTCCTCGACGAGCTTCATTGAGGCATCGAGGAACTGCAGCTGCGAACGTTTCACATCGAACGTCACGCGCTGCGACGCGCCAGCCGCAAGCGAAATGCGCGTGAACCCCGCGAGCTCCTGAATGGGCCGCGCCACGCTCGCCAGCACATCACGCAGGTAGAGCTGCACCACCTCGTCGCCGCTGCGCGCGCCGGTGTTCTGTACGCCGAGTGAGACGCGCAACGCGATACTGTCCGTGGCTGGACGCACCTCGACGTGCAGATCACGATAGGTGAAGCTGCTGTACGACAGCCCGTGCCCGAAGGGAAAGAGCGGGTGCCCGGTGAGATCGAGGTAGTCGTCGCCGCGCCCGGTGGGTTTATGCGCGTAATGCAGGGGGACCTGTCCCTCATGCATGGGGAAGGTAAGCGGGAGCCGCCCGGCCGGATTCACACGTCCAAAGAGCACGTCCGCCACGGCGTGGCCGCCTTCCTGCCCCGGATACCACACGTCGAGGACGGCGCCCACGTGTTCGATCCACGGCATGGTAATCGCACTGCCGCCCACGAGTACCACCACCACCGGCGTGCCGGTGGCCGCCACGGCGCGAATGAGTACTTCCTGCTTACCAGGGAGACCGAGCATGGCGCGATCACGGAACTCGCCTTCCTCGATACCGGCCACGATCACGGCGACATCGCTCGTGCGCGCCAGGGCGACAGCGCCGGCGATTTGCGCGGGCTGCCGGTCCACGATACCGGCATCCCATAGGAGCTTGAGGCGCGCATTGCCGGTGGCCTCGAAATACTCGAGGCGAACGCGATGCGATGTGCCGCCGGCCAGTCGCACGGCCGTGCGCTGCGTACCGTAGCTCGCCTTGCGCCAGTGATCGATGCGCAGCGTGTCGTTCACCCACAGACGCACCCCGTCGTTCCCCTCCACGGCGAGTGTGCGCACTCCGCCTGGGGGAACGGTGAGGGTGCCCTCCCACCGGCCGCTGTACCAGTCGAAGGGGATCCCCCGGCCGGGGCCGTTCAGCGTCCACTGAAAGTCCACCTGCGCATCGCGTCGCACGATGGCCGGCGCGCCCTCGAACCCGATGTTCGGCCAGTACTGTCCGCGAAGGCCGGCCACCCGACGGCCGGCGCTGTCGTGAGAGAACGCCGACGACGGAATCACGGCCAGATCGCGCCAGACCCGTGGCACGCCGGCATGGACACGCACCGACGCGCCTGTCGGTGCACCCGCCCGCAGCGCTTCGGCGATAGTCACAACCCGTGCCCCGGGCGGGGAATAGCCACCCGCGCGCCCCTCGACAGCATCGGTACCGATCACGACAATGCGCCCCGCCGTCGAGGCGAGGGGCAGGGTGCCGTGCTCGTTGCGCAGCAGCACGATGGACTTGGCCGCCGCCTCGCGCGCGATGGCGCGATGGGCGGTGGATCGGGCGACCATGGCGGCGCTGTCCTCGTTGGCGTACGGCTGTTCGAACAAGCCGAGGGCAAACTTCACCCGCAGGACGCGCGCGACTGCGCTGTCGATGGCGGCGGGAGCGATGCCGCCCGTGCGAAAGGCATTGAGCCACGCGCGATGCTGGTCGTAGCGGCTCTGGAAGATGACATCGAGTCCCGACTCCAGCGCGTGCTTCGCGGCCGTGGCCGTGCTGGCCTCGGTGTGATGCAGCACGATGGCGCCGCCGGTGGCCGCGGCATCGGAAATCACGAAGCCGTCGAACCGCCATGCGCGCCGGAGCACGTCGGTGAGGAGCGTGCGGTTCTGTGAGGCGGGAGAGCCGTCCACCGAGTTGTACGCACTCATCACGCTGCGTGCACCGGCATCCTGCACGGCCGACTGGAAGGGCGGGAAGTAGCGTTCGCGCAGCAAGCGTTCGCTGAACTCGATGGGATAACTGTCGCGCCCCCCGTCGCCCACATTGGCCACGAAGTGCTTGGGGGTGGCCACCACCCCGCGCCGTTCGAACTCGCGGATGTACGCGCGCCCCATCGCCGCGGTGAGATGGGTGTCCTCGCCGTAAGTCTCCTCCACCCGACCCCATCGTACGTCGTTGGCCACGTTGATGACCGGACTGAGGCTGTGGCGGATACCACGCGCACGGGTTTCGGTCGCGATCGCTCCCGCCACGCGGCCCATCAGGGTGGTATCCCACGTGGCGGCGAGGCCGATGGCCTGCGGAAACGTGGTGGCCCCCTCGCGGCCCAGCCCGTGGAGTGTTTCCTCGAAGGGCATCATCGGAATCCCGAGCCGCGTGGAATCCACGAAGTAGCGCTGGAGTGCATTGATGCGCGCGGCATGCGCGCGCGCCACGCGCGACGCCGGGAGTGTGTCACTGCGTAGGGAGTCGGCGCGCATGCCGGCCGGTGCGTTCACCTGCAGGCCGAACGATCCATGGCGATAGTCGTGTGCCGCATCGTCACGGTCGCCCGGGATCATGAACAGCTGCCAGAACTTCTCCTCGAGGGACATACGCGCGAGCAGGTCGTGTGCGCGCGCGGCCGGAGAAAGCCGCGCATCTCGGTACGGTGCGCCATCGAGCGTGCGGTCGCGGCCTTGGGCAGACACGACTGCGGGTACGCCAAGCGCCAGCGAAAAGCAGAAACGGAGCAGGCCGGGAATTCGCATCCCCAAGCCTACTCCGTGATGCACACTCTTGCAGGCTCGGCGCTGCCCTGCGTGTGGCGCCTGCTAGGCAGCCGAGCGCACGAGACGAAGCAGCTGAATACGCTGCTTGATTGGTCCGGCCTCGTAGGGTACGTCGACGCGACTGGCGACTCGCAGGCCGATGGTGTCGAGATGCTCGAGGAAGGCGGGCTGGGCGAGTCGCCCCGGATCGGCCACGATGGCTTCACCGTGCGGCGCGAGCGCGCGCGCGATGCAGTCGCCCACGAGCGTGGCGTACTCCTTCTCGTAGAGCACGTCGGCCGCCATGACCACGTCGAACGTCCCGAGGCTATCTGGCCACGCACGCCAGTTCACCATGCGCGTCGCCGGCTCACGGCCGATGTTGCGCGAGGCATTCAGACGCGCGATGTGAATGGCATCCTCGTAATAGTCGGTGGCCGTCACGGTGAATCCCGCGGCCATGGCCGCCACCGTGTCGAGGCCCAGGCCACATCCCATCTCGAGCAGCGTACGGCCATGGCCATCCATTTCCAGCAACGCACCAGCCAACACGCGCGCCGACGGCCAGAGATCGGCCCAATAGGGCAGCCGCTCGTCCATCACGTAGTCGGCCTCGCTGATCAGATGATCGGCATTCGCCGGCTTGAAGAGCGTGAACTCGCGGGCGTGGGGCGCCGAGCCCACCGTCACCGTTTCCGTGGCCGTTTCGAACTTGCGGGCGAATGCCGCCTCGAGCTCGGCGCCGTGCAACCCCGACAACTCGATCAGGTTGGAATGCGCGCCGGTTTCCGTCACGACACACGCTCAGTCGCCGCAAACAACACGGGCGCATCGGGGAGGAGCACGGCGGACAAAACAGACCCCGCTTCCACCTGTGCGATATGTTCCGGTACTTCGAGCAGCGCGTCGGCGAGGGCCATGGTTCGCAGCAGATTGGATCCCTGCGCACCGGCGAGTCGCGCCTCGAGCATGCCATCAGGGCCGACATGCAGCGCGATGCGCAGGAAGTACGTGAGGGGGGCGGGGGTCTCCGCCGCATCCATCATGCGAACGGGAATGCGCGCGTGGTGCACGGCGGTGTGGCCACCGAGTGCCCGCAGCAATGGCCAGGCGAACAGCGCGCCGGTCACCATGGTTGAGACGGGATTGCCGGGAAGGCCGACCCACGGTACGGAGCGCACGGTGCCGGTGCCAACGGGGCCACCGGGGCGAATGCGCGCCCGCCAGAAGCTTTGCGATCCGCCCAACGCGGCGAGGGCGTCGCGGGTGTAATCGTGCGCGCCAACCGACACGCCACCGGTGGTGACGAGCAGATCGCATCCGGCGTCGAGCGCATTACCGATCGCTTGCGTGAGTGCTTCCAGAGAATCATGCACCAGCGGGGCCATGGTGACCTCGGCTCCCGTGCCACGCAAGAGGGCGGGCAGCGCGTAACTGCTGGAGGACACGATGCGGTGGCCGCGCTCCACCTCGTCGAAGCGGTCGAGCAGCACCAGTTCGTCGCCGCTCGAGATGATGGTCACGCGCGGCGCCGCGAATACGGGCACGTCGCGCATGCCGATGCTCGCCAGCGCGCCGAGGTGCGATGCTCGGAGTGACGTGCCCGCGGTAAACAGCACACTGTTGGCGGCAATGTCCTCCCCGCGCGGGCGTACGTTCCCACGACCGAGAACGTCGCGGTCGTGGCGAATCTGCACGGCTGTCTCACCGCCGTCGGTATCCTCGATGCGCACGACTGCATCGGCACCGGGAGGCATGGGCGCACCGGTCATGATGCGCACGGCCGTTCCCTGCTGTACCCAGGGCAACGAGGTGGGGTCGGCGCCGGCCACACTGGTGCCGACCACGGGCAACGCGCGCGGCACGGCATCCGTGGCCCCGAGTACGTCGGCCTTCTGCACGGCATACCCATCCATGCCGGCATTATCCCACGGGGGCAGCGCGATACGGCTGAACACGTCCTGCGAGAGGGCCCGCCCGAAGGCCTGTTCGAGAGGCACAACTTCGCTGCGGGGACGTCGCTCCCGCGCTCCCTGCAGCACCGCGGCGAGGGCATCGCCAAACGACAACCCCGTTGCCGCGCCCATCCCCTTGTTGCCGGTCACTTCCCGCCGCCGCTGGCGAGGGTGCTGCCGGCCAGGAAACTGGCGATGAGATCCTGTACGCGCTCCACCTCGCGGTTGGGCGTCGTGAAGTTGTTCGCGAGCATCGAGAAGAGCAGCACGCGTCCGTTGGCGGTCGTCACGTAGCCGCTGAGCGAGCGCGTTTTGTCGAGCGTCCCGGTTTTGGCGCGCACGTTGCCTTCGGCGGGCGTTCCGCGCATGCGCGAGCGAATGGTGCCGTCGACACCGGCGATCGGCAGGGCGTCGCGGAACAGCGCATAGTGGGGCGAGCGCCGCATCACATCGAGCACCTGCACCACCGCACGTGGCGTGAGATAGTCATGCCGTGAGAGGCCGCTGCCGTCACGATACGCCACGTCGGCCGCGGTGATGCCCCACGAGGCGAGCGTGCGCGTGCCAATCGCCTGCGCACTGTCGGCTGACCCGCTGCCTGTGGCATGCAGCGCCACCGTGCGGAAGAACAACTCGGCCATCTGGTTCTGCGACGGCTTCTCCATGCGCTTCAGCACATCGGCGAACGATGGCGACACGATGACGGCAAGCGTGTCGAGCGCGCGGGTGCTCGTATCACGGCGGGCGAGTGATTTCCCCTGCACCACGATACGTTCGGCGGCGAGCGACTCCCCGAAGGCGGCCACGAACGCATCGGCGGGGTGGCGGTAGGCCACGGTGAGTCGCGCACTGTCGCCAAGGGCGAGCGTGCCCGTGAGCACGAGTGTGTGTCCCACGCTGTCGTACGCGGCCTGCAGGCGGGGCGGTCGTGACGCGCCCGCTGCTGCGGCGCTGTCGCGGGTCGTCGCCTCGATACGCAGCGCCGGATAGCGCAGCGTGGGGGTCGTGCTGGCCGACACGGCGGCGCCGATGGTGCGGCCGGCCCGCACCGTCACATACAACTCGCCCTCGTTGAACATCAACTCGTCGATGGCCGCGCTGTAGGCGGCGTCGAAGTCGTCGTAGGCCCACCCGTAGCCGGTCGTAAGCCCCGGCAGCGCGTCACCGAATGGCAGAATGCGCCCGGTGATGCGGCGAATGCCGCGGGCCCGCAACGCCGCAAGCGCTTCGTCGAAGGCCGACTGGGCCCGGCCGCCGCGCAGCGCGTCACTGATGCTCGGATCGCCGCTCCCCTGCAGGTACACGTTGCCGCGCCACGTGCTGCCCCGCTGGACGCCATGGAGCAGCACCGGCGTGCGCCACCGATAGTCGGGGCCGAGCACGGTGGTGGCGATGGCGCCGGTCAGCAGCTTCTGATTTGACGCCGGCATGAACAGGCGATCGGCATCGTGGCTCACGAGCGTGTCACCCGTTTCGGGATCGACGACGAGAATGCCAAGCCGCGCATTGCGCCACATCGGCGCGGAAACGATCGAATCGACCGTGTGCTGCAGCTGCTGCTTCACCGTGGGCGCGGGTACCTCCGCCACGGGCATCATGGCCGGCGCGACGGGCTCCGGCCGGCGCGGCTCGATCGACTGCTGCGTACTCGAACGGGCGCACGCCGTGGAGGCGAGCATCGCCGTGGCCGAGCAGAGCGTCGTGATGGTCCATCGCATGGGGCGGCTCACGCGTCCACCTCGTAGCTGCTGCTGAGCGTTGCATCTTCGGCGAGATGCACCTTGACCACGCGCGCGGTCGTGTGCGCCAGCGCCGCCTGCACCCGCTCGCAGATGAAACGCGCCAGGTTCTCTCCGGTGGGAATCATCTTGCCGTCGGCGAATTCCGGCACGTCGAGATTGATGTTGCGGTGATCGAACCGGTCGCGCACTTCCCGTTGCAGCACCCGATCGAGAAACCCGAGGTCCACGAGAAACCCGGTTTCCTCGTCCACCGGTCCGGCGACCGTCACGTCGCACACGTAGGAGTGCCCATGGTAATTCGGATGGGCACACGCGCCGAAGATGTCGGCGTTCTCCTGATCACTCCAGTCGGGACGACGGTACCGATGCGCGGCGGCGAAGGTGACGCGACGGGTGAGCGACGTGCGGGGCATCGGTCAGCGGAAGATCGGGAACATCACACCAGCCGAGAGGCCCCAATTCCCGCGCCACGCCTCACGCTTGCGTGTGTCGGTGAGAATGGAGGTGGTGTCGGCGGCCTTCACGAAGTAGCGGTCGGGATACTGGTACTTCCAGTAATTGTTCGTGGCATCGATGCGCAGCTGCGGACCACGCCGCGGCAGATAGCGCATACTGATGCCGTAGTTGAACGAGAACTTGGTTCCGAACCTGTATGCCCCCGTATCGGCCTTGGCGAAATCACTCACGATACCGGCGCCCACGTTGATCGACGGCATGAGGTGATGCCACGTCTTGCGTCCCGTGAGCGACATGTCGAGGCCACCGTCGAGGATGTGCGTGGCGACACCGGGCGTGCCGATCACGCGCGTCGCCAACGGATTCCCCGGCGCCAGCAGCCGGCGTTCGCTGGGGGACACCACGTACCGGGCGAAGAGTGAGGCCGGCCCGCCAACGCCGATGTCATACCGCAGCGCCGCTAGCCAACTCGCGGTCGGCGCCACATCGGCGAGGTCCCGCTGCACGGCCATCCAGCCACCCATCACCGTGAGCGTCTGCCCGATCTTCACGTCCTCGTACGGGCTGCGGTTGGGGAGGTGCCCCACCTGTGCCTGCGTCGCCGACGGGGTGAACAGCGAGGCGACGGCAGCCAGCGCGGCTACCGAGGTCGATCGAATGACACGCATGGATTGCATCAGGCCTGAGAAACGGAAGGACGATCGCGCAGGTCGCGACCGGTGATTTCGGGGGGCAGCGTGAGTCCGAGCAGGGCGAGTGCCGTGGGCCCCACATCGCACAACGCGCCGCCGCTGCGCAGCGGGGCCACCTCCTCGGGGTCGATGATCACCAACGGCACCGGGTTGGTGGTGTGCGCCGTGTGCGGCTGATGCGTGACCGGATCGACCATCAGGTCGGCGTTGCCATGGTCGGCGGTGATGATGAGCCGTGCCCCTCCCTTGGCCGCCGCCTCGAGCACACGGCCGAGGCAGGCGTCAACTGTTTCCACCGCCGTGATAGCCGCGGGCAGCGACCCGGTGTGTCCCACCATGTCGGTGTTCGCGAAGTTGCACAGCATGAAATCGTGCGTGCGGTTGGCGAGCGCCTCGCACAGCACGTCGCACACCGCTGGCGCGCTCATTTCCGGCTGCAGGTCGTACGTGGCCACCTTGGGACTGGGCACCACGCGGCGATCTTCGCCAGGCAGCGGCTGCTCATGCCCGCCGTTGAAGAAGAAGGTCACGTGCGGGTACTTCTCGGTTTCCGCCGTCCGCAGCTGCGTGAGCCCGGCGTTCGCGATCACTTCGCCCACGAGATGCTTCATCGACTGCGGCGCGAAGGCCACCGGGAAAGGGAACGAATCCTCGTACTGCGTCATCGTGACGATGTGCACGAGCGGACGCGGCCCCGTGTCGAACCCGGTGAAATCGGGGAGCGCCAGCGCCCGTAGCGACTGACGCATGCGGTCGCTGCGGAAGTTGAAGCAGATGAGCGCATCGCCGTCGCGCATGGGCGCCAGCGCCTGACCGTCCGCACCCGGCATCACCCACGGCTTCACGAACTCGTCGTTCACCCCGGCGTCGTACGAGCGCTGGAGGGCCGCCAGCGCGTCGGTTTCCACGGGGGCCTGGCCGCGTACGGCTGCGTCGTACCAGAGTCCCGTGCGCTCCCAGCGATTGTCGCGGTCCATGCCGTAGTAGCGACCGCTCACACTCGCCAGCTGCGCTTTCCCTTCGATGCGCGCCAACGTGTCGCGCAGGAACGCCATGCCACTCTGTGGCGGTGTGTCGCGACCGTCGAGCATGGCGTGCAGCACCACGCGTGGCACCTGTAGCTGTGCGGCCATCTCCACGAGCGCGTACAGATGTGACGCGAACGCGTGGACCCCACCGTCGCCGAGCAGGCCGAGCAGGTGCAGCGTGCCGTTGTTGAAGCGGGCATGCTCGCACGCGGCCTTGAGCGACGGGTTTTCAGGGAAGCTGCCATCCTCGATCGCTGCCCCGATGCGGACCAGGTCCTGCATGACGACGCGCCCGGCCCCAAGATTGAGGTGACCGACTTCGCTGTTGCCCATCTGCCCCTCGGGGAGGCCCACCGCCTTGCCGCTGGCCGTGAGCAGCGTGCGGGACGGGTGGGACCAGATCCGGTCCCAGTTGGGCGTGTTGGCGAGGCAGATCGCGTTGGCGTCACAGTCTTCGCGATAGCCCCATCCATCGAGGATGATGAGGGCAACCGCGCGGTCTACACGTGCAGACATCGGTCTCCGGGGTATGCTACCGGGAGTGGTGCCCCGGCGGGGTCCTGTTCCGGTTACTGGGGATCGCAGCCTTTGCAATCTAAACCCTGCTGACTCATGCGTGTTCGGCGTCGAACGCTGCTGCTCTCGCTTCTGTTGGTGTCCTTGCTGCTGCTCGACGGTTTCCTGCTCGTCCGTCGCGGGCGGTATCGCGAGGAGACGGCACGGCTGCGCGCCGGGATGACCGAGCTCGAGCAGCAGCGCACCGACGCCATTCTGGCGGCCGACGCCGACCAGGCCGCGCTCATGCTCGAAATCATCCGTCGTCAGGCCCAGAGCGATGAGGCCATTCACCTCGCCGTCAACACCGACTCGGCCTATGTGGCGCTCGAGCGTGGCAGCGCGCGGCTCCGCATCTTGCCGGCGCGCATCGGCCCCGAGCGGCGGGTAGGGGACGCCCCCGATACCGTACGGGTTGCGGTCCCCCGAGGGCTCAGGGTCATCGAACGGCTCTTGGGTGATACCGATAACTGGCCGCTGCCGCCGTGGCTGTGGGCCGACCGTGGGCTGGCCCCACCGGCCGAGCGTAGTGGACCGGGGTGGACCGGGCCCGCCGCAGTCGCGCTGTCCGGTGGCACCCTGCTGTACGCCTTGCCGGCCTCGGGGCCGCTCGCCGACAGCAGTTATGTGATGCCGGGCGCCATTCGGCTCGCGGAGGCGGACCTGCGCGCCATTCGGGAGAACCTGTCGGCCGGCACCCGGGTGTACTTCTACTGATGCGCGAATCCTCCCCTTCCGCGACATCGGCGCGCCCCGCCCGTCCCAGTCATCGGGGCTGGCGCGGTGCCCCCCGCTGGTTGCTGGCGCTGACGGTCATTGCGGCCGTGCATACCGCGTGGCTGACCTACGGGACGCTCACCATTCGTTTCGAGCGCGACGTGGCCCGGCTTGTGTTCAACGACAACTCCGAGGCGCTCGAGCAGGCCGCCCTGCAGGCCGGCTATGGTACTGACAGCCTGCGTTCGGTACTGGCGGCCGTGTCGTTACCGCCAGCCGATAGCACGTATCTGGTGGTCTCCATCACCGACCGCCGCATGTGGTACAAGCGCGCGGACAGCGTACTCTTCACCGCGCCCATCGCCACAGGCTCCGGGAAGCACCTCGTGATCCAGGGAGGCGCGCGAGTCTTGCGCTTCGAAACCCCGCGCGGTCGCCTC
>Ga0068877_10004365_pt1 | contig 11054 bp, 4 predicted proteins | sample NOAtaG_FD_66437 | JGI IMG/M metagenome (GOLD analysis project Ga0068877, IMG submission 66437) | Freshwater lake microbial communities from Lake Erie, under a cyanobacterial bloom - NOAA_Erie_Diel6S_1000h metaG | ecosystem: Environmental > Aquatic > Freshwater > Lake | place: USA: Ohio, Lake... | reverse complement strand
AACGCCCTTTACCTCCCTGCACCCATCGCCCTGCTCGGTGCCCTGCGCGTATTGCTGCCGCAAGGTGGCCTGCTCATCGATGCCGACGCCACCACCGGCCTATTCACAATCGCGGCATGCCGATCCAGCAACGAAGGCCCAGTCGCCGTGCGCGTCGTCCGCGACGCACCCGCCGACGCCCAAGCATGGTCCCACGCCATCACCTCCGCCGCCGGCGAGACCGCCGAACTCCTTGAGATGCCCCTGACGCTGCAAACCCTGGGCACCCTCTCGCTCAGCGACGACCCCGCCGACGTCCCCGGCCTCCCGCCCGGCAAACTCGCCGACTTTGCCATCCCCCTCGGCGCAGCGGTCTTCGCCCTGCAAGCCCAGCCCGACGAACGCCCCCTGCTCGCGATGCTCTACGACGCCCCCATCGCACGCCGAACCCCCGCACTCGGGCAGGCCGACCGCCTCGGCACGCCGCGCCGGCTCGGCGTCGCCGTTGCCGCCTGCTGCATCCTTCTGCTCGGCGCGTATGTCGCTGCCCAGCACCTCCGCCTCTGGGCTCTCGAACGCCGCGCCGGGCAGGCCGCACCCGACACCACGGCCTTCGGCAAGGCCGTTGACCAGCAGCAGATGCTCACGCTCTTGCGCGAACGCCGCTGGCCCGTGCTCCACCTGGCCTCGCACATCACCGCCGGCATGCCCGAGGGCGTGCTCATCGAGACGCTGACGCTCGACCAGGGCCGCCCGATGAGCATCACGGGCACAGCGCCGAGTGCCGAGGTCGTCAACCAGTGGCGTGCCACCCTCGTTGCCGACCGCGCCCTCGCCGACGTCGCCATGCCCCAGCAAGCCCCCGTCGCCGAGGGCGCGCAGGCCGTGCGCTTCACCATCACCGCCAAGGTCGCCGACGCGCTGGCCAGCGTCCAGCGCGCCGGCAAGAGCACGCCCACAACAGAACAGCCCGGCGCACAAGCAACGCCAGAAACACCCGCGCCGCCGGCACTCGCGCCCGCCCCATCAAGCGAGCGCCCGTCGGCACGCCGCCCGCGCGCCGCCGAGACGCCGGCCACCCCCACAGCCCCATCGCCCAGCCGCGCCGAGGCGCCCGCACCACTGTCAGAATCAGAACTCTCGAAGTTGACCCTCTCCCAAGCCCGCATCCAATGGGCACGCCGGCGCGGCTGGTCCCAAAATCAGACCATCGACGAACCCACCCGCCAGCGCCTCACCGCCGAGGTCGAGCAACTCCAACGCCGCATCGACGAACTCAAATCCCAGAACGAACCAGCAACCGGAGGCGCCCAATGAACCTCCGCGAACGCTACAAGGCCCTTCCCCGTGCCGGGCAGTGGCTCATCTGGTTCGTTGCCGTCCTCGTCGGCTACTTCGCCCTCGTCGAGCCACTCCTCGCCCACGCCGCCGGCGTGAGCACCAGGGCCGACCGCCTCCAGTCCATCCTCGACGCACAGGCCAAACTAGCGCAAGAACGCTCCCAGGCCGGCAACCTCATCGAACGCGGCCTCCTGGCCACAGGCCTGCCCAACCCGCCCACCCCCGGCGGCGATCCCCTCGGCACACTCAACCGCCGCGTCGACCGCCTCGCACGCGACCACGACGTCACCATCAAACGCCGCACCGAACGACCCAACGCACCCATCCCCGGCAACCCCGAATGGAACGGCCAGCGCCTCGAACAAGTCGGCATCGAGTTCGTCATCGACTGCGACACACCCCAACTCGTCGCCGTCCTCAAAGACCTCGAAAACGCACCGGAGGTCCACGCCATCTCCCAACTCCGCGTGCAAAAAATCTCCACCCCCGCCACGGGCAAGGACGACCCCGGCCTGCTCAGCGTTACGCTCCTGCCCGTTACATGGGTCCTCTCAAGGGAGGCCAGCAAATGACCTCTGGCCCAACCTCCACCCCAAACCCAACCCCCGCGCCGATCCCCAGCACCGGCGCACGCACAACAACCCGCACGCTCCTTGGCCTCCTCGCCGTGGTTGTCATCCTCTTTACGCTCATCTCCCTGATCTCCATGTCCTGGTCGGCAACAGCCCCCATGCGCCAGCCCCGGGCCACGCCCGTCGAGCCGCTGAGCGACAAGGACATCGCCGCCAAACGCTCCGCCTTCACCGAGCAACTCGCCAGCGCGGGGCGCACACTCGAACTCCGCTCCCCCTTTGCCCCCCCTCGCCCCGTCGAGCCACCCAAGCCCAAAGTGCCTGCCAAGTACGCCGGCCCCGCACTCGTCGGCGTCGCGGGCGGGCAGGTCTTCTTCGCCGATGGCGCACGCATCGCCGTCGGGCAGACCAAAGGTGCCGTCGAGGTCGTCTCCCTTGACGCTCCCTGGAGCGTCCGCCTCCGCTGGTCGGGAGGCGAGTACGACGTCCCCCTCCTCGAACGCAGGCCAGTCAACTTCAACCAAACCCCTGCCCCACGCGACACACTCTTCAAACTCAACCCCGCACCAACCACGCCCGAACCAACCACACCACCCCCGGCTCAATAGACCCATCTGTCGCCCGCGCGACCCCTCCTGTGGAGTCAACGTGAACAAAGCACCTTCAACACTGCAACCGACCCGAGCCGTCATCACCCTGGTCCTCTCCGCGGGCCTCGCCTGCTCCGTCATCGCCCAGCAAGTCCCCCCAGCGCCACCCGCACCTGAGCCAGCCCCCGCCGCCCCAGCACCCGCACCCCGCCCACCCGAAATAACCGACGCCCTCGGCCGCCGCATCATCGACAACCAAGAGACCGTCCTCGCCTTCCCCAAAGCGACCGTCGAGCAGGTCATCCCCTTCATCGCCGAGAGCACCGGCAAGGTCATCATCCCCCAGCAAGAAATCCTCGCCCGGCGAATCTCCGTCATCAACGACAAGCCCATCCCCCGCAAGGCCGCCCTCGACATGCTCTTCTTCGCCCTCCAGCAGGCCGGCGTCGCCGTTATCGAAAACCCCGACTTCATCCTCCTGCGCGACCAGGCCGACATCGACCGCCAGCCCGTCCCCGTCGTCGGCCCGGGCAACAGCACCCTCGACCGCACCGACCTGGGCGCGATCGTGCAAAAAGTCTTCAGCCTCAAGCACGCCAGCGCGCCCAACGTCGCCGAGATCGTCAAAACCAGCCTCCCCGACAACGCCAACAAAATCATCGCCGACGCCGACAGTTCCCAGGTCATCGTTACCGCCCCCGTCGCCATCCTCCAACGCATCGAGCGCACCATCATCGCCCTGGACAGGCCACCGCCAGACCTCCCACGCAGCGAAACCTTCCAACTCCGCTTTGCCGACGCCGAGAGCGTCGCCGGGTTCATCCGCGAGCTCTACGGCGATGCCTCCACACGCTCCACACGCACAAACGCTGGCAGCAACCAGGGCGGCGGTGGCCAGGGTGGTGGCCAAGGACGACCCCAGCAGCAAGGCAACCGCCCCGCCGGCGGCGGTGGTGCCGGCGGCGGTGCTGGCGGCCTCAACCCCAACGAAGGGGGCTCCGGCGCGCGCGCACAAGCCACGCCCGTCTCCTCCATCCTCCGCGTTACCGCCAACCTCCAGCAGAACGCCGTTACCGTCCTGGCAGAGTCGGCCATCCTTAAATCCATCCGCGACAACGTCGAAAATGAATGGGATAAACCCCTCCCCGCAGAGGTCGTCACTCCCCGCGTCTTTGACCTCAAATACACCGATCCAATCAAAATCCGCATCGTCCTCGAAGGCCTCTTCGGCACCGGCACCACAGGGGGCGGCGCGCGCCAGACCGCTGGACGGCTCGCAGGCCAGTTCACCTTCCAGGCCGTGCCAGAGGCCGGGCGACTCATCGTCGTCGGCACCTCCTCAGACAACATCCAGGTCATCGAGCGCATCATCGCCTCGCTGGACCGCCCCATGACCTCCGGCCTGCCCGACGTCATCGAACTCAAGCACGTCCAGGCCGAGGACCTCGCCGAGCAACTCAACGCCCTCCTCGCCCAGGACGGCACCTTCGCACAAATCCGCCGCGTCAGCACCGACCTCTCCAGCAACACCTCCCAAGCCTCACCCTTCGCCGCCAGCACAGGCGCTCAGTTTGACACCAACACCTTCGCACGCGACACCCCCACCGACGTGCTCAGCTTCTGGTGGCAACGCTCCCGACCAGCCACCGACAACTTCGGGGCATCCAACCTCGTCGCCAAGGCCCGCATCGTCCCCATCGCCAAGAGCAACAGCGTCCTGGTCCTGGCCCCACTGGAGTACCGCGCCTCCATCGCCGAGCTCATCGCACGACTGGACAAACCAGGCCGGCAGGTGCTCATCTCCGCCATCATCGCCGAGATCTCCACCGACGACGCCCTCTCGCTGGGCATCCGCTTCTCCAGCAGCGCCATCAACCCCACCAGGATCGACAACGCCATCGGCGTCTCCAACGACCTCGACGCCAGCAAGAACAATATCTTCCCCGGCCTCTTTGACACCAGCGTCCTCAACGTCGGCATCAACCTCAACGCACTCCTCCAGGCACTGAGCGAAAAACAAAAAGTCAAAATCCTCTCCGAGCCACGCATCTTCACCGGCGACAACCAAGAGGCCACCTTCTTCGACGGCCAAGACATCCCCTTCATCACAGACTCCGAACAGAGCACCAGCGGCAACCTCGTCCAGAGCTTCGATTACCGCGCCGTCGGCATCAACCTCCGCGTCCGACCACGCATCACACCCGAACGAGACGTCGACCTCAAGGTCAACCTCGAACTCGCAAGCATACAGCCCCAGCAAACCCTCTTCGGCGGCTTCATCATCGACCGACGAGAGACCACCACCCAGCTCATCGTCGGCGACGGGCAGACCGTCGTCATCTCCGGCATCATGCGTGCCGAAGACTCCGACATCAAACGGAAAATCCCCCTCCTCGGCGACATCCCACTCATCGGCCCACTCTTCACCAGCACCGAACGCTCAACAACCAACACCGAACTCATCGCCTTCATCACACCCGTCGTCGTCCTCAACGGCAAAGAACTCACCAACGTCAACCAGGCCCCACGCGACCGCCTCAACCAACTCCGCGGCGAACTCGCACCCACACAACCCAAACCAGATCAGACCCCAGAACCATCACCCACAACATCACCCACAACAACACCCACAACAACACCCCAAGAGCAGACACCCCCTTGACCCCATCCCCCGCTCTCTCGGTATCAAACCCCTCCCCCGAGGGGAGGGGCAGGGGTGGGGTTGACATGCACAAAAGATTCAATACAACAGCCCACCCCTAAGCCCCAACCAAGCCCAAGACGGTCGGCTCGGAGAGCCGACCTACCCCAGCAACCCAATCGCCTCGTTCACACTCCCCACACCCATCAACTCAATCTTCACCCCCCCAGGCACCACCATCTTCCCCTTGCCCTTGGGCACAATCACCCCTGTGAACCCCAGCCGGGCCGCCTCCGTCAACCGCTGCTCCAGCTGCGCCACCGCGCGCACCTCACCACCCAGCCCAACCTCACCGACCGCGCACGTCCGCGCCGGCACCGCTTTCTTGTAATGCGCCCCGGCTATCGCCAGCAGCATCGCCAAATCCGCCGCCGGCTCACCCACCTTGATCCCACCCACCGCGCTGGCAAACACATCCCGATCCGCCAGCCGCAGACCCCCGTGCTGCTCCAGCACCGCGATGAGCATGCTCAGCCGCGAGGCGTCCACACCCGAACTCTTCCGCTTGACCGCACCAGGGAACCCCGTCGCCGTCAGGGCCTGTAACTCGACCAGCAGCGTGCGCGTCCCCGTTAGCACCGGGCAGACCACCGTGCCCGCCCTCGGCGGCCCCTCCGCACCCGCCGCCGCGATCAGCACCCCGTGCGGAGCCTCCCGCAGACCTTCCCCGGTCATCTCAAAGAGCCCCAGCTCCAGCGTGCTCCCAAACCGGTTCTTCACCGCCCGCACGATCCGGTGCGAGTGGTACCGGTCCCCCTCAAAGTAAACCACCGCATCAACAAGATGCTCAAGCATCCTTGGCCCGGCCAGTATCCCGTCCTTGGTAACATGCCCCACCATCAGCACCGCCGCACCCGTCGCCTTGGCCATAAACACCAGCTCAGCCGTGCAACGCCGCAACTGCGTCAGCGACCCGGGGAACGCCTCCACCGCCGGGTTATACACCATCTGCACCGAATCAATAATCAGCACCCCCGGCTTGCCCGTCCCACCCTCCCCCTGCTCGCCCAACACCCGCGCCGCCTGCTCACCAATCCGCTCCAGGCTCGTATCACTGAGCACAAACAACTCACCCTGCCCGCTCACACCCAACCTCGCCGCCCGCATATGCACCTGCTCGGCTGACTCCTCACTGGAAACATACAGCACCCTGTGCCCACCCTTTGTCAGCGCGCCCGCCGCCTGCAACAGCAGCGTGCTCTTGCCGATCCCAGGGTCACCGCCAACCAGCACCGCCGAGCCTGGCACGATCCCCCCGCCCAGCACACGGTCCAGTTCCCCCATCCCCGTAACAATCCGCCGTGCAAGTGCTCCGCCCTTGGGGTCAATGTCCGTAACCGATACAGCCCGGTTGACCTGCCCCTGCCCACCCTGCTCCTGCGTCCACTGCTGCACCGCCGAGCCGCGCGGGTCGGCCTTGGCCTTGCTCTCAAGGCGCTCGGCCACCAGCGCGTCCCACGCCCCGCAGTCGGGGCACTTGCCCAGCCACTTGGTCTGCACCCCCCCGCACGCCGAACACGCGAAAACCTGCTTGCTCTTTGCCACGCCCACAGCATAACGCCCGCCCAGCCCCGGGGCACGTTGATCTCTACGCTTGTTGGCAGGTTTTTACCCCACGATGTCCGCCCCGCACCTCCCACAGCCCGTCTTGGACGCCGCCGCCGCGGTCCTCAAACGCCCTGGAAAGTTCTACCGCCGTTTCCGTCGCACCGTGCGCGTCTGCTTCGTGCTCCTCTGCCTGCTCCCGGCGGTGATCCTCATCCTCACGCAAGGCCCCGTCCCCCGCTACCTCCTCAAGCGAGCCATCAGCCAAGCCACCGGCGGCGAGTTCACCTCCACCTGGGTCAGCCTCAAACTCAACGGGCAGTTGATCATCGACAACCCCCAGCTCCGCGTCCCCACCATCCCAGGCGACCCCGGCCGCCTCTTCAACGCCGACGCCATCGTCGTCGACCTGGACTGGTCCGCCTGGGCCGCCGGCGTCGTCGCGCCGCGCGGCGTCACCCTCAAACGACCCGTCGTCCGCGTCGCCATCGACACGACCAACAACACCATGAACATCGCCGCCCTCGGCATACCCGCCGGCGGCACAGGCCAGATGCGCGTACCACGCATCCAGATCGAAGCGGGCCAGATCATCCTCGGCGAGTTCGCAGCGCAGAACCTCACCACGCTCGCCTCCCTCAACGCCCACGGCTGGATATCACCGCTCCCCCAACCCGACCAGTACATGCTCACACTCCGCGCCGAAGACCCCCTCGGCGGCAACACACCCATCACCGTCAACGGCACACTCGACCTCGCACGCGCTGAGGGCGTCATCGACGCCGGCAGCCTCCAGCTCGCACGATGGGGGCCAGAACGCGTCCCCTCCATCATGCGCGACGTCTGGGAAATCCTCCGCCTCCGCGGGCAGATCGCACGCATGCAACTCCGCTTCGGACGCGTCCTGGGCGTCCAGACCACACTCACTCTCAACGACGTCTCACTCAACGTCCCCGTACCCGCAGGCCGACGCGAGATCACCGGCTCACGCAACCCCCGCATGGACGGCGTAACAGGCACCCTCTGCATCACCACCGCCGGCCCAGGCAAAGGACTCCAGGCCGACCTCACAGGCTCCTTCGAAGACCTCCCAGCACGCGTCCGCATCAACAGCCAGGGACTGGACCTCAACTCCGCCTACCAGGCCACCATCACCGCCGAGCACCTCAAACTCGAGAAAGACCCACGCATCCTCTGGTTCGCACCCGCCATCGTGCTGGCAAACTTCGAACGCTTCAGCGGCCCCACCGCCGTCATCGACGCACGCATCCAGATCAACCGACCAAGGCCAGAGACCAACGGCACACCGGCCGACACCTCCATCGGCGGCACCATCATCTTCCGCCAGGGCGTCGCCGCCTTTGACCAGTTCCCATACACCATCAGCGACCTCGCAGGTGCCATCACCTTCGACGAAGACAAGGTCAGCATCCTCGGCATCACCGGCAGAGGCCCAACCGGCGCACGCCTCTTCGCAGAGGGAACCCTCGTGCCCCCAACCAGCGACGCCCGCCTGGAAATCAACGTTACCTGCACCGACGTCCCCATGGACGACTACCTCATCGACGCCATCAAACGCAGCAAGGCCGCCGCACTCGCCGACGCCATCTTTTCTAAGCCCATCTACACCCGCCTGCTCAACGAGGGGCTGATCCGCAACCAAGAGGCCACCGAACGCTACACGCAAGAACTCCACTCTTTGGACGCACAACTCACCGCCAGCGACCAACCCCCCGACGGCAACGCCCTCACCCGCCGCGCTGACCTCGCCCGCCGACTCGCCGCACCCGCCATCGACTTCGGCGGCACCATCGACGCCATCTCCGTCCGCATCCGCAGCGACTTCGGCCTCGAGCAGCCCACACGCCAAGAGATCCTCGTCGGCTTCGCCGGCGCAACGATCATCAGCAAGTTCTTCCCCTTGCCCGCCCGCGCCGACCACCTCGCCCTCCGCATCACCGACACCGCCGCCGAGATCAAGGGCAACGGCCTGCAAGGGCCAGAAGGTGGCCTCATCGATCTCGACGCCCGCGTCGATATCCGCCGCGAACCCTCCACCGGCCAGTGGACATACGACCCCAACGTCGCCGCCTCCTTCCACGCCCTGCCCGTTTCACCCCTGCTCATACAGGCCATCCCCCACAAGGCCGGCCCACAGCAAACCAACGCCGACCCGCGACTGCTCCTCTCGGCCATGAACATCTCAGGCCCCATCGACGCCACGCTCACCCTCACCACACCCCCCGACGGCCCAACCTCCACACTCGTCAACCTCTCTTTCAACAACCTCACCAGCCAGCCCCAGCACCACCACCAGGCAACCGGCACCCCCGCCAAACTCACCAACATCGCCGGGCAGGTCGCCATCACCGACGACCGCATCACCTTCAACCAACTCACCGGCATCTTCGTCCCCGCCACTGACCAACCACCAGCAACACCCTCCACCATCACCCTCCGCCCCGGGAACAACTGGTGGATCGGCAAAGGCCGCCCACCCACCGCCGGCCGGCTCGACTTCACGCTCCGTGATATCGAAACCTCCCTCGCCCTCGAGCACATCATCCGCCCCTTCTCCGACGGCACCGCCGACGCCATCTCCAAGATCCGCAAACCCCGCCAGCCCGCCGGGCGCATCGATGCGGATATCTCCATCGCACAAGAAGACGACGCCAACCCCCAAGGCTCAGTGCGGGCACGCATCTTCAACCCCCAATCCCTCTCCGCCCTGGCCGACAACATCCGCATCGACACAAGCAACGCACTCGGCAGCATCCTCGTCCAAGCCCCCATCTGCGGCCCCGAACCCGTCCGCATCGACCTGCAAAACCTCCGCGCCGACATCCGCCTCAACGGCCAGCCACTCGCCACCGCCCAACTCACCGGCACCGTCGCCCTGGCCGTCGAACCGACCCCCGACAACCCCGGCACACCCCAGCGCGTCATCGAGCCGGTCAACCTCCTCCTCCGCGACGCACGCTTTGAGTCCCCACTGGTCAAAGAACTCCTCACCCACTACGCCCCGCCACGCGTCGCCGACTTCTACGCCCGCGCCGCCCCGGCCGGCGACTTCGATGCCGAGGTCTCCATCACCCCACGCCCAAACGCCACGGGCAACCAAACCTCCATCGCCCTCCGCCCCCGACAACTCTCCATCACACTCGACGACAAACGCTACCAACTCCCCACCATCTCAGGCGAGGTCACACTCCAAGACCTCAACGCAGGCCAACCACCCGCAGGGCTCATCGATCAACTCACCATCGTCGGCGACAACTGGCAACTCACCACCGTCGGCACCTGGTCCGCAGGTGGCAACGCTCCGGGCGATCCCTCCTGGCAAGCCTCCACCACACTCACCCTCGAAACCACCGGCCTACCACCCTCACTGGCCTCCATACTCCCACCCGCGATCGAAAACCTCATCACCAAAAGCAACATCACCACCGACGACCCCATCACCACACAACCCCTCACCCTCGAACTCAACCAGCCCGACACCGGCAACCTCAACTGGTCCCTCGCCGGCCGCATCGACTTCACCCGACTCAACCTCGACCGCGGCCTCAAAATCACCAACGCAACCGGCAACGCCACGCTCAAGCTCCACTCCGCACCCACCGGCCCCGCAGGCACCATCCGCATCGCCGCCGCAAGGGCACGCATCCAGGGCCTCCTCCTCGCAGGCATCGACGCCGACCTCACACTCGGCCTCCCCAACACCACCCTCCGCATCGATAACGCCTCCGCCTGGGCCTATGGCGGTCGCGTCCACGCCCAAGCCAACCTCGGCATCGACCCCCAAACCACAACCGACGGCCGCACCTACCAAATCTGGCTCACCGCCGCGGGGCTGAGCTTCCTGGACCTCCGTGCCGAACTCCTCCGAACAGGCGCAAATCCCTCCCCATCCCCACCCGACAACACCGCCGACGACACCCCCAACGACACCGCAGATGCAAGGCCCAACTACACCCGCGGCACACTCACACTTGACCTCTCCCTCTCGGGCACACCCGATCAACCCAGCGCCCTCATCGGGCGAGGCTCCGCCACCGTCGCCGGCGGCAGCACCATCATCAACCTCCCCATCGTCGTCGGGCTGATGCAAATCTCCAACCTCAACCTCCCCACCGACGAGCAGTTCGACTTCGCCGCCACCGACTTTCACATCCAGGGCCAGACCATCGGCGTCGACCACGCCGTGCTCCTCTCGCCATCGCTCGCAATGATCGGCACGGGCACCATCGCCCTGCCCGACGGGAACCTCAGCCTCTCGTTCAACAGCCGATCAAGAGTCAGGCTCCCCCTGCTCACCGCCATCTT
>Ga0068877_10004356_pt1 | contig 11062 bp, 8 predicted proteins | sample NOAtaG_FD_66437 | JGI IMG/M metagenome (GOLD analysis project Ga0068877, IMG submission 66437) | Freshwater lake microbial communities from Lake Erie, under a cyanobacterial bloom - NOAA_Erie_Diel6S_1000h metaG | ecosystem: Environmental > Aquatic > Freshwater > Lake | place: USA: Ohio, Lake... | reverse complement strand
TTCCAGGCCACGCCCATGTTCCGGGCCGTCGCCCGGCTTCAGATCGATCCCGAAAACCAGGGCGTGCTGAACCTCAACAGCCTCTCTCTTGGCAACCAGGACCAGAACTACCTCACCACCCAGTACCGCAATCTCGAGAGCCGCAGCCTGATCCTCGAGGTCATGGACAAGCTCAAGCTCGAGTCCGAGGACGAGCGCTACTCGAAGGCCATCGACAAGGTCACCGCCGTGACCAAGGACATCAAGATCGTGCCCATCCGCCTGAGCCGCCTGGTCGAGGTGCAGGTGACCCATCCCAAGGGGGAGCAGGCGCAACGGATCGCCGACATGATCCTCAAGGTCTTCCTCCAGCGGAACCTGGACGACAAGAAGCAGAAGGCCCTGCAGGGCTTCCAGATCCTGGAGCAGGAAGCCAAGGGCAAGGAGGTGGAGTTGGCCGACCTCCAGAAGGACCTTCAGAAGTACCGGAAGGAGAAGGGGATGGTCTCGCTCAAGGATGAGCAGAACATCGACGCGGCCACGATGCGTGACCTCAAGACCGCCTACGAGACGCTCCGCTCCACCGCCGACATCGCCAAGCAGACGGCCCAGCAGGCCCGCGAATGGGTGGCGGCCGGGAAGGAGATCACCGACTTCGGCCCGCTGGCCAAGGATGAGCAGGTGGCCTTCCTGCGCAAGCAGGTCAACGAGAACAGTTCCAAGCTGGCCGGCCTGCGGACCAAGTACCGGGAGAAGCACCCCAAGGTGATCCAGGTCTACACCCAGTTGCAGGCCGATTCGCAGAGGCTGCGCGACGAGTCCGAGCGCGCCATCCAGGCGATCTTCCAGCTCGGGGAACTCGAGTCCAGCCGTGAGGCCGAGGCCCTGCGGAAGTACAAGGAATCGGTGGAGCGGGTCTTCGCCCTCGACGAGGCCAAGATCCAGTACGACATCATGGAGCAGAAGCTCAAGCGGGTGGAGGGCTTCTACCAGACCATCCTGACCAAGGCGAAGGACTTCGACATCGGCACCAAGGACCTCCTCCAGAACATGAAGGTGCAGGATCCGGCCTTTGCCCCCCTCAAGCCCGTGAGCCCCAACAAGCCGCTCATCTTCGTCGGCAGCGTCGTCGGTGGTCTCGCGGTGGCGCTGGGCCTGGCGCTGTTCTTCAACTTCCTCGACGACTCGGTCAAGAGCCAGGAGGACGTCGAGAACTTCCTGCGGCTGCCCTTCCTCGGGTACATCCCGAACATCAAGTCGGCCAGCATCGTCGAGCGCGACCTCCAGTCGCATCTCCACCCGACCTCCAGTCCCGCCGAGGGGTTCCGGACGCTCCGGGCGGCGATCTCGCTGGCCAAGAATGCCGACAAGCTCCGCGTGTTGGCCTTCACGAGCACCATCCCGTCGGAGGGCAAATCCCTGGTGGCATCCAATTTCGCCATCGTCACCTCCCAGACCGGCCTCAAGACACTGCTGGTCGATGCGGATCTGCGGCGGCCGTCGGTCCACAAGGCCTTCCAGTTGCAGAGTCCTGTCGGACTCTCGGCCTATCTCGCCGGCCGCACCGACAATCTGAGCGAGTTCATCCACACCACCGAGGTGCCGAACCTCGATGTGATCTGCTGCGGTGCGGTGCCGCCCAACCCCTCCGAGCTCGTCGGCTCCAACCGGATGGTGCGCTTCCTCGAGGAGGCGGCCCGTCGGTACGATCGGGTGGTCCTCGACTGCCCGCCGGTCTCCGCCGTCTCCGATCCGCTCATCGTCGGGGCGATGGCCGACGCCATGGTCTTCGTGACGAAGTTCAACAAGATCCGTCGCGAACATGCGCAGCGTTCGGTGCAGCGCATCCAGGACGCGGGCATTCACCTGGTGGGTCTGGTGCTCAACGACATCGATTTCGAGGGCAAGGATTCCTACTACTACAGCTACCACTACTACCAGAACCGGTACTACTCCTCGCACTACCGCAACAAGTCGGCCGATGAACCAGCCGGCAAGAAGACCCCGTCGGACACGGCCAAGTCCGCCTGAGATCCGCGGGGATCCGGTGGACAGGAACGGCGCGCCTCCGAAATGGGGCGCGCCGTTTCAGTTTCTGACGGGTTGGATCCACCGGTTGAGCCTCGAGCGCGGGTGATGGCAGCCCGGAGGCCGGAGAGGGGCGCCTCGGCGATCCCCCCCGGCCGACGCATGGATCAGGCTTATTCGCGGACGGTGGTGGTCTGGTCCAGTCTTGGTTCGAAGGATGATTCCCGTCCGTCCGCCCATCGAACCCTCGCCTCGGTGACCCGGCCGCGTCCGACGCCAAGGTGGAGGGGAAGTTCGCTCTGGGAGAGGTAGCTCTTGGTGGGCATCACCTGTCGGGAGATCCGACGGCCATCCTCGGTGCGCAGGTGGACCCAGGCCCCGATGGCCTCCGGATTGCCGGCGCGCCCGACCAGACGCAGGCGGATCCAGTGGTGTCCGAGGGATTGGTCGTTGCGCAGCAGGAGCGGTGGTCCGGCGATCTGGGTCATGACCACGTCGGGATCCCCGTCGAGATCGAAGTCGGCGTAGGCGGAGCCGCGGCCGACGATCGCCCGGAAGAGATCGGCGCCGCTCTCGTCCGGGGTGACCCCGATGAAGGTCTGGTCGCCCCCGCCATTCCAGAAGAGTTGGGCCGGTTGACGGTACCGGACGTTGGGCTGGACCTTCTCGATCTCTTCCTCGATGTGGCCATTGGTGGTCAGCACGTCGAGACGCCCGTCGAGGTCGTAGTCGAAGAAGAACAGGCCGAACTTGAGGAGCAGGCGGCTGGCCGGACCGATGCCCTCGGTGATGGCCTCGTCGGCGAACACCAGGGCGTCCTTGGCCGGCTGCGCCACATAGAGCGCGTTCATCTCGTTGGCGAAGTTGCCGATCGCGACGCCCAGGGCCCGGTCGGACCGGAAGCGGGCCGCGTCGATGCCCATGGCTCCCCGGGTCTGTCCGTAGGCGTCGAAGGCCATGCCGCTCTGGGCGCCGACCTCCTGGAAGGTCCCGTCGTGCCGGTTGGTGAAGACGAAGTTCTGCACGGTGTCGTTGGCCACCACCAGATCCATCCACCCGTCGTCGTTCAGGTCGATGGGGGCGACGGCCAGGGTCTTGGCCATCGGGAGGCCGGTGGCCGGATTGCGCACGCGCAGGCCGCTGCGGGCGGAGACCTCGGTGAAGCGCGGGGGTGCCCCGGGGCTCGGCGGACCATCGTTGCGGTGGAGGGCGGGAAAGGTTCCCGGAAAAAGCCAAGGCCGGCCGTAGGCCCTGCCCACCCCGACCAGTTGGTTGTTCACCTCACGATCCATCGATGGCGACCACTCCACGTAGTGGCCGACGAAGAGGTCGAGATCCCCGTCCCGGTCGACGTCCAGCCAGGCGGCGGCGGTGGACCAACCGGATGACGAAGCCGGGAGTCCGACCTGCGTGGTGAGGTCCTGGAAGCGCCCGTCGCCCAGGTTCCGGAAGAGCCTCAAGCCCCCCACCCCGGTCAGCAGCAGGTCGGTCCGTCCATCCCCGTCCATGTCACCGCAGGCCGCTCCCATCCCATGGAATGGCGCATCAAGGCCGGATCCGGCCGTCACGTCGGTGAACCGGATCGGGCCTCCGGGTGCCGTGTCATTCCGGTAAAGCGCGGCGGTCGCCGGTGGGCGGCCGGTGGGTGGGGCGTCGGGCCATTCGGTGCCGTTGACGAAGAGCAGGTCCGCGTCGCCGTCCCCGTCCATGTCGAAGCAGGCCACGCCACCGCCGAGGGTCTCTGGCAGGAGCTTGTCGCCACGGGCTCCGTTGACATGGACGAAGCGGATCCCGGCCTCGCGGGTCACGTCCGTGAAGGCCACCTTCGGTGGGCGAAGCCCCTGCCGGTCGCCCGGTTGCCTGGGGCTGGCGATGGGTTCCACGGCGGTGGCACGGGGCTCGGGACGCCGTTGAAGCCACCACACGGCGGTCGCCGCCACGGCGCATAGTCCCACCAGGACAACCAGGGATCGTCGCAACGCCTGGCTGATCGCCTCCTCGCTCGCCTCGGGGTCCGGTCCGGGAAGGGGATCGTCGTCGGCCATGGACAGCACGCTGGGATCACGGGCGGGCTTTTTTCAAGCCCGCAGCCGCAGATCCCACCCACCCTGATCGCTCACCCCACCCGGCATCGGGCCGGACTCCTGATCCCGTGCCGGGAGTGTTTGACCAGTGGCCGACGGGGCAGGCACGCGGCTGGCCAACGGACCGCGGCTCTGGTTGCCTTGACGGACGATGGCGAGCGATGGCGGATCCCCGAGGCCCTGGGCGGCCCTCCTGAAGGAGGTGTCCCGCTCCTTCCACCTCACGCTCCGGGTGCTGCCCCGTTCGGTGCGGCGCCCCATCGGACTGGCCTATCTGCTGGCCCGCGCGACGGACACCGTGGCCGATGCCGCGTCGCTGCCGGTCGACCTGAGGCGTCGGACACTGGAGTCCCTCCGGGCCAGGATCCTCGATGAGACCGCCCTTCTGCCCAGGCTCGAGCCCTTTCAGGGAGAGGTGCCCGAGATCACCGCAGGCGAGCGTCGCCTGATGAATCGCCTGACCGAGGCGCTGGAGGCCCTCGACCGGACCCAGGCCTTCGAGAAGGCCTGCATCCGCTCCGTGCTGGAGACCATCACCGGCGGCCAGATCCTCGACCTTGACCGCTTCGGCGGAACCCGGCCGGGGCAGGGCGTGGTGGCCTTGCCCGATGCGGCGGCGCTCGACGACTACACCTACCGGGTGGCCGGGTGCGTGGGCGAGTTCTGGACGCGCGTGTGCCGGGCCCGGTTGTTCCCGACAGCCCGCATCGATGAGGACGACTGGCTCGCGGACGGCATCCGCTTCGGCAAGGGCCTGCAGCTCATCAACATCCTGAGGGACCTGCCCAGGGATCTCGAGGCCGGAAGGTGCTACCTGCCGCAGGATGAGCTGGCCCGCGCGGGGCTGGAACCTGCGGACCTGCGCGATCCGTCGGTGGAGCCCCGCCTGCGACCCATCCACGACGCCTGGCGCCGCAGGGCCGAGTCGCACCTCGAGGCCGGATGGGACTACGTGCGCCGCATCCCCGCGGGCCAGCTGCGGGTGCGGTTGGCCTGCGCCTGGCCGATCCTGATCGGGCTGCGGACGCTGGATCGGTTGCGGGAGCCCGGGATCCTGGATCCGGCGCGGCGGATCAAGGTCAGCCGATCGGAGGTCCGGGGCATCCTCTGGGCGACGCTGTGGCGGCTGCCATTCCCGGGGCTCTGGGACGGCCTGTTCGAGGCCCATCGCCGGAGGCCCGGGGTCCGGTAGGCGCATCCGGCATCGTCATGCCCGCACGGCCCCCCGAGTGGACGTCCGGGGTGAAGGGGTCGAGGGTATCCGTCATGAACGTCTTGATCACCGGGGCCAGCGGGTTCGTGGGCAGGGCCGTCACGAGTGAGGTCGTCCGGGCGGGGCATTCAGTCCGGGCCCTGGTGCGACGGCCACCGCACGAAGCCGGCGGCCCCGTGGCCTGGGTGCCGGGTTCGATCCTGGCGCCCGAGGCGCTGCGGGAGGCCGCCCGAGGCTGCGAGGCGGTGATCCACCTGGTCGGCATCATCGGCGAGGTGGGCGACCAGACCTTCGAGCGCGTCCATCACGAGGGGACCCTGCGGGTCCTCGAGGCCTGCCATTCGGCCGGGGTGGGCCGATGGATCCACATGAGCGCCTTGGGCACCCGCCCGGGAGCGGTTTCCCGATACCACCGCACCAAGTGGGCGGCCGAGGAGGCGGTCCGCGGTTCGGGCCTTCGATGGACCATCTTCCGGCCCTCGGTGATCTATGGCCCGGGGGACGGATTCGTGAACCTCTTCGAGCGGATGAGCCGATGGTCTCCGGTGCTTCCGCTCATCGGCCGCAGGACCGCCCGGTTGCAACCGGTGCCGGTCGAGTCGGTCGCCCGGGCCTTCGCGTGTGCCTTGGACACGGCCATGGCCATCGGAAAGACCTACGACCTCTGCGGTCCCGACCGCCTGACGTTGGCGGAAATCCTCGCCACGATCCTGCGGGTCACGGGCCGGCGGCGCCTCCGGATCCCGTTGCCGAGGGCGGTCGCCCAGGTGCAGGCCCGTCTGCTGGAGGCGATCTATCCGTCGCTGCTGGGGCGTGCCGCACCATTGAGCCGCGACCAGCTCCTGATGCTCGACGAGGACAACCTCGGCGATCCGGCTCCGGCACAGCGGGATCTGGGCATCGATTCGGTCCCGTTCGAAGCGGGGATCCGACGCTTCCTGGGCTGAGGGGGAGACAACCCATGCCACGCCACCCGGGACGGCGCCCCTGGTCCGGGTGAACCGGACCGTTCCCGGCCGGGAGTGATGTGCCGGAGCAGGATTTCGCCGGGGGCCGGACGACGACTTGGACGGGGCAGGAAGTGCCTCAGGTGCCCGTCAACTCGGCCACCTTGCCGGGGATGTTCCCGCTCTTCATGAGGGATTCCCCGACGAGGATCGCCCGGCAACCGGCGGCCTTGAGGCGGGCGACGTCGTCGCGCCGATGGATGCCGCTCTCACCGACCAGCAGCCGAGGCGTTGTGTCGGAGGCGGCGGCCAGCCGACGGGCCAGCCTCTCGGTGGTCCCGAGGTCCACCCGGAAGGTCTTGAGGTCCCGGTTGTTGACCCCGACCAGCCGGGCGCCGCAGCGGAGCGCCCGGTCGAGTTCCTCCTCGTCATGGACCTCCACGAGCGCGGCAAGCCCGGCGGCGTCGGCGAGGCTGTGGAAGTGCGCCAGCTGGTCATCCGACAGGATCGCCACGATGAGCAGGATCGCATCGGCGCCCCATTCGATGGCCTCGAGGATCTGCCGTTCGTCGATGAGGAAGTCCTTGCGGAGCAGGGGAAGGGAAACCGCCTGCCGGATGGCCTTCAGGTATTCGAGCGATCCCTGGAAGAAGCGCTCGTCGGTGAGCACCGACAGGCAGCTCGCACCGGCGGCCTCGTACTGCCGGGCGATGCGGACGGCGTCGAAGTCGGGACAGATCACGCCGAGGCTGGGCGACGCCTTCTTGACCTCGGCGATCAGCCCGATGTCGCCCCGCCGGGGGGCGACAAGGGCCGCGGTGAAGTCACGCATGCCGGAGCCGCGCCGCTCGATCGCCTCGCGAAGCCGGTGGGCCGCCACAGGTCCCGCAGGCAGGAGGGCGACTTCCTCGCGTTTGCGGGCGACGATCGTGTCCAGGATGCTCATCGTTGGCGCAAGGGTAGGGTTGCCCGATGGGCGGAATCACGTCTGAACATCAGGAGCCAAAGGCCGCGGGAGGTGCCGGGAGTTGGCCGACCCCGGATCATCGCCTGACCGGAACGGAGGCGTCGGTCTCCCTCCGTGGGCAATCCGGTTCCAAGGCTCAGGGATTCTGGAGAGCCCGGAGCGTCCAGTCGGAACGGTCGGCCGGATTGGCCCAGAACCGCATGTCCTGCAGGCGTCGGCGATCCAGGTTCTCGACATGGCCGTCGACCATCCCGGTGACCGACCGCAGGTTGTAGCGGGGATGCACATTGCCCCAGGCCTCCGGACCATCCTCGGGGTTCCATTCCACGGCCCATCGGCGGGCGTTCAGGTAGGGTGGCTTGACCACGTAATAGCCGGGAACGACGCGGCCCTCGAACGGTCCCCGCGCCGAGGTGAACACCAGGAGTTCCGACGGCCGCGCCACTTCCGCCGTCTTCAGCACGCAGAAGCGGCCGAACCGCTCGAAGGCCCGGTCGGTGGGCGGCAGTTCCAGGTCGTCGCCGCCGACGAAGACCGAATTGATGCCCTGGGACGGGAAGACCGATGCGGCATAGACTCCGAGGTCGGGATCGTCCATGCGCCGGAAGGCCTCGAGCGTGCGCCGGTTTTCATTCAGGTACATCACGTCGAAGCTCTTGCCGAGGTAGGGGGCGATGCGCCAGGGATAGCGGGCGTTGATCGGGTGCTGCACGGGGCGACCCTGGAAGTCGTTGGCGACCAACCCGTACCGATAGCCGGGCAACACCGCATCGGAGTGATCCTCGGCATACAGGGTCCACGCGATCAGAAGTTGGCGCGCCCCGGACATCTCATTGACCTGGGAGGCCCGGTATCGGGCCTTGCCGAGGGCCGGCAGGAGCATGGCAGCCAGGAGTGCGATGATCCCGATGACCACGAGCAATTCGAGCAGGGTGAAAGCCGACCGCCTTCCGGAAGGCGGCGATGGCCGGATCAGGGATGCGCTGGTTGGTCGCATGCGGATCATTCGCTCGATCCGCATCCTAACCCCGATCCGGTGGGAGTCCAAGACCCCAAGAATCGGCCCTGAGATTCGAGCCCGCACCTTGCTTGAGCCTCGGGATGGAGGCTCCCTGCCGATGGATCCGTCCTCCCGGTCTCCGAGGGTGGGCAACCACGGGGCGTCACCCGGAGTGTCCGGTGCGGTCGTCGGGGGACCACCGGGATCCGCCCCCCCCGCTGGCCGCCTCCCTTGGAGATGACCTCTTGATTCCGGTGCATTCCGGATCGAACATTCCCCGGTCATCATTGACTCCACTCCACCAAACCCATGAAACAGCGCACCATTCTTGCCTTGTTGGCCATTTCGATCACCACCCTCTCGATCTCCGCGGAGGACAAGAAACCCAAGGCCAAGGCCTATCCGCTCGACAAGTGCCTGGTGAGCGATGAGAAGTTCGAAGGCTCCGGCATGGAGGCCTACGAATTCGTCCACGAAGGGCAGACCATCAAGCTCTGTTGCAAGAGCTGCCTCAAGGACTTCAAGAAAGACACGGCCACGTACCTCAAGAAGCTTCCCAAGTCGAAGTGAGCCCCGGGCGGCCGGGCCCGGAAACGGAGCAGTCCGGGAGGGCTCAGACACCTTGGGGTGCGGTGCTGATCCGTTGGAGGTCCCAGACCATCCTGTCCTGCCGCTTCGAGGATGACCCGCCCGTGACCGGAACGGCGGATGCCCCCAGCGGTCCACCGGATCATGGACGGGCTCAGGCATGGCTGGACCGGTGGCTGTCGGACGAGACTCATCCCGGGAGGGGTGTCGCAGTCGATCCCGGAGGGTCTGCCTTCCAACGACGGGTCTGGAGCCTCCTGAAGGACATCCCTCGGGGGGAAACGGCCAGCTACCGTTGGGTGGCCGAGACCTTGGGGGTTCCCCACGGGGTCCGTGCCGTCGGCGCGGCTTGTGGCGCCAACCCGGTGGCGCTGTGGATTCCCTGCCATCGGGTCGTGGGCAGTGACGGCTCGCTCCGCGGCTACCGTTGGGGATTGCAGCGCAAGGCGGCGCTCCTGGCTTGGGAATCCCAGCGGTCCTTGCGTGAGGGGCGGACCTTGGGGCTGTGATGCTCCTGAGGCGCGCGCCGGACCCTGTCGTCGCCCGACTCATCCCTTGCCAATCGTTGCCGGGGTGTGCGATGTACCCGCGCGATGAAGTTCGCCTCGCCTGCCGTTTGGGTGCTGTTGGCCGCCCTTGGACTGGGTTGCACCGGATCCAGGAACACCAACCTGTCGCCGACGACGGCGGTCGCACCGACCGGGGCCACCCACCTTTTCGAGACCACCTTCCGGACGCAGCGACGGGGCGTGAGCCCTGCCAACGTCAAGGCCTGGGTGGTGATCGGGCTCAATCTTTACCCGATGCAACCGGTGCCCAACACCGTGGACCGCTTCGAGGCGCTGCTGCCCCTGCCCACCGACCGGTCGGTGGTGCGATACCGGTACAAGTTCGAATTCCTCTATCCCGAGGTGCGCGAGAACCGGATCAACAGCACCCTGTCCCCGGAGTATGAACTCCGGGTTTCCCAGGGCTCGGGCGCCCGTTGAAGGGCCGCCTGACGGGGCGCCGACTTCGTCAGAGGGCCAGGTCCAGTTGGCGGTCGTCTTCGCTGAGGGCCTGGGCTTCAAGGCCTTGGCGGCGCAGAAAGCGTGCGAAGTCGGCGGCGAATCCGTGCAGGGTGAACACCCGTCTGGGTTGGACCCGCGTCACAAACTCCAGCAGGTCGTCGAAATCCGCGTGGTCGCTCAACGGGAAGCGCCGGTGGACGCCGCCTTGAGTGGAATCGTCCCGCGGCCCAGCGGGACGCCGTGAGTCGAGCGCCCAACCGCTGATCGAGGCGACCCGAAGCCCCTCCCGCATCCGCCCCGGTTCCGCAAGCAGCGGGCGCAGGGTCGGAGTGATGATGACATGCCCCTCGATGGAGTCGGGATCCCAGGGGCTCCAGTCGGGGAAGCTCCGCCCGAACTCGGCGTAGATGCGGGTCATCGCCGCGGCGCTGGGATGGAGGCGGATGGGGAGTCCGCAACCTGCCAGCGCGGCAAGCACCTCCTGCGTCTTGCCCAGCGAATAGGCCAGCAACACCGGCGTCATCCCGCATTCCAGGCTTTCCGTGCAGAACCGGCGGATGTCCTGCAGGACATCATGGGTCGGCGGAAAGCGGTAGCGGGGCCGGCCATAGGTGGTCTCCATGACGAGGGTTTGGGCCGTCACCGGTTCGCAACGTTCCGAACTCAGACCCGGCCGGAGCTTGAAGTCGCCGGTGTAGAGCACCGAATCGCCCTCGTAGGCCACCCGGGCCATCGCGCTGCCGAGGATGTGCCCGGATGGGTGCAGGCTGACGGAGAAGGGCCCCCTCGCTGCGGGTTCCCCAAGGTCCTCGGAGCGGAGGATGTCGCCGTAGTCCAGGACCCGTTCGGTGCGTTGGCCCGGCAGGCGCGCCTGCATCAGCCGCCGGGTGGGTTCGGTCAGGATCACGGCCGCATGCCGGGCGGTGTGGTCGGCATGGGCATGGGTGACCACCGACCACTCACCGGAACGGACCGGTTTGGATGGATCCATCCAGAGGCCCAACCCCGGGAAATGGAGGCCGCCGTTCCGATACAGGAACCCGGGCGCAGGTGGCACGGGATGAGGTTTCGCCAAATGGCGGTCTCAGGAGGCCGCGCCGCCACCCCGGACATCGAGGCAGACGATCTCTCCCCGCCAGTTCCGGATGTAGAGCCGTCCGTCCAGCAGCACGGGCGTCGCCCAGATCTTGCCCCGGGCGGCCTGGGCACGCACCACCTCGTGATAGGCCGAGGGATCGGCCTTCAC
>Ga0068877_10004353_pt1 | contig 11065 bp, 8 predicted proteins | sample NOAtaG_FD_66437 | JGI IMG/M metagenome (GOLD analysis project Ga0068877, IMG submission 66437) | Freshwater lake microbial communities from Lake Erie, under a cyanobacterial bloom - NOAA_Erie_Diel6S_1000h metaG | ecosystem: Environmental > Aquatic > Freshwater > Lake | place: USA: Ohio, Lake... | reverse complement strand
TCGCCCGACTTGATGAGCGTGCGGCTGGCATGGCGCAGCAGCGCGCGGCGCTCGGCAGGGGCGTCGGGCAGGTGCTCGTGCAGCCACTGCGCCACGCGCGCCGGGTGGTCCTTGGCGATGTCGTTCAGGTGGTTGGCGACGCTGCGGCGGACGTACTCGCTCGGGTCGTCCTGCAGCGCCTGCAGCAGCGGCAGCGTCGGGCTCGGGTCGCGGATCAGTGCCTTCAGCTGCAGCCCCCAGGGCAGGCGCGGCCGGCTGCCTTCGCTGACCAGCCGGCGCACATGGTGGCTCGGGTCGCTGGCCCAGCGCGCCAGCGTGTCAAACACCAGTGCCGGGTGGGCGACGATGAAGGGCCGGATCGCGAACTCCGCCGTGAAGCGCTGCGTCATCGCGTGCAGCGCCTGCAGTGCGCGCTCGGGCTCGGCCAGGCCACGGCGGGCGACGAACTCGCCCACGGGCCAGAGGATCCAGCCGCGCAGGCCGGCCTGCAGCCCGCTGAGCTGCGCCATCGCGTCGCCGGCCTCGGCCGGGGCCAGCGCGGCCTCGAGCACATCGGCCGCATCGGCAAAGCGTGGCTGCAGCGTGGCCTCCAGCGCATCGGCGATCTGCATCGCGCGCGCCTTCATCTCCAGTGCCTCCAGGCCCTGCGTGGCCTGGGCCACGAAGCGGCGGCGATCGAAGCCCGCGGCATGGCGCGCCAGGTGTTGCGCGGCCTCGTTCACCAGGCCTGCATTCAGCAGGTTCTTGAAGGGCTCGCCCACGGCCTCTCAGAGTCCGGCCTCAGCCAAGCGCCACCGGCAATCGCTTGAAGCCGCGGAACCGCACGCGCCGATCGCGCTCGGGCGCGCCGGCCAGATCCAGCCGCGGGTAGCGCGCGGCCAACGCGCCGATGGCCAGGCGGCCCTCCAGCCGCGCCACGTTCATGCCCGAGCAGGCGTGCGCGCCCTGGCCGAAGGCGAGGTGGCGGTTGGGGTCGCGGCCGATGTCGAGCGCGTCCGGCCGCTCGAACACCGCCGGGTCGCGGTTGGCCGCGGCGATGCCCAGCGTGACGAAGCTGCCGGCGGGCATCGCCACGCCGCCCAGCTCCACCGGCTCGCGGGCCTGCCGGTTGTTCAGCTGCAGCGGGCTCTCGTAGCGCAGCAGCTCCTCGATGGCCGTGCCGATGAGTGCCGGCTCGGCCACCAGCCGCTGCCATTGCGAGCGGTGTTGCAGCAGCGCGTGCACGCCGTTGCCGATGAGGTTGGTGGTGGTCTCGTGGCCGGCGTTGAGCAGGAAGATGCAGTTGTGCAGCAGCTCGGCCTCGGTCAGCTCGCCTTCGGCATCGCCCTGGATCAGCCGTGTCAGCACGTCGGCCTCGGGGTCGCCGGGTTGGCGGCGGCGCTCGGCCACCAGTTGCCGCAGTGCAGCACAGAACTCGTCGACGGCGGCGTTGGCGCGCGCCAGCGCCGCGGCCGGCGGCGCCGGCTCCAGCGCCGACAGGATGGCCAGCGACCACTCGCGCAGCGGCGCGCGCTCGGCCTGCGGGATGGCCAGCAGGTTGCCGATCACCTCCACCGGGATCTGCGCCGCGAAGTGCTCGATCAGGTCGGGCGCGTCGTGTGCAGCCAGCCCGTCGAGCAGCTGCTGCATCTGGGCTGCCAGCGGCGCTTCCATGCGCGCGATGGCGCGCTGGTTCAGCGCTCCCATCAGCAGCCGCCGAACGCGCGTGTGGCGCGGCGGATCGCTGAACACCAGGCTCGTGGTGTGGTGCTCGAAGATCGGCGTGCCCACGCCCAGCCGCGGCCCGAACTCGGCGCGCTTGTCGCTCATCAGCGCCGGGTGGCGGTAGGCGGCCAGCACGTCGGCATGGCGCGTCAGCAGCCAGCTGCCCGGCGCCAGCGGGTGCACCGGGCTGGTGGCACGCAACTGCGCATAGACCGGGTAGGGGTCGTCGACGAAGCCCTCGGGCGGCTGTGCCAAGGAGAACCCGGACAGGGGGGTGGTGGCGGTGCGGTCCATGAACCGGATGCTAGGCCCCCCGGAACAGGGGGCGGGTTTGTGAAAACCTCACCCCGAATTCGTGATGTCTGCCAATGTGCGTGTCACGCGTCGGCCCCAGCATCCCGCTCCATGAACACGATGCCTCAAGCCTTCGATGCGCGGCCGGTGCCGCAGGCCGGATTGCCGGTCTCCAAGGCCCCGCCGCAGCCCCGCTCCCGCGAACCGAAGCTGACGCTCGTGGTGGATCACCCCGACGCCGTGTCTGCTGCATCCCTGCAGCCGGCCACGCCCGCCCGCCCCTACGGCCTGGAAGGCCGCCGCCACCTGGCCAGCGTGCCGGCACGCGACCTGGCCAGTGCGGCCGGCGCTCAAGCCCCGTCGGTTCGCACCGACAACCCCGAGATGGCGCCCCCGTGGGCAAGCCGTCGCCTGGAGCCGCTGGCCTTTGCGCTGGTGCTGCTCGTCAGCGTCGCCGCGCTGGCCGTGGCCACCCGGGCCGGCTGAGTCGGTTTCGGCCCCTGCCGGCCCCGGGAGGGCCGGTGCAACGCTTGAAACGGGGCTGCCATCGCGATGAAACATCGCGTGAAGACACTGCCGCCGCGTCTTCAGCAAGGCGCGCACCCCGTCTGACAGGAGTTGCCCGATGTCGCAAGCCGCCGTTCCGTCTGCCCCGAGCCGCCCTCGTGCCGGCCGCGCGGGCAGCCCGCGTGACGCCTTGCTGCGCGAGGCCGAGGCCCAGCGCGCGCTGGCCGAGCTGTTCCCGCACATGCAGTTCGATGCGCTGCGCGCGATCCAGGATCTGTTCCCGCTGGCGCAGCGCGGGAATGACGCCGCCGAGGCCACCGCCCACTGATGCGCCGCCATAGGCTGGGGTAAGCTCCCCGGCCATGTTCACCGGCATCGTTCAGGGCGTCGCCCAAGTCGCGCGCATCACCGACCGGCCGGGCCTGCGCAGCTTCACGCTGCAGCTTCCTTCCGGCTTCGACGAGGGCCTGGCCATCGGCGCCAGCGTGGCGGTGGACGGCGTCTGCCTCACCGTCACGGCGCGGCCGGCACCGAACCAGGCCGAGTTCGACGTGATGCAGCAGAGCCTGGCGCTCACGACGCTGGGCGCGCTGGGCGAAGGCGGCCGTGTCAACGTCGAGCGGGCCGCCAAGGACGGCGTCGAGATCGGCGGCCACCCGTTGTCGGGCCACATCGACTTCATGGCCACGCTGTCCGAACTGCGCCGGCCCGAGAACAACCACGTGCTGCGCCTGGCCGTGCCGGCGCCGTGGATGCGCTACGTCTTCGCCAAGGGCTACATCGCGGTCAATGGCGCCAGCCTCACGGTGGCCGAGGCCGGGCGCGAGCCGGGCGGCAGTGGCTGGTTCGAGGTCTGGCTGATCCCCGAGACGCTGCGCATGACGACCTTCGGCGACAAGGCCGTCGGCGATGCGCTGCACATCGAGATCGAGCGCTCGACGCAGGTCTTCGTCGACACCGTGCGCGACGCGGTGGCCGAGCGCCTGGGGCCGCTGACGGCGGCCGTGGAGGCGCTGCTGGCCGAACGCGGCCTGAGCCTCGACGAGCTGGCCCGGCCGCCGGCCCTCACCCGGCGTTAGGTCGGGTAAGGGCTGGGCAGCCCTCTCACTCCGGCTCGCACAGGCAGTGCGCCAGCGCCGCCGGCGCGCCATCGGCCGTGCGTGACAAGGCCAGCAGTTCCTGCAGCGCCGCGGCCTCGCCGGCCACCGGCCCGAGCCAGGGCGACAAGGCCTGCAGCGCCGTGCTCTCGGGCGTGCCGAACGTCAGCGGGATCGACGCCGCCACCGAGGCCAGCCCGAAGCGGTCCAGCAACCGGTCGAGCCGGCCGCGTGGCGCCTCGATGTAGCGGCGCGCCGGCGTGCCCTCGATCTTGGCGCGCTGGGCCGCCGCGACGACCGCGTCTTCCAGGCCGCCCAGGCGGTCGACCAGGCCCAGGCCCAGCGCGTCGCGCCCGCTCCACACGCGCCCCTGGGCCACGGCCTCGATCTGTGCCACCGTCTTGCCGCGGGCCTGGGCGACGAGGGCCACGAACTGGGTGTAGCCGCCGTCGATCAGCGTCTGGATCAGCGCCGTGAAGCGCGGGTCGGGGGCACGGCGCGGATCGCCGGCGCCACGCAGCCAGGTCGTCGTCACGCCCTCGGTGTTCACGTCGAGCTTGCCCAGCAGCGTGGCCGCCGAGGGCAGCATGCCGACGACGCCGATGCTGCCGGTGATCGTGGCCTCGTCGGCGATCACCTCGTCGGCGGCCATGCTGATCCAGTAGCCGCCGCTGGCCGCGAGGCCGCCCATGCTCACGACCACCGGCTTGCCGGCCTTGCGCGTGAGCTCGAGCTCGCGCCGCACGAGCTCGCTGCCGAAGGCGCTGCCGCCGGGGGAATCGACGCGCAGCACCAGGGCCTTGATGCTGTCGTCTTCGCGCGCCTGGCGCACCAGCTCGGCCGTCGACAGGCCGCCCACCGTGCCCGGCCCGGCGCGGCCGTCGAGGATGGCGCCCTGGGCCACGACGATGCCGACACGGCCGGCCTTGGCTGCGGGCGGTTCGATCTGCGCCAGGTAGGCGCCCAGGCTCACCTGGCGGAAGGTCTTGGCGTCTTCGTCGGCGGCGCCGCGCTTCGTCATCTCGGCGCGCAGCTCGTCGCGCGTGAGCAGGCGGTCGACGAAGCGCTGCTTCAGCGCCCAGCGCGCCGCGTCGCCGCCCTCGGCCTGCAGGCTCTGCGGCAGCGAGTCGATGGCGCGGGCCACGCTGCCGGGCTCCAGGCCGCGGGCCTTTTCGACCGCGCCGGTGTAGCTGGCCCACAGCGTCTGCCAGACCGCGCCTTCGGACTCGATCGTCTCGGGGCTCGGCTGGCGCGCCGAGTAGGGCTCCATCGCGTTCTTGTAGCGGCCGGCGCGCAGCACATGGGCCTCGATGCCGACCTGGTCGAGCAGGCCGCGCCAGTGCGTGCGGCGGCGGCCGTAGCCGTCGACCCAGAGGGCGCCTTCCGGGTGCAGCCAGGCCTCGGTGGCATGGGCGGCCAGGAACAGGTCGTGCTGACCGTAGCCCGAGCCCCAGGCCAGCACCGGCTTGCCCGCGGCCTTGAAGCGGACGAGCGCCTGCGCCACCTCGCGCAGGGCCGGCAGGCTGCCGCCGCTGAAGTCGTCGAGCACCAGCAGCACGCTGGTGATGCGCTCGTCCTGGGCGGCGGCGTCGAGCGCGGCGGTCACGTCGCGCACGCGCGTCTGCGAGCCGCCGCCCTGGCCCTGCACGGCGCCCAGGGCGCGCTGGCGCGGGCTGGCCGACGAGGCCTGCTCGACCAGTGTGCCCTGCAGGCCGAGCACGAGCGCGCTCTTCGGCTCGATGGTGCTGCCGTCCGGCCGCAGCGCCCACCACAGCACGGCCACCAGCAGCGCCAGCAAGAGCAGGTTGAGCAGGGCGCGCCGCGCCAGATCGAGCCCGCGCCACAGCAGCACGAGTGCCTGGCCCAGGCGCCGAAGGAGAGAAGGAGACGTCGTCATCGCACCACAAGGCTGACTGCAGGATTGCCGCGAGCTTAGGCGGCGTTGCGCCCACGCAGCGGGATGTTGCGACCAAGGCCCTGTTCGGGGCGACGGATGGCCTGTCAAGGTGGCTGCAGGCGGTGTCGGGCGGCTGGGATACTCCCACCCCGATGCAGGCCATCCTCGCCGTCACGGTTCCGTTCTTCGCGCTCGTGCTCTGCGGCTACCTGGCCGCGCGCCGCCATGTGCTGCCGGAAAGTGCCATTCCCGGCCTCAACGCCTTCGTCCTGTACTTCTCGCTGCCGTGCATGCTGTTCCGCTTCGGCGCCGGCACGCCCATCGTCGAGATGCTCAACCCGACGCTGCTGCTGGTCTACCTGATCGCGGCCTTGCTCATCGTGTTCGCAGTGGTGGCGTCCAGCCTGAACGAACGTGTCGGTCTGAAGGACGCCGCCTTCGGCGCGCTGGTGGCCGTGTTCCCCAACACCGGCTTCATGGGCGTGCCGCTGCTGGTGGCGCTGCTCGGGCCGGCGGCGGTGGGGCCGATCGTCGTGACGCTGCTGGTGGACCTGTTCATCACCAGCTCCTTGTGCATCGCGCTGGCGCAGGCGGCTGAAGCGGGGCCCGATGGCCGGGGCGGCGCACGTGCGGCGGCGCAGCGGGCGCTGAAGGGCGCGCTGTCGAACCCGCTGCCGTGGTCGATTGCGCTCGGCGCGGCCTTCGGCTTTTTCGGGCTGCAACTGCCGGGGCCGGCCCAGGCGGTGGTCGATCTGCTGGCCGGCGCGGCCACGCCGGTGGCGCTGTTCACCATCGGCGCCGTGCTGCACCGCGCCGGGCAGCACGCCGGCCGGCGCACACCGGCCATCGACTACGTGCCGGTGGCGCTGGTGAAGCTGGTCGTGCACCCGCTGCTGGTGGCGCTGCTGGCGCTGACGGCGCGCGAACTCGGCGCGCCCGTCACCAGCTTCCAGATCCTCGTGCTCGTGCTGGCGGCGGCGCTGCCCAGCGCCAGCAACGTGTCGCTTCTGGCCGAGCGCTTCCAGGCCGACAACGGCCGCGTGGCGCGCATCATCATGACGAGCACGGTGCTGGCCTTCGGCAGCTTCACGCTGGTGGCGTGGTCGCTGGGCGTGAACCCCACGAAGTAGCCCACCGCCGCCCCGGATATCGGCCGATCGCGCAGCGCGGGCGCGCCGGAGACTGTCGCACCGCCCCGTTGTGGGCCCTGCCAGCCTGTCCCGCCGATGCCTCGCGCCGCCCGCCCCACCGTTGCCCGACTGCTGCTGGGCCTGGCCTTGCTGGCCGCCGGCGCCTCGGAGGCCCAGCGTGCCAGCCGGCCGGCGCCGGCCGCGCCGCCTGAGGCGGCCGCACCGCAACCGACCTCCACGCGCTGCCTCGACGAGAGCAGCATCGCCGAAGCCAACGCGGCAGCCGCTGCCGAAGCCGAGGCCCCGGCCGTCGATCCGCGCACCACGCTGCAGACCCTGGTGCGCGAGGCGCTGGCGCGCAGCAACCAGATCGGCGCGGCGCGGCTGCTGGCCGAAGCGGCACTGGACGACATCGAACAGGCGCGCGCCGCGGCGGGCCTGAAGGCCTCGCTCAACCTGGGCATCGGCCCCGGCGGGCGGCGCGACGAGCTGGGTACCCAGCACGCCGAGTCCGAAGGCCGTGCCAGCATCAACGTGAGCCAGCTCATCTGGGACGGCCAGCGCACCGAGCGCCTGACGAGCTGGCGCGAGCGCCTGGCCGAGGCCGCCGAGCAGGGCCACCTGAGCGCACGCGAGCAGCTGGCGCTGGCCACCGTGACGCTGGCGCTGGAGCGCAGCCGCTACCGCCAGCACGTCGTGGTCTACGGCCAGTACGTGCGCAAGATGAGCTGCCTGGTCGACGCGCTCGACGCCATCACGCGCGCCGACCGCGGCCGCGCCAGCGAACTGGTGCAGGCGCGCAAGAGCCTGCAGCAGGCCGAGATCGCGCAGGCGCAGTCGCAGTCGCAGGCGCGCCAGGTCGAGATCCGCCTGCGCCGGCTGGTCGGCGACGGCCTGCCCAGCACGCAAGGCCTGGCCGGCCTGCTGCTGAGCGTGGGCGAGCTGAACGAGCTGGTGGCCGACGTCGAGCGCTCGGCCGACATCGCCGCCCTCACCGCGCAGGCCGAGGCCGCGGCGCGCCTGGCCGAGGCCACGGCCGCGGCCGGCAGGCCGCAGCTGAGCTGGAACGCCACCAGCTCGGCCGCCGGCACCAGCGGCGGCTCGATCGGCACCACCAAGCAGGGCACCTGGTCGCTGGGCCTGACGCTGAACGTGCCGCTGTGGGACCGCAGCATGCGCCCCGCCACCGACGCCGCCCGCAAGCGCGCGCGCGCCGCCGAACTGCAGCGTGCCGAGCTGTTGGAGCAGCGGCGCTTCCGCGTGGCCGAGGTGCACGAGCAGACGCTCACCAGCTTCGACCGCGCCCGCCGCGTCGGCGCCGTGCTGCGCGACAGCGAGCAGCTGCGCAACTTCACCTTGCAGCAGTGGCAGCAGCTCGGCCGCCGCAGCCTGTTCGACGTCATCGGCGCCGAGGCCGAGCACTACAACCTGCGCATCAGCTACGTCAACGCGCTCACCGACGGCCAGCAGCTCAACGCGAGCTTGTTGTCACTCGGCCGTGGCGTGCAGCAATGGCTGCGCTGAACTCCATGAAACACATCGTCCGCGACTACCAGCAGATCATCGAGATCCCCTCGCCCCCCGAGCGCTTCGTCGGCAACTCGGTGGCCTTCAAGGGCATCGTGCAGCACGTCTTCGCCGAGCCCTCGCGGCCGCGCCAGGTGCTCGACATCGGCTTCGGCATGGGCCGCCTCGGCCGCCACATCAAGGAGACGGCGGAGACGGCGCACTGGCATGTCGATGGCATTGACGGCTTCGAGGACACCTGCCTGAACGCGCCGCTGTTCGCTGAAGCCATCTACCGCAACGTCTGGCACGGCCTGGCGCAGGACCTGGGCGCCGAGCGGCTGCGCGAGTACGACCTCGTGTGCCTGTTCGACGTGATCGAGCACCTGCCCGCGGCGCAGGCGCGCGAGCTGCTGGCCACGCTGCTGGGCGCGCTGGGCCCGCACGCCAGATTGGTGGTGAGCACGCCGCTGTGGTTCTGGCCGCAGGGGCAGCTGATGCCCGGCGACCTGGAAGAGCACCTCATCGGCATCCCGGCGAGCTCGATGATGCGGCTGCGGCCGCACCTGTTCCACATCAGCAGCCGCTACCTCGTCGGCACCTTCGTGTTCGGGCCCGAGAGCCTGGCGCGCATCGAGCGCTTCCAGCCGATCGAAGACCCGGCCTTCGACCGCGAAGCCGGCGAGGCCGACCTGGCCGGCCTCGGTCTGAAGGCCGACGACACCTTGTACGTGGTAACGCCGCCACAGGCCCACACCGAAGACGCCCCGAACTCGCCCCTCGAAGGAGAACAACCCATGAGTGCGACCCCGACCCCGCCGCGCGTGACCGTGATCATCAACAACCGCGACCTGCTCGAATGGCCGCGCCGCATGGTGGAAAAGCTCGAGCGCATGCCGGGCGTGGCCGAGATCGTCATCCTCGACAACGGCAGCAGCTACCGGCCGCTGATGGCCTGGTACCGCACGATCCCGCACCGCGTGCTCTTCCTCGAGAACCTGGGCCACACGGCACCGTGGACCAGCGGCGTGCTCGACACCATCGGCACCGACCTGTACGTGGTGAGCGACCCCGACCTCGACCTGAGCGCGCTGCCTGACGACACGCTGCCCTACCTGGCCGGCCTGCTCGAGCGCCACCCCACGCTGGGCAAGGTGGGCCTGAGCCTGGCCACGGAGGGCATTCCGGCGGATTCGCCCTACCGCGAGCACGTGGCCAAGTACGAACGCCTGCCGCAGGAGCGCGCCACCGGCCCCGAGGGCCTGATCGCGATGCCGGTGGACACCACCTTCGCGCTGCACGACCGCCGTGTGCTGCGTGAATACAAGATCTGCGGCATGCGCGCGCCCGCGCCCTACGTGGCGCGCCACGAGCCCTGGCACGTGGTCAAGCCCGAGGGCGACTTCGCGTACTACCTCGACCATGTCGAGGGCCGCAGCTCGAGCTACCGCGACTTCACGCGCCACGTGAAGAGCGATTCGGTGCGGGGCCTGTATGCCGCCTACGCCCAGGAGCAGGGCCAGAAGGTCAGCACCAAGTGGGACAGCTACCTCGATGTCTACGAGGACGCCTACCGCCCCTTCAAGCACGAGGCCGTGGACCTGCTGGAGATCGGCGTGCAGAACGGCGGCTCGCTGGAGATCTGGAGCCGCTACTTCCCGCGCGCGCGCACGCTCACCGGCTGCGACATCAACCCGCGCTGCGCCGGCCTGCAGTACGCCGACCCGCGCGTGCAGGTGATCGTGGGCAACGCCAACGAACAGGCCACGTTCCAGAAGATCGCCGCGCGCAGCCCGGCCTTCGACATCATCGTCGACGACGGCTCGCACCGCACGAACGACGTCATCAGCAGCTTCCTCACCTACTTCCCGCTGCTCAAGCCCGGTGGCATCTACATCGCCGAGGACATGCACTGCGCCTACTGGGAGGCCTACGGCGGCGGCGTGCTCAACGACCGCTCCTGCGCCGCCTTCTTCCGCCGGCTGATGGACACCGTGAACAGCGACCACTTCCGCGAGGCCGACAACGGCAGCCTGTTCCAGGCCTTCCTGCCGCGCGCGCAGATGAACGCCTTCCTGGCGGCCCACCCCATCCTCAGCGTGGCCGCGCACGACTCGATGTTCCTGGTGCGCAAGGCCAGCCCGGCGCGGCCGCGCGGGCTGGGCACCGAGATCATCGTCGGCGACATCGCCATCGCCGACGACCGCGTGCTGCGCACGCGCGAGGCGATGCTGAAGAAGGCCGCCTGAGGCCGGCCGCCGGCGGCGCGGCCTCAAGTTCCCGCCCGGCACGCCGAAAGGCTGACGAACGGGAGCCTCCTTGAACCCAGTCCAGACCCCTGCCTCAGCGTCCGGTGCGCCGGCCGCATCGCTCTCGGCCTTTGCGCACAGCGTGCGGCTGGCGGTGGACGGCTGGCTCGCCGTGGCCATCGACCGGGCCGTCGAGCAACTCGACGCACCGAGCAAGCGCCAGCGCGTCGAGGCCGACTGCAGCCAGACGGTGGTGGTGCTGCAACTGCTGCGCAACCGCCGCATGGAATTGCTGCGGCAGGTGGGGCAGGCCTTGCGCGAGCAGGTCGACCAGCACCCGGCGCGCCTCGGCATGGCGCCCGCCGTGGGCGACGGCGCAGTGGCCGAGGGCGCGCCCGAGCACGGTGGTGCCGACAAGGCCGCGGCGCGCTCGCTGCGCCTGACGCTGATCTCTGAATCGCAGATCGACGACGAGATCGAGACGGCGCGCATCGTGCAGCTCATCGAGTCCGACGCCGAGGCCGCGCTGCAGGAGCTGACGGCGCTGTGCAGCGGGCTGCTCGGCCGCCCGGCCGTCGAACCCGCTACCGTGCCGCTGCGACCGGCCGACTGCGCGCGCGCCCTGCGCGAGGGCGTGGGCCGCATCACGACTGACGCGGCCGTGCGCCCGGCGCTGCTCCG
>Ga0068877_10004350_pt1 | contig 11067 bp, 6 predicted proteins | sample NOAtaG_FD_66437 | JGI IMG/M metagenome (GOLD analysis project Ga0068877, IMG submission 66437) | Freshwater lake microbial communities from Lake Erie, under a cyanobacterial bloom - NOAA_Erie_Diel6S_1000h metaG | ecosystem: Environmental > Aquatic > Freshwater > Lake | place: USA: Ohio, Lake... | reverse complement strand
GCCAGCACGCGCGCCACCGCGTACAGCAGGCCGCTGCGGTCGCTGGCCGAGACGGTCAGCAGCCAGCGCTGCGCGCGCTCGTCCGGCGTCAGGCTCACGCGCGGGATCACCGGGAAGCTGCGGACACGGCGCGAGATGCGGCCGCGGCGCGGCTCGGGCAGCGGCCCGGTCTCCCTCAGTGCCGCCGCGAGCTGCGTCTCCACCAGCGAGATCAGGCTGCGGTGGTCGGTGGCGCCGTCCTCGGCGTGCTGGCTGACGACCTGGAACGTGTCCAGCGCCCAGCCGGCGCGGGTGGTGTGTACCTTGGCGTCCTGGATGCTGTAGCCGGCGCCGTCGAAGTAGCCGCAGATGCGCACGAACAGGTCGGGCGCGTCGGGCGAGTAGACCAACACCTGCAAGCCCTCGCCGACCGAGGACACGCGGGCGCAGACCACCGGCACCGGGCTGCGCACGTGGCGCCACAGCGAGCGCGCGTGCCACGCGATGTCGGCGGCGTCGTGGCGGGCGAAGTAGCTCACCTCGAGCGTGCGCCAGAGCTCGTCCTCCGTGCCGGGACGCTCGGAGTGCAGCGCCAGGTTGTGGCGGGCCTCCTCCTTGCGGGCCTCGATCTCGGCGTCCAGGTTGGGCCGCGCGCCACCCAGGGCGCGCAAGGTCTGGCGGAACAGGTCCTCGAGCAGCTTGCCCTTCCAGGCGTTCCAGACCTTGGGACTGGTGCCCCGGATGTCGGCCACCGTCAGCAGGTACAGCGCAGTCAGCCGGCGCGGGGTGCCGACGCGGCGCGCGAAGGAGGCGATGACGTCGGCGTCAGACAGGTCCTCCTTCTGCGCGATCCGGCTCATCGTCAGGTGCTCGCGCACGAGGAACTCGATCAGGGTTGCGTCCTCGCCGGTGATGCCGTGGTCGCGGCAGAAGCGCCGCGCCTCCGAGCCGCCGAGCTCGCTGTGGTCGCCGCCGCGGCCCTTGGCGACGTCGTGGAAGATCGCTGCCACGCACAGGATCCAGGGCTTGTCCCACTGCGAGGCGAGCTGGCTGCAGAACGGGTACTCGTGGGCGTGCTCCGGGATGAAGAAGCGTCGCACGTTGCGCACCACCATCAGGATGTGCTGGTCGACCGTGTAGACGTGGAACAGGTCGTGCTGCATCCGGCCGACGATGCGGCGGAAGACCCACAGGTAGCGCCCCAGCACCGAGGTCTGGTTCATCAGGCGCAGCACGTGGGTCTGGCCGCGCGGCTGGCGCAGGATCGCCATGAACAGCTCGCGGTTGACGGGGTCGCGCCGCCACGTCGCATCCATCCGGTTGCGCGCGTTGTACAGCGCACGCAACGTGCGCGCGGACAGGCCCTGCAGGCCGGGCGTCTGCTGGAACACGAGGAAGGTCCGCAGGACGGCGTGCGGGTCCTCGAGGTAGAGGTCGTCGCGTTCGACCTCGAGCATGCCGCCGCGGTCGAGGAAGCCGCCGGCAATCCGCCGCATCGGCGCATCCCCGCTGCCCACGATGCGTTCCTCGAGGCCCTGCAGCAGGATCTGGTTGAGCTGCGTCACCGCCTTGGCCGCCCAGTAGTAGCGGTGCATCAGCACCTCGCTGGAGCGCTGGCCCTTGGTCGGCTCGAGGCCGAAGCTGGCGGCCACGGCGGCCTGCAGGTCGAACACCAGCCGGTCCTCGCGGCGGCCGGCCACGGCGTGCAGCCGCGCGCGGATCAGCTTCAGCGTGCCCTCGTGGCGCACCAGCTGGCGGACCTCGAACGGCGTCAGCAGCCCGCGCGCCGCCAGCTCGCGCCACTTGCGCCCGAGCCCGGCAGCGCGCGCGATCCAGATCAGCACCTGCAGGTCGCGCAGGCCGCCGGGGCTCTCCTTGCAGTTGGGCTCCAGTGCGTACGGCGTGCCCTCGTGCCGCACGTGGCGCTGCCGCATCTCGAGCACTTTGGCGCGCAGAAAGGCGGCCGGGTCGAGCGCGGCGTCGAAGGCGGCGCGCATGCGGCCGAACAGCGGCTGCGAGCCGCACACAAGGCGCGCCTCCAGCAGCGCCGTCTGGATGGTCACGTCGCGCCGTGCCTCGTCGACGCACTCCTCGACGCTGCGCACCGCCGACCCGATCTCCAGGCCGATGTCCCAGCACGCCGCGACGAAGCGCTCGACCGCGCCGCGCACGGCTTCGTCGTTGGTCAGCGACTCGGGCAGCAGCACGACGACGTCGACGTCGGAGTACGGGAACAGCTCTCCGCGGCCGTAACCCCCGGCGGCGGCCAGTGCGGCGCCGGCGGGCATCCCGCTGTGGCGCCATACCGCGGCCAGCGCGCCGTCGACCAGGCGCGCCAGCGTGCGCAGCAGTGCCGAGGCGGAGGTGGCGGTCGGCCGCGCCGCGCGGAAGCGCGCGAGCGCGGCCGCCTTGTCCTCTTGCAGCCGGCGGCGCAGCGCGATCAGGCTGCCGTCGTGCAGCATGCCGTCGTCTGCGGCTGCGGGCATCGCAGAGCGGGTGCGGGCGCTCAGGACGCCGCGGCGAGCGCGGCGCTGACGCCGGCCCCGCCGTCGGCCGCCGGTGCCGCGGCACCGTAGCCGAGCGGCGCGAACGCGGGCGGCGGCGGGCTGCCCGCGCTCAGCGTCAGCACCTCGTAGCCGGTGTCGGTGACCAGCACCGTGTGCTCCCACTGCGCCGACAGCGACCGGTCGCGCGTGACGATCGTCCAGCCGTCGTAGGGCCGGTTGCCGCGCCGGTCTTCCTTGATGTCGCGCCGGCCGGCGTTGATCATCGGCTCGATCGTGAACACCATCCCGGGCACCAGCTCCTCGAGCGTGCCGGGCCGACCGTAGTGCAGCACCTGCGGCTCCTCGTGGAATCGCGTGCCGATGCCGTGGCCGCAGAACTCGCGCACCACCGAGTAGCCGGCCGACTCCGCGAAGGTCTGGATCGCGTGCCCGACGTCGCCCAGCCGCGCGCCTGGGCGGACGCGTGCGATCCCCCGCCACATCGCCTCGAACGTGACCTGGCACAGCCGGCGTGCAGCGATCGTGGCCTCGCCGACGACGAACATGCGGCTGTTGTCGCCGTGCCAGCCGTCCTTGATGACGGTGACGTCGATGTTGACGATGTCGCCGTTCTTCAGCGGCCGGTCGTCCGGAATGCCGTGGCAGACCACCTCGTTGACCGACGAACACAGCGACGCCGGGTAGGCGGGGTAGCCAGGCGGCGCGTACCCGAGCGTGGCCGGCACCGCGCGCTGCACCTCGACGATGTGGCGGTGCGCGATCGCGTCCAGCTCCCGCGTGGTCACGCCGGGTTGCACGTGGGGCGCCAGCAGGTCGAGTACCTCCGAGGCCAGGCGGCCGGCGAGCCGCATCGCCTCGATCTCGGGGCTGCTCTTGATCGTGATCGTCATCGCCGAAATTATCTCACCCGGCTCCTAGAATGGCGGTCGCCCCGGCAGGCCATCGCGCCGCCGCCCATCCCGTGCCGCCCGCGCCGCGCCGAGCGCCCGACCCGTGACCGAATCCCCCCGCCCCTTCCTGCTCGCCATCGAAGGCGGGCGGGCGCTGTCGGCCGCGCGCGCGGCCGCGCTGCTGCAGCGCCTGCAGGCCGCCGACGTGCCGATCGGCGCGCTGCACGCGCGACACGTCTACTGGGTGGCGACGGACACCGCGCTCGCGCCGGAAACCGCCGACCGCGTGCGCGCGCTGCTCGCGGTGGGTGACCGCTACGACGGCCCGGAGCAGGGCGGGTCGCTGGTGGTCGTCGCGCCGCGGCTGGGCACGGTGTCGCCCTGGGCCAGCAAGGCGAGCGACATCGCGCGCAACTGCGGCCTGCCGGTGCATCGCGTCGAGCGGGTTACCGAGTACCGCCTGTTCGGCACGCGCGGCCTGCTTGGGTCGGCCAGGGCACTGGAGGCCTCGGCGGCGCAGGCCGCTGCCGCGCTGCTGCACGACCGCATGACCGAGAGCGTGCTGTCGGCGCGCGACGAGGCGCGCGCCCTGTTCGACCCGCAGCCGGTGCCTCCGCTGCAGCACGTGGACGTGCTCGGCGCCGGGCGCGACGCGCTGGTGCGGGCCGATGCCGACTTCGGACTCGCGCTGTCGGGCGACGAGATCGACTACCTCGTCGACGCCTTCGGCAAGCTTGGCCGCAACCCGAGCGACGTCGAGCTGATGATGTTCGCGCAGGCCAACAGCGAGCACTGCCGGCACAAGATCTTCAACGCCCGCTTCACGATCGACGGCGTCGAGCAGTCGCACTCGATGTTCGGGATGATCCGCCATACCGAGAAGGTCGCGCCGCAGCGCACGGTGGTGGCGTACAGCGACAACGCCGCCGTCATGGAAGGCCTGCCGGTGCAACGCTGGCTGCCCGAGGGCTACACCAACGCGCCGCGGTACGGCGCGCGGGCGGACACGGCGCACGTGCTGATGAAGGTGGAGACGCACAACCATCCGACGGCGATCTCGCCCTTCCCGGGGGCGGCCACGGGCGCCGGCGGCGAGATCCGCGACGAGGGCGCCACCGGCCGCGGCGCGCGCCCGAAGGCGGGGCTGGCGGGCTTCTCGGTGGGAGCGCTGCGCCTGCCGGGGACCGACGAGCCCTGGGAACGTGACGACATCGGCCGGCCGGGGCACATCGCCAGCGCGCTCGAGATCATGACCGAGGGGCCGCTCGGCGCCGCCGCCTTCAACAACGAGTTCGGCCGCCCCAACCTGGGCGGATACTTCCGCGTCTTCGAGCAGCCGGTGGCTGGCGTGATGCGCGGCTACCACAAGCCGATCATGATCGCCGGCGGCGTGGGCACGATCAGCGCGTCGCAGACGCACAAGGAGCGCTTCCCCGCCGGCACGCTGCTGGTGCAGCTGGGCGGCCCGGGCATGCGCATCGGCATGGGCGGCGGGGCGGCCAGCTCGATGGCTGCCGGCAGCAACACCGCGGCGCTCGACTTCGACTCGGTGCAGCGCGGCAACCCCGAGATCCAGCGCCGCGCGCAGGAGGTCATCAACCACTGCTGGGCGCTCGGCGCCGCCAACCCGATACTCGCCATCCACGACGTCGGCGCGGGCGGGCTGTCCAACGCCTTCCCCGAGCTGGTGGACGGTGCCGGCCTCGGCGCCGTATTCGACCTGACGAGGGTGCCGCTCGAGGAGAGCGGGCTGGCGCCCAAGGAAGTCTGGTGCAACGAGAGCCAGGAGCGCTACGTGCTGGCGCTCGACCCGGCGCTGCTGCCGCTGTTCGAGCAGATGTGCGAGCGCGAGCGTTGCCCGTTCGCCGTGGTGGGCACGGCACGCGAGCAACACACGCTGGTCGTCGAGGGGGGCGAGGGCGGTGCGCGCGTCATCGACATGCCGATGGAGGTGCTGCTCGGCAAGCCGCCGCGGATGCACCGCGTCGTCGAGCGCGTGGCGCGCGCCGAGGCGCCGCTCGACCTCACCGGGGTCGAGCTCGCGCGCGTGGCGCTCGACGTCCTGCGCCATCCCACCGTGGCCAGCAAGCGCTTCCTGGTGACGATCGGCGACCGCACCGTCGGCGGCCTCAGCCACCGCGACCCGATGGTCGGCCCGTGGCAGGTGCCGGTGGCCGACTGCGCCGTCACGCTGGCCGACTTCGGCGGTTTCGGCGGCGAGGCGATGGCGATGGGCGAGCGCACGCCGCTGGCGGCGCTCGACGCGCCCGCCTCGGGCCGCATGGCGGTGGCCGAGGCCATCACCAACCTGCTGGCCGCGCCGATCGAGCTGTCGCGCGTCAAGCTCAGCGCCAACTGGATGGCCGCCTGCGGCGAGCCCGGCGAGGACGCCGCGCTGTACGACACGGTGCGGGCGGTCGCACTCGAGCTGTGCCCGGCGCTCGGCATCGGCATCCCGGTGGGCAAGGACTCGCTGTCGATGCGGACGCGGTGGAGCGAAGGCGGCACGGCCCGGCAGGTGACGGCGCCGGTGTCTCTCGTCGTCACCGCCTTCGCGACCCTGCCCGACGTGCGCGGCACGCTGACGCCGCAGCTGCAGGCCGTCGCGGCCGAGCCGGGCGGTGCGGGCTGCGGCGACACCACGCTGCTGCTCGTCGACCTCGGCGCCGGGCGCATGCGCATGGGCGGCTCGATGCTGGCGCAGGTGCTGGGCCGCTTCGGCGACGTCGTGCCCGACCTCGACGACCCGACGCTGCTGAAGGCGCTGGTGGCGGCGGTCAACACGCTGCGCGCGCAGGGCCGCATCCTGGCCTACCACGACCGCAGCGACGGTGGCCTGTGGGCCTGCGTCTGCGAGATGGCCTTCGCCGGGCGCCTGGGCGTGAGCCTGAACGTCGACATCCTGGTCACCGAGGGCGACGGCATCGGCGACAGCCGGGCGGAGCACGGCGACTCGAAGAACTGGGCCTCGCAGGTCGGCGAGCGGCGCAACGAGCTGACGCTGCGGGCCCTGTTCAACGAGGAGCCCGGCGTCGTGCTCCAGGTGCCCACCGCGGTGCGAAACGAGGTGATGGCCACGCTACGCGCGCACGGCCTGGCGCGCCACGCCCACTTCGTCGGCAAGACCAACGACCGCGGCGTGATCGAGGTCTGGCGCGACACCAAGTGCCGCTTCAGTGCCCCGCTGGCCGAGCTGCAGCGGCACTGGGACGAGGTCAGCTGGCGCATCGCGCGGCAGCGCAACGATGCCGTGGCGGCCGACGCCGAGCACGCCGCGGCGGGATCGGCCGACGATCCCGGGCTGCACCTGCACCTGAGCTTCGAGCCGGCCCGCGCGCCAGCCGTGCGGGGTGCGCGGCCTCGGCTCGCGGTGCTTCGCGAGCAGGGTGTCAACTCGCACGTCGAGATGAGCTTCGCGTTCGATGCCGCGGGCTTCGACACGTTCGACGTGCACATGACCGACCTTCAGGCCGGCCGGGCGCGGCTCGACATGTTCCACGGCCTGGTCGCCTGCGGCGGCTTCAGCTACGGCGACACGCTCGGCGCGGGGGAGGGCTGGGCGCGCTCGATCCTGTTCAACCCGGGCCTGGCCGAGCAGTTCGCGGCCTTCTTCGCGCGCCCCGACGTGTTTGCGCTCGGCGTGTGCAACGGCTGCCAGATGCTCGCTGCGCTGTCGTCGCTCGTGCCCGGGGCCGAGCACTGGCCGCGCTTCACGCGCAACCGCAGCGAGCAGTTCGAGGCCCGCCTGTCGCTGGTGGAGGTGCAGGACGGGCCGAGCCTGTTCTTCCGCGGCATGGCCGGCAGCCGCATCCCGATCGCGGTGGCGCATGGGGAAGGCCACGCCGACTTCTCGGCACGCGGCGATGCGGCACGCGTGCGTGCGGCGCTGCGATTCGTCGACCACCACGGCCGGCCGACCGAGGCCTACCCGTTCAACCCCAACGGAAGCCCCGGCGGCCTGACCGGAGTGACCACGGCCGACGGTCGCTTCACCGCGCTGATGCCGCACCCCGAACGCGTGTTCCGCAACGTCCAGATGAGCTGGTGCGGCGGCGATCCGTCGGCCCCGAGCCCGTGGATGCAGATGTTCCACAACGCCCGCAGCTGGCTCGACCGGGCCTGAGGAGCGCAGCCGTGTCCGCACTCGTCGTCCGCCATCTCGGCATCGATCTCGACGCCCCGGTGGCGCGGCACTGGTGCGGCGGAGACGCGTTCCGCACTGCGCTGTTCAACGCCCTGTCGATGAGCTTCCCGGCCGGCGAGCAGGTGTTCATCGACTCGGTGCGGCGCGGCGTGGAAGCGCTGCCGCCGGATCAGCGCCCGCGTTTCGCCGACGAGGTGCAGGCCTTCGTCGGCCAGGAGGCGACGCACCGCCATGTCCACGCGCGCTTCAACGCGCGCATCGAGGCGCACGGTCTGGTCAACCACTGGGAATGGCGCATCCTCGCGCGGCGCGAGCGCGTGATGGCCCGGCTCGGCACGCGCAACTGGGTCGGGGTGACCGCCGCCACCGAGCACTGGACCGCGATCCTCGCGCAGCACCTGCTGGCCCAGCCGTGGCTGCTGGCCGACGCCGAGCCGCGCTTGCGCCTGCTGTGGCAATGGCACTCGGCCGAGGAGCTCGAGCACCGCAGCACCGCGTTCGACCTGTACCGCGCGCTCGGCGGCAACGAGCGCTGGCGGACGCGGCTGTTCCTCACGGTCAGCGCCTATTTCGTCGTCGACCTGCTGCGCCAGACCGTCCACAACCTGTGGCGCGACGGCACATGGTGGCGCCCGTCCACGTGGGCGAGCGCCTGGAGCGTGCTGCTCGGGCGCCGCGGCATCGTGCGCTGCGGATTCGCGTCCTGGAAGCGCTACCTGGCGGCGGACTTCCACCCATCGCAGGCCGATGGATCGGCCGGCAAACGCTGGCTCGCCGGCCACGCCGGGCTGGCGCCGCCCGTGCGGGCGATGCCGGGGGCGTGAGGCGTCGCCGCCGCGCCGCCCCGGATCAGGACATCTGCTCGATGCCGGCGATCGCCCAGCTCGCGTCGTCGCGGCGCGGGCGGACCAGGTGCCAGACCTCGTCGAAGGCCGCCGGCGTGCCGCCCGCCTCCTCGACCACCTCGCCGCGGTAGCGGACGCTGACCACCTGGCGCTCGGCCTCCTCGGCCACGTCGAGCACCTGGGCCTCGACGCGACGCACTTCGGTGGCCTGCGCCGCCGGGCCGCGTTCGAGGATGTCGAGCTTGAGCGAAGCGAACATCTCGGGCGTCGTGAACTGGCGCAGGTCGTCGAGGTTGGCAGCGTCGTTGGCGGCCTGCAGCCGGATGAAGATCATCTTCGCGATGCGCTCGAAGCCCTCGCTGTCGAACGTGGCCGGGACGAAGGCGGCCGCCACGGGCGCCGCGGTGCCGGACAAGACCGGGCCGGCCGGCGCGTCCGTCGGCGCGGTGTCGAGGCCGCGGCGCTCGGTCGACGTTGCCGGCTGCGGCGCGGGCCAGGCCACCTGCGCGGGCGACGTGCCGCCCGAGCCGGCCGCGGCACCGGCCAGTGCCGGTCCGCGTTGCGCAGCCCCGCCCGCCATGCGGCGGCGGATGAACACGAACAGCGCGATGGCCGCCACGGCCAGCAGCGCAAGAAGCAGGAAGTTGGCGAAGGCCTCGCCAAGGCCCAGGTGGCTCATCAGCGCCACGAGGCCGAGGCCGGCGGCCAGGCCGGCGATCGGCCCGAGCCAGCTGCGCTTGCCGGCCGCCGCGGCGGCGCCGGTGGCGGCCGTGGCCGCACCCGGGGCGGCCTGCTGGGCCGGGGTCGTCGGCGTGCCCTGGGCCGGCGCGGCAGGCTTGGCCGGCGGCGCGTCGGGCGCCGTGCGGGCAGGCATGTCGCGCTGCATGCCGCTGTTCTTGCCGCCGCCCAGGCGCTTGGCATCGGCCGCGAACGGTGTCATCGTCGCCGCGACGGCCACGACGAGGGCAGCGATCATCCAGTTCTTCATCGAAACGACCTTTCGTTGCAACGACGGCACTTGCAACCGCGCCGCCAGGGTCCAAGTGTGCGGCAAGCCGGCGCCGTGGCACATGCCGGCCGGCGCTTGACCCTCGCGGCGCTGTGCGATTGGCCCGTTGCGGGACCGCTGGCCGGACGGGCAGGGGTCCGGCGCTGCGGGCACGCCGCGTGGTCCTCTGCAGCCGTTGCACTGCCCGCCGGAAAGGAAACCCTGGAATGACCGTCACGCTGCTGTGGATCGCGGCGATCGCGTTGATCGTGGTGGGGCTGGCCGGCACGGTGCTGCCGGCGCTGCCGGGCACGGCCTTCGTGCTGGGCGGGATCGTGCTCGCAGCCTGGATCGACGACTTCACCCGCGTCGGGGTCGGCACGCTGGCCGTCGTCGCGGTGCTCGCGGTGGCGGCCTGGGTGCTCGACTACGCGGCCGGCCTGCTGGGCGCGCGGCGGGCCGGGGCCAGCCGCCAGGCGCTGGTGGGCGCCGCGCTCGGCACCGTCGCCGGGCTGCTGATGGGCGTCGTCGGCGTGCTCTTCATGCCGCTGGTCGGCGCCGCGATCGGCGAGTACCTGGCGCGCCGCGACGAGCGCAACGCGCTGCGCGTAGGCATCGCCACCTGGCTCGGCATCCTGGCCGGGCTGCTGGCCAAGGTGGCGCTCGCCTTCGCGATGATCGGCGTGTTCGTCGCTGCCCTGATCCTCTAGCCGGGGCGCGGCCGCGCGGAGGGCTGCGCAGGGTCCGGCGGACCGACCCGAAGGGGTGGCGTGGACCCTGGCGGACTCAGGCGCCGACGAGGCGTCCGATCCACTCGTGGAGCGTGAGGCGCAACTCGGCGTAGCCCTCGCGCGAGGGCAGGAAGTAGCCGAGGTTGACCGGCCCGCGTGGTTCGAGCCCCATCGGCGCGGCGACGATCTCGATCCGCTGTCGCGCCTTGGCTGCCGCCCGTGCGAAGTTGTCCAGCGCGCGCGGCATGTGGTAGCCGTGCGTCACGAGGACGATGCGCTCGATGCCCTGCGCCTCGAGCAGGGCCACGGAACGCAGCGCGTTCTCGCGCGTGTCGCGCGAATCGGCCTCCTGCCAGCGCAGCGGCCGGCCGAAGTCGCGCTCGGCCACCCGCGCGGCGATCTCGGCCTCGCTCGGGCCGGGCTCGGCGGCATGGCCGACGCCACCGCTGTACATCACCGGCAGCGACGTCACGCGTCCGAGCCACACGCCGTAGCGCAGCCGGTCGAGCGACATCGGCCGCAGGTCGGCGCTCGCGTACTCGGCGGCCAGCAGCTTGCGGCCGCCACCCAGCACGACCACCGCCGTTCGCGGGGCGCGCTTCAGGGCGTCGACCTGGGCCGAGGTCAGGGCCGGCACCGCGGGCAGCATCCACTGCCGCAGCAGACCGGCCGCGAAGGAGGTGCACGACAGCCAGATGCCGGCCACGCCGGCCAGCACCAGCAGCCAGGCCAGTGCCCGGCGGCGCGCCATCAGCCCGGCGCCGGCGAGCACCATCGCAAGCAGGGGCACGGGGGGCATCGCCAGCGCGGCCAGCACGCTGCGCCAGCCGTCCAGCCCGAGCCAGACGAAGAAGTCGTTCACCTCAGAAGAAGGCCTGCAGCCCGGTCTGCGCGCGGCCGAGGATCAGCGCGTGGATGTCGTGGGTGCCCTCGTAGGTGTTGACCGTCTCGAGGTTGATCATGTGGCGGATCACGTGGTACTC
>Ga0068877_10004343_pt1 | contig 11086 bp, 8 predicted proteins | sample NOAtaG_FD_66437 | JGI IMG/M metagenome (GOLD analysis project Ga0068877, IMG submission 66437) | Freshwater lake microbial communities from Lake Erie, under a cyanobacterial bloom - NOAA_Erie_Diel6S_1000h metaG | ecosystem: Environmental > Aquatic > Freshwater > Lake | place: USA: Ohio, Lake... | reverse complement strand
GCCATGTTCGCGGCATGAGTGAGCGCCCGATTCCCTCCCCGCGACCTGTCCGGCTCCCCGCCATCGATGCCGCGCGCGGGGTCGCGATTGTCGCGATGGTGATCTACCATTTCGGCTGGAATCTCTCGTTTCTGGAGCTGATTCCGGTTGATCTGCGCGATTTTCCGCTCTGGATCTGGTTTGGCCATGCCATCGCCGCGAGCTTTCTCGCACTGGTGGGTGTCGGGCTGGTTCTGGCGCATGGCGCGGGTTTCGGGCGCGAGCGCTTCCTCAGGCGGCTGGCATTCGTCGCCGGGGCGGCGGCGCTGGTGACGGCCGGCACCTATCTCGTCTTCCCCGATCGCTTCATCTTCTTCGGCATCCTGCATCACATTGCGCTGGCGAGCGTGCTGGCCTTGCCGTTCCTGCGCTTGCCGTGGTTTGCCGTGGCTCTGGTGGCGCTGGCGGTGTTTGCCTTGCCGATCGCCTTCAAGGCGGAGGCCTTTTCATCGCCCTGGCTGATCTGGCTGGGGCTTGGCACGCGCCTGCCTTCCACGAATGATTTCGTGCCGGTTTTTCCGTGGTTCGCTTGTGTGCTCATGGGCATCGCGATGGCGAAGCTCTGGCGCCCGGTGGCAAGCGAGGCTCCCGCCGCGCCTCAGCGGCCGATGCGAGCCCTCATCTGGATGGGGCGGAACAGCCTGCCGATCTACCTCATCCACCAGCCGGTGCTCTATGGCGGGCTGGCCGTGCTCGCTTCGGCGATCCTGCCGTCCGTGGATCGCGAGACGCGCGACTTCCTGCTCTCCTGCCAGGAGCAATGCCAATCGACGGGCGGCGACACGCTCACTTGTGCAAATTTCTGCGGCTGCACGGTGACCAACCTGAAGAAGGAAGGCCTCTGGCAGCGCGTGCTGGCCGATGCGCCCGATGTGACCCTACGCCTGCGGATCGAGGCGATCACCCGCCAATGCACCGCACCGAAAGCACCGTGAGCCTCACGCTCTGAAAGGCGAAGCCCCCGCCCAGTCCGGTCTAGAGCGCTAACCGATCTGACAGAAAGAGATATGGCGCTCACTCTTCTTGTTTTCGCATCCGCTTTTTTGCGCCAACCTTTATCCACTTGGCGGGCGGATGCTCTAGGCCCGCGGATGGGCGGCCTTGTAGGCGGCCATCAGGCGCGCTGTGTCCACTTCCGTGTAGATCTGGGTGGTGGAGAGCGAAGCGTGACCCAGAAGCTCCTGAATGGTGCGCAGGTCACCGCCGCGCGCCAGCAGATGCGTCGCGAAGGAATGGCGCAGGGCATGCGGCGTGGCGCTTTCGGGCAGGCCCAGCGCCCCGCGCAGGCCCTCCATCGCGAGCTGGATGATGCGCGGCGAGAGCGGGCCGCCCTTCACGCCCACGAAAAGCGGCTCATCCCCGCGCATCTTCCACGGGCATTGCCGGAGGTAATCGTCGATGGCCGCCGCGATCTGCGGGAGGATCGGCACCTGCCGTGGCTTGCCGCCCTTCCCGAGGATGACGAGCGTCGCGCCCGCCTTCGGCGCGTCTTTCCGCTTGATCGAAAGCGCCTCCGAGATGCGCAGGCCGGCGCCATAGAGCAAGGCAAAAACGGCGGCATCACGCGCGAGCACCCAAGGCTCGCGTTCCTCGCCGGCGCGGGTGGAAATCGCTGCGGTGGCACGGGCATCCTGGGGGGTGAGGGGGCGCGGCAGCCCCTTTTTCACGCGCGGGCCGCGCACGGCCTTGAAGGCCGAGGCATGGCCATGCCCCTCGCGCTCGAGATGCCGCGCAAAGGAGCGCAACCCTGCGAGCTGGCGCATCAAGCTGCGGCTGCCGACACCCTTGTTGCGGCGCTCCCCCATGAACAGGCGCAGGTCAGACGGCTTCAGTGCCAGCAGGTCCGCCGGATTTGTCACATCCGCGCCGAAATAGGCGAGCACCTGCCGCACGTCGCGGCCATAGGATTCGACCGTGTTGGGCGCTGCCTTGCGCTCATGGGTGAGGGCGCGCAGCCAATCCTGAAGGGCGAGTTCGATGGCATTCATGCGCATAGTCTCGCTTTTCCTGGTTAAGAAACGGCCCATCCCGGGAGGATACGAATCGGTGATATGCAAGCAGATAGCGCATCGAAAGGAGGGAGAGCGATGATCGCCGACATCGTCCTGCCGCTTGCGCTCGATGCGCCCTATTCCTACCGCGTGCCGGAGGGAATGGCGCTGCAACCGGGCCAGACCGTGCATGTGCCGCTGGGCTCGCGCGAGACTTTCGGCCTCGTCTGGAGCGTGGACGGGAAGGCTTCGGGCGAGAACCTGAAGGCGATCCGCGCGCTCTCTGCCCTGCCCCCCCTGCCTGAAAAGCTGATGACGTTCCTGCAGCGCGTCTCGGCCTATACGCTGGCACCGCTCGGTCTTGTCGCACGGATGGCGATGCGCGATCCCGATGCCGAGGCGCATGAAGCACCGCGATTCGGCCTTCGCGCCACGGGCGCGCAGCCGCGCCGCCTGACGCCGACCCGCGCCCGGGTGATGGCGGCGGCCGTTGGGGGCCTCACGCATCGCAGGAAGGATCTCGCGGAGGCGGCGGGCTGCTCCACTGGCGTGATCGATGCGCTGATGGATGAAGGCGTCTTCGAGATGGTTCCGTTGCCGAGCCTTGCGCGCGCCGCGTCATTCGATCTCGCCTCGCGCGGCCCGAGGCTGAATGCCCAGCAATGCGCGGCGGCGGATGAGCTTTCCGGCCTCGTGAAGACGGGTGGCTTCGCGCCGGTTCTGCTGGAGGGCGTCACCGGATCGGGCAAGACGGAGGTCTATTTCGAGGCGGTCGCGACGGCGCTTGAAACGGGACGGCAAGCCTTGATCCTCCTGCCGGAAATCTCGCTCACGCCGGAATTCGTGGCGCGGTTCGAGGCGCGGTTCGGCGGTGCGCCGGGCCTCTGGCATTCCGGCATCGCCAGCACCCGGCGCGATCGCCTGTGGCATGCCGTGGCGGAGGGCGAGGCGAAAGTGGTGGTGGGTGCGCGCTCCGCGCTCTTCCTTCCGTTCAGCAGCCTCGGCCTCATCGTGGTGGATGAGGAACACGAGGCCGCCTTCAAGCAGGATGATGTGGTGCGCTACCACGCGCGGGACATGGCGGTTTTGCGCGGGCAGTGCGAGGGCTGCCCGGTGATCCTCTCCTCGGCCACGCCCTCCATCGAGAGCCGGGTGAATGCCGAGCAGGGCCGCTACCGGCATGTGAAGCTGGAAAGCCGCGCCGCGGGCCGCGCATTGCCCGACTTGTTGCTGATCGACCTCACCAAGGACGCGCCCCCGCGCGGGGCCTATCTCTCGCCAAAGCTCATCAGGATGATCGGCGAGACGCTCTCGCGCGGCGAGCAGGCGATGGTGTTCCTGAACCGGCGCGGCTATGCGCCGCTGACGCTCTGCCGCGCCTGCGGGCATCGCTGGCAATGCCCGAATTGCGATGCCTGGCTGGTGGAGCATCGTTTCCGCCGGGCGCTGATCTGCCATCATTGCGGGCATACCGAGCGCCGGCCCGTCGCCTGCACGGAATGCGGCGCGGAGGAGAGCCTCACCGCCTGCGGTCCCGGCGTGGAGCGCGTGGCCGAAGAGATCGCGGCAGCTTTCCCCGATCATCGTCGCATCGTGCTCTCCAGCGATTTTCCCGGCGGCACGGAGCGCCTGAAGCGCGAATTGCAGGCGGTGGCGGATGGCGAATTCGACCTCGTGATCGGCACGCAACTGATCGCGAAGGGCCATAATTTTCCGAAACTCACGCTCGCGGCCGTGGTGGATGCCGATATCGGGCTTGTCTCGAACGATCCGCGCGCCGCCGAGCGCAGCTTCCAGCTTCTCACCCAGGTCACGGGCCGCGCCGGGCGCGGCGAAAGGCCGGGGCGGGGCGTGCTGCAAAGCTACCAGCCGAAGCACGTGGTGATCCGCGCGCTGCTCTCGGGCGATGAGGCCTCCTTCTACGCCGCCGAGATCGCGAGCCGTGAGGCGGCGGGGCTGCCGCCCTTCGGGCGTCTCGCGGCCATTCTCGTGTCCGCGAAGGATCGCTCGGCGGCCGAGGCCCATGCGCGCAAGCTCGCGGAAGCCGGATTCCGGCTGATGGAGGAGGGGGCGATCCCCTCGATCACCATTCTGGGGCCGGCCGATCCGCCGCTGGCGCTTCTGCGGGGCAAGCACCGCATGCGCCTCATTCTGAAGGCACCGCGAGCGGTTTCCATCCAGTCCGCCATCCGCGCGATGCTGGAACGGGCCGGTCCGGCGCGTGGCGGGGCGCGGGTGGATGTCGATATTGACCCGATGAGTTTCCTCTGAGGTGGAAACCCGCGGCGTCTGGGCCGAAAGTCGGCGGCGATAAGGGGTTGCGCGGGCGTTGAAGATTTGTTAGCGACCGGCCCGGTTGCTGCAGCGCATCCTTACAAGCGCGTCAGCCGCCAAGTCGTCGACAGATCTCCCTTCTTGGGCACGACGAGCGGCAAATTTCACGCCACTTCCCCTCTTTGGGTGTCGCGTTGGCCCCGCTTGCCGTGTGAAGAAACGAAAGACGTTCGAGCCGTGGCCTCATCGAGCCCCATCGTCTCCGGAATTGCCGGCCGCTATGCCGTCGCGCTTTTCGAGCTTGCGAGCGAGGGCAAGGCCCTTGACGCCGTCAGCGCGGATCTCGATCGATTCCTGGCCCTGCTCGACGAGAGCGCGGATCTGGAGCAGCTGTGCCGCAACCCGGTCTTCACCTCGGAAGAGCAGGAAAAGGCCATCACGGCCGTGCTCGCCAAGGCCGGGATCGGCGGTCTTGCCGCGAATTTCCTGAAGCTCGTCGCTTCCAAGCGCCGCCTCTTCCTCGTCCGGGCCATGGTCGCCGCCTTCCGCGCGCTGGTTGCCGAGAAGAAGGGCATCGTGAGCGCCGAAGTGACGGTGGCAGCGCCGCTGTCGGACAAGAATCGCAAGGCTGTTCTGGACGCACTCCAGGCCACGGCCGGCAAGAGCATCGCGCTCACCGAGCGTGTCGATCCCGCGATCATCGGGGGCCTCGTCGTGAAGATGGGCTCGAAGATGATCGACGCCTCCCTCAGGACCAAATTGAACGCGATGAAAATCGCGATGACGAACGTTTAAAGCGAAAGGCACGCCCCGATGGATATCCGCGCCGCTGAGATCTCCGCGATCCTCAAGGAGCAGATCAAGAATTTCGGCTCTTCGGCCGAGGTGACCGAAGTTGGCCAGGTGCTTTCCGTCGGTGACGGCATTGCGCGCGTCTATGGCCTCGACAAGGTTCAGGCCGGCGAAATGGTTGAGTTCGAGAACGGCATCCGCGGGATGGCGCTCAACCTCGAAACCGACAATGTCGGCGTCGTGATCTTCGGTTCCGACCGCGACATCAAGGAAGGGCAGACGGTGAAGCGCACGGGCGCCATCGTGGACGTTCCGGTCGGCAAGGAACTGCTCGGCCGTGTCGTCGACGCTCTCGGCAACCCGATCGACGGCAAGGGGCCGATCAAGTCCAAGGCCCGCTCCCGCGTGGATGTGAAGGCGCCGGGCATCATTCCCCGCAAGTCGGTGCATGAGCCGATGGCGACCGGCCTCAAGGCCATCGACGCGCTGATCCCGATCGGCCGCGGCCAGCGCGAGCTGATCATCGGCGACCGGCAGACCGGCAAGACCGCCGTGGCGCTGGACACCATCCTGAACCAGAAGCCGCTCAACGAGGGTGATGACGAGAGCCAGAAGCTCTACTGCGTCTATGTCGCGGTGGGCCAGAAGCGCTCCACCGTCGCGCAGTTCGTGAAGGTGCTCGAGGAGCGCGGCGCGCTCGATTACTCCATCGTCGTGGCCGCGACCGCGTCCGATCCGGCTCCGATGCAGTTCCTGGCGCCGTTCTCGGGCTGCGCCATGGGCGAGTTCTTCCGTGACAACGGCATGCACGCCGTGATCATCTACGACGATCTCTCCAAACAGGCGGTCGCCTATCGCCAGATGTCGCTGCTGCTGCGCCGTCCGCCGGGCCGCGAGGCTTATCCGGGCGACGTCTTCTATCTCCACTCCCGCCTGCTCGAGCGCGCGGCGAAGATGGGTGACGCAGCCGGCAAGGGTTCGCTGACGGCTTTGCCGGTCATCGAGACGCAGGCGAACGACGTGTCGGCCTATATCCCGACCAATGTGATCTCGATCACCGACGGCCAGATCTTCCTCGAGACGGACCTGTTCTTCCAGGGCATCCGCCCGGCGGTGAATGTCGGCCTCTCGGTGTCGCGCGTCGGCTCCGCCGCGCAGACCAAGGCCACGAAGAAGGTCGCGGGCAAGATCAAGGGCGAACTCGCGCAATATCGCGAGATGGCGGCCTTCGCGCAGTTCGGTTCGGATCTCGACGCGGTGACCCAGCGCCTGCTGAACCGCGGCGCGCGGCTCACCGAGCTCCTGAAGCAGGCGCAGTTCTCGCCGCTGAAGATGGAAGAGCAGGTCTGCGTGATCTATGCCGGCGTCAACGGCTATCTCGACAACCTGCCGGTGAACCGCGTCCGCGCCTACGAGGATGGCCTTCTCAGCCTCCTGCGCGGCAGCCATGCCGATCTTCTCGCCGAGATCGGCAAGACGAAGGACCTTTCGGACGCGAATGCCGCGAAGCTGAAGGACATCGTGACCAACTACACGAAGTCGTTCGCGTAAGCCTCTCCGGCGCGGGGTTCGCCCCGCGCCAGTCGCCGGCCAGACGGGAAAACCCATGCCCTCGTTGAAAGACCTTCGCAACCGCATCGCTTCCGTGAAGGCGACGCAGAAGATCACCAAGGCCATGCAGATGGTGGCCGCGGCGAAACTGCGCCGCGCGCAGACAGCCGCCGAGGCCGCGCGTCCCTACGCGCAGAAGATGGAAGCGGTGCTCGCCAATCTCGGCGCGGGTGTGTCGGGCGCGGATGCGCCGCGCCTGCTTGCCGGCACGGGCTCGGACCAGGTCCATCTGCTGATCGTCTGCACGGCCGAGCGCGGCCTGTGCGGCGCCTTCAACTCCTCGATCGCGCGTCTCGCCCGCGAGCATATCAACCGGCTTCAGCAGGCCGGCAAGACGGTGAAGATCCTCTGCGTCGGCCGCAAGGGTTACGACATCCTGAAGCGCCAGTATGAAAGGCAGATCGTCGACCTCATCGAATTGCGCGCGGTGAAGCAGATCGGCTACGCGAACGCCGACGAGATCGGCCAGCGCGTGATGGCGATGTTCGCGAATGGCGAATTCGACGTCGCGACGCTGTTCTACTCGCAGTTCCGGTCGGTCATCTCGCAGATCCCGACCGCGCAGCGCGTCATTCCGGCGGAAATTCCCGCCAGCGCTTCGCCCTCGATCGCGACCTATGATTACGAGCCGGACGAGGCGACGATCCTCTCCGCGCTCCTGCCGCGCAACATCTCCGTGCAGGTGTTCCGCGCGCTGCTCGAGAATGCGGCTTCCGAGCAGGGCGCGCGCATGAGCGCGATGGACAATGCCACTCGCAACGCGGGCGAGATGATCAAGAAGCAGACGCAGAAGTACAACCGGACGCGTCAGGCGATGATCACCAAGGAACTGATCGAAATCATTTCCGGCGCGGAAGCGCTCTGAGCGGGAGACGAGCATGGCCCTGACTCCGATCATGACGACTTCTGCGGTGGCCGGCGGCGGCCGCAACGGGCGCGTGTCGCTCGAAGGCGGCAAGCTGGTTCTGGGCATGAGCCTGCCGAAGGAGCTTGTGCCAGGCGGCCCGGACGGCATGAATCCGGAGCAGCTCTTCGCGATGGGTTGGGCCTCCTGTTACGGCCAGGCGATCATCGTTCTCGCCCCCAAGCATGGCGTGGACGGCCAGCGCGCGAATGTCACCTGCGAGGTGACGCTGAACAAGGATGAAGGCGGCGGCTTCGCGCTGAGCGCGGTGCTGAAATGCGCCATCCCGGGTGCCGAGCCCGAAAAGGTGAAGGCGCTCATGGAAGACGCCCACACCATCTGCCCCTATTCGAAGGCGACGCGCGGCCATGTGCCCGTGACGCTTCAGGTCATCTGATCAGGTTTGGACGAGGAACGAAAATGGCAAAGCCGAAGGGTCGTATTTCTCAGGTGATCGGCGCGGTCGTCGATGTGCAGTTCGACGGCCACCTGCCGGAAATTCTCAACGCGCTCGAGACGAAGAACCTCGGCAACCGCCTGGTTCTCGAAGTGGCGCAGCATCTCGGCGAGAACACCGTGCGCTGCATCGCGATGGACTCGACCGAAGGCCTCGTGCGCGGCCAGGACGTGACCGATACCGGTCAGCCGATCCTCGTGCCGGTGGGTGCTGCCACCCTCGGCCGCATCATGAACGTGATCGGCGAGCCGGTGGACGAAGCCGGCCCGGTTCAGGGCGAAGCGACCCGCGCCATCCACCAGCCGGCCCCCTCCTATTCGGAGCAGTCGACGGATGCGCAGATCCTCGAGACGGGCATCAAGGTCGTGGACCTGCTGGCACCTTACGCCAAGGGCGGCAAGATCGGCCTGTTCGGCGGCGCCGGCGTGGGCAAGACCGTGCTGATCATGGAATTGATCAACAATGTCGCGAAGGCGCATGGCGGTTACTCGGTGTTCGCCGGCGTGGGTGAGCGCACCCGCGAGGGCAACGATCTCTATCACGAGATGATCGAATCGAACGTCAACATCGACCCGACCAAGAATGGCGGCTCGACCGCCGGCTCCAAATGCGCGCTGGTCTATGGCCAGATGAACGAGCCGCCGGGCGCCCGCATGCGCGTCGCGCTTTCGGGCCTCACGGTTGCCGAGCATTTCCGCGATCAGGGCCAGGACGTGCTGTTCTTCGTGGACAACATCTTCCGCTTCACGCAGGCCGGCTCGGAAGTCTCGGCGCTGCTGGGCCGCATCCCTTCCGCGGTGGGCTATCAGCCGACACTCGCGACCGATATGGGCGCGCTGCAGGAGCGCATCACCACCACCACCAAGGGCTCGATCACCTCGGTGCAGGCGATCTATGTGCCGGCGGACGACCTGACCGACCCGGCGCCGGCGACCTCCTTCGCCCACCTGGACGCAACGACCGTGCTCTCGCGCTCGATCGCCGAGAAGGGCATCTACCCGGCGGTGGACCCGCTCGATTCGACCTCGCGCATGCTCTCCCCGGCGATCGTCGGCGAGGAGCATTACAATGTGGCGCGCCAGGTTCAGTCGATCCTCCAGCGCTACAAGTCGCTGCAGGACATCATCGCGATCCTCGGCATGGACGAGCTTTCCGAGCAGGACAAGCTGACCGTGGCCCGCGCCCGCAAGATCGAGCGCTTCCTCTCGCAGCCCTTCCACGTGGCGGAAGTCTTCACCGGCTCGCCCGGCAAGCTCGTGAAGCTCTCGGACACGATCAAGGGCTTCAAGGGCCTTGTGGACGGCCAGTATGATCACCTTCCGGAAGCCGCCTTCTACATGGTCGGCACCATCGAGGAAGCGATCGAGAAGGCGCAGCGGCTCGCGGCCGAGGCGGCGTAACCCATGGCCAGCTTCCATTTCGAACTTGTCTCCCCGGAGCGGGTTCTGTTCTCGGGTGATGTGAACTCGGTGGTCGTTCCGGCCGCCGAGGGCGATGTCACCGTGCTTGCGAACCACGCGCCGTTCATGTCGGCCGTGCGTCCGGGCGTTGTCACGGTCGATGGCGGCAAGCGGCTCTTCGTGCGCGGTGGCTTCCTCGATGTGAACGCTTCGGGCCTCACGCTGCTCGCCGAGCAGGCCGTCCCGGTCGAGGAAATCGACCGCGAGAAGGTCGCGACCGAGATGAAGGCGGCGGAGGACGAACTCCGCGCGGCCACAACCGATGAAGCCCGCAGCCTCGCCTCCGAGAGGATCGCGGCTCTGGGCACGATGATGGCGGCGGTCCGCAGCTGAGCTTCCCCGGCCAAGCCTTCGGGCCCGCGCCGGAAAGGAAGGCCGCTCCGGGGCGGCCTTTCTGCTGAGCGGTTGCCGAGCGCCGAAGCCGGATCCGGCGCTTCACTCCTCCGAGAGCGACATCAGGCTCGCATTGCCACCGGCCGCCGCGGAATTCACCGAGATCACCTGCTCGGTTGCAAAGCGCAGCAGGTAATTCGGCCCGCCCGCCTTGGGGCCGGTGCCGGAAAGGCCGTGCCCGCCGAAGGGCTGAACGCCCACCACCGCGCCGATCATGTTGCGGTTGACGTAGATGTTGCCGGTCTGGAGCCGGTTCGTGACCTTTTCGATATCGCTGTCGATGCGCGAATGCATGCCGAAGGTCAGGCCAAAGCCTGAGGCGTCAATCGCCTCGACCAGCCTCATGAGTTCACCCGCCTTGTAGCGCACGACATGCAGAACGGGCCCGAAGATCTCCTCGCCGAGATCTTCGACGCGCTGGAGTCCAAAAACATGCGGGGCGACATAGAGCCCCTGCGGGGCCTCGCCTGCATGGAGCACCTTCGCCTCGCGCTTCATCCTGGCGATATGCGCATCGAGCCGGTCCTTCGCCTCGGCATCGATCACCGGGCCGATATGGGTCTCCGGGCGGGTGGGATCACCGAGGCGGAGTTCCTTCGCGGCACCGACGATCATCTCGATCATGCGATCCGCTACATCCTCCTGCACGCAAAGCAGGCGCAGGGCCGAACAGCGCTGGCCTGCCGAGCGGAAGGCCGAGAGCACCACGTCATCCGCCACCTGTTCCGGCAAGGCCGTGGCATCCACGATCATCGCGTTGATGCCGCCCGTTTCCGCGATCAGCGGGATGATCGGGCCATCCTTCGCGGCGAGCGTGCGATTGATGCGGCGTGCCGTTTCTGTTGAGCCCGTGAACACCACGCCGGCAATGGCCGGGTGCTCCACGAGGGCGGCGCCAATGGCGCCGTCGCCGAGCACGAGATGGAGGGCATCCTTCGGGATGCCGGCCTCATGCAGCAATTCGACCGCGAGCATGCCGATGAGCGGCGTCTGCTCGGCGGGTTTCGCGACCACCGTGTTGCCGGCCGCCAAGGCCGCCGCGACCTGCCCGAGGAAGATCGCCAGCGGGAAATTCCAAGGCGCGATCGCCACGATCACCCCGCGCGGGCGATAGAGCAGGCGATTATCCTCGCCCGTCGGGCCGGGCAGGGCGATCGGTGCGCCC
>Ga0068877_10004339_pt1 | contig 11097 bp, 8 predicted proteins | sample NOAtaG_FD_66437 | JGI IMG/M metagenome (GOLD analysis project Ga0068877, IMG submission 66437) | Freshwater lake microbial communities from Lake Erie, under a cyanobacterial bloom - NOAA_Erie_Diel6S_1000h metaG | ecosystem: Environmental > Aquatic > Freshwater > Lake | place: USA: Ohio, Lake... | reverse complement strand
CCCCTGCACGCTGTCAAAGGCCAGCAGATGGGCCGTGGCCGCGCTGCCGCCTTTGAGCTCGTTGAGGTGCACCACCTCCAGCCGGTTGCCCGCGCGCGGGTCGTCTTGGGGGCGCTCGGCCGCGCCAAAGGCGGCGCGCAGCGCCAGGCGGCCGATACGGCCCATGCCGTTGATGCCCACACGCATGGGTGAAGAGCTGTTCATCAGGGTGTACTCCGTCTTGAGCTTGTGTTGTCGGCGAAGCCGTGAAGGCTTATTTCCACAGTACTAAAAGCATGGAAGGGTAGAGGCCCACTTTGACGCCTTTATGACAGCCCGAGGAGATCAGCTGCGACCCCAGTCAAGTGCTCAGCAACGCCCGAAGCGTTGGTGCTAGAGGCGGTCCAACCCGGGTTCCAGGCTCAATGCCCTGTGATCACCAGCCGCCAAGAACGCCAATGTCCGACATCGCCCGCTTGCTCATCCTTGAGCTGAAGTTGCCAACCCTGTTGAGTGGTACCCGAAGAGGAGCTTGAGGGGTTGCCATGAGCAGCCTCCCCCATATGGCGCACGCTGTGAAACGACCATCCCTTTGACATGTCGCCACAGGGACCAGGTGAATCGCTGGCACATGTGTGCGGCCGTGCCAGTGTGCTGCGGGCGCCAGAGGGCGAAGTCAAGACCACTTGAAGATCTGCTCCATAGGCATGATCGACCACCAGTGTCACCTGCACGGACTCAACGGTCTTGATGTCGCAGCCATCTAGCTTTTTCGACACGATCAGCCCAGGGGCTGGGGAGTCGTCAATAGCCTGCCCCACTGGCAGCACGCCGCTGTCACATTGCCGCTCTTGCGGCAAGCCACCAAAACTTCGTGCTGCCGCGACAGCGTCACCCGCATGCACCCGACCAAACCCCACACGCGCATGAAAACCGTGGGCAGTCATGGGCGAAGGGTCAGCCTGGTCCGCACCCAGGTCAGCCGGGCGCGATGTGCGAGCCAGCAGCCACCGAACATCGCGCCAGCTCAGCGCTGGATTGGCCTGGAGCATCAACGCCACCACGCCTGAAACCATAGGTGCCGAAGCTGAAGTGCCACCAGCAAACGCGGTGTAGTCAGCGGTATCAGCGCGGGCGCCACCCGCCAGGCCCCTGGGGCCCGCAATGTCTGTGGTCCAAATGTCAGTCTCGGCTTCGCTGCTGCTCAGCGGGCCCGCAGAGGGCGCACTGACCAGAATGTTGGCACCGGGTTCTCCGTAGCTTGAAGGGCGCCCCCGGTGATCCACCGCAGTCACCGCAAGTACGCCAGGCTGGTTGGCGTAACCGTCGCGGTTACTGTCATCAGCCAAGCCGCCGTTGCCCGCAGCCATGATCACCACTGCGCCGCGGCCTTGACGTCCTTGCGACAGTGCGACGTTCATCGCTTCGCGCCAGGCAGGATCTGCGTGTTGATAGCTTCCACTCTGCCCAACGGGCGAGTCGACAATGCCCCAGCTGTTGTTGATGATGTCTGCCCCCAAAGCGACGGCCGATTGCAAAGCTGAGGCTACCCGCCCGGTGGACATACTGTCATAGGCGACAAATCTCGCCTCTGGCGCAACGCCACGGCCACCTAAGCTGTTGTTTGCTCGGGCTACGGCAAGCCCGACTACTGCCGTGCCGTGGGCATCGTCCCATTCGCCCGCTCTCGGGTTGTATGGAGCGTCCAGCGCTGCCGGCGGTGGAGAGGGGTCGGGCGAAGGGAGCATCCCGTCGATCGTGTACAGGTTGGCTACCAGGTCGGGATGGCCCACCTGCACCGCGCCATCCACGAAGGCGATCAGGACACCACGGCCGGTCTCCCTGACGCCTTGCAGTCCGAGGTCCATCCCGGGCACGCCACCACCTTGACCGGTGTTGAACAAATGCCATTGGCGAGAAAGCAGGGGATCAGGGCCTGCTGACGTCGGCGGCACTGTAGGGGCGGTGCTCAGCGTGGGTGGCTGATCGCCACCGTCTCCCCCACCGCAGCCGCAGAGCAGCAAGACAAGCAGCAGCAGCGTGGTGCAAGCCCTCAAGGACTCACTCCTCTGGGGCAAACAAGAGTTCAATCGCGTACTCGGTCGCCGAAGGCCCTGTCTGTTGGAACCACAGTGTCATGGGTCCCGCACGCAACTGCGCAGGAGGGACATCGCGCACCACATTGCGTCGCAAATCTTGCGGCCCCATGTGGCCGTAGATCAGCATGCGGCTCACATCGACGCCCGCGTCGAACACAGGTGCGGTTTGCAGGGCAAAGAAGGCGATGGGATCAGAAGACACATAGTGGACCAGCCGCATGGCCTCCAGCCTCTGACCCACCGGGATGTCCCAGCGGATGTAGTCCGCATCTCCCCGAACAACGGAACCGTGCATTATCACTGTGCGAGCTTGCTGCACGAAAACCGGGCTGGGTTGTAAAGGATTGCCAGACGCCTCATGCCATGTCGCACTACCCAACTCTTGAAGATTGACCCGCTCCAAGGGTGACCGATTGCCCGCCAAGTCCACCTGCCTGAGCCACAGCATGGGCAGCGCGTTGCCCATGACAGCCAAAAGGTCCCCCGTCCCTTGCGACCAGGAGCGTTGATCATCCAGTGAGTACTCCCACTTTCCCTGCGCTTCTACTCCGTTGACCTTCACCAGGCGGGTTACGTTCTGGAACAGTACCTCTGCTTGGACAGGCGGCGGGGGCATGGTGTCCAGGACGCAGCTGACCACCACGATCTCCGAGGTGTTTCCCATGTCGTCGCGGGCTCGGACCCAGATGGTCTTCGCACCGTCCCCCTCGACCAAGAAGGAGTCGCCCTGGCCGCGGATCCAGGTTTTGCCCATGTCTAAGGAGTACTCCCAGCTTTCCAGGCTGCTGACTTGCCAGGCGCCTATCTGGGTAACGCCGTCAGTGACACTCAGTCCGGTGTCCGTGAAGGACAGCACGGGTTTTGCGAGGACTTTGGAGGTTGGTGCAGGCGCGGGAGACGCCAATGGCATGTCGGGCACCACATCAACAAGGGAGGCGCCAGAGCCACCGCCGCCACAAGCGACCACGCATAGCGCCGTTCCAAGGACAAGCAGCTGTATGCAAGCGAAGCGCGCGGAGCTTGTGAGCAGCGATGCAAGCTTACGGAAATTGATCACGTTCATGATGGATACACCCACGGCACGTCGGTGCAAGAGACAAAAGAGCTGGGCCACCCCAAGGGTGGCCCAAGCGTGATGAGTGCGATGTCGGTGGGCCGTTTGCTCCGGCCTCCTACGGAACACCGAGGAGCCCGGCCCTCCGAAACCTACCCTCAGGTGCCGATCACGCCCCCGTCGTTCTTACGGATGACTACTGTGGCCGAGCGCGGACGACCGCCGTTGGGACCATCAGGCCACTTGGAGAAGGCTGTGGGGTTGGCGTTGACCCAAGCGTCCTTCGCGTTAGCAGCTGCTGCCACATAACCGGCAGGCGCACTGGGGTGATTACCCACCTCACCGGGATGCTGGATGTTGATGAACATGGTCCGACCGTCCGGTGTCCAGCATACGCCCGTGACCTCGCAGCCGGCAGGTCCCACGAGGAATCGGGTGATTTTCTTGGTCGCGATGTCGGCCACCAACATCTGGTTGTTGCCCTGGTTCACGAAGTCGCCCGTGTTGGAGTAGCTACCGTCGGTCTGGATCCACAACCGACCCTCAGGGTCTACCTGAATGCCATCGGGCGAGTTGAAGGTGTTGCTGGCGTCGATGTTGCTGGAGCCCTTCTTGGGGGCATCGGTCAGGGCTGGGTTTCCAGCGATCACGAAGATATCCCAGCTAAAGGCAGTGGCGGCCGCGTCAGCACCTGTTTCGTTGATGCGGATGATATGGCCCCAGTTGTTGACGGCTCGCGGGTTAGCCTCGTCCACCGCCGGGCGGGCGGAGCCGGCCACAGTCGTGCCGTTGCTCATGTTGGACGATGGTGTGGCCGAACTGCCGCGACGGTTGTTGTTGGTGCATGCCAGGAAGACTTCGCCCGCCTTGGTCCGGTTGGCGGCCACCCATTCCGGGCGGTCCATCATGGTGGCGCCTACACGGTCAGCGGCTTGACGAGCCTTGATCAGTACCTCAGCCTGGTTGGCAAAGCCGTTCTCGGCAGTCAAGCCGTTCTGGCCATGCACAAGGGGCAGCCACACGCCCGTGCCCTGGTTGTCGCCCACCACGGTGCCCGCATCGAATCGAGCTACATACAGGATACCGTCGTCAAGCAGATTGGCGCCACTCGCTTTGTTGGCTGCGTCATAGCTGTTGGTGGACACGAACTTGTAGAGATACTCGTTACGCTCGTCGCAGCCGGTGTAAACCACAGCCTTGTTAGTCTTGGACAGCACGCACTCGGCGTTCTCGTGCTTGAAGCGGCCCAACGCGGTCCGCTTCTTGGGCTTGCTGGTCGGAGCGTAGGGATCGATCTCCACTACCCAGCCATGCCGATTGGGCTCGTTGGGGTTGACGGCCAGATCAAATCGCGGATCGCCCTTGTGCCAGCCGTAGCCAAAGCCGCCTGCACTCACCCCATAGCGGTTTTGCAGGGTATTGGCGGTCCAGCCCGCTGCATCGGTACCAAAGTAGCCGTTGAAGTTCTCTTCACAAGTGATGTAAGTGCCCCAGGGTGTTTGACCGGCGCCGCAGTTGTTGAGCGTGCCCAGCACCTCGGTGCCTGAAGGGTCTGCTGCTGTCTTCAGCAGGTCGTTACCGGCGGCAGGTCCAGAGATTGAGATCGGGGTGTAGCCCGTAATGCGGCGGTTGTAGGGCGAGTTCTTGACGTACTCCCACTTGCCGGCTGCATTGCGCTGAACTTCAATGACGGAGACGCCGTGGGCGGCCAACTGCTTCTTGGTGTTGGCCGGAATTTCGGGTTTGTTGAAGTTTGCGGCGTTGTGGAAGTACTCGGGGTTGATGTACTCGTGGTTCATGGCCAGGATGCCGCGGTTGTTGCCATCGGTGCCCGGGTAAGGGAAGAAGTTGATGCCGTCGTGGTTGTCGCCTGACTGCTGTTCTTGCTCCACCCAGGTCTCACTGGCGTCGCCCTTGAATGCGGGGGCAGTAGCCAGGATCGGGTCACCCCAGCGGTACATGACATCGGCGGTGTAGCCCTCGGGCACGACGATGGCATCGCCGCTGCTGGCCGACACGGCTTTGAAGCCAATGGTGCCGGGTGCCGGAGCGGCATCGCCGCCGCCGCACGCGGTCAGTGCGCTTCCAAAGATGCCCAGCAGTCCGAGGCTGGCACCGGACTTGAGCATGCTACGGCGGCTGGGGTTACGGACGATTTCACGCTCAATCAGATCGTGCAGGTGATCGTTAGTGGAGGTGTTGGAGACACCATCGTCATCACGGATCAAGTTCGACATGTCGTTACTCCTGAGATTTTTGAAAACGAGAGAGTCGGGGGAATAAAGCCACACAGGGAGGTCAGGCTCGCAAGAGTCTTGGCTTTCATCGCACAGCGCCTCTGCCATGTGCTTTGCGGCGGACTCACTACTCCGCAAGCCATTTGCAGACGAACAGTAGATCCGGCCTCTGTGAAACTTCTGTGAATAGACCAAAGGTCCCAGCGACTGCAGGCATCTGGCTTGCCTGTTGTGATTGGTGCCAACAAAGGGTTGAAGAACTTGACGGCCGGATCCGACCCGTCTCACCACATAAAGCCCAGGTTCGCGCTGATGCTTTTTGGCCCATTGGGTCTCGACGCGTAAACCGTATAAACTGTATAAACAGTTGCACACTGCGTGCCAGAAGGAGACCTCCCCATGAAGACAGCAGCACCCAGCACGGCGCCCGCACCGGCCGCCGTCCCTGCGCGTCAAGCCCGCCGCGCCCCTCGCAAGACGCCCGTCCAGGCCGCTGCGGCGCCAGCGGTCAAGCCTGTTGCGCGGCCTGCGGCTCAGCCTGCCGCCAGGCCCGCTGCAAGAAAGAAGGCCGTCGTGGCCGCCAAGGCTGCCCCGACCGCAGAGCCGGTCAGCACCACCCCTGCAGCGCCTGCCGCGGCGGAAAAGCCGGCCAAGCCCCCGAAAGTGCGGCTGGTCCGCGACAGCTTCACCATGCCGGAGACCGACTTCGCGCTCGTGGCGGTGCTCAAGGCCCGCGCCTTGGGCCAGGGCCGAGCGGCCAAGAAGAGCGAGTTGCTGCGTGCGGGCCTTCAGATGCTGAGCCAGCAGGACCCCGCAGTGCTGCTGGCGGCGCTGGAGCGGCTGCAACCCATCAAGACCGGTCGCCCCAAGCGCGGCGACTGACAGGCTCGGCTTGCGTGGGGTGTTGCCTGGGGCAGCGTCTCACGGCATCACCGCTGCTTGTCGCGCAGCCGCCGAACCACGCGCCAGGCGATCCAGCCGGTGACGGCGCCGATGCAGCCCAGCATCCACCAGAAGCCAGATGGCGCCTCGGCCAGCGGAATGCCGCCCACATTCATGCCGAACAGGCCCGAGGTCAGGTTGATCGGCAGTGCCAGCACGGTCACCATGGTCAACATGTACAGGCTGCGGTTGTTCTCTTCGGCCACCTTGGTGGCCGACTCATCCTGCATGAGCTTGATGCGGTCCTGCAGGGCGGCGATGTCGCGCAAGACGAGCGAGAACTCTTCGTTGGCCTGCGTCAGCTGCTGAAGATCGTCTGCGGACATCCAGCCCGGGGGGCGCGCCAGCACGCGCGCCAGGGCGCTGGGTTCGGGCGTGAGCAGCCGCTGCAGCCGCACCATCAGGCGCCGCAGCCCGGCCAGTTCGGCGCCGTGGCGCTGGTGCCGCCCCGCCAGCACTTCATCTTCGATATCGTCCAGGCGCTCTGAGGCGCGGCGCAAGATGCGCTGCAGCTCGTCGGCTTGGTCACGCAGCAGATGGTCCAGCAGGTCCACGCTGCTGGCCAGTTGAACGCCACGCCGCACCGCCGTGCGCAGCCGGTCCACCGAGCGCAGTGGTCGGCGCCGGGCTGACACCACCAGCTGCCTGTTCACGCTCAACCACAGCGTCTCCACCTCCTGGGCGTCAAAGCTAAAGTCAAAGGTCACGTCGTTCAACACGGCGAACAGCGCTTCCTCGTCGCGCTCGATGCGGGCCGAGCGAGAGCCGTCGACCAAGGCGTCAAAGAAGTTCTCGCTGAGCCCGGCGTGCGTGCGCAACCAGCGCAGGCTGGCGGTGTGGCTGAGATTCATGTGCAGCCACACAAAGCCTTCCATCTCGCTGCCCAGGAGGCGAGCGGCGTCCTCGGTGGAGGCCACCGGGAGAGCAGCGCCCGAGGGGTCGAAGTGATATCCGCAGATGAGCCCGTCGTTGGCTCGCTGGTCCAGAGTGGTCACGCTGTAGGCGTTTTCGGGGCTCATCGGGCGGCAAGAGGCCAACGGTCAATCGAAAAAGGCAGAGTTACACGGCGGCGGCTGAAGGGCGGGCCGCGTGGCTTATGCCAGCCTCACGTGACAGCTTGATGAACGTTGGAGATCGGCTTGCCAGATGCATGGTCACATCAGCGTCACTTCCGGTCGCCAACATGTCGGGGACTTAGCCACGCGCCCGAGCCATGGATGAAGACGCCGCCATCAAGTTAGACGTCCGCACGGTCTGGATTTCAGACCTTCATCTGGGCACGCCGGGCTGTCAGGCTCAGGCCTTGCTGGACTTCTTGCGTGACACCCGGTGCGAGACCTTGTACCTGGTAGGCGACATCATTGACGGCTGGCAGTTGCGGCGCAACTGGTACTGGCCGCAGCTGCACAACGACGTGGTGCAGAAGGTGCTGCGCAAGGCGCGCAAGGGTGTGCGGGTGGTGTTCGTGCCGGGCAATCACGACGAGTTCGCGCGCAAGTACGTCGCCCATAACTTTGGCGGCGTGGATGTGGTGGACGAATGCATACACATCACGGCCGATGGTCGCCGGCTCTGGGTGACGCACGGTGACCTCTTCGACGGCGTGATCCAGTGCGCCAAGTGGCTCGCGTATCTGGGCGACGCCGCCTACGAGTTCATGCTCAAGGTCAACCGCTGGTTCAATAACTTGCGGGCCCGTGTGGGCCTGCCGTACTGGAGCCTGTCACGCTACCTCAAGCTCAAGGTCAAGCGGGCGGTGAGCTACGTGAGCGACTTCGAGGTGGCCGTGGCCCGAGAGGCGCGCAAGCGCGGGGCTGACGGCGTGGTGTGCGGGCACATCCACCACGCTGAGATCCGCGAGATCGATGGCGTGCTGTACTGCAATGACGGTGACTGGGTCGAGTCGCTCACCGCCCTGGTGGAGCACCACGATGGGCGGCTGGAAATCATCGACCGCAGTGCCGAGTTGGGTCGGCCCGTCTCGGCACCTGAGAGCCAGGCCGCACCGGCGCGCGGCCTGACCGAAGCCCCGACAGCCGCTGCCGCCGCCGCGCCCTTGCGGGCGCAGGCAGGGTCTCAGGCCGCCAGCACCTGAAGCCGAGCCTCTGGCAGCTGCGCCCAGCGCGCATCGACGCTTCCGCGGCCGATGCCCAGGTGCTCAAAGCCCAGTTGGAGCATCAGCCCCGGGTCGTAGAGGTTGCGGCCGTCCAGGATGACGGGGGTCTTCATACGCTGCTTCAGCGCGCCGAAGTCCGGGCTGCGGAACTCGCGCCACTCGGTCACCACGGCCAGCGCGCTCGCGCCGTCCGCCGCAGCCAGCGGCTCGTTGCAAATCACCAAACCCGGCCGCTCAGGCCACAAGGCGGCCACGCCCGGGCCGGCCACAGGGTCGAAAGCGCGCACCTTGGCACCACGCCGCAGCAGCTCGTCGATGAGCAACAGGCTGGGCGCCTCACGCAGATCATCGGTCTCGGGCTTGAATGACAGGCCCCAGACGCCAAAGGTCAACCCCTGCAAGTCGTCGCCGTAGCGCTGCACGATGCGCTGGCCGAGCAGACGCTTTTGCTGCTCATTGACATCGCGCACGGCGCCCACGATCTGCAGCTCCAGACCAGCCTCACGCCCCATGTGGGTCAAGGCCTGCACATCCTTGGGGAAGCACGAGCCACCCCAGCCGCAGCCGGCATACAGGAAGTGGGTGCCGATGCGCGGATCGGCGCCGATGCCCGTGCGCACCTGTTCGATATCCGCGCCCAGGCGTTCGGCCAGGCGTGACATCTCGTTCATGAAGCTGATGCGCGAGGCCAGCATGGCGTTGGCCACGTACTTGGTCAGTTCGGCACTGCGCGGATCCATCACCAGCACGCGGTCGCGGTTGCGCAAGAAGGGCGCATACAGCGCCCGCATCAGCAGGGTGGCCTGCTCGTCGTCTGCGCCGATCACCACCCGGTCCGGGTGCATGAAGTCATTGATGGCGGCGCCTTCCTTCAGGAACTCCGGGTTGGAGACCACGGCGTAGGGCACGATCGCCTCGCGTTCGCGCAGCGCCTGCGCGATGGTCTGGCGCACGCGGTCTGCCGTGCCCACGGGGACGGTGCTCTTGTCCACCACCACCTTGTAGTCCTGCATGTGGCGCCCAATGCTGCGTGCCACGGCCAGTACGTGCGCCAGGTCGGCGGAGCCGTCTTCAGCCGGCGGTGTCCCCACGGCAATGAAGATGATCGTGCCATGCGCGGTGCCCAGGGCAGCGTCAGTCGTGAACTGCAAGCGGCCCGCACCGGCGTTGCGCTTGACCAGCTCAGCCAGGCCGGGTTCGTGGATGGGGATGAGGCCCTCGTTCAGGGCCTGCACACGCGCTTCATCCACATCCACGCACATGACGCTGTTGCCCATGTCGGACAGGCAGGCCGCGGTCACCAGGCCCACATAGCCGGCACCAAACACGGTGATCTTCATCGCTGGTCTCCCCGGCACAGGGGGTGGCGCATGCCGCCGCGTCAAATGCCGTGAGAGGGATGCTCCGGTACCTGCATGACGCCACCGTGAAGCTTGTCCGACGGTTCCGTGACAGTCTCGGGCAGGCGCATGAGCGGCTCCCCCATGCGGATGCGCGCGCCTTCGCTCACGCCTTCGCACAGCGTGAAGCCGGGCGGCGCGAACACGATGATGGTGGACCCGTGCTGGAACCAGCCCAGTTCCTGGCCCTTGCTCACCGATGCGTTGCAGGGCACTTCATGTGGGCCCTTGTAGCGCAGGTGCAGCAGCACGTCCAGAAAGTGAAACCGCATGCTGGCCACCAGGATGGCAGCTACCGGCACCAGCGCAATTTCGTGCCCACCGCGCAGCAGCCGGGTGCGCAGCACGGCACGCTCGTTACGACAGAACAAGCGCTCCACCCGCTTCAGTGCAATCGGGTTCACGTTCCAGGTGTCGCCACTCAAGTAGCTCAGGTGGTGCACCTGCGCGTCGTGCGGCGCATGGAAGCGGTGGTACATGGCCGAGGTCAGCCGCAGCGTCACGTAGGTGCCACCTTCAAAAGCCGAAGCGTCCTGGTTCGGTCCAAACAGCTCGCTCATCCGGTAAGGGAAGCCTTTGGCCTGGAACAACTGACCCTGCACCACCGTGCCGCAGGCGCCCACGATGCCGTCGCTCGGGCTCGTCAGCACATCGGGGTCCGCATGGACCGGCCTCGCACCGGGGCGCAGGGCCCGTGTGAAGCACTCCTGAAGGCTGTTGAAGTGCTGCTGCTGTGCTTCACGCAGGTCCAGGTCGGTGAACAGCCGCCACACACCAATGGACAAGCGCGTCAGCAGCGGGCTGCGCAGCGCGCTGTACCAGCCCATGAAGCGCGTGAGCGCGATCCGCGGCACGCGGTTGGTGAGGAGGAAGTTCAAGTCCTCCTGCAGCAGCAGGCGCTGCCACCACCCGGGCTGTGTTTCTGCGGGCGCCTGGCTGTTTGTCAGGCTTGAGTGAGGTGAAGGGTCTTGTTTCATTTCATCAGTCTGTCAAGAGTCTTGGGTACACCCGACCCCATTGCAACTACCGCTGCCAACGAGGGGTCGAAACCATGCAGGAAACCATTGCTCTGTCCGCTGTGTCGGCCATGACGGCCGCCGCAGTGGGGGCCGCCTGGACGCTGCCGCGCTTGAAGCGGCGTCTGGAGCTCTCGCGCGCCAAGCACCGCTCGCTGGCGGGGCACTCGCGCATGGCCAAGCGGGTGGCCTCGCTCATCCCCGGCTACGCCTACGGTGAAGAGCGCTTCTTTGCCTCTGACGGGGCGCCGCTG
>Ga0068877_10004338_pt1 | contig 11098 bp, 8 predicted proteins | sample NOAtaG_FD_66437 | JGI IMG/M metagenome (GOLD analysis project Ga0068877, IMG submission 66437) | Freshwater lake microbial communities from Lake Erie, under a cyanobacterial bloom - NOAA_Erie_Diel6S_1000h metaG | ecosystem: Environmental > Aquatic > Freshwater > Lake | place: USA: Ohio, Lake... | reverse complement strand
CCGGCCTCCTTGGCGGCGATGCTGAAGATGGTGTTCTTCACCACGTGGACCTCACCCCCGGCCTTGATCAGGCGCTTGCGGAGTTCGGTGAACTTCTGGACGGTCAGACCCTTGTAGTCGACGACCAGGAAGAACGGCGAGGCGTTGAGGCGGGCCACATATTCCGCCGAAATGAGCTTCTTTTCTGCGCGCATGGTCTAGTTGCAGTGTTTGAAGTGGAGGTTAGGCGGAGACGAATTCCTTGAGTTCGACGGCCACGGGCGGGCTCATGGTCAGCGACAGCGTGACGCTGCGGACATAGACACCCTTGACGCTGGACGGCCGGGCCCGGAAGACCGCCTCGACGACGGAACGGGCGTTCTCGGAGATCTGCTGGGAGGAGAAGCTGGCCTTGCCCACGGGGACGTGGATGTTGCCGGCCTTGTCGACCTTGAACTCGACGCGTCCGGCCTTGACCTCACGGACGGCCTTGCCGGTGTCGTCGGTCACGGTGCCGGTCTTGGGGTTGGGCATCAGGCCCCGGGGACCGAGCACCTTGCCGAGCTTGCGGACCTCGGTCATGGCCTCGGGCGTGGCGATGGCGACATCGAAATCGGTCCAGCCATCGACGCACTTCTTGATCATGTCCTCGAAGCCGACAAACTCGGCACCGGCCGCGCGGGCCGCCTCGGCAGGAGCTCCAGGCTTGGTGAACACGAGCACGCGGACCGTCTTGCCGGTGCCGTGGGGCAACGGGGTGGTGCCGCGGACCATCTGGTCGGACTGCTTGGGATCAACCCCGAGACGGAAAGCCAGGTCGACGGTCTCGTTGAACTTGGCCTTCGGGAACTTGGTGAGGATCTCAACGGCGGCGTTGAGGGGATAGACCTTGGTGGTGTCCACTTGGGACAAGGCCTTTTTGTAGCGTTTGCTGGGCATTTTGTCGGCGGTGCATGCGGACGTGAGTCCTCCCGCGTTGATGATTGACCCGGCAGGCGAAACGGTTTTCGCCCACAGGGAATTGTGTTTTTATCCCAGAAGGCTGCCGGGTGTCAAAAGAATTTCCGCGCCAAATGACGCAGGGTTTTCCATGATCGCCGCCATGGAGTCGGGTATCGGCGGGGATCCTTCCCTCGGCATGGTCTGGATCGACGGGCGTTTCCTCGGGATCGAGTGGCACGCCTGGAAGGTCGTGGGCTGGGTGGGCAACGTGGTGTTCTTCAGCCGCTTCCTGGTGCAGTGGCATGCCACCGAGCGCCAGCGGCGGGTGGTCGTTCCGCAGGCCTTCTGGTGGCTGAGCCTGGTCGGGTCGCTCATCCTGCTGAGCTACGCCATCCAGCGCCGGGACAGCGTGTTCATCGCCGGCCAGGCGTTCTCCTGGATCCCGTACCTCCGCAACCTGTGGATCCATCGTCGCACCCAGGCCTCCCGACGGCCCTGCCCGGCGTGCGCCCGGGTGAATCCACCGGAATACCGTCATTGCCCGGACTGCGGGTCGGCCCAGGCCGGGGACGGCGGGTCAATCCTTGGCGAGGGCCGCTGACGGGTCGGCGTCGAGCGACGGCGCCGGGACCTCCGACAATCCCGGGGTCTCCGGGTACTCGAAGACCTTCCCCTCGAAGTTGCGCAGCAGGACCTTATGGGCCGACTTGCGCAGGATGTACCCGGGGTTGACCGGGATCTTGCCGCCGCCGCCCGGGGCGTCGATGACGTACTGCGGGACCGCGTAGCCGGTGGTGTGGCCGCGCAGGGAATCCATGATCTCCAGGCCCCGCGACACGGTGGACCGCAGGTGCGAGCTGCCGGCGATCAGGTCGCACTGGTAGATGTAGTAGGGCCGCACGCGGCAAATCAGGAGCTTCTGGACCAGCGCCTTCATGACGACCGGGTCGTCGTTGACGTGGCGCAGCAGCACCGACTGGTTGCCCAGGGGAATGCCCGCGTCGGCCAACCGGCCCAAGGCGTCACGGACCTCGGTGGTCAGTTCGCGGGGATGGTTGGTGTGCACGCTCAGGAAGAGCGGGTGGAACTGCCGGAGCATCGCGCACAACTCCGGGGTGATCCGCTGCGGCAGGAAGATCGGCACCCGGCTGCCGATCCTCAGGAACTCGACATGGGGGATGGCCCGGAGACGGCCCAGCAGGTACTCGAGCTTCTCGTCGTTGAAGAGCAGCGGATCACCGCCGCTGAGCAGCACGTCGCGGATCTCCGGGTGACTGGCGATGTAGGCGATCTGGCGGTCGAACTCCGGGTGGAAGTCGTAGCCGCTGGCGTTGCTGACCAGGCGCGAGCGCGTGCAATACCGGCAGTAGGCCGCACACCGGTCGGTGACGAGGAAGAGCACCCGGTCGGGGTACCGGTGGACCAGGCCGGGGACCGGGGAGTGGGCATCTTCACCCACGGGATCCAAGGTTTCCCAGGGGGCCGTCTCGGTCTCCTCCAGGCGCGGGATGACCTGGCGCCGGATCGGGCACGTCTCGTCGGAGCCATCGATGAGGTTGAAGAAGTGCGGGGTGATGGCCAGGGCGAGCTTCGACTCGCCGGCCAGGAGCACCCCGGCCCGCTCCTCGCGGCTCATCCCGGGCAGCAGGCGCTCCAGTTGGTCGATGCGGGTGACGCGGTTCTTGAGCTGCCAACGCCAGTCGTTCCAGTCCGCATCGGCCACCGCGGCCCAGGTACCCCGCCCCGCCGGCCGGAAGGTCTTCAGCTCGGCCAGGCGACGGGTGTCTTCGAGGGAATCGGGCGCGGAATCCTCAGCGGGAGGGAGGGAAAACTCCATGTCGGCGGCAAGCTAGGGGGGGTCTCCGGGGAGTCAAGGGCCGCGGAAGCCTGCTCAGCCCCCCCTGACGACCCCGGCCGGGAGCCATGAACCGCGCTCACCGGCCCGTAATCGGAGGAACGGCTGGGCCAAGGACCGGCACCGCTCCTCGAACGCGTCGGGCGGGGCCGTGTTGAACTCGAAGCCCTCGTAATGGCACGGCACCGCCCGCCCGATGGCCGAGGCGCGGGCCAGTTCGGCGGCCTCGTGGCCCCAGAGGTTGCCGGCCACCCGGCGTTCCGGCGACCGCCCGTTGATCGGCAGGAAGGCCAGGTCGATCCGGGCTTCGCGCAGTCGGTCCTCCATCCCCGGGAACCACACCGTGTCGCCCGAGTGGTACACGGTCCAGCCGCCCACCCGGACCAGGAATCCCAGGCAGATGAGGCGGCCCGCCCCGTCGCGCTCGAGCGATTCGTGGGCGGCCGGCACCGCCTCCAGGTCAAAGGCCCCCAGGGAGGCCGATCCGGGCACGCCCGGGGCGGCCGGGCGGGCGGGACACGAGGCATCGAGCCCCCGCAAACAGGCCTCGGGCAGGCCGGAACGGGCGGCGGCCAGCGGCCGGATCGCCTCCGGGAACACCAGGTGAAGGCCGGGATTGGCGCGGACCAGCGGGCCCAGCGTCTCCGCATCCAGGTGGTCGGTGTGGGCGTGGCTGGCCGTGACCCCGGAGAGCCCGGTGAGCCTCGCCGGGTCGACGACCCGCTCGGTCATCCGCACGTGCGGCTTGTCGGTGCCGGCGTATTTCCGCGTCAGGGAGTCGGACAGGTAGGGATCGAGCAGCAGGCGATGGTCTCGCCATTGGAGCAGGAATCCACTCTGGCCCAGCCACCAGAAGTGGAGGGCTTCCGGGGCCGACCGGGCGGCCTGATCGAGGTCGGCCAGCAGAGCGTCGTCACGGAGCACCGGCTGGATCAGCCCTCCCGGACGGCCCGGATCGGCCCGCCCTGCCCCGGCGGTCCCAGGCAAGGGCACGGAATCGCCGCTGGCACCCATGGCTCAGAGGGTTTGCCGCACGAGTTCGGCCCCGGCGCAGAGGGACTGCAGCTTGCGCCGGGCGGCCCATCGGGCGGTCTGGCTGAGGCCGCAGTCCGGGGCGAGCACGAGGCGGTGGGCCGGCACGTGCTCGAGGCAGCGGCGGATGCGGGCGGCGATGTCCTCCGGGGTCTCCAGGTAGTAGCTCTTCACGTCCACGATGCCGACGGCGACATCCCGGCGGCGGGCCACCTGCCCGATGAGCTCGAGCTCCGAGAACTCGCGGCTGGCCATCTCGACGTGCATCTCGTCGCAGTGCATGTCGAGGAAGGCCGGGAACAACGGGGCGATCTGCCGGGGTCCGATCGCCCGCGCCTTGTAGTTGCCGAAGCACAGGTGCATGCACACCCGGGTGCGGCCGGAGATGGCCTCCACCGTGCGGTTGAAGAGATCCACGAACCGCCGGACGTCCTCGCGATGGCCATAGCAGCTCATCGAGGGTTCATCGACGCTGATTTCGCGGCATCCGGCGGCCACCAGGGCCTCGAGTTCGCGGCGGACCAAGGGCAACAGGGCCTCGGCAACGGCCCAACGGTCGGCGTAGCCCAGGTCGGGGTTGGGCACCAGGCGCCCCGAGAGCGTGTAGGGCCCTGGCATCGAAGCCTTGAGGGTGACCCGACCCGGGGCACCGAGGTCCCGGGCAATCCCCTCCAGCCGCCGGTATTCCTCGAGGGCCCCGAGGCCCTTGGGAGCCTCAAGCGGGGCGAGGATGCGATGGCGCCCCCGCTGGTCGTGCGCCGGTGGTCCCCAGCGGCGCGGCGGGGCCGACTCCAGGTCGATGCCCCGGAGGTGTCCATAGAAGCTGAGGTTGAAGTCGAGGCGGGTCTGCTCGCCGTCGGTGATCACGTCGAGGCCGGCGGCCAGCTGGTCCTTCACCGCGCAGGTCACCGCATCGGCCTGCAATTCGGCGATGTCGTCCGGCCCGAAGCGTTCGAGGTGCGCGGAGGCGTGCTCCAGCCACGACGGAAAGGGGTAGCTGCCGATGACCGAAGTTCTCAGGGGGCGAAGGTCCATGGACAGGGCGGATCGGAGGGGTTCAGTCGAAGATCACCGTCCGGTTGCCCGCGAGGAACACCCGGTCCTCGAAGACCAGCCGCAATGCCTGCGCCAGGACGAATTGCTCGACATCGCGGCCGGCCCGGACGAGGTCCTCGGCGGCGTGGGTGTGGTCCACCGGGATGACCTGCTGGACAAGGATGGGGCCGGCATCCAGATCGTCGGTCACCAGGTGCGCGGTGGCGCCGATCACCTTCACCCCGCGCTGGAAGGCCTGATGGTAGGGCCTGGCCCCGATGAAGGCCGGCAGGAAGGAATGGTGGATGTTGATGATCCGCGAAGGGTACCTGGCCACGAAGGCCGGGGAGAGCACCCGCATGTACTTGGCCAGCACGAGGAACTCCGGCCCGATGGGCTCCAGGATCGCCGACACGGCCGCCTCGTGGGCCGCCCGGTCCATCCCCTCGGCCGGCACATGGTGGAAGGGCACCCCGAACTTGGCGACCAGGTCGCCGAGCTCGGCGTGGTTGCTGAGGACGGCCTCGATGCGGGCCTGGATGCCGCCGAACTGGTGGCGGATCAACAGGTCACCCAGGCAGTGGTGCTCGCGGGAGGCCAGCACCACGATCCGCTTCGGCCCCGGCCTCGCCAAACGGACCCGGGCCCCGGCCGGCAGGGCGGCTTGGGTTTCCGACACGATGCGCTCCCCCACCCCGTCGACCTTCCCGTCGACCTCCACGGCCTGGGGCCCGTCGAACTCGGTGCGCATGTAGAACCTCCCGCTCGCGGCGTCCACGAACTCCTGGTTGCCGACCACGTTGCAGTCGTGGCGGAGCAGGACGCCGCTGATGGCGTGCACCAGGCCCCGTTGGTCGGGGCATTCGACAAGGAGGACCGGCATGGCCCGAGGGGTTCAGCGCCGCCGGCCGCGACCACCCCGGCGGGGTCCGCGATCCCGTCCGCGATCGCCACGGCCTTGGCGGCCGCCGTCATCGGACCTCGGGGCGGGTGCCGGGGCCTGACCGTTCTCCCGCAGCCAGAGGCGGCGCTCGATGTCGTCCATCCGGTCCCAGTTCGCCGGCTTGGGCACCTCGACCGGAGCGGACTCCGGACCGCCGTCGTCGGCCGACGCCATCGGGGCGTCATCGGCCTCGAAGTCGGTGGTCTCCCGGGCCTCGTCGTCGTCCTGCCGGCGGAATGGCCGGGTCTCGTCCGACGGCTCGGACCGCTCGCCACGGCCGCCCCGCTCCGGACGCTCCGGACGCTCCATCGAGCGCCCCCGGGATTCCTCACGAGGTTCCCGCCGGATTTCCCGCTCCTCACGCGGCTCGCGGTCCATCGGCTCGGGCCGCTCGGCCATGGGCGCGCGCGATTCCCGCTCTCCGCCCCTGCCCCGGCCACTCTCGCGACCACCGTCGCGGACCCCTGAACGCTCCCCGCGCTCCCCGCGGGCACCGCCCCGACCGCCCTCCGGCGAGCGCTCCTGAGCGCGTCCGTCCCGCGGGCGATCGTCGGTGCGTTCAGGACGCGCCTCCCGGCGGGAACGGCCTGCCGGCGCCTCGGGTGCGGCCGGAGCCTCCCCGATGTGGGCATACAGCTTGGCCAGGCGGCGGGCGTGCTCGTCATAGGCCGACTCGAACAACTGCGAGGCCTTCTCGTTGCCCACGAGGGCCGGGGCCGTGAGCACCGTCGGCGGCTTGCCCGCCTCGGTGAGCAGCGCCGCCACCTCCACCTTGATGGCGTTGATGAGCAGGCAACCGCCGATGGTCGAGCCGGGCCCGACCGGCGTGTCCAGGCCGGGCACCTCGATCAGGGCGTCGCCCACCGGGGCACCGGTGTCCAGGACGATGTCCGCGAAGTCCTGCAGCTTGCGACCGTCGCGCCGCTGGCTTCGGCTGGCCTCGCTGTGGGCCTTGGACAGGATGGCGACCACCTTGACGCCGCGGCGCTTGAACTCCTCGGCCATCTCGATCGGGACGAGGTTGCAACCGGAGGACGAGGCGACCAGCGCGGTGTCCTTGGGCGACAGGTCGTAATTGCGCAGGATGCGGGCGGCCAGGCCGTGGACATTCTCCAGGAACATGGCCTGGCGCTGGCCGTTGGCCCCGACCACGAGGTTGTGGAAGCTCAAGGACAGTTCCACGATGGGGTTGAACCCGGGGAAGGACCCGTAGCGGGGCCACATCTCCTCGACGAGGATGCGGCTGTGGCCGGAGCCGAAACAATGCACCATGCGGCCGGCCAGGATGGTCTCGGCGAACAGGGCGGCGGCCTGGGCGATGGTCTCCTCCTGGGCGACGGCCGTGTCCAGAAGACTGCGGCACTGGTCAAGATAGTCAGCAATCACGGAACCCACGTTATCAGGAACTCCCCAGAGAAGTGGATGCCAAAGATTCGGGGGTCTCAAAACCTTGCCGGTGACGAACCGGGGGTTGCATCCGGTGGGGGAACGAAACCAGACTGGGTGGGTTATCCTGCCACCATGACCCACGCCCCCGTCCCCCAACGAGTCGCCGGCGGTTTGTCCCTCTGCCTCGGATGGCTGATGGGCACGCTGCTGGCGCTGGGCGCCGACGCCCCGGTGCCGCTGCCGGCCGACCACGCCGAACGGTTCGCCCGCGGGTTGGAGGCCTTCCGGAACGAGGTCGGCCCCCTGCTGACCACCCACTGCGTGAACTGCCACGGGGGGGAGAAGACCGAGGGCGACTTCAGCCTCGCCACGCGCGAAGACCTCCTCAAGGGCGGGGCCGAGGGCCCGGCGATCCGTCCGTTCGACGGCCCGGGCAGCCGGTTGGTGCGCCTGGTGTCCCGGGCGGAGAAACCCCACATGCCCTCGAAGGCGGACCCGCTCCCCGAGGCGGCGGTGCGGGCGCTTTCGCGGTGGATCGACCAAGGGGCGCCCTACGACGCGCCGTTGGTCGCCGCGAAGGTCGATCCATCCAAGCCGGGCGGCGGCACCGCCTCCGCCATCGACCGCAAGGCCCCGAAGCCCTTCACCGGGTGGCCCTTCCAGTCCCTGGCCGAGGTCCGACCTCCCGGCGATGCGCGCTCCGCGGCCCATCCGGTCGACCGGTTCCTCGAGGCCCGGCTCGACCCCGAGGGCCTGTCCCTCAATCCCGAAGCCGACCGGCGAACGCTCCTGCGCCGGGCCGCCTTCGACCTGCTGGGGATGCCGCCGTCGCCGGAGGCCCTGGCCGCCTTCGAGCAGGACACCGGCCCGGGAGCCTGGGACCGCGCGATCGATCGCCTGCTGGCCCAACCCCGGCACGGCGAGCGCTGGGCCAGGCATTGGCTGGACGTGGCCCGCTTCGCCGAAAGCTCGGGCTTCGAGCACGACTACGACCGTCCCGGGGCGCACCACTACCGGGATTTCGTCATCCGGGCCCTCAACGCCGACCTGCCCTACGACCGGTTCATCCACTGGCAGTTGGCCGGCGACGAATTCGAGCCCGACAACCCGATGGCCCTCATGGCCACCGGATTCCTCGGCGCCGGGGTGTTCCCCACGCAGATCACCGCCAACGAGGTCGAGCGCACGCGCTATGACGCGATGGACGACATGCTGTCGACCGCCTCCTCGGCCATGCTGGGCCTGACCGTCGGGTGCGCGCGCTGCCACGACCACAAGTTCGATCCCATCGCCACCAGGGACTACTACCGGCTCTTGTCCACCTTCACCACCACCGTCCGCAGCCAGCGGCAGCTCGACCTCGACCCCGACGCGACCCGCCGGCGCCAGACGGCCTTCGAGGCCGAGCACGCCCGGTTCAAGGCCGAGCTGGCCGACTACGAGGCGACCCGCCTGCCCGGTCGCTTCGAAGCCTGGCTGGCCTCCGGGGCCCCGGCCAAGACGCGGGCCGACTGGGAACAGCTCGAGTCGCCCGAGTGGACCTCCCAGGGCGGGGCCACCTTCCGCGCCCTGCCCGACGGGTCCTTCCTCGCCGAGGGGAAGAACCCCGATCAGGACACCTACACCGTCTCCGGGCGGAGTCCCTCGGGCCTGCTGCGCTCGCTGCGGCTGGAGGCCCTGCCCGACCCGAGCCTGCCCAAGGGCGGCCCCGGCCGGGCCGACAACGGCAACCTCGGCCTGAGCCGCATCCGGGTCTTCGTCCAACCGCTCTCCGGCGGCGAGCGCCGGGAGGTGCGCCTGGTGAAGCCGAGAGCCACCTTCGAGCAGAACTCGGGCAACCTCTCCATCGCCGGGTCCCTCGACAACGACCCCCACACGGGCTGGGCGGTGGATCCCAAGTTCGGCACGCGACAGGCCGCCATCTTCGACTTCGAGACGCCGGTGCGGATCCCCGGCGGCGTGCGCCTGACCGCCGAGCTGGAGTTCCGCGTCAACACCCGCCACCACATCGGCCGACCGCGTCTCTCGGTGAGCCCGGCCGCCGACGTCGGGTTCGACTCCGAGGGGATCCCCGCCGGCATCGCCGGGTTGCTGGAACGCCTCAAGGCCCCGGGCCGGGGCGCGGCCGCCCTGTCCGCCTCCGAGCGGACCACCCTCCTCGGCTGGTGGAAGACCACCGACGAGGGCTGGCGCGAGGTCCACGCCCGGGTCGAGGACCATGCCAAGGGCCGGCCCAAGCCGGTGCTCACCACGGTCCTCACCTGCCAGGAGGGCTTCCCGGCCGTCCGCATGCACACGCAGGGCGGCGACTTCCTTCCGGAGACCCACTTCCTGCACCGCGGCAGCACCGACCAGAAGCGCGGCGTGGCGACCCAGGGATTCCTGCCCGTCCTCATGCGCGGGCCGGAGTCGGAACCCCGGTGGCGCTGGCAACCGCCTGCCGGCGCCCCCTACTCGGGCCGCCGCCGCTCGCTGGCCCTGTGGATGACCGACACTCGGGACGGCGCGGGCCATCTGGCGGCGCGGGTGATCGTCAATCGGCTGTGGCAGCACCATTTCGGCCGGGGCCTGGTCGCCACGCCCAACGACTTCGGGGCCCAGGGCGCCAAGCCTTCGCACCCCGAGCTGCTCGACTGGCTGGCCGGCGAGTTGATCCGGGGAGGCTGGCGGCTCAAGCCCATGCACCGGTTGATGATGACCAGCCGCGCCTACCGGCAGACCTCGGAGCAGACCGAGGCCAAGGCCCGCAAGGACCCGGACAATGCGCTGGTTTCCCGGCATGTGCCCTCGCGCCTCGAGGCCGAGGCCATCCGCGACACGCTGCTCTGGATCACCGGCACCCTGGACGAGACTCCCTTCGGACCCGGCACCCTCTCGGAGTCGAGCCAGCGGCGGAGCATCTACTTCATGGTCAAGCGCAGCCAACTGATCCCGGCCATGCAGGTCTTCGATTCCCCGGAGCCGTTGGTCAGCCAGGGGATCCGCCCGGCCACCACCGTCGCGCCGCAGGCCCTGTGGCTCATGAACAACCCGCGGGTGCGCGAATGGGCGTCCCGATGGGCCGGGCAGATGGCGGGCGACCGAGCCGCGACCCCCGATCGATGGATGCCGGCGGCCTACCGGCGGGCCTTGCAGCGGACGCCGACCGCGGCGGAGTCCGAGGCGTCCCTCGAGTTCCTCGCCCGGCAGACCGATCGCTACCGCAAGGCGGGGAACCCCCAGCCTGAGATCCTCGCGGCAACCGACCTGCTGCACGCGCTCCTGAGCCTCAACGAGGTGATCTATGTCGACTGACGGGCTCCCATCGTCCGCGTCCAGGGCCCCGGGTCGTTGCCTGTGGATGCTGCTGGGCCTGATGCTGGCGCTCGCCGGATCGGACGCGGTCCAGGCCGCAACCCAGGTCAGGCGCCCGGCGCTCAACGTCGTCTTCATCCTCGCCGACGACCTGGGCTGGGGGGAGCTGGGATGCTACGGCCAGAAGAAGATCCCCACGCCCCACCTCGACCGTCTGGCCTCCCAGGGCATGCGCTTCACCCGGCATTACAGCGGGGCCCCGGTTTGTGCGCCGTCCCGTTGCGTGCTGCTCACCGGCCGCCACCTGGGCCACGCCGAGATCCGCGGAAACCTCCAGGCCAAGACGGCCTTCCCGCAATTCGACGAGGGCCAGTACCCGCTGAGCACCCGGGCGTTGACCGTCGCGCAGGTCTTCCGCAGGGCCGGGTACACCACCGGGGCCATCGGCAAGTGGGGCCTCGGCCCGGTGGGCAGCACGGGCGACCCGAATGCGCAGGGCTTCGACCTCTTCTTCGGCTACAACTGCCAGGCCGTCGCGCACAGCTACTACCCGCCGCACCTCTGGCGCAACGCCGAGCGCATCCCCCTCAACGACCCGCCCATCCCGGGACACCGGCCGCCGGCGAAGG
>Ga0068877_10004337_pt1 | contig 11099 bp, 8 predicted proteins | sample NOAtaG_FD_66437 | JGI IMG/M metagenome (GOLD analysis project Ga0068877, IMG submission 66437) | Freshwater lake microbial communities from Lake Erie, under a cyanobacterial bloom - NOAA_Erie_Diel6S_1000h metaG | ecosystem: Environmental > Aquatic > Freshwater > Lake | place: USA: Ohio, Lake... | reverse complement strand
CAGCCGATGATGTCGATACACCCCAAGACACGCCCAAGACCGGAGGCGCACGCCGGGCCGGCCGACGGGACGTTGCACGACCTTCCACGCCGTGATCGCCTCCACCGGGCGGCCGTCGATCCGACTCGCGGGATCCTCAATTCCTTGGCCTACGATCCCCAGGCGATTTCACGGAGCGCCTTTTGGGCCGGCGGATGCCATGCTCTGCGGGACCGATGTGGGAGCAGAAGACAAGACTCGGGGGCCGCAGGGTCCTCTGGGCCGCAGTGGCGGCGATCCTCCTCCATCCGGCGTTCGAGGCTCGGGCCGCCACGGCGTTGCCGGCCCCGCGGATGACCTACTTGGACAACGGCGAGGTGCGCATCGGGATGGATCTGGCCCTGGGCGGTGCCGTCACGTTCCTCTCCGGCAAGGACCATCCTGGGAACCTCATCAACGGCGCCGACCTGGGGCGCCAGATCCAGATGTCCCACTATTCCGGGCCCTGGCCCTACGAGGTCGGGGACAAGAAACCCCATCCCGCCTGGGTGGGCCTCGGCTGGAACCCCATCCAAAGCGGAGACTGCCACCTGAATCCATCCGAGGTCGTCGAGCACCGCAACGACGGCCAGGAACTCTACATCCGCTGCCTGCCCATGCAGTGGCCGCTCGACCACGTTCGCGGCGATTGCGTGTTCGAGACCTGGACCACCCTCGAAGGCCCCCTCATCCACATGCGCTTCCGGTGCACCAACCGGCGCTCGGACAAGACCCAATACCGTCCCTGTCCCCAGGAACTGCCGGCGGTTTACACCATCTCAAAATTGGGTCGGCTGATGGCCTACACCGGCGACCGCCCCTTCACCGGGGCCCCGCTCACGCACGTGACCAACGACTGGCGCAAGCCTTGGCCTTGGACCCGCTTCCTGGCGACGGAGGGCTGGGCGGCGCTCGTGGACGACAGCGGCTTCGGCCTGGGCGTCTTCAAGGCCGATGGCTTGGAGTTCCATGGCGGCCTCCACGGGGATGCCCGGTCGGACGACCCGAAACACGGTTCGACCGCCTACGTGGCCCCGATCCATCGCGAGCACTTCGACCACAACCTCGTCTACGAACACCGGACCACGTTCCTGGTGGGCCGCCTCGAGGAGATCCGTCGCCGCTTCAACGCCATGGCCGACCGGAGGCCGCCCTTGTGGCGCTTCCAACACGATCGGCAGCACTGGGTCGTCCACGGTGCGTCCGATGCCGGCTTTCCGCTGTCGGGGGCCTGGGTGCTCCGGATCGGCGAACGCGTGGCGCGCCTCGAGAGCGGCGGCCATTGCTGGCGTGCGGAAGATGCCCCGTCGATCAAGCTGCGCATCGCCTCCACCGGAGGCCCGACGACCGCCCGGGTTTTCTGGAAGCGGCTCGGCGACAACGGCTTCGACCGCGAGCGGAGCGTGCCGCTGGAGTTGGCCGGCGACGGCAAGGTCCGCACCCAGGTCCTGGCACTCGGGGACTCACCGGGCTACCGCGGTCTGATCACCGGCCTGGCGATCGAATCAGGCCCTCCGTCGCGAGGGGGCCAGACCCTGCGTCTCCACTCGATCGAACTGGGCCCGGCGAACTCCGGGAAGTGACTGGCGCCGCCCGCCTTGGCCGAACCGAGTTCCTCGTCCAATTGCCCCGTCAACCGGGATTGGCGAGAGGTGGAGGCTTGCCATGCACCGGGGGATGGATGTCGACACCATCATGACAATCCCGCCTCCAGATTCGGAGCCGAGATCGAGCGGTTCACCCTCCCAGTCGTCATCCCCGCGCCGCAGACCGTTTGGGGGGAGCGGAGTCGTCATCTCCGGACTCGTCGTGGCGTCGATGCTGGCGCTGTTCGTGTGAAGCATCGACGGGATCGAAACATGCCATGCGACCGGGGGTGGAATCCGCGGTCCTGAACGAGGTCGGGGCTTGATTCCGCCCACCTCCACGGACATCACCCGCCGACGGGACCTGCTCGATCATGACGCCATCGACACGGTATCGGAAAAGGATCTCAACACCTGCCTGAGCCTGCGTTTCGCCCGCCCTGGCGAGGTGCTGGACGCTGACAACCGGAGAGTGCGGCTAAAACCCGATACCGTTGGAAAAGCCATCGGACCGCTGGGCTGGCTGGCGACAACCAACCGGGTTTCACCATGACGACACGGCGAGCAATGGAGGCAGCCATCAGGACCATCACGATCCAGAGACCGGCCGGACCTTTCAAAGCTCTGCCTGCGGGTAGGACAGGCACGGCGATCCTCTCCGGAGGAAACACCCCGAGGGGCAACGTGGTCAGGGAAGCATTGCGGAATCAGATTCCGCGGAGGGCATGCGGACCCTGGTCGACCCCACCGGCAAAAGGGGAACTGTCGCCCGAGTTCCCCGCGTGGATGCAGGCATCCCGATGAAGGTGTCCAAACTCGGAATTCGTTCCCTGACCCCGTTTCCTGACCCCGTTTCCATCAATCCGATCTCCGGACACGGAACGGATGGATGGCCTGTTCCAGGAATCCTTCCGGAACCGGGTTTCCCTCGATGCCGTAACCGGTGGGCCATCGGCCCGGGGGCGCGTAGTGGCTCCCGAAGATGCGGTCGATCCACGGAAAATGGACCGCGAAATTCCGATCGATCGCCTCCCGCTCCACGGCGTGGTGCCAGTGGTGGATGCGGGGGGTCACCACCAGCGCCTCCACCCATCGCGGGAAGTTCCAGGACACATTGGCGTGGATGAAAACGGCATGAACCGACACGAATCCGAGGTAAGCGATGAGGGGCCCCTGGTCGAAACCGAGCAAGAACAGCGGAATGAAGGTCAACGCCCGAGTGATGATCACGTCCACCAGGTGCAGCCTGGAACCGGCCAACCAGTCCATCGAAGTGCTCGAGTGATGCACCGCATGGAAGGGCCAAAGCCATCGGTGACGGTGGAACCGTCGATGCACCCAGTACTCCGTCAGGTCGGCTGCGATCGCGCATTCCAGGAATTGCAGCGCGGCCGGTTGCGAACGCACGCCTTCCTGGAACCCCGGATGGACCGCCCACGCGAAGAACACCTTGGCCGGCAGCAGATTGAGCCAGGTGGACATCTGCACCAGCAGGTGGCTGACCAGGAAATAGAGCGTGTCCACGGTCCAGGCCGGCCTGAAAACCGATTGAAGGCGCCGTGGCCACCATCGCTCCAAGGGCACGAAGATCACCGCCAAGAGGAGGATATTGAGCAGAAACCAGTCGAGCCCCAGATAGATCGGAAGCCTCGGGACCGATCCCACGGCCGGAACGTGGCCACCGCCCGCCAAGGATGCCAAGAGCGCCATCCCCATGCCGGTGAATCCCAGCACCTTGCGGCGGCGCAACAACGTGCTGGCCAGACCCAGCAGGAACCCAAAACCGATGACCGCTTCGATCAGCGCCCGAACCCACGGCAAAGGCAGAACGGCCCGGATCTCGGGGCTGGTCAGGGTTGCCGGCAGGTGGAAGCAAGCCACCGCACCCAGCGCGATGAAGCCGAGGAAAACGGACGCCGTTCCACTCGCCCATCCGGACCCCAGGCGGGTGGGTTCTTGATCATCGAAGATCCGCGCCACCCGCTCATCCAGGTTCATGGTTGGACATTCGCGACAATCGGCGGCGGAGACAAGGTGGGCGGCATCGATGCTTTCAATGGTCACATCATGACTTTCGATGCGGGATCGATCGGGCGCGACTTGCGGGAGAACTTCATTCCGCCGAACCATCAGCCATGATGGATCGCAGGGATCCCGTCGAATCAGCGCCTCGGACGGAGCCGTGCCCACGCAGCAGGGCCCACCGATCCACCCCGCTCGTGGCCCTGCCCGCTCATGATGAGTTCTCGACGTCGACACGGGTCCTTGAAACCACGTCGATCGCGGCCGCATTGCTCCTGCTGATCCTCCTGATGGTTCGATGCCTGCCGTGGATCGTGTCCCATCCGGCGAGCCTCCTGGGGTGGATCCTCGGGGTGGATCCTCGGGGTGGTCGCGGCGGATTTTGGATCCGGCCTGATCCATTGGTTTGCCGACACCTGGGGGCATGAAACCATGCCCATCCTCGGGCGGCGCCTCCTGCGCCCATTCCGGGTGCACCACCTCAACCCGGATGATTTCCTCCGCCGCGACTTCATCGATTGCAACGGAGATGTCGCCCTCCTCCAGGTCCCGATTCTGGCGCTGGCCTTGTTCCTGATGGAGCGCGTTTCCTGGGGAGGTGCCCTCGGGACCTTCTGCCTGGGTCTCTGCGGCGTGGGAATGTTCACCAACCAGTTTCATCAATGGGCGCACCAACGTTCGCCCGCTCCCATCATTCGATGGCTCCAACGCCGGGGTGTCGTCCTGAGCCGGGCACAGCACCGTCTGCACCACCGCCAACCGCATCAACAGGCCTATTGCATCACCACCGGCTGGTGCAACACGCCCCTCGAGAGGATCAGGTTTTTCCCTCGCCTTGAGCGGTTGGTCACACGATTGACCGGCCGGCAACCCCGGGCTGACTACCTTGAATTCATCTCCCGGCACCGGAAACGGGGTCAGGGGACGATTTCCGACGGTTGATGCCTCCGTTGCAAAGCCCCTCATCCACGCCTGAATCCCGGGATTCGACGGTTCAAGGCTCAGCGGCGGCACGGCCGGATCGGCGCACGTCCGAGGGATGCCCGGAACCGGACGCCCATGAGCCCATGGCGAGGTGAGAACGGGGACCGCGAAGCCACGAGACCGCAGACAAATCGTGCACGGCGGCTGGTCCTCCATGGACTGGGTCGCCAGCGTCTGCGCATTCCATCGTGATCGAGGGACCGATTCCGGAGCAGGCCTCGTGTTGTTGATTCGGGGAGGAAAGCGGGCGGGTGCCCGGAAGGAGGGCAGCCATCGGTGACAGCGGCCGAGCCCGGGCGGTTCACCCGAGAATCCGGATCCAGCGTGACAATTCCTTCGGGGAATCGGCTCAACGGGGTCTGGCTCAGTAGGCGGGCTTCAGGCCGGAAGCCGCCGAGGATCCCTCGGCGGGCGGGATGACACCGGCAGCCATCAGGACCTTCCGCACGGCGACGGCCGTCTCTGCGGAGGGCTTGAAGTTCCCGGGCCGATGTCCTTCGGCGATGGAGAGCGGCGTCCAGCCGTGCCGGTTCCTGCGGTTCCAGATCTCGACCTTCGCGCCTTGGTCGGCGAGGAACTGCACCACCTTGGGCAGATTCTTGAGCGCGGCGGCGTGCATGGCTGTATCCCCGTTGGCATCGACGGCGTTCACATCGGCGCCGAGCTTCAGGAGCAACTGGGTCGCCTCGAGCACTTCGGATTCCTCTCCGGCGACTTCGTTGGCCGCGTCCGATCCGACATGGATCCCGCAGGCGACGATGAGCGGCGTGGTTTGGTCGTCGTTGGCGATGGCGGGATTGGCACCCAATTCGAGCAACAGCCTCATGAGGGCGACATCGGAGGTGGCAGATGCAAAGAGGAATGGCGTCGCACCCTTCCGGCTGAATTGGCCTGGACTGCTCTTGCCATGGGCCAGACGCCGGTTCACGTCGGCACCGCGTTTCACCAGTTCCCGGACGAAGGCCAAGCTGTCGAGTCGTCCGAGTTCGGCCGGCGGCGGAGCCCCGTGGTCCTCGCCCCTGGGCGGTTTGCGGACCCACGACATCCGGTGCAACGGCGTGAATCCGGATCGCTGGTCGTTGGGATCGGCGCCGGCGTCCAAAAGGTCGAGCGCGAGTTCGTAGTGGCCGTTCTCGATGGCGAGGACCAACGCACTGGTCCCGTTGGCCGGCCCCTTGGCGGAAGGCCTGAGGGGACGCATCGCCTCGTTCGCATCGGCTCCGGCCTTCAGAAGGACGCGCACCACCTCCCTCCGACCGGCCCGAGCGGCGAAGAACAGCGGCGTGAATCCGGAATCAGGCAGTGCGGTGCGGAAATCGGCGTGCGACTGGATCAACAAATCGACCACCTCCGCATGCCCCTCCGCCGCGGCCCACATCAACGCGGTCTGGCCGCGGCGTTCCTTCGCATCCACCTGGGCGCCGCGGACCAGCAGGGCCTTCACCGGTCCGGGCCTGCCCGTGCGGGCGGCCGTCATGAGCACGGTCTCACCGCCGCGAACCGCCGTGTTCGGATCGGCGCCGCGTTCGAGAAGCCACTCCACCATCGCGGTGTTCCCGTTCTGGCAGGCCAACGAGAGGGGCGTGACGCCGTAACGGTTCGTGACCGCGACACGGGCGGAGGCGAGGAGGCGGGCGGTCGGGAGATCATCCCGGTAAACCGCCCAATGCAGTGCGGTCATGCCGTCCGCCTGCGGCGCATTCACATCGTCGTTTCGTTTGAGAAGGGCCCGAAGGGCACCGAGGTCCGATCGTTCGACGGCATCGGCGATCGGAGCCTCGAGTGCGAGGGAGTCGACGACCGGACCGAGGAGCGCCAGGGAAACCACGGCGGCGGCAAAACGTCGCCGCAGTCTCGACCCGGTGGTCGGGCGGAGAGGCGGCAGGTCTGCGGGCGGCAACAGGCGCATCGTCAAATGCCCAATGGCTCGAACAACCGATCCACCGTGCCGTTGCTGTCGGCGAACGAATCGACCTGGACGCCGACCTTGTGGAGCAGGGTCAGGTGGAGATTGGCGAGTGGTGTCGGTTTCGCATACCTGAGGTGGCGACCGCCCTTCATGCCGCCCGCCGCACCACCGGCGACGATGATCGGGAGGTTCGTGTGGTCATGGATGTTCGGGTCTCCGATGCCGCTGCCATACAGATACAGCGAATGGTCGAGCAGCGTGCCGTTTCCCTCCCGTGTGGCTTTCAGTTTCTGGAGGAACTCGGCGAAGAGCGACACATGGAAGGCGTTGATCTTCGACATGCGTTCGATCTTCACGGGATCATTGCCATGGTGGGAGAGGGGATGGTGCGGATCGGTCACCCCGATCTCGGGATAGGTCCGGTTGCTGGTCTCGCGCGCCAACTGGAAGGTGATGACCCGCGTCACGTCACCCTGCAGGGCGAGCACCTGAAGGTCGAACATGAGCCGGGCATGGTCGGCATACGCGGCGGGAACGCCCACGGGACGGTCCAGATCCGGGAGGCGATTGTCTCGGGTGTCGGCCTCAGCCTTCTGGATGCGGCGTTCCACTTCGCGGACGGTCTCCAGGTATTGGGAAAGTCTGGCGCGGTCACCGGGACCAAGATCGCGTTTCAGTCGGCCGAGGTCCTCGGTGAAGGAGTCGAGCAGGCTGGCCCGTTTCTTGAGCGCGGAGCGGCGTTCAGCGAGGCTGCCGCCGTCGCCGAAGAGGCTCTCGAAGACGATGCGCGGATGCGCCTCGGCCGGCAACGGGGTCGTGGGAGACGACCAGGAAAGGTTGTTCTGATAGGCGCAGGAATAGCCGTTGTCGCACTGACCGACGACCTGGAGGTGGTCCATGGCCAACTCGAGCGACGGCAATTGGGTTTCCTGCCCGATCCTCTGGGCGGCGATCTGATCGACCGTCGTTCCCAGGTAGTAGTCGGTGCTCTCCGTCAGCTTGGCCTTGGCGGCGCTCAGGAAGGCGGAGTTGGAGGTGGCATGGCTGCCGGGGTAGGCGTTCTGCAGTTCCAGGTTGGAGATGATGGAGACCTTGTCGCGCACGGGTGCCAGCGAAGCGAGGATCGGCGACAGCTGGTCGAGCGTGTCGCCGGGAGGTGTCCACCGGGAGTTGTCGCAACCCATCGGCATGAAGACGAATCCCAGCCGGCGCACGGGATGGGCGGCCGTCTTCGCAAGCGGTGTCGCGGCGGGCACCATCGCCTCGAGCAGCGGCAAGGCCATGGTGGCTCCCATGCCACGCAGGAAGGTCCGACGCGGCATGGACTTCTTCGTGATGAAACTCATGGTGTTTTCCTCAGGGTGAACGGGGTGCTCTTGGCGATTCCGACGACGATCGACGAGAAACGGTTCCCGTCGCGCCGGGCATCACGGACGATCCGGCGGACGGACGGCGCATCCTGCTCTCGGATTCCGCGTCCCAGCGCGAAGATGAGCAGCTTCTCGGTCATCGTTCCGACGAAGAGATCGGGATGCCGGAGCAACGCGTCCTCCAGGCCGGTGACACCGGTGAACCGGCTGCCGTCGGGAAGCCCACCGCTGGCATCGATGGGCAGGCCGTTCTCGGACAGTCGCCAGCGGCCGATCGCGTCGAAGTTTTCGAGCGCAAAACCCAACGGATCCATCAGGTCGTGGCAGCTCGCGCACGCGGAGTTCGCACGGTGGGCGGACAACCGGGCGCGCATCGGCAGGCTTTCGGAGACGGTGTTCTCCTTCAGGTTGGGGACGTCGGGAGGCGGCGGGGGCGGTGGGTTTCCGAGCAGGTTGCCGAGGAGCCAATGGCCGCGGATCACCGGCGAGGTCCGGGTGGCGTAGGAGGTGACGGTGAGCACGCTGCCCTGCCGGAGCAGTCCACCGCGCTGGCTCTCGGGAGCGAGGCCCACGCGGCGGAACCGGCTGCCATGCACATGGGGAATGCCGTAGTGCTTTGCGAGGCGCTCGTTGAGGAATGTGTGGTCGGTGCGAATCAGGTCCAGGACGTTGCGGTCCTCCCTCAGAAGCGCCTCGAAGTGGAGTTCCGTTTCGCGCCGGAATGCTTGGCGCAGATTGTCGTCGAAATCGGGAAAGAGGCGGAGATCCGGCGTGAAGGAATCCAGGTTGCGCAGGTGGAGCCATTGGGCGGCGAAATTCTCGACCAGACTGACGGAGCGCGGATCGGCCAGCATCCTGCGGACCTGACGCTCCAGGACCTTCGGCCGATGCAGCTCACCCCGTTCGGCCACTGCCAGCAGCTCTTCATCGGGAATGCTGCTCCACAGGAAGAACGACAACCGCGAGGCCAGCTCCACGTCGCTGATCCGGTAGGCCGTCCCCGGCGCCACGCCGGCAGGATCATGCTCGATGCGAAAGAGGAATTGCGGACTGACCAGGACCGCGCTGAGGGCCGACCCGATCCCTGCCTCAAAGCCTCCGGCTTCCCGGGCCTCGCGGTAGAACTTCAGCGGCTTGACCAGATCCGCGGCCACCACCGGCCGCCGGTAGGCTCTGCGCACGAAGGCCGACAGGATGCGCTCAGCCGAGGCGTCCTCCTCTCCCGGGTGGTTCGGATCACTGAGGAAGATCTTCCGACGACTGGCCGGCTCGCCGGCGTCCCGCGACTCGTAGGGTCCGGTGACGGACACCTGATAGATCGCGGGCGAAAGCCTCGGATGCCGATGCATGTTGTATCGGGCCTGATAGGGATCGCGCTGGGTCTCCACCAGCGAGGACGGATTCTTGATGAATGTCACGCCGACCTCGTGGAGGCCCGACCTCACCCGGACACGCGCCTTCAGGTGGGCATCCACCTTCTCAAAGTCGCGGTCGCCCTGCGGCGGGCCCACTTGGAACCGAGCGGCGGTGTCTCGATCCAGCAGCACTTCGAGTTGATGGATCTCGTGCAGTCCTTCGACCACCTCGTTGCGGTCGCGGGTCAGGCGGATCTGGATCTCATACTCACCATCTCGGGGAAACGTATGTCGGATCAATGTTCCACCACGCGTTCCCGGTGGAAGCCCCGCCATGTGTCCCTCCTGCGTGAGGTCCGGCTTCAGGCGATAGGTGTCGCCATTCGGCCTTTGGATCGGTGAACCCACGGCAAGGCCACTGATCTTCTCGGCGGCGGAGATGTAGCGGCTCAGCAAGGTCGGCGACAAGTCGCCGCCGGTCATGTTGTCGAATCCGTGGCTCGCGTCGTCCTTGGGGAGCAACGCCGCCACGTCGATCTCGAGGCCGAGCAGATCCCGGATGGCGTTCCGATACTCCGTGCGGTTGAGGCGGCGGAAGGTGTCCGTGCGGCCAGGATCCGGGTTTTTCGCCGCCAACCGGTCGAGCGACGAACCGAGTGCGGCCGCGAGACGTTCAAAATCCTCCTCCGGGGGCCGGTCTTTGCCGACCGGGGGCATCTGCCGCGCCGCCAGTTTGCGGACGACCCGTTCCCATTCGACCGAGTGTTTCTGGAGGTCGTCCGAGAGGATCCTGCCGAGATCCAGGTTGCCCTTCTTGACGTCTCCATCGTGACAGTCGAGGCAATATCGACCGATCGCGGTCTTCACCGGGTGCGGAAGCGGGGCGGTCCTTACCGTCACCGCAGGGGCAGACAACACCAGAACGCACCATACCACCCGCCGGACAAGGTCTGCGGCAGACCATCTTCGACCACTGGGATTGGGCCGGGTCACTATGGAAATCTCTTCCTCTTCCAACCCGGTGACAAGCGCCGACCTGTCGATCTTGCGGACCCGCGACCAGGGCTCCCGCCACCTTGGTTTTGCCCCGGCCCCGCCTCGGGTGGAAACTTCTCGGACAGGAGCCGGAATGGGCATCCCGAGGGTCCCGTTCGGAAGCGAAGCGGTACCCGAACTTCCCTCAGAAACCGTCGTTCCATGCGAAGAGATGAAGGGGTCATGAAGGGGTCAGTTCTTGATATTGAAGGGGTCAGTTCTTGATATTGATAGATAATGTGTCGGCGGGAACGGGTTCCGGGAACGATTCTCGATTTTGGAAGCACTGAAGCCGACATCTTGCCCGGGTCCATGATTCGGCAATCGTTCCCTGACCCGTTCCCGTTCCCGTTCCCAAGGCTGCGCGCGAAGCGTTTGACCGAGCCATCATAGGAACCGGTGAACCCGTGTTCGATCACCAGATCCTGATAGATCCGCTGGGCGGAAAGCCGGGCCTTGAGTCCCCCCTGGATGATCTCGCGCAGGGGAGTGCACTGGCTAGTCGATGTCCCTCGGTTCTTGGTTTTTTGCACGCCGGATTTCTTTTGGTTTTCCTCCCGGCGCCGGCGGCGCTGGGAGAAGGCTGGTGCGGTTTGTCAGGACGCTGCGATGACGTGAAGCACGGCATGTCCACCGGGAACGAGCGCCGCGTTGATGCCGGTGTCGAAGGTGACGAACCGGCCCCCGTGTTTCACGGCAAGCGCCAGAAGAAAATAGCCCGTGAGGTGCTTGGAAGCTGGCAACTGGGGATGGAGGCGGTCATCCGTCAGTGTCTGCTCATCCGGCCAGAACTGATGCCCCGGTGCCGCCATCAGGCGCT
>Ga0068877_10004335_pt1 | contig 11100 bp, 4 predicted proteins | sample NOAtaG_FD_66437 | JGI IMG/M metagenome (GOLD analysis project Ga0068877, IMG submission 66437) | Freshwater lake microbial communities from Lake Erie, under a cyanobacterial bloom - NOAA_Erie_Diel6S_1000h metaG | ecosystem: Environmental > Aquatic > Freshwater > Lake | place: USA: Ohio, Lake... | reverse complement strand
CAGGATCCGCATTCGATCGAGACGATCTGGCGACGGGTGTACTCGAGCGGTTTCACGCAGCACCCGGACTTGACGCTGATGGGTGTGTTGAGTGCGCTCGAGATGGCCTGCTGGGACATTATCGGCAAAGCCGCAGGGCAGCCCGTCTATCAGCTGCTCGGCGGGCGCGTGCACGAAAAAATCCGCACCTACACGTACATCTATCCGACTGCGAACGAGACGGACGCCATCTACCACGACGCCGAGCGTTCTGCCGAGCGCGCGGTGGAGTATCAGAAGCAAGGCTTCACCGCCATCAAGTTCGACCCGGCGGGTCCCTACACGGCTTTCGACGGACGGCAACTCTCACTGCACGAACTTGAGCGCAGCGAACGCTTCGTGCGACTCATTCGTGACGCCGTCGGCAACAAGATGGATTTGCTGTTCGGCACCCATGGTCAGATGACGGCGGCCGGTGCGATCCGACTCGCCAAGCGTCTCGAGTTCGCCGATCCGTTGTGGTTCGAAGAGCCGGTGCCCCCGGATGCACCCGAAGAAATGGCGCTCGTCGCGCGGGCGACGAGCATTCCCATTGCCGCAGGTGAGCGCCTGACCACGAAGTACGATTTCGCGCGGGTGCTGCGCGCTAATGCCGCAGCCATCCTGCAGATGAATCTCGGCCGCGTCGGCGGACTGCTTGAGGCGAAGAAGATCGCGGGCATGGCCGAAGCGCAGCACGTGCAGATCGCACCGCACTTGTACTGTGGTCCGGTGGTCGGCGCAGCGAACATTCAGCTCGCCACGTGCAGCCCGAACTTCCTCATCCTTGAGGGCATCGAACGCTGGCAGGGTTTCCACGCTGACATCCTGCGCAAACCCATCGAGTGGCAGGACGGTTACGTCATTCCCTCGCGCGAGCCCGGACTCGGTGTCGAACTCAATGAGACGTTCGCTCGAGCGAATCCCTATCGCGGCAACATGCTGCATCTTGAGATGACGCAGCATCCTGCGCCGCTCTGAGCCTGCGATCACTCATGAACCGAGAGACATTCGATTACGTCATCGTTGGCGGCGGAACCGCTGGTTGCGTCGTTGCGAGTCGGCTTGCACTGCAGACCGACGCCAGCGTCCTGCTGCTTGAGGCCGGTGGCAGCGACCTGCGGCCGATGATTCAAATTCCGATCGGTTATGCGCGATTGCTGTTCGCCGAGGGCGTGAACTGGCTGTACGAGACTGAGCCCGATCCGGGTCTGGCGGGTCGACGCAGCTTCTGGCCGCGCGGCAAGGTGCTCGGCGGTTCGGGTTCGATCAACGCCATGGTGTACATGCGCGGCCTGCGCAACGACTTCGAAGATTGGCAGGCACTCGGCAACCCGGGTTGGGGTTACGACGACGTGCTGCCGTTTTTCAAGCGCGCGGAGGATCACGACGACGGCGACCCCGCCTACCACGGTCGCGGCGGGCCGATCCATGTCACCGACGTTTCGCGCGACGTGCACCCCCTGTGTGATCGATACGTCGAGTCCTGCGAATCGCTGGGGTTTCAGCGCACAGCGGATTTCAACGGCGCACAGGGTGAGGGCGTCGGCGTCTACCAGATCAATACGCGCAACGGGTTGCGTTCTTGCAGTGCCAACGAACATCTGCGCCGTGCACGCCACCGGCCGAATCTGACGGTGCGCACCCACGCACTCGCCAGCCGAGTGCTGTTCGAGGGCAAACGCGCGATCGGCGTGCGGTACCTGCAGGGCGATCGCGAAGTCGAAGTGACGGCGCGACGGCAGGTGGTGCTGTCGGGTGGCGCGATCAACACGCCTCAGTTACTGCAGTTGTCCGGTGTGGGCGATGGCGAACGGCTGCAGACCCTCGGCATCGAGACGCTGCACCACAGCCCGGCCGTCGGTCGCAACCTGCAGGACCATCTGGCCGTGTCGTATTTCTACGGCTCAACGGTGCCGACGCTCAACGATCAGCTCGGCCCGTTCCTCGGCAAAGTCCGAGCCGCGCTGCGGTATCTCGCCACGCGACGCGGACCGCTGGCGATGAGCGTGAACCAGGGCGGCGGGTTCGTACGCAGTGATCCCGCGCAGCCGGTGCCTAACCTGCAGCTCTACTTCAATCCCGTGAGCTACACGCAAACCCCGCTGTCGGCGCGCAAGCTGCTGAGCCCCGATCCGTTCTCAGCCTTCCTGATCTCCTTCAACGCCTGTCGGCCGACGAGTCGGGGCGAGTTGCATATCGGTTCGCGTGATGCGCGCGCGGCCCCCGTGATCCGGCCGAACTACCTCTCGACCGAGCGTGACCTCAATGAGGCGCTCGCAGGTTGCCGACTGCTGCGGCAGATCGCCGCCGCTTCGCCGCTCGCCGACGTCATCACCGAAGAGTTGTACCCGGGGCCCGGTGTGGTCAGCGACGAGGAGTTGCTGGAGGATTTCCGGCAGCGTGCCGACACCGTCTATCACCCGACCTGCACCTGTCGCATGGGTCCGGATCCTCGCGAGGCGGTGGTCGATTCACGGCTTCGTGCGTATGGTCTCGAGAACCTCCGCATCATCGATGCGTCGGTGTTTCCCACGGTGACCTCCGGCAATACCAATGCGCCGACCGTGATGGTGGCGGAGAAGGGCGTGGCGATGATGATCGAAGATCTCGGAGTCTGACGCGACCGTGTCCGCTGCGCCGAACCGCAACCATCGCGCCCAAGGCGAGCACAACGTGCGGTTTTTCGGTTTCGATGTGCACGGTCCGGTGTTCTTCGTCTCTGCAGCGCTGTTGCTCGCCATCGTCGCCTGGGTGATTGCCTATCCGGCCGCCGCCACGCAATTCTTTGCCGACGCACTCGCGTTCGTTACCTCGCGTGCGGGTGGTTTGATGGGTTCGCTCGGCAACCTGTTCGTGCTCTTCTGCGTGTTTCTGATCGTCTCACCGTACGGCTCCGTCCGTCTCGGCGGCCCTCAGGCCAAGCCCGATTTTTCAAACCTGGCCTGGTTCGCCATGCTCTTCGCCGCAGGCATGGGCATTGGCATGGTGTTCTACTCGGTCGCTGAGCCGATCTCGCATTTCACGAGTTCGATGGCCGCGACTACCCCTCAGGCCGCGGCCCTGGCGCCGCTCGGCGGCGCAGCGGGCGATGCGCAGGCCTCGGCGCGTCTCGCGATGTCGGCGACGATTTTCCACTGGACGCTGCACCCATGGTCAATCTTTGCAGTCGTGGCGGTGGGGCTCGCGCTATTTACCTATAACCACGGGCTGCCGCTGACCATCCGTTCGAGCCTCTATCCGCTGTTCGGTGAGCGCATCTGGGGGCCGCTCGGTCACGTGATCGACGGGCTGGCGATCATTGCCACGGTCGCGGGGCTTGCGACGTCGCTGGGGCTCGGCGCACAGCAAGCGCTTGCGGGCATGACTTATCTGTTCGGCATCGAGTTCAGTCCGCTCAATCAGATCCTGCTCATCGTCTTCATCGCGGCGGTGACCACGACCTCGGTGGTGCTGGGCCTCGAGCGCGGCGTCAAATGGCTGAGTCTGATCAACGTCGGTCTGGCGGCGGCTCTATGCGCCTTCGTCATCGCCGTCGGTCCCACGGCGTCCATCCTTGCGGGACTTGGTCAGAATATTGCGGCTTTGGCGCGCGAGTGGCCGGCTTTGACGAGCGTCTCAGGTCGGGTAGATGAGCCGTTCTTTCGCGACTGGACGATTTTCTACTGGGCTTGGTGGACGGCGTGGGCGCCGTTCGTCGGCATGTTCATCGCGCGGATCTCGCGCGGTCGAACAGTGCGCGAGACGGTTTTCTACGTCGTGCTGCTGCCGTCGATCGTCTCGGTGATCTGGTTCACAGCTTTTGGTGCGCTCGCAATCGAGCAGTTGACCGCCGGAACCAGTCCCGCACTCATCGATAGCGATTTGCCGCTGAAACTCTTCGTCGCCCTGCGGACGTTGCCGTTGGCGGAGCTCTCGTGTTTCATCGGCATCCTGCTGGTGATGATCTTTTTCGTCACGTCCTGGGACTCGGGCACTTTGGTGCTCGATGCGCTCTCGGCGGGTGGCAAAACCGAGACTCCAAAACTGCAGGCCGTGTTCTGGATCGTCGTGGTCGGCGCGGCTGCCATCGCCTTGCTGCTCGGTGGCGGCTTGCGCTCGTTGCAGTCGGGGTCCGTAGTCACCGGTTTGCCGTTCATGATCGTCATCACGCTCATTTGCCTCGGTACCTTGCGCGGTCTGGCGCAGGCACGTCGTACGCAAAAGGGCGCTTCTTGAAGGAGCCTGCCATGTCGCGTTCACTGGGTTTTGTTCGCTCGTTCGTCGTGGTGATGCTGTGCTCGACGTTTGCCCTGGGTGCTGCCGCCCGGGCGGGCGAGGCGGCGGGTGCAGTGGGTGCGACCTGGGGCGCTGAACGCAAGACCGTCGAACTCGCCAATGGTCTGCGCATGGGGTACGTGGAACTGGGTGACCGGAGCAAGCCGGCGCTGATCTTCCTTCACGGCTACACCAACAGCTCGCTCGGTTACCTGCCGCTCGGTCGGCTGCTGGGGCGCGATTACCGGGTATTGCTGCTCGATCAACGCGGTCACGGCGAGTCGAGCAAGCCGGCCTGCTGTTACACGCGTCTCGACTATGCCCACGACGCCAAACTGTTTCTCGATCACTTCGGCATCACCCGCGCGCACGTCGCAGGTCATTCGCTCGGCGGCATGGTGGCGCAGACCTTCGCGGCGTTTTGGCCGGAGCGTGTCGATCGGCTGATGGTCATCGGGTCGACGATCGGACGGCGCAGCCGGCCGAGTCCTGACGTGCCGCTGCCGCCGCCGACGTTCGGTCCACTGGATGCCGAGATTCGCGCACTGAAGGACCCGATCGACCCGGACTCGGCGTTCATGAAAGAGTGGTGGAACGTGCCGGGTCTCGACCCGCAGATCCAGTACCACATGCGGCGTGAGTCGGCGCGTATCCCGGCAGACATTTGGCGTGCCATGCTCGACCAGGGTGAGGTCTCGCGCGACTTGCGGGTCACAGCGCCGCGCATCAGCGCACCGACGCTGTTGCTGTTTGGTGGCAAGGATGCGCTGTTCTCTGCCGAGGACAACAAGGATATGGCCCGTTGGATACCGCACGCCAAGGTCGTGACATTGGCGGATCTCGGTCATTCTTTGCCCGAGGAAGATCCCGCGGCCGTCGCCGCCGCGTTGCGGCAGTTTTTGCAGTAACTTCCAGCCGCTGTTTACCTTCTGTTGACCCACGCAATTGTGGGTGAGGCCTACACTCCAAGGATCGTTGCCACGATCGGGATGGGGGTCCTCAATGAATGCCAACGTCGAAACCGCAGCGCCTGCCGGTGGTTTGAAGGGTTTTCTGGCGCGGCCGCCTTGGCCAGGGCTGATGGCGTTTTTTATCGTGTTCATCGTGCAGGCCCTCGGCCACACGGTCATGATCATGATGGAGGACATCTGGCCGGGTCCGGGCTACGTCTACGAGTCGGCTATCGCCATGGGGATGTTCGGCGCGGTGCTGCTGTGGCTCGGCATGCGCCATCCCAACGAAGTGGCGGCGACCTGGTATGGTTTCTGGGCGGGAACGTTTCTTTGGACGGGCTGGGTCGAGTTCGCCTTCGTCTGGTCCGCTCAGGTGCTGGGTGTTCCCGACCTGATGGACAAGCACAGCCCGGGTAGCATCGCCACGAAGGGCGAGTACCTCGTGATGATGTCGTCCATCGGCGTCATGGGTGCGACGCTTGTTTACTTCCTCTTCAACAAAGAGACGAAGTGTAATTTCTTCATCTGGTTCCAGCGGCACCTCGGCATGAAGACCGGCAAGCCGAATCCGGCGCACCAGCGCAGCTTCGCGGGCATTACGGCGCTGGAAACGATCTACGTCATCTGGTTCTTCTATCTGTTCCTGCTGTTCCTCTACGACGAGCGCTTCTTTGGTGATCGCCACCCGGCGGCGTACGTCGTGTTCGGGCTCAATCTCATCTGGGCGGTGTATCTGTTCCGCCGGCTGATGCTGTTCTGGAAGGTCACGACGGCCATTCGCTACGGCATCCCTACAGCCATCATCGCCTGGAATGCGGTGGAACTCGGCGGACGCTGGAAGCTCTTCACGGAGTTCTGGGAATACCCCGAAAAGCACGCGATCGAGCTCATCGCCATCACTGTTGGTGTGGTCGTGGCAGCGTGGCTGGCCGCGCGTACGCCGATGCATCAGAAGGCGGAGTTGTCCCGCCAGCAGCAGGCGATGACGCCGTCAGTCGGCGAGCGGCCGTAGCGCGTCGAGGCATACCGACAGCGAGGCGAAGTCCGGCGCGTCCTGTGCCGCAATGTCGGCAACGACTTGTTGCCAGCGGGTGAGGGCCGCGGCGCGTGTGGCGCGCCACGGCTCGAGTCCGCCGCCTGCGGCGACACGTTCGAAAATCCTGCGCTCCAGCGTGCGCGCAGTTTCGCGCAAGCCGTTGCGCGCTGCGGCCTGAAGCGAGGAGTCCACGGCGAGACCGGTGATGCTGTCCTCGAGCCAATCGAGACGCAACGCCGCTGCGACCTCGAACCAGAGTTTCGCGGTGTCACCGACGCGTCGCCGACTGACGAGGGCGCTCTCAAGCACGTCGAGTGCGTTGTCGAGCACCCGTAACTCTGCGAGCGTGGCCACCAGTGGCGCCGGCAAGCCTGCAGCCGCATGCTCGGCCTCCGCGGCGCGGTATCGCGCCGCCGCGCTCCCCGCCAGTGCACCGGGCAGCGCATCGCGCAGCTGCCGCATCGGAACGGCCAACTGCTTGACGGATTCGGCGACGCTCAACCTGCCTTGGCGATGCCGCAGCAGCCATAAGGTCACGTGACGCAGCAATCGCGCGGTGTCCGCGTAAGCCACATACTGGGTCCGCGCCGCGATGCGATTGTCCAGGGCTTCGATCTTGCTCCACAGATCGCGCATGCCCAGGATGTCGCGCGCGATGCTGTAGGCGCGGGCGACGTCGGCTGCGCTCGCGCCACTTTCCGTGCGGGCGCGCAACACGAAGCTCGGGCCCATGCGATTGATGAGGCTGTTGGTGACGGCCGTGGTGATGATCTCGCGCCGCAACTTGTGCCGGGCGATGTCTCGCGGGAAGCGGCGTCGCACGGCTATCGGGAAATAGCGCTCGAGTTCGGCGGCGAAATGCCGATCCTCAGGGAGGTCGGAGGCCAGCAGCTGGCGGTTGAGCGAAATCTTCGCGTAGGCGAGCACCACGGCCAGCTCCGGCCGCGTCAGTCCGAGTCCTTGCTTGCGCCGGGCGTTGAGGGTTTCCTCGTCCGGCAGCGACTCGACCGCTCGGTCGAGCTCGCCCGCACGCTCGAGTTCGCGGATCACACCGCGCAACTCGGGCAAGCGCTCGGCCGATTGCAGCTCCAGGGTCGAGAGCGCCTGGCTCTGCAAATAATTGTTACGCAGCACCAGCGCGGCCACTTCGTCGGTGAGCTTCGCGAACATCCGGTCGCGATCGCTGCGACGGAGTCGGCCGCGGGCTTCGATGCCATTGGTAAGGATCTTCAGATTCACCTCGACATCCGAGGTGTTGACGCCGGCGGAGTTGTCGATGAAGTCGGTGTTGATGCGACCGCCCGCGAGCGCGTACTCCACACGACCGCGCTGTGTGAAGCCGAGGTTGCCGCCTTCGCCGACCACCCGCGCGCGCAGCTCGCGGCCATCGATCCGCAGCCCGTCGTTGCCGCGATCGCCCGCCGCGGACTGCGGCTCGAACGACGCCTTCACATAAGTGCCGATGCCGCCATTCCACAATAGATCGACGCGCATGCGCAGGATGGCGCGGATGAGCTCTGTCGGAGTCAGCGTATCGGTGTCGAGATCAAGCAGTGCACGCGCTTCGGGCGACAGGCGTACCGACTTGGCGCTGCGCTCGTAGATGGCTCCGCCGCGTGACAGCAATTTCGGGTTGTAGTCGTTCCAGCCCGACCGCGGCAACGCAAACAGGCGTGCCCGTTCGGCCAGCGAAGTCGCGGGATCCGGCGACGGATCGATGAACACATGGGCGTGGTTGAACGCGGCGACCAGGCGAGTGTGCGGCGACAGCAGCATGCCGTTGCCGAAGACGTCGCCCGACATGTCGCCGATGCCGGCGACCGTGAACGGTTGCGTCTGGATGTCGACCCCGAGCTCGCGGAAGTGCCGCTTCACGCATTCCCAGGCGCCGCGCGCCGTGATCCCCATCTTCTTGTGGTCGTAGCCGGCGGAACCGCCCGAGGCGAACGCATCGCCCAACCAGAAGCCGCGCGAGACCGAAATGCTATTGGCCGTATCGGAGAAGGTGGCGGTGCCTTTGTCGGCTGCAACGACGAGATAAGGGTCATCGCCATCGCGGCGACGTACACCTGCGGGGGGCACGACGCGCGAGCCGGCGAGATTGTCGGTCACGTCGAGCAGCGCATTGATGTACGTGCGATACGCGGCGACGCCCTCGGCTTGGATCGCCTCGCGGCTTCCACCCGCGGGAAGCCGCCTCGGCACGAAGCCGCCTTTGGCGCCCTCCGGAACGATCAGCGTGTTCTTGACGTTCTGCGCCTTCATCAGGCCGAGCACTTCCGTGCGGAAATCCTCCCGCCGATCGGACCAGCGTAGGCCGCCACGCGCGACATCGCCCATGCGCAGGTGCACGCCCTCGACCTGTGGGCCGAAGACGTAGATTTCATGCTTGGGGCGCGGCAAGGGCAGATTGGGAATGGCGTGTGGGTCGAGTTTGAAGGCGAGGGTGGGGCGACGTTCGCCACGCTCGTCGCGCTGATAGTGGTTGGTGCGCTCGATGGCCAGGATCAGCGACAGGAAGGAACGGAGGATTCGATCCTCGTCGGCGCTAGCGATGGCGTCGAGCTTGCGCTGGATGCGTTCCAAGCCTTTCTTGCTGCCGTCTTTCTGCGCTTTGCCGGGAGCGAGCCGATCCTCGAACAGCGCATGCAGGTCCGCAACGAGTCCCGGGTGCGCAGCCAGCGTTCGTTCCATGTAGGTCTGGCTGAAAGTGCTGCCCGCCTGCAGCAGATACCGGCAGCACGCGCGCAGTACGTTGACGTCGTGCGCGCCGAGACCTGCGAGCAGCACGAGTCGGTTAAAACCGTCATTTTCCACAAGCCCATCCCGCACGAGTCGCACGGCTGTGAGCAGTCGTTCGCCGTCGCGGGCGACATCGAGCGTTGCACCGGGGCGTAGTTCCAGTGCGAAGTCCTGCAATGAGACCTTCGCTGTGTTGTGAGATGAGTCGGCCTGTGCCTGCAGTGTCCACGGACGCTCTGCCAGCATGCGCAGGCCAAAATTTTCGAGCAAGGGCACGAGTTCGGCGATGGGAAGTGCCGCGCCGTGGCGTGTAATGCGCAGATGGACCGTCTGTCGATTCGCAACGTCCGGTCGATGCAAGCGCAAATGCGGCAGATCGGGCTGTGCAGCGAGTTGCTCGAGGGCCTCGATGTCGGCGATACAAGTTTCGGGGCTGACCTCCGTCTGATAGGCCACCGGAAACCGTGTGGCGTGTCGTGCGAAGAGAGCGCTCGCGCGACTGGCGGGCATCACATCGAACAGCGCGGTGCGCAAGGTGTCCGTCCAGGTCGCGGCCGCGGCGGCGACCTCCGTCTCGAGTGTCGCCACATCGAGCCGTGTCGGCAGCGCCTCGCCGCGCACCATCACATGCAGTCGCGCATGGTTCGACAAAGCGATCTGCACTTGCGACTCGACTTCCCGACCTTTGCAGCGCTCGCGCAGCAGTTGCTCGATCCGCAGTCGTACCTCGGTGGTGTAGCGATCACGCGGTACGAAGGCCATGCAGGACCAGAACCGACCCGGGGCGTCATAGCGCATCATCAAGCGCGTGGTGCGTCGCTCGTACAGATTGACGACCCCGCGTACGAAGCTGACCAGTTCATCGACGCTCGATTGGAACAGCTCGTCGCGAGGCCAGGTTTCGAGTACCGCGAGCACCGCCTTGCCGTCATGGCTCTGCGGGTCGAGTCCGAAACGTGCCACGACGTCGGCTACCTTGCGACGAACGACCGGAATGTCCGCTGGCGAAGCGAAATAGGCCGTCGAGGTCCAAAGGCCGATGAAGCGATGTTCGCCGCGCACCTGGCCGCGGCCGTCGAAGTCCTTGATCGCCAAGTGATCAAGGTGCCCTGCACGGTGAACGGTCGACAGCAGCGGCGATTTGGTGATGAGCAGCGGTGCGGTGTCACGCATCGCCTCGCGCAGCGCGCCGTCGAGGTCCTCAGCGGGCGGCGCAGCAGCGTGCTTTTCTCGCAGGATACCGAGTCCGCTCGCAAGATTCGGCAGCAGGCGATCACGGCGGGTGCCGCGCCGCAGGGCGCTGTAGCGATAACCGAGGAACACAAAATGCGCGCCTTCGACCCATTGCAGCAGGGCAACGGCCTCGGCACGATCCGGTGTGCTGGTGGATTGCAGTGCACCGATCACGTCGATCACTTTGGAGCGCATCGCGCGCCAGTCCTCAACGGCCACTTGCACGTCGGCGAGAGTCGTACGCAGCGTCTGTTCGAGCGCGGCGAGCCGCTGCGCATCGAATTGGCGGTCGATTTCGTACAGCTGCCACGATTCGCGGACGGCGCCCTCGCTTTGTGGGTCGATCGCGGCGCGCCGCAGAGTGCCATCTTTCTGTCGCTGTGTGGCGAGCACCGGGTGGATCAGCATCTGCACGCCGATGCCGGCATTGCTGAACGCAAGACTCAAGGAATCGACGAGGAAGGGCCGATCGTCGGTAACGACCAGTACATAACTGTGGCGCTCTCCCAGCGGGCTGCCCACCTCGGGCGAGAACGCATGGACCACAGTCGCTCCGCGCCGCCGGCGCCGTGCGAGTTCGAGATGCAGGCTGGCGAGGTGCGCGAGTGCTGTGGGCGTGCGACTGGCGAGGTCTTCTTCGCCCACGCCGCGAAAGTACTCGCGCAGCACGGCAGGCGACGGGGCGCGCTTGAGCGATCGGGCAGCGCGGACGATGCGTTCAATGAGAACGACGCGTTGGCGCGGAATTCGGTGATCGTGCACGCGGCTGTCAACCATGGTTGTTTCCTCGTTGATCGTACGCAGTGGCTTGCTCGTCGCCAGGGTTTCGATCGTCTGCGGTGGGTTGCGTGGGCGCCGGCT
>Ga0068877_10004333_pt1 | contig 11106 bp, 8 predicted proteins | sample NOAtaG_FD_66437 | JGI IMG/M metagenome (GOLD analysis project Ga0068877, IMG submission 66437) | Freshwater lake microbial communities from Lake Erie, under a cyanobacterial bloom - NOAA_Erie_Diel6S_1000h metaG | ecosystem: Environmental > Aquatic > Freshwater > Lake | place: USA: Ohio, Lake... | reverse complement strand
CGCGGCGCGCCAATGAGGTCAACCACACACTGTGGGTATCCTGGCACTATACCGGCGCCGCGAAGTAGTTGAAAGGCGACGCAGAAAACACGAGGGGCCGAGTGGAATCTCCACTCGGCCCCTCGTTGGCAATGCGGCGATGCGCCTTACTTCTCGGTGTCGAGCATCGTCTTGATCTGATCGCGCGCGTCCTGCAGGTGCGCGCGTGACGTGCGATCGCTCATGCGCCCCATCGCACTCGCCAGCTCCCGGTCGAGGACGCGCATCTCGTCCTTCAGCAGCGCGCGGAAGTCACGCGGCTGCGCCACGCTCATCCCGAACAGCGCCGCCAACTGCGCTTCCTGCGGATTGGCCGGCGCCGGCTTGATCTTGCTGGCCATCGCCTCGAGGTACGTGTTCTGCAGGCGGCGACGGTACGCATCGACCGCCTTCCCCGCATAGACCTCGCTCCAGAGGCCGCGACGCAAATCGGTCAGCATTTCGCCGAGCGAATACACGTCCTTCGCGCCATTGGAGGTGGCTTCGACTTCCACCAGCCGCTGGAGGCGATTGTTGTTCACGAGGCTCGAGAGGACGCGAGCCTGCGCGCCAGCGACACGGTTGATGTTGCCATCCGACTCGAGACGGCGGAGGATCGACACGTCGATCAGATAGCTCGGCGTGGCGAATACCTGCTCGTTCAGGAACTTCATCGCCGCCTTCTGGCGCGCCCGCGACACTGGCGTCCAGACCGGACCGCTCTGGCTCACCCACTTCTCCTGCCGATCCAGTCCACCCACGATCTTGGTCACATGGTTGGCTTCCAACGTCCACTGACCGATCACGCCGTCGTACGTTTCCCGCAGCAGCGACAGATCCGATGCCTTCTGAGCGGTGGCAGCTCCTTCGACCAGCTTCATCACGCGTGCAAGATTCTTGAAGCCCAGCGTGCTCGCGCGCACGGCATCCGCATCGCCGACGGCTTCGGTCTGTTCGCCCGGATCGGCCTGACTGGCGCTCGCGTCATCGGCAAAGCGGTACCACGGTACAGCATCCTGCATCCGTGACCATTCGTCCAGCGTTGCCTTCTCGGCATCAGGCGTCTTCGCACCAGCGATCGGCTTGTAGCCCCACATCGTGGCGTACCGATCGTAAGGACCGACCTTCGGAATCAGCGTCGACAGGGGCAGCTTATCCTCGGGCTGCGCGACGTAGTTGAAGCGGGCGTAGTCCATGATGGACGGCGAGTGCCCCATCTTCTCCACCCAGCTGCGGCTTCGGATGGAATCCAGCGGGTACATCGAGCTCCCCTTGAAGTTGTGACGGAAGCCCAACGTATGTCCGACTTCGTGTGCCACCACGAACTGCACGAGGCGGCCCATCAGCGAATCGGGGAAGGGAAACTTCTGGGCGCGCGCATCCAGATGACCGACCTGCGAGAAGTACCACTCGCGCTGCAGGTCGAGGATGTTGTGATACATCTGCACGTCGGCGTCGAGGATCTCCCCCGTGCGCGGGTCCACCAGGCTCGGCCCCTGTGCGTTCGCGACGGGCGACGGCAGCCAGCGCACCATCGTCACGCTGGCGTCTTCACCCGAGAAGTCCGGGTCGTTCGGGGCATAGGCGCCCACGATGCCCTTTGCGAAGCCGGCGGCCTCGAACGCCTCCTGCCACTCGTCGATGCCAGCCTTGATCCACGGCTTGAGCCAGTTCGGCGTGGCCGGATCGACGTAATACGTGATCGGCTTCTTCGGCACGCAGAGATTGCCTTCCTTCTTGTCCGAGCACTCAAGGCGCCAGCGCTTGATGTAATCGCGCGCGACCACCCGCTGCTCGGCCGATCCGAAATCCCGCTTCGACGTCACGAAGTAGCCGACGCGCTTGTCGTACAGGCGCGGCATGATCGGATCGTCCGGCAGACGGACGAGCGAGAAGGTGTACGCTTCGGTGGTAGCGCGCTGCGCGCCGCCGAATCCCGGAATCGGGAGCCCAGCCAGCGGATTGCCCGCCGCCTGCGGCGTGAACGTCTGCACCGCCGTGATGTTCACATTGCGCGAGAACGCAGAGAACTTGTCGATGTACGAGCGTGACGCATCGACCTGCGCACGACGACCGCGCGCCGCGAACTCCTGCACGCCTCCGGTGAACATGCGCGTGACTTCGACAACGGCGCTGCTGTCCTTGCCATAGGCTTCGACATTCAGCGTGGCAATGATCGGAGACAGACCGATCAACGACATGGCGCGTGCGGTTTGCAGTGCCGTGTCCGAGGCGATGTCGCGATAGATCGCTTCACGGACCAGGATGCGGTTGTCGCGGCGCTCGAAGCGGATGACCCGCTCCTGCCCATACAGGCTGCCGGTGATGGCATCCTCACCGGCGGCGAGGACCGTCGTGGCCAGGAACTCCTTGTTGTTCTGCGCCGCGGGAATTTCGAAGAACAGCCGCGAGCCCACCTGATGCACATCAAACACGCCCTTCTTGCTCTTGGCGCGCGGCGTGATCACCTGCGCGTAGGGGCGCGGATTCGGGTCGCCAGCGCCACCCATGGCTCCCATGGCTCCGGCCAGCGCACCGAGGTTCGGCATGCCGGCGGGCGGCTGTCCCGGGGTTCCCGGGGTCGGCATACCCGGCATGCCGGGGCCGGCGTTGGGGGACGCGTTCGCACCGGGGCGGTTCGCCGGCGCGGGTGCCGTAGCCGGCTTCTTGGCCGGCTGGCACGCCGCCACGACGAGGCCAGTGGCGGCGAGCGAGAGGAGACGGAAACGCATGAGGTCCTGTCGAGGGGAAACGCGAACAGGACGCCCCGGGGTCTCGGTCGGATCCCGGCGGCCCTGTCCTTGGTCATGGAAATCTATGACCGGATGAGGCCGCCGGGATGTTAAACCATCACCAACGTCGACCGATTACCCCTTCGGATCGAGCATCGCGCGGATCTGGTCCCGCGCATCCTCGAGGTGCGCCTTCGTCATCCGGTCGCTGGTCCGGCTGATCGCCGCGGCCAGGTCGGCGTCGAGGGCGCGCATTTCACTCTTGAGAATGGGGCGGATATCCGCCGTGCCCACCGGGGCCGTCGCGCCGCGCCCACCACCCTGCGGCGGGAATGGCGACGGGGACTGAGGCGCCGGATTGATCTTCGACGCCATCTGCTCGAGATACACGCGCTGCAGGCGGCGACGGAACGCGTCGATCGGCGCGCCGGTCGCGATCTCCTGCCACAGCCCCTTGCGCACGTCGGCCAGCATGTCGGCCACCGGATAGACGTCCTTCGGGTTCGACGTGAGCGCTTCGAGCTCGATCATGCGCTGCAACCGATCGTTGCTCACGAGGCTGGCGAGCGAACGTGACTGCGCACTCCCGACGCGGCTCAGCGATCCGTTCGGCTCGAGCTTGCGCAGGATGCTTTCGTCGAGGAGCCACGTGGGCGTCGCATACGCCTGATCGAGCAGGAATTGCACCGCGGCCTTCTGGCGCGCCGGCTCGACGTTGCGATACACCAGCCCCTTCTGGCCGACCATCTTCTCCTGCTTGTACACGCCGCCCACGATGCGCGCGACGTGGCCGAGCTCGGTGGCCCACTGGCCGACGGTGCGGCCATACATCTCTTCGAGATTGTCGAAGTTGTCGCCGTCCTTCCACGCGGTGGCGCTTTCGAGATAGCCCATCACGCGCTTGAGGTTCTTGATGCCGAGACCGGTGGCCTTCACCGCGTCCGCATCACCGACCGCTTCGGACTGTTCGCCTGGATCCGCCCCCTGCGCGCCGCCATCACCGGCGAAGCGGTACCAGGGAATCGTATCCTGCATCTTCGCCCACTTGTCGAGCGTCGGCTTCTCGGCCTCCGACGACTTCGCCGCTGGAATCGGCGTGTAGCCCCACATCACCGCGTACCGGTCGTACGGACCGACCTTCGGGATCAGATCGTCGAGCGCAATGCCGTCTTCCGGCTGTGCGACATAGTTGAAGCGCGAGTAGTCCATCAGCGTCGGCGTGTGCCCCATCTTGGCGACCCACGTCTTCGAGCGGACCGAGTCGACGGGGTACATCGAGCTCGCCTTGAAGTTGTGCGGGAAGCCGAGCGTGTGCCCGACTTCGTGCGCGGTCACGTACTGCAGCAGGCGCCCCGCGAGCGAATCGGGAAACGGCAGCTTCTGTGCGCGCTTGTCCATCGGACTGGCCTGCGTGAAGTACCAATCGCGCCCGAGATTCATGACGTTGAGGTACGTCTGCACGTCGGCATCGATGATTTCCCCCGTGCGCGGATCCTTGAGCGACGGACCGACGGCATTTTCGGTAGCGGAGGGGAGCCAGCGGACCATGCTCACCGTCGCGTCCTCACCCGAAAAATCGGGGTCGTTCGCGGGCGCTTCGGCGGCGACGATGCCCTTGGCGAAGCCGGCGGCTTCAAACGCCGACTGCCACTCCTCGATGCCGCGCTTGATCCACGGCTTGAGCCACGCCGGCGTCGCCGGATCGAGGTAGTACGTGATCGGCTTCTTCGGCACGCAGAGGTTGCCCACCTTCTTGTCGGAGCATTCGAGACGCCAGCGCGAAATGAAGCGCTTCGTTTCGACACGCTGCGTCGCACCCGAGAAGTCGCGCTGCTGCACACCGAAGTAGCCGACGCGCTCGTCGTGGAGACGCGGCTGCATCGGAATCTCCGGCAGCTTCGCCACCGAGAAGGTGTACTTCTCCGTCGTGCTGCTCGGCGTCGCCCCGGCACCACCGCCGCCGGGGAACCCGCCGGGCGCCCCCGTACCACCCTGCGCCGTAAAGGTCTGCACGGCAGTGACATTCACATTGCGCGAGTACGCCGCGAATCGCTCGACATAGCTGCGCGCGGCATCCACCTGCGCGCGGCGACCGAGCGCGGTGTATTCCGGCACCCCACCCGTGAACATGCGCGTGACTTCGACGACCGCCGAGCTGTCCGGGCCGTACGCTTCGACGTTGAGCGCCGCGAGAATGCGCGTGACGCCGATCAGTTCCGCGGCCATGCGCTGCGAGGCCGCGGTATCCGCGATGACGTCGCGATAGTCGGCTTCACGAACGAGGATCCGGTTCTCGCGACGCTCGAAGCGCACGAGGTTGTTGCCGCCCTGCGTGCCGCGGATCCCGATTTCATCCGGGGTGCCGGCGAGGGTGCTGACGATGACGAAATCCTGCCCCAGTTCCTTGCGTGGGATTTCGAAGAAGAGCCGCGAACCGACCTGGTGGACCTTGAACACGCCGGACTTGGTGACGGCGCGGGCGGTGATGACCTGGCTGTAGGGGCGCGGCTGCGGGTCCTGATTGGCACCGGCGCCCTGACCACCCTGCGCCGCGGCGGCCATGGCCCCACTCATGCCACCGCCCATGCCGCCACCCATACCACCGGGCATGCCGGCGGGGCGGCCGCCACCGGGGGCGGGCGTCGTGGAGGGGGCCGGAGCAGGGGCCGGAGCAGGTGCCGGTGCCGGCTTCGGCGACGGCTTGGTGCACGCGCCGACGACCAACGCGGCGAATGCCAAGGGAAATGCGGAGTGACGCATGCGAGGGGAATCCTCGTAAGGGGCAACGTCCCCGAGACCATCCGGCACCTCAGCGCGCCGGGAGACGGGGAACCCCAGAATTACGCACGCGACGGGGCAGCCGCTGAATGCGAACGCTGAATGCGGCCGCCCGCCGGGGATGGCCTCGGCGTCTGCCGCGCGTAGGTCAGCGCGATGCGCCGACGCGTACCACGCGGGTTCCCTGCGCCGGAATCGCGATCTCGCTTGGCAGGCCGTCGGCCGCGAAGCGGATGCGCATGGCGACCTTGCCCAGCTGAAAGACCGTCACGTCGCCGTCCTGCGTGACCGTCGCCGTGGCGGACTGCGCCCCCGTGGTCAGAACAATCGGCACGCTCGCCAGCTTTGCGCGCTTGGCGAAGCCGGCAATGAACGCGGCATGCAGCACCGAGGCATTGGCGAGCGGCACGATCCCCGGCATCGGGACCTGGATCGCCTGACGCGGATTCGCCTTGCCGTTGGTCGTGATCTCCACCACCAGACTGTCGCCGCGCACCGTAAAGGTGGCTTCCTGCGACGTCGTCGACGCGTTGGGTGCGATGACGCGCATGCGTAAGGGGCCGAGCGCCTTGGTGCCCTCAGAGTGGCTCCATTCGATCACGGGCGCCGCACGCATCGCGAGCGATCCCTCCATGCGATCCGCGCGGCGCGTGACGGTTTCCGTGCCCAGCGTATCGGTGCCGCGCAGATAGGCGAACGTGATGGGGCGCTGGGCCTGCGCGCTCGGCGTGATGCCAAGTAGCGGAGCGAGCAGGGCAACAATCATGGTCGCACGGGAGCGCGTCCTGCGCATGGAGGATCTCACGATGGAGCAGCTCACGGACGAAGCGTGGTGACGAACCAGTCGGCGAGCGCACCCAGCACGTCGCGGCGGATCCGACGATCCGCGAGCGACGTGTACCCCTGCGGGGCGCCGGACGGATCGGTCAGGAAGAGATGATTCGTTTCGGGGAAATGTCGCATGGTGACGCGGCGATTCCCACCGGCGCGAAACGCTCCAACCAGCGTGTCTGCCTGCTCGGCGGTCACCTGGCGATCGGTATCCCCCTGCAGGATCAACACCGGCTGCTTCACGCGACGCGCCGTGGCCAGCGGATCATACGCCATGAAGTAATTCATCCACCGATTGCTGCGCGCGAGTGAATCGAGGGCGGCCGGAATGGTCCGGCGCAACGAATCCCGCTGCACGTCGGTCAGTCCTGGTGCGACTGCGATGTTGTTCGCGTTCTGATAGGTCAGGATCTGCCGACCATTCTGTGATGGACCCGCGAGCAGGGCGATCGCAGCGACGGTCGGTTCACGCATCGCGACGAGCGGCGCGATCAGGCCGCCTTCGCTGTGGCCGGCGACGGCGAGTCTGGTGCCATCGACGTCCGCACGCGTGCGCAGATAGGCGAGGACGCTTTGGACGTCGTCGGCGAAATCCGCGCTCGTGGCTGAGTCGCGTGAGGATCGACCGCCACTCTCACCCACACCACGATCGTCGTACCGGAGTACGGCGATGCCTCGCCGCGCGAGCGTGTCCGCGATCTCGCGGAAGGGCGCGTAGCCCTCGACGATACTGATGCGGGAGTCCCGATCCTGCGGACCACTGCCACTCACCGTGACGACGACGGGAACCTTTGTCGAACCCTTCGGCCGCGTCAGGGTCCCCGCCAGCGTGTAGCCGCGCACGGTGGGGATCGTGACATGCTCCGCCACATAGGGGGCATCCGCGGGCGCGTCGTAGCTGATCCGCGCCGCCGTCGCGATGGTGACAGGGCTCGTGGCGCGCATCACGCGCAGCCCCTGCGCGTCGACGCGAATGTCGGTAGGTGCGCCGTCGGCGCCCCACGTGATGCGCATGGTCTGTCCTGCCACCGCAAAAAAAGTCGTGTCGCCGTTCGCGGCCACCGACGCATCAAACGTCTGTCCGCCGGCGGTCACGAAGACGGGCAAGACGCTCCGTCCCTTGGCCCGCGCATGCTGCGAGAGTAGCGCGGCATGCAGCACCGAGCTCCCGATCAGTGACACGGCGCCCGGTTTCGACACCATGGTTTGTGTGCGATTGGCCGCGGCGGTTCGCATGTCCACCACGATCGAGTCGCTGCGAGGCGTGAAGCGGAGCATCTGCGCCGGCGCGGCGTTCGCGGCTGCGCCGGGAGCAAACACCTTGAGGATGAGGGCGCCCGGCACCTGATCGGTGTGCTCCTGCTCCCATGCAATGATCGGTTGCCCCTTCATCTGCTGCACGCCGCGGAAGGGCATGCCGGGGGTCACCGTTTCGATGCCCAGGGTATCGGCGCCGCGGAGATACACAAACGACAGCGAGCGGTCGGGTGTGGCCGGCTGCTGCGCGCTGGCGCCGTTTGCAAGACTGGCGGCGGCGAGGGTCAGGAAGAACGTGCGAGAAAGCAGACGCATGTCGAGCGGAGAGATGGGAGGATCGCTACACGCATAGTACCGCGACCGGTGACCTACGCGCCGCATGACGGGATGCTGGCGGTTGGTCCGATGAACAAGTTAGCTTGCTAGCATGAAAGCCACGATTGACTTCGACCCGTTTTTGTACCGCCAACTCAAGGCTGAGGCCGCGCTGCGTGGGCGCACCCTCCGGGATATGGTGGATGAGGGGGTACGCCTCGTGCTTGGGACCCCCCGGACCGCCGTGGTGCGCGAGCAATCGCCCCCCTACCTCGGTGCCCTTCGGGATTTTGCTGATCGGGCACAGGGCGGGCACGATCTCGACGCCGTGCGGGCGAGTGTCGACGCGGCTCGACGTCGCGATCGCGACTGCATTCCATGATCGGGCTCGACACCAGCGTCGTCCTGCGCCTGTTGATCGGTGAACCGGTTGCCGAGTCCGAGGCGGCGCAGGCGCTTTTGGCTGAGGCGGCCGCAGCGAACGAGCGGTGCCACCTGCACGATCTCGTGGTGGCGGAATCGTGGCATGCCCTCCGCGCACACTATGGCGTGCCTGATGTCGAGGCCGCCCGTGCGCTGCTCCTGTTGGTGGACGATCCCGTGATCGTCGCCTCTCCCGCTGCGCGGCAGGCGCTCGCCGCCGTATCGAACGTCGCCGTTGGGGATACGGGCGGCGCGGGCTTCATGGATCGGCTCATTCATGCGGCCTACGAAGGGCACGGGCACATCTTCGCGACCTTTGATCGGAAAGCGGGCAAGCTCCCGGGCGCGAGGTTGCTGCGCGGAGGCCGCTGATCCAGCGGCGCATTCGATCGAACGGACGTCGACGTTCGACCCTCAGGCTCTGGCCCTCAGGCTCTCGGACGGTGCCGACTCTCGAGTTGCTTGGTCGCCATGTCCACGGCTTCCTGGATCCGCGTGAGGTAGATCCCCGTCACGACGAGGAAGCCCGCTGGGAGTACGAGGATCGCGATCGACATGGTGCCGCTGCGCGAACCGTACGCGCCGCGCCAGAGCATCCACTGCACACCGGCGAAGACCCCAACGAGCAGCAGGTTGGTGAGGTCCATGAACCACTGCATGCGCTGGACGGGCTCGCGCTGCAGGTCGACCGGGAGGCGCAGCAGCTGCTCCTTGCCCGGGAAGTTGAAGAGGGCGGGGTTGCGTGGCAGGCGCGCGCGGATGGCCTCGAGCGCGATCATGGAGCCGAGCCCAATCAGGAGCGGGAGCAGCCAGAACCCGAGGTGCTTCTCCACGAAGCGGTCGGCGCGACCATTCCCATCGATATGCTGCGGGATGCGCGCGGGCAGATCCGGATAGACCGACAGGGCCGCGACGAGCACGAAGAGGGCGAGACTCCACGTCACCGGTCGAATGAAGCGCATGGTTACCCCGCGTCGACCTCGGTCGACTCGGATACAGGGGATGGCGCGTCGGATGGCGCGTCGGATGGCCCGTGGCGCTTCGGCAGGCGCCCGGCATCACGGAGCGCCTGCCGAAGGACGAATTCGATCTGGCCGTTCAGGCTGCGCAAATCATCGTTCGCCCAGCGCTGAACCGCGTCGAGTAGCTCGCGGTCCACACGCAGGAGAAAGGATTTGCGTTCGGCCACGCGCGCCTCAGTTGTACAGCGTGCCGGCGTTCACGACCGGCTGCGCCGACCGTTCGGAACACAGCACCACGAGCAGGTTGCTGACCATGGCAGCCTTTCGCTCGGGATCCAGCTCGACGATGTCGCGCTCCTTGAGATGCGCGAGCGCCTGTTCCACCATGCCGACCGCCCCTTCCACGATCGTCTGACGGGCGGCGACGATGGCACTCGCCTGCTGTCGCTGCAGCATCGCGGCCGCGATTTCCGGCGCATACGCGAGATGACTGATCCGCGCCTCGAGCACCTCCACGCCAGCCTTGCCGAGTCGCTCATGCAGCGCTTCGAGCAAGCCCTTGTTGACTTCGGTCTGATGCGTACTGAGCGCGATCCCCAGACCATGGGCATCGTACGGGTACTGCGAGGCGAGCGCGCGCAGCGCCGACTCGCTCTGCACCACGACGTATTGGGCGTAGTCGTTCACCTCGAAAATCGCTTCGGCCGTGTCGGTGACCTTCCAGACGACGATCGCCCCGATTTCCACCGGGTTCGAGTGCGCGTCGTTCACCTTGAGCTTGTTCGTCTCGAAATTCCGCACGCGCAGCGACACGTTCTGGCGGGCCATGAACGGATTCACAAACCAGAGCCCCGGCTGCTTCACGGTGCCGGCGTACTTCCCGAACAGCGTCAGGACCCGGGCGTCGTTGGGTTCGAGGGAGAAGATCCCCTTGAAGGCGAAACCGGCCCCCGTCATCGCCAGCAGGCCGAGCACGAAGTGATAGGGCTCTTGATAGCGGCCGCCCAGCTGCGTGGCAAAGACGCCTCCCAGGAGCAGGGCGATCAGCACGAAGACCATCAGGAGGCCGGGGACTGGCCGCGCCTCATTCTCTCTCAGCATGGTGATACCGTCACGGGTGAGTGGTATAAGTATGATATCACTTCAATAGCTCGTACGGAATCCGGGCGTCCCCGGTTTCGATTCCGTGGCCGTCGGCAGCCTCCCGCTTGCGTAGCACCCCCGCGTGGGGCCATAGTCGCCATCTGGCCCATTCCATAGATACGGAGGTGTTGTGGTGCAGCGTTTCGTCCCACGTCTCGCGTTGGCCGCGGGCGTGCTGGTCCCCCTGATCTCTCTCGGCGCCCAGACCCGTCCGGCCGCCTCTCGCCCCGCCCCGGCTCGGCCGGCCGCGCCCAGGGTGGCGCCATTGGCCGCCCCGTTCGACACGGCGGCGCTGACCGCCATCCGCTGGCGGGAAATCGGCCCGTACCGTGGCGGTCGCTCGGCGGCCGTAGGCGGCTCTTCCGCCCGTCCCAATGAGTACTGGATGGGCACGGTCGGCGGCGGCGTGTTCAAGACCACCGATGGCGGCCGCAGCTGGCAGCCAATGACCGACAAGTACTTCGGCGGCACTATCGGCAGCATCGGGGTCGCACCAAGCAATCCGGATGTCGTGTATGTCGGCGGCGGCGAATTCCCGATTCGCGGCAACGTCTCGCATGGCGACGGGATGTGGAAGACGACCGACGGCGGGAAGACGTGGACGAATATCGGCCTCAACGACACGCGACAGATCGCGCGCGTGCATG
>Ga0068877_10004332_pt1 | contig 11106 bp, 8 predicted proteins | sample NOAtaG_FD_66437 | JGI IMG/M metagenome (GOLD analysis project Ga0068877, IMG submission 66437) | Freshwater lake microbial communities from Lake Erie, under a cyanobacterial bloom - NOAA_Erie_Diel6S_1000h metaG | ecosystem: Environmental > Aquatic > Freshwater > Lake | place: USA: Ohio, Lake... | reverse complement strand
CGCGCGGGTGAAGCGCTGCTCGAGGCGGGTCCCGAAGCGGTCGAGGGCGTCGGTGCGCATCGTGTAGAAGCTGCGGTCGCGGTAGGCCGAGAGCGGCACGAGCGAGACGTCGAGGCCGGCGCGCTCGAGCACCTTCGCGGTGCGGGCGAGGGGGAAATACACCCCCGCTGCGAGCGCCTGGCTCGCCGCATAACGAGCGCCGTGCGGAAGGCGGCTCACCGCGCGCCGGCCGAGGTCGCTCGCACGCCACACCGCTCGGAACCAGCGCGGTCGGTTGTCGAACGCGTAGTAGAGGTAGAGAAGGAACGGCGCGCCGGGCTTGAGCTTGGCGGTGCAGGCCCGCAGCGCGGCGGCGGTGTCGGGCACGTGGTGAAGGACGCCGAGGCTGTAGCCGAAGTCGAGCGAGCCGTCGGCGAGCGGGAGCGCATCGACGCTCGCGTGGTGGAAGGTGCAGTTGCCTTGGCCACGCAGGTTGCGCCGCGCGACCTCGAGGGCCTCGGCGCTCGCGTCGATGCAGTGCAGGCGACCGACGCGCGGCGCGACGAGCGAGGCCCAACGGCCGCTCCCGCTGCCGACGTCCATGCCGACCGCGCCCGGCGCGAGGCCCTCCCAGGGGAACACCGCGAAATACGAGTCGAACAGCTCTTTTCGCTCCGCCTCGGAGAGCGCCGTCTGATCGAAGCGCGTCCACTCGTCGCCGAAGCCGGCGACCGTCTTGGGATCGGCGTTGCTCATGCGGCGGCTCCGTGTCGAGGGGGGCGTGCGATGCGCCGTAGGACGGCGGCGAGCCTCTCCGCACCGATGGCGGACGAGTAGCCGCGTTCGACGGTCTGCCGCCCTGCGGTGGCCAGCCGTCGGCGGAGGTCTCGGTCACCGGCGAGACGGCGGAGCTGCCCCAGCCACTCGTCCTCGCGCGCGGCGAAGAGGCCGGTCTCGCCCTCGCGCACCACGTCCACGTTCACGCCGACCGGCGCGAGCACGGTGGGCCGGCCCGCCGCCATGTACTGCAGCGCCTTGCACGCGCACTTGCCGCGCGAGTAGGGCGTGTCGTCGAGGGGCATGATCCCGACGTCGCCGGCCCCGATGTCCTCGGCCTCGCGCTCGGCGCTCCACGGCACGAACGTGTTCTGCACGCCCGCGAACGGCCGCTCGAGCGGCCGATCGCAGATCACGCGCAGCTCGACGGGCCGCTCTCGGCCCAGGGCCTCGATCGGGCGCCGCACGAGCTCGAGGTACTTCAGCGTGGAGAACGAGCCCATCCACACGACCACGAAGGTCCCGTGCTCCCGCTCCGGCTGCACCGTGTAGCGGCCGAGGTCGATGGTCGTCGGCACCACGGTGACGTCGCCATTGAGCCCGCGGGCCCAGTCCGCGAGGTAGCCGTTGCCCACCGTCACTGCGCTCGCCTTCCGGGCGATCGTTCGCGTCTTGCCGGGAAAGCGGAGGCGCGAGAAGACCCCGTTGGCGGCGCCGCCCACGCTCGGCATCCAGATGGCGTCGTCGAAGTCGAGCACGAAGGGCACATCGAGCAGGTGCAGCGCGCGCTCGTAGACGGCGGGCCCGAAGAGCGCGACCTCGCGGAACACGAAGGCCGCGTCGTAGCGCCGGGCCCGCAGCACGTCGCGGCGGCGCCGCCAGGTGTCGGCGAGCAGATGCGTGGCCTTCTCGCGAACGTGGCCTGGCTGGTAGAGGATGCGCGTCAGATCGGAGGACTCGAAGACGGCGTATTCGACCTCGATGCCGTGCGCGCTCGACAGGTGGGGCGCCCATTGTTCGATGCGAAAGCGCTGCCCGGGCGAGATGCCGGGCTGCTTGTTCACGAAGGCCAGGACCCGCATGGGCGCGGTCAGAGGCACCAGTACGGGGTGCCGTCGGGAAGCTGGCTGGCGTCGAGGCGCGACTTCACGTCCACGAGCACCCCGCGCGGCCGCAACAGCTTCGCGATGCCGGCCGCACCGAGCGCGTCGTACTCGCGGTGCGCCACGGCGAAGACGATCGCGTCGAGGTTCTTCCACGTCTCGATGGAGGAGAGCTCGAAGCCGTACTCGTGGCGCACCTCGTCGGCGTGCGCGTGCGGGTCGTGGATCATCGCCTCGATGCCGAACTCGCGGAGCTCCTTCGCGATGTCCGGCACCTTGCTGTTGCGGATGTCGGGCACGTTCTCCTTGAACGTGAGCCCGAGGATCCCGACCCTGGCCTGCCTCAGCGGCACGTCGCCGGCGGCGAGCAGCTTCACGAGCTTCTGCGCGACGAACGCGCCCATGCCGTCGTTGATGCGCCGGCCTGCGAGGATCACCTGCGGGTGGTAGCCGAGCGACTCGGCCTTGGCGGTGAGGTAGTACGGATCGACCCCGATGCAGTGCCCGCCGACGAGGCCGGGGACGAATTTGAGGAAGTTCCACTTCGTGCCGGCGGCCGCGAGCACGTCGCGGGTGCGGATCCCCATGCGGTCGAAGATGAGCGAGAGCTCGTTCATCAGCGCGATGTTGAGGTCGCGCTGGGTGTTCTCGATGACCTTTGCGGCCTCGGCCACCTTGATGCTCGGCGCGCGGTGGACGCCGGCCGACACGAAGGCGGCGTAGGCGCTGGCGACGCGCTCGAGGGTCGCCGCGTCCTGACCCGAGACGACCTTCACGGTGCGCTCGAGCGTGTGCTCGCGATCGCCAGGATTGATTCGCTCCGGGGAATAGCCGAGCTGGAAGTCGACGCCCTGCACGAGGCCCGAGACCTTGGCGAGGATCGGGCCGCAGAACTCCTCGGTGACGCCGGGATACACGGTCGATTCGTACACCACGACCGTGCCGCGCCGAAGGTGCTTACCGATGGTCTCCGAGGCCGAGCGCAGCGGGCGCAGATCGGGCTGCAGGTTCTGGTCGATCGGGGTCGGGACGGTGACGACGATGAAGCTCGCCTCGGCGAGGCAGGTCGGGTCCGCGGTGAACTGCAGCGTGCTCGCGCGCAGTACGTCGGCGTCGACCTCGTGGGTTCGGTCGTGGCCCTGCTTCAGCTCCGCGATCCGGGCCGCGTCGATGTCGAATCCGATGGCGTCTGCGTGGTGCCGCGCGAAGGCGAGGGCGACCGGCAAGCCGACGTAGCCCAGCCCCAGGACCACCACTTTCTCCTTCGCGCTCGGCACGGTCATCTCCACGGTCTCCTTCTCGAACGTCCCGCGAACGCGGGGTGCGGCGATAGTCCGCTCGGCCCGCGAACGCAAGCTCGGCCCCTCCGTTGCGCCCGGTACGAAGACGTTCAACTCCATGCTCCGGAGCGCGAGCGTGGTAATCCACCCCGCGTGTGCGGCATCGTCGGGCTCTGGCTGAAGGCACCGCAGCCCTCCGTGCAGCTGCGCGAGCGGGTCGAGCGCGCGACCGCGAGCCTCGTGCACCGCGGCCCTGACGCCGGCCGCGTCGAGGTGCTCGGTGCCGAGCGTGCCAGCGTGGCCCTCGGGCACCGGCGCCTGGCCATCGTGGACCTCTCTCCCGAGGGCGTGCAGCCGATGGCGTCGGCGAGCGGCCGATACGTCGTGGTCTTCAACGGCGAGGTCTACAACCACGACGCGCTGCGCGCCGAGCTCGAGCGCGAGGGCTGCGCGCCGGTGTGGCGAGGGCGCTCGGACACCGAGGTCCTGCTCGCGGCCTTCGAGGCGTGGGGCGTCGAGCGCACCGTCGAGCGCGCGATCGGCATGTTCGCCATCGGCCTGTGGGACGGGCTCGAGCAGCGGCTGCATCTCGTCCGCGACCGGCTCGGCATCAAGCCGCTCTTCGTCGCGGCGCTCCCTGACGGTCTCGCGTTCGCGTCCGAGGTGCGGGCCTTCGAGACGGATCCGTCCTTCGATCGCGCGCTGGACCCTGCAGCCATCGAGGACGTGCTGCGGGTCGGCTACATCGGCGTGGAGCGCTCGATCTATCGCTCGGTGCGGCCTCTGGCCCCGGGCTCGCACGTCGTCTTCGAGCGGCCCGATGCCGCGGGCGGCCGTGCGCGCAGGTTCTGGGAGGTCGCCGAGGTCGTGCAGGCCGGGTGCGATCGACCCTTCGCGGGGGACGAGAACGAGGCGGTCGACGAACTCGAGCGCGTGCTGCGCGACGCGGTGCGCCTGCGCATGGTCGCCGATGTCCCGCTCGGCGCGTTCCTGTCCGGCGGGATCGACTCCTCGCTCGTCACGGCGCTCATGCAGCGCCAGTCGGAGCGCCCGGTGCGCACCTACTCGATCGGCAACGAGCGCGCGGCCTACGACGAGAGCGCGCACGCTGCCGAGGTCGCGCGGCACCTCGGTACGGCGCACACCGCGTTTCGGGTGAGCCCTTCGCAAGCCCTCGCGGTCGTGCCGAAGCTCGCGACGATGTACGACGAGCCCTTCGCGGATTCGTCGCAGATCCCGACGTTCCTCGTCTGCGAACTCGCGCGCCGCGAGGTGACCGTGGCGCTCTCGGGCGATGGCGGAGACGAGGTCTTCGGGGGCTACAACCGCCATGTGTTCGCGCCGCCGATCTGGGGGCTTGCCTCGGCGGTCCCGACCCCGCTCCGCGGTGCCGCCGCGGGGCTCGCGCTCACGCCGGCCGAGGAGCGTTGGGACGGCGCCTTCGAACGCATGCTGCGCGGACGATTCCGCACCCCGGGCGCGAAGGTGCACAAGCTCGCGCGGGCCCTCCGCGCGCGGAGCGAGGCGGGCTTCTACGATCAGCTGCGCTCCCTCTGGACGCCCGAGGCGCTGCCGCTCCGCACCCCCTCGGCGGCGAGGTCGGCGGGCTTCGCGGTGCAGGCGCCCACGTTCGCCGAGCGCATGATGGCGAGCGATCTCGTCGACTACCTGCCCGGAGACATCCTCACCAAGGTCGATCGGGCGAGCATGGCCGTCGCGCTCGAGGCGCGGGTGCCGCTCCTCGATCACCGGGTCGTCGAGCTCGCGTGGCGCCTGCCGCTCGCGAAGAAGATCCGCGGGCGGACCGGCAAGCTTCCTCTGCGCGCGCTGCTCCGCCGCTTCGTCCCGCCGGCCCTCTTCGAGCGACCGAAGATGGGCTTCGGCATCCCGCTCGGAGAGTGGCTCCGCGGACCTCTGAGGCCGTGGGTGGATCAGATCCTCGCACGTCCAGCCGAGGCGCTGGGCCTGGACCTCGCGCGCGTCCGGGCGACGTGGGCGCAGCATCAGGCCCGCGGCGGTCTCGAGCACCGCCTCTGGCCCGTCCTCATGCTCTCGGCGTGGGCCGAGGCCCGGGCGGTGCGATGAGCGAGCTCGAGATCCTTCGGGGCAAGCGTCTCGTGCACGTGACCACGGTCGCGCAGTCGCTCGTCTTCTTTCGCGGCCAGCTGTCGTTCCTCAGGCGCTTCGGTCTGGAGATCGACGTGGTCTGCGGGCCGGGTGAGGGCATCGCGGAGTTCGAGGCGCGGGAGGGCGTGCGGGTGCACGTCGTGCCGATGGCCCGGCGCATCGACCCAGCCGCCGATCTCGTCGCGCTCCGCGCCCTGCGCCGGCTCTATCGCCGCCTGCGTCCCGACGTCGTGCACGCGCACACGCCGAAGGGCGGCCTGCTTGGCGTGCTCTCGGCCCGCGCGTTCGGCGCTCCGCTCGTGCTCTATCAGCTCCGCGGCCTGCGCCTCGCGACGCTGCGCGGTGCGCGCCGCGCATTGTTCTCTGCGGTCGAGCGCACGAGCCTGAACCTCGCGCACGGCGTGATCGCCAACTCGCACTCGCTGCGCCGCGAGGTGCTCGACCTCGGCCTCGTGTCTGCCGAGCGCATCACGGTGCTCGGCGCAGGCAGCGGAAACGGTGTCGAGGCCCGCGGGCGCTTCGATCCGACCCGGGTGCCGCCGGAGCGTCGGGGCGAGCTGCGCGCGTCCCTCGGCGTGCCCGACGACGCGGTGCTCTTTCTCTTCGCGGGCCGGCTCGTGAACGACAAGGGCATCCGCGAGCTCGCGTCGGCCTGGCGTGGGGTCTCCGAGGCGCATCCGCAGGCGCACTTGGTCCTCATCGGCTGGCCGGACGACACCGATCCCGTCGAGGAGCAGGTACTCGGTTCGTTCACGCCGGCCCGGCGGGCCCACCGGATCCCTGCGACGAAGGACATGGCGAGCTGGTACCTCGCGAGCGACGTGGTCGTGCTGCCGACCTACCGCGAGGGAATGCCCAACGTGCTCCTCGAGGGATCGGCGATGGGGCGTCCGGTCGTTTCCACACACGCGGCGGGCTGCGTGGATTGCGTGCGGGACGGTGAGACGGGCCTTCTCGTGCCCGTCGCCGACGCGGGGGCGCTCGAGGCGGCGATGGGACGGCTCGCGGGGGACGGGGCGCTCCGCGTGCAGCTCGGGGCGAGCGGACGAGCGCACATGCTCACCTCCTTCGATCCCGAGGCCCTCTGGACCCGCCTCGCGCAGCGCTACGCGGAGGGCCTGGGACCCCTCCGTATCGGGCGCTGAACGCTCGGCCCGCGGCGGCAACCGAAGCGGTGCCGTGGTATGCGGCCACCCAAGGATCCCATGAACGTTCTCGGCATCTGTCACGACGTCTTGATCTGCTCGGCCGCGCTGGTGCGCGATGGCGAGGTGGTCGCCGCCATCGCCGAGGAGCGCCTCGACCGGGTCAAGCAGAGCCGGGTGTTCCCTTCGCTGGCCATCCAGAAGGTCCTCGCGATGGGCGGGCTGAAGCTCTCCGACGTCGACGAGATCGCGGTGGGCTGGAACCCGGGGATCGACCTCGAGACCATCCCCGGCGGCTACCTCAGCGCGCGGCGCTGGCGGACCGAGCACCTCACCCAGGTGCCCGCCCGCTTCATGCAGCTCCTCGGCACCGGCGCGACCGACGAGATCACGGTGCTCGGCGCGGCGCGCGGCTGCCCGCGCATCACCTACGTCAACCACTACGACGCGCACGTCGGCAACACCTTCTTCGCGAGCCCCTTCGAGGAGGCGGCGATCCTCGTCCTCGACGGCCGCGCCGAGAAGCAGACCTGCCTGCTCGCGCGCGGTCGCGGCACCACCGTGGAGAAACTCGGCGAGGTCTCCTTCCCCCACTCGCTCGGCCTCTTCTACGGCACGATCACGCAGATGCTCGGCTTCAAGCCGGACGGGGACGAGTGGAAGGTGATGGCGCTCGCTTCCTATGCGAGCGGCGACAACGAGTTCTATCCCATCCTCGATTCGCTCGTGCGTGTGAACGACGACGGCACCTTCGAGATGGCCCTCGATCACTTCGAGTACCACAACTTCTTCGATCGCCGGATGTACGCGACGAAGCTCGCCGAGAAGCTCGGCCCGCCCCGCGCCAAGAACGAGCCGCTCAGCGCGCGGCACGAGCGCCTCGCGGCCGCGATGCAGCGCGTCTTCGAGGAGTCGGTCGCGAAGATCCTCCACCGCCTGCACGCGCGCACCGGGCTGAAGCAGCTCGTCGTCTCGGGCGGCTGCTTCATGAACAGCGTCTACAACGGCCGCATCGAGGCCACGACGCCGTTCACCGACGTGTACATCGGCGGCGCGCCCGACGACTCGGGCACGGCCGTCGGCGCTGCGCTGTGGCTCGACGCCCAGCGCACCAAGCGCCGCGCCCCGGCGGCGATCCGCCACAACTACTGGGGCCCGGAGTTCTCGGACGCCGAGTGCCTGGAGGTCGCGCGCAAGTTCAAGCTCCCCGCCCAGGTCGTCGCCGACCCCTCCGCGCAGGCCGCGCAGGACCTCGTCGACGGCAAGATCCTCGGCTGGTTCCAGGGCCGAATGGAATTCGGTCAGCGCGCCCTCGGCAGCCGCTCGATCCTCCTCGACCCGCGCCGTGCAGACGGCAAGGACGTCGTGAACGCCGCGATCAAGTTCCGCGAGGCCTTTCGCCCCTTCGCGCCGGCCATCCTCGCGGGCAAGGTCCACGAGTGGTTCGAGTGCGCGCCCGGGGCGAAGGTGCCGTTCATGGAGCGCGTCTTCCCGTTCCGCCCGGAGAAGCGCGACCTCGTGCCCGCGGTCGTGCACGTCGACGGCTCGGGGCGCCTACAGACCGTCGAGCGCGACCTCGCGCCCCGCTACCACGACCTGATCGCCGCCTTCGAGAAGCTCACCGGCGTGCCGATCGTGCTGAACACCAGCTTCAACCTGAACGGCGAGCCCATCGTCTGCGCGCCCGAGGACGCGATCCGCACCTTCTACACCTGCGCCCTCGAGGTGCTCTACCTCGGGAACGTGAGGATCGCGAAGTCGTGACCGGGCCCCTCACCGCCGCCGATCGCGAGGTCGCGCGGCTCTACGAGGACTATCCGTACCCCGCGCACGGCATCGTGAGCTCGGTCGTGGCCCGCATGGCCGCACCCACCGTGAAGGCGCTGCAAGCGGGGAGGGCAGGGCGCCTCGCGATCCTCGACGCCGGCTGCGGCACCGGCGAGCAGGCGCTCGGACTCGCCCGCGCCACGCCTCATGCCGAGGTCACCGGGCTCGACTACAGCGAGGCCTCGCTCCGCTTCGCTCGCGACCTCGCCGCCCGGCACCGACTCGCGGTTCGTTTCGTGCGCGGAGATCTATCGCAGCCGCTCGACGAACGTGGGCCCTTCGACCTCGTCGTCTGCGTCGGGACGCTCCATCACCTCGCCGATCCGGAGACGGGACTTCGGCACCTGAGGGCGGTGCTCGCGCCGCACGGGCGCCTGCTCGGCATGGTGTACGGCGCGTTCGGCAAGGCTGCGCTCTTCCGCGCCCGCGACGCGCTCGACGCGCTCGCGGGGCCAGGAGCGAGCCGCGAGGAGAAGCTGTCCTTGCTCTCGGTGGCCCGCCTCGCGAACAACGCCGGGCCGCTCGAGTACGCCAAGGCCCTGACTCACCGCCGTCGCTTCGGCCCCGACATCGACTGGCGTGAGGCTGCAGGACGGGTGCTCGCGGGGCGCAGCGCGGCCTACCAGGCCGACGCCTACACCCACCCGCGCGAGGCCAGCTACAGGTGGGCCGAGGTGGCGACGATGCTCGAGCGAACCGGCTACCGGTGGCTCGGCTGGCCCGCGCGCTCGGGCATGCCCGACGAGGCGCGCGCGCTCTTCCGCGGCGCCGCGCTCGAGCGCATCGAGCAGGCCGACCTCGGCACCAAGGCCTCGGTGTACGAGCGCATCGTCTGCCCGCCGAGCCTCTACTTCCTCGCGGAGGCCGCATGACCGCGATCACCGTCGTCGACTACGGCATGGGCAACCTTCACTCGGTGCGGCGCAAGCTCGCGCAGGTAGGGGCCACGGCGGAGGTGAGCGGGGATCCCGCGGTCGTCGCCCGCGCCGAGAAGCTCGTCCTTCCCGGCGTCGGACACTTCGCGCAGGCGATGCAGAACCTCGGCGCGAGCGGTCTCGGCGAGGCGCTCCGCGAGGCCGTTCGTGCGCGTGGCGTGCCCATCCTCGGCATCTGCCTCGGCATGCAGCTCTTCGCGCAGCGCAGCGAGGAGGGTGACGTGGCGGGGCTCGGCTGGGTCGACGCCGACGTGGTGCGCTTCCGCGTGACGGACACGCTCCGACACAAGGTTCCGCACATGGGGTGGAACCAGGTCGCGCCGGCCGCTCCTTCGCCGCTCTTCGCCGGGATGGAGCCCGGCGCGGAGTTCTACTTCGTGCACTCGTACCACTTCGAGTGCCGGGACCCTTCGCTCGCGATCGGCCGCACCGAGTACGCCTACCCGTTCGTCTCGGCCATCCAGAAGGACAACGTCTTCGGCGTGCAATTCCACCCAGAGAAGAGCCACGCAGCGGGCGAGCAGCTGCTGCGCCGGTTCGTGGAGCGCTGAGATGTTTCGCCCCCGGGTCATCCCCGTTCTCCTCCTCCGGAACGAAGGCCTCGTGAAGACGATCGGCTTCGCGAAGCCGAAGTACATCGGTGATCCGATCAACGCCGTTCGGATCTTCAACGACCTCGCCGCCGACGAACTCGTCTTCCTCGACATCGACGCGACGCGCGAGCGCCGGCGAATCTCCGCCGACTTCGTGCGGCGGGTCGGGGAAGAGGCGAACATGCCCTTCGCCGTCGGCGGCGGCCTCCGCAGCATCGCCGACATCCGCGAAGTCCTCGCGGCCGGCGCCGAGAAGGTCGTGATCGGCAGCCACGCGGTCGAGGACCCCAGCTTCGTCGCCGAGGCCGCGCGGACGTTCGGCTCCTCCACCATCGTCGTGTGCATCGACGTGAAGAGCTCGTTCTTCGGCGGGCCTCGCGTCGCGACGGTGAACGCGACGAAGTCGAGCGGGCTGAGCCCCGATGAGTTTGCGCGCTCGATGGAGCAGCGCGGCGCGGGAGAGCTGATCGTCCAGTCGGTCGACCGCGACGGCGCGATGAGCGGCTACGACCTCGAGCTCGTTCGGAAGGTCGCCTCGGCCGTCACCGTCCCGGTCGTCGCGCTCGGGGGCGCAGGCAAGCTCGACGATCTGCGTCGCGCCCACGTCGAGGCCCACGCCACCGGCCTCGCCGCCGGCAGCCTCTTCGTGTACCAAGGTCCCAAGCGCGGCGTCTTGATCAACTATCCCGAGCGGTCGGAGCTGCCCTTCTGATCTCCCCGAGCCACGAACGATGACGAGCCCGAACTACAGGATCTGCGTCCGCTGCGTGATGGACACGTCGGACCCGGCGATCACCTTCGATGCCGAGGGGAACTGCTGCTATTGCACCGACTTCTTCGCGCGCAAGGCGCAGAACATCCGCCGCGGGCCGGAGGCCGAGCGGGAGCTGCAGGCGATGGTCCGCACCATCCAGTCCTCGACGAAGTCGAGCGACTACGACTGCGTGCTCGGCATCAGCGGCGGCACCGACAGCTGCTACGCGGCCTACGTCGCCAAGTCGGTCGGCCTGCGCCCGCTCGCGGTGCACCTCGACAACGGCTGGAATTCCGACATCGCGGTGAAGAACATCCGCCGCGTCACGAGCAAGCTCGGCATCGACTACCAGAGCTACGTGCTCGACTGGGAGGAGTTCAAGGACCTGCAGCTGGCCTTTCTCCGTGCCTCGGTGACGGAGATCGAGACCCCCACCGACATCGCGATCCCTGCGGCTCTGCACCGCGTCGCGGCCGAGCACGGGGTCAAGTACATCCTCAGCGGCGGCAACACCGCGACCGAGGGCATCCTCCCCAAGGCCTTCCACTACAACGCGAAGGACACCCGCTACCTGCGCGCGATCCAC
>Ga0068877_10004330_pt1 | contig 11110 bp, 11 predicted proteins | sample NOAtaG_FD_66437 | JGI IMG/M metagenome (GOLD analysis project Ga0068877, IMG submission 66437) | Freshwater lake microbial communities from Lake Erie, under a cyanobacterial bloom - NOAA_Erie_Diel6S_1000h metaG | ecosystem: Environmental > Aquatic > Freshwater > Lake | place: USA: Ohio, Lake... | reverse complement strand
TGCAGCAGCGTCAGCAGCAGGGGTTCTTCGAGCATCCCGGCAACGCTGAGGATCCCGAGGCAGCGGAGTCGTGTTTCTCGTTGCGGGTTGTCTGTCACCAGCCGGTGCAGGCTGTGCTGCAACTGGGGGGAGCGGTTTTTCAGGAGTCTTTCGGAGAGCAGTCGCTGAGCGGTGTCGCGGCGAAAGCCATTGGGGCTGCTGAGCATCTCAAGGAGGGACTGGTCCGTCTCCGTGGCGAGATTGAAGGGGCGGGAGTGCGGAGTATTTTGGTAGCGAATGCGGTACAGTCGGCCGCGAAGCCGATCGATTCCGCCGGGGTCTCGATTCGCGTCCTGGTAGCAGTGATATCGGTCGTACCAGTCCAGGATACAGAGGCAGCCGTCCGGTCCGGTTTTCTGCACAACGGGCATGAACCATGCGTCGTTGGCGGTGAGCAGATCGTTTTCCGGTTCACCCCGATAGGTTGCACCCTGCGGTATTACTCGATCACTGTTGATGCAGCCGCCGTGAATGTTGCCCATGTAGAGTTTGCGGCGGAAGGGTTCCGGGTAGGCATCACTGTCATACCAGTGGATCCCGCAATAGGCTGCTTTCTGATGACGGTGCTGGACGATGCTGTCAATTTTCCAGGTGAAGGGCGGATAGGGGCCCCCCTGACGGTGGTAGTAGCCGGTTTCGGTGAGGTGCCAGAGGTGATCGATGACGCAGGCGCTGACGAAGGCTTCGCCGGCATCATCGAAAGCGATACCCCAGGGGTTGCTGGTACCTTCGCAGAACACCTGAAATTCGCGTGTGGCCGGATGGATACGGAACATGGCGCATGTGAATTTCCAGCCTTCGCTGTCGGCTTTGAAATTGGGGTTTGATGGTCCGTAGCGAATGTGTGATGGATTGAAGACTCCGTTGAGTCCGTAGAGCCAGCCATCCGGGCCCCAGGTGAGTGAGTTTGGAAGCTCGTGGGTGTCATCCCGACCGAAGCCTGTGACGACAACCTCCTGACTGTCAGCTTTTCCGTCTCCGTCGGTGTCCTGGACAAAGAGCAGATCCGGGGCATTGGCTACCCAGACCCCGCCGTGTCCGACGGCAATTCCGCTGGGGATATTAAGACCTTCCATAAAGACGGTGGTTTGATCGGTGCGGCCATCGCCATCGGTATCTTCGAGGACTCGGACGCGGTCTTTGCCTGGACCGGGTGAGCGGCGCGGGTATTCGAGAGATTCCGTGATCCAGTAGCGACCTCGTTCATCGATGGTCATGGCGGTGGGATTGACAACATCGGGTTCGGCGGCGATGAGTTCGACGGAGAACCCGGGGGGGACGGTCATGCGAGCGATGGCGTCCTGCGGTGCGAGTGCGGGTCCGGGCGGGCGATCCTGAGCGTGGGGGATGCGTTCATCGGCAGCAGCAGGCAGTGGCAGGCAGAGGCTGGTGAGCAGCAGGCAGCAGCGGAAGGTCAGGCGGGCCATACCGGAGGCTCCGGATCGGTTTGGTGTTGGGAAGACTGGCTTGGGGGAATATGGTGACGGAAAGGTGCGGCTGAAGCAACCGGGAATGGGGGGGGGCTGTGGGCGGGATGCTCCGGGCGGACTTTCCCTTTCGAGACTCCGGCAGGACTCGCGGGAACTGTCATCGGCCTGATTGCATGCTGTGTGCTGGGAGCCTTACACTGCAGCGGGGCAGCCTGCGCAGCGTTGGCAGGGTTCTGCTGTCTGCCGGGTATTGACAGTATTTCGGTCCATCACATGAAGAATCTGCGTCTGCTTTCTGTTCTGTTGCTGTTGTTGACGGCTTCCTGCAATTCCGGAACTCCGGGGGGATCCGGTGCTGCCGGCGGTGCAGCGACAGTATCGGCGGATGATCCGGCAGCAGTGGCGGCACTGGAGCAGGCGGGCTTCAGTCTGAAGAAGGATGCTGCGGGAAACGTGGCGGAGGTATCCGTTTCGGCAGACCAGGATGTGGCGACCGCGTTGCAGCGTCTGGCCGGGCTGCACAGTGTGACGGTGCTGCGACTGGGTGGTCCGGGTCTGAAGGACGAAGCAATGCAGCCGCTGGCGGCATTGACCAGTCTGAAGCGACTGGACCTGACGGATGCGTCCAGCCTTGGTGACGGCACACTGCAGGTTGTTTCGGGGCTGCCGAATCTGGAGGCATTGATTCTGCGGCGTTCCGGTTTTACGGATGACGGTCTGAAGCACGTCAGGGGACTGAAAAAACTCAGGGCAATCGACCTGCGGAACACAAATGCCACGGACGCCGGGATTGCACACCTTGAGGGAATGCAGTCTCTGGTGGATGTGCAGCTGGAGAAATCGAAAGCGACGGATGCCTGTCTGAAATCACTGGCGAAGCTGCCGCTGAAATCCCTGAACCTGAACTACAACACCGAGATCAGTGATGCAGCGATGCCGGTGATTACGGGAATTGCATCACTGGAACAGTTGCAGATGGAAGCGACGCGGCTGACGGACGTCGGTCTGCAGGACATTGGCAAACTGAAGAATCTGAAACGTTTTGGTTGTCGCCTCGCGGATGTAACGGGTGTGGGAGTTGCGAAGCTGGCGGAGTGTCGCGAGCTGACGCGGCTGGAGCTGCGTGAGACGTCTTTGGACGACGACGGTTTGAAGGCTTTGAAGTCGCTGAAGAAGCTGGCGTTTCTGGATATCAGTGAATGTCGTCTGGTGACAGCCGACGGGATTCCCGAGCTGGCGGCTTTGACCGGACTGACATATCTGGAGCTGCGTGAGATCAAGAAGGTGCGGGACGAGTCATTTGCTGCATTGGCAACACTGGTGAATCTGACGGAGCTGAATCTTGAGGCGACTCGGATCACTTCCGAGTCTGTGCCAGTGCTGTTGAAGCTGCAGAAGCTGGAGCGGCTGCACCTTGCTGGAACTCAGCTGGACGATGCGGGGCTGGTGCAGTTGGGGCAGCTGGCGACACTGAAGTATCTGGACATATCGAATCTTGGGGCGACTGACGAAACGATCGCAAAGCTGCGAGCGGCTCGTCCCGGCCTGGAACTGAAGGTCAACTGATTCCTGGGCAGCGAGGCTGCTGAAAGAGTGCTGAAAATGTCTGTGGATACGTCTGTGCGTGCAGAGAGTGAGCGTTTGTTTCGGCGTGCTGCGGAGTTGATTCCGGGTGGCGTGAACAGTCCGGCGCGGGCTTTTGGTGCGGTGGGCGGAACTCCGCCGTTCATGCGTCGGGGCGACGCGGCGTACCTGACGGATGTCGACGGGAATCGGTTCATTGACTACATCGGATCGTGGGGCCCGCATCTGTTTGGTCACCGTCACCCGGCGATACTGCAGTCCATCGAGGGGGCTCTGGAGATCGGCACCAGTTTCGGGGCGCCAACGGCAGCCGAGGGGGCTCTGGCGGAACTGGTGGTTTCGATGGTGCCGTCGATTGAGATGGTGCGGATGGTGAATTCCGGGACAGAGGCGACGATGTCGGCGATCCGTGTGGCTCGTGGTTTCACGGGTCGCAGCGGCATCATCAAGTTTGCCGGCTGTTATCACGGTCACGTGGACAGTCTGCTGGTGGCGGCCGGCAGCGGTGCTCTGACTTTAGGGTGTCCATCAAGTCCCGGTGTTCCAGCCGGTGCCACTGCTGATACTCTGGTGCTGCCCTACAACGACACAGAGCAGTTACGGCAGGCGTTCGCTGTTAACGGGGATCAACTGGCGGCTGTGATCATTGAGCCTGTCGTGGGCAACATGGGATGTGTGATTCCGACGAGCGAGTTCCTTGGGGAGTTGCGTCGGTTGTGTCATCATCATGGCACAGTATTGATTTTTGATGAGGTGATGACGGGTTTTCGCCTGGCCGCCGGGGGAGCTCAGGAGCTCTTCGGAGTGACGCCGGACATGACGACTTTGGGGAAGATTCTGGGCGCTGGCATGCCGGTTGGTGCTTACGGCGGGCGGGCCGACATTATGAAGTGTGTATCACCTGCCGGTCGGGTGTATCAGGCCGGGACGCTGTCGGGTAATCCTGTAGCGATGGCTGCAGGTCGAGCGATGCTGGAATTGATCCGCAGCAGCAGTCCATATGCTCGGCTGGAGCAGCTTGGATCGGCGCTGGAGAGCCAGTTTCGCGGGGCTGCGGGGCGAGTTGGCATTCCTGTCAGCATCAACCGGGTGGGCAGTATGCTGACGGTGTTCATGACTGATCAGCCTGTGACTGATCTGGCGTCGGCATCCCGATCGGACACTGCCCGATTTGCCGCCTGGTTTCACGGGCTGCTGAATCGTGGAGTTTATTTACCCTGCAGTCAGTTTGAGGCCATGTTTATTTCTGCGGTTCACACGGACGAGGACATTGTTGCAACCGGTGTGGCAGCGGAGGCTGCATTCCGTGAGCTGGCTGCGGCCTGAATCTGCGGCGCATAAAAAACGGCTCGCACAAGGCGAGCCGTGGCAGGACTGCAGAGCTCTGGCAGAGGCAACCGTCGGATCAGGGAGATGCCGGAGCAGAGTCATCGTCATTGTTCGCGGCAATCACAAGTGCCGTTGTACCAACAGCAACACCAGCGACAGCGGCGATTGTGATAAAGGTGGAATTGGTGCTGCCACGGACTCCGTCAGCAAACTGTCCGCGGACAATCTGTTCATTTTCCGTCACGGAAACAGTCTGCAGGGAATTCGCCGGGGCTGTGCCGTTTTTCCAGAGACGCAGAGACGACTGTGACGAACCGACGGACAGTTCGTGCACACCGCTGCGAACTCCGGAGATTACGAAGCGGCCTTCGGCAGTGGTTTTGGTTTCGGCAACCGGAGTACCCTGCCATGCCAGTCGCACCGGGGCATTGGCGATGGGAGTTCCGGCCGGGGTCAGAACCTGACCCTGAAGTGTGCCTCGGGCGCTGATTTCCACATCCTTCGCGATGGGGGCACGAGTGCCTTCAAAGGCAGAGGAAACTCCTGTGAGCAGCATTCCGACACATGCAGCGATGCTGGCCATCCGATTCAGCAACGTATATTTTCGCATCTCAACGCCTTTGAAGTGAGAAACTCAGTGCGAACGAGCCAGGAATCCGCTCCGTCCATGGCACATCCTTTGGTGTATATCGGCCTGACAAAACGGGTTTCTGCAGCCGAGAAGCTGTGGGATTTCGGAAAGCGCGGGAATTACCCCGGCAGATTTTGCCGAACATTCGCGGCTTGAGGGTGTCGCGGGGTGTGATCGGAAATAGAATGAGAAACTGCGTTGTTTCCGGGAACTTGTCAAGGTGTCTCAGAGGGGATTGGCATGACGACGGGAGCAGATCAGCCGGTTCCGAAGGGTCGAGGTGCAGCGGGTAATCCGGCCAATCGTTTTCTGCCGGTCATCCGTGAGGCTGATCATGAGCAGCTGGAGTTTGACGAGGAGTTTCTGCAGGGGCTGCGACGTCCGCGGACTGAATACTTTCGGGATGCGGCGAAGTCGATCGTTTCAGAGAACGACAGTCCGGACATTCCCTTCCGTTACAGCCTGAATCCTTATCGCGGGTGTCTGCATGGCTGCAGCTACTGCTATGCTCGACCGACCCATGAGTATCTTGGATTGAGTGCTGGTCTGGATTTTGAAACGAAGATTTTTTACCGGGACGACGCTCCGAGGCTGTTTCGCCACTGGCTGGCTCGACCGGCCTATTCCTGTGACACGATCATGCTGTCGGGTGTGACGGACTGTTATCAGCCTGTGGAGCGTGAGCTGCGAATAACGAGGGGTTGTCTGGAGGTTGCCCTGGAGGCTCGGCAGCCTGTTTCGCTCATAACCAAGAATGCTCTGATTGTTCGTGATCTGGATCTGTTGTCTGCTCTGGCAGTGCAGGGTTTGTGTCGCGTGGCCATCAGTCTGAGTACTATGGATCAGGAGCTGACGAAGGTTTTGGAGCCTGCCTGTTCTGCTCCGGCAGCCCGTCTGGAGGCGGTACATCGTTTGTCGGCTGCGGGGATTCCTGTGCACCTGATGGCTGCTCCGCTGATTCCGGGCCTGACGGATTCAGATTTTCCTGAGGTATTGCAGCGAGCGGCTGCAGCCGGAGCTCGATCGGCAAGTTACATCATGGTGCGACTGCCGTTGACGGTGGAGCCTGTCTTTCTGGATTGGCTTCAGCGTCATCGACCGGATGAGGAGCAGAAGGTGCGGTCGCGGCTGCAGTCGATTCGCGGAGGGCGTCTGAGTCAGAGTGAGTTTCATGTGCGGATGCGGGGTACGGGGATTTTTGCGGAGCAGCTGGCGGCTTTGTTTCGGGTGAACCGGGTGAGGAGCGGGCTTGCGGAGCAGTTGCCGGCACTGCGGACGGACCTGTTCAGGCCGCCGGCCGATGCTGCGGGGCAGCGAACGCTGTTTTGAAGCGGGGGGGGGCTTTGGAACTGGTCTGGCATTTTTCGGCTGGCGTGGTGTAAGATCGGCAAAAACTGCCGGAGGCGCAGGGACGCGTCGGGATCCGGTGGCAGTGTTGCGGTGATGACGGGAACACAGCATGGATGCGTGTGGAATGATGTTTTGCCGTGCATTTGCGGTGTTTCTGCTGTTTTCTGCGGCGGCAGTTTCCGCAGAGAAGTACGAGACGGCGAATTTTGTGGTTACGGCGGCAAGTGCGGAGACAGCGCGGGCTGTGGGAGAGGCGGCGGAGGTCTGTCGCAGTCGTCTGGCCGAGCACTGGCTGGGTCGGCGGATGCCCAAATGGAGTCGACCGTGTCGAGTTTCCGTTAATGTGGGCTCGATGGGTGCTGGTGGTTCCACGACCTTTCAGTTTGTGAATGGTGAGGTGTTGAACTGGCGGATGAATTTGCAGGGCAGTCTGGAGCGGATCCTTGATTCGGTGTTGCCGCATGAAGTCAATCACACGGTGTTTGCGAGTTATTTTCGACGACCTTTGCCGCGGTGGGCGGACGAGGGAGCGGCAACGCTGTTTGAGCACAGTTCCGAGCAGCAGAAGCAGTTGCATCTGCTGCAGTCGGTGATTGGCAAGCCGCGGGAGAGTTATTCGCTGTCGGAGTTGCTGGCGATGAAGGAGTATCCTGAGGATTCGCGGCGGATGCTGATTTTGTATGCGCAGGGTTATGCACTGGCGGATTTTTTAGTGCAGCAGGGAGGTCGGGCGTCGTATCTGAAGTTTCTTGGTGACGCGGAAACGGACGGCTGGGAGGCGGCGATCAGCGACAATTTTGATCATGCCGGAGTGGCGTCGCTGGAGAAAAACTGGCTGGCGTGGATTCGTGCGGGGATGCCGCGTTTGAATCATGGCGAGCCTTCTTTGGTGGAGATGGTGGCTTTGCAGCCGGTGGCGACGGGGACAGTGCGGCCGGCCCGGAATTCCGGAGTGATGTCTGCTGGTGCGGGCACGGTGATTCGATCGCAGACTCCTGAGATTCCTGCAGCTGTGGGTAAACGGACCGGTGATGGTGGGCGGTCTGCTGCTGTTCCGAAGGGGGCTGCGGACGTGCAATCCGAAGATTCGAGGATTCGTGGTGGATTGCCGGGTTACCGGGATTTTCGCCTGCAGGCCCCGGCGCCTCGTCGTCGTGTGACGGATTCTGCTGCTGAGTCGTCAGTGCCGCTGCGGGGTGAATTTGAGCCGACGATGCACCGGGGCGCGATTGATGAAGTGTCGGGGGAACGGGGGCGAGGTGGGATAGAGCCGTCGCCGCAGTGGGCCGGTTTTCCGGGGCAAAAACGTCTGTTTTGATGCCTTGTGCCAGCGGTGGTGTGAATTTCCGTGCGATTGTCGGCCAGAATCCCGCGCATGCACTCTGTCTTAGTCTCGCGCAGCCCGATATACTGGGACCTTCTGCGAGTTTGCGCAGCGTTTTGCTGCCAAATCGGATGTTTTCCGGGCGTGTTTCTGACAGCGGTGGTTCGGCGACTGATATGGCTCGAATAGCGATTCTGGGTGCGACCGGTTATACGGCGCTGGAGTTGTTTCGGATACTGGCGCGTCATCCGACGGCCAGGGTTGTTGCGGCAACGACTCGTCAGACCGACAGTCCGACGATTGCATCGATTCATCCGTCTCTGACGGGTCTGTTTGATCTGCATTGTGAGAATCTGTCACCGGAGGACGTGGGCCGTCGCTGTGACATTGCCTTTTGCTGTCTGCCGCACACTGCCAGTATGGAGGCGGTACCGAAGCTGCTTGAGGCTGGGTGTCGTGTGGTGGATCTCAGTGCGGACTATCGTTTGCGTGATCCTGGTGTGTATCAGCAGTGGTACGGTCATGTGCACTCGGATGCGGGGCGTCTGCCGCAGGCGGTGTACGGGTTGCCTGAGATCTTCGGGGCATTGATTCCGCCGGCTCGGCTGGTGGCCAATCCGGGCTGTTACACAAGTACCTCGATTCTGGCACTGGCACCGCTGATTGCGGAGGGATTGATTGAGCCAGCGGGAATTGTGATTGACGCGAAGAGTGGCATCAGTGGTGCCGGCAGGACTCCCAAGCTGTCCAACCTTTATTCAGAGTGCAACGAGAGTGTGACGGCCTACAGCATTGGCAATCATCGTCATACTCCTGAGATTGAGCAGGTTCTGACTGACGTGGGCGGGCGTGAGGTGCAGGTGGCGTTCAATCCGCATCTGATGCCGATGGATCGGGGTATTTTCTGCACGATTTATCCGCGTTTGCAGCAGTCGCGAACGCAGGCAGAACTGCTGTCGGTTTACCGACGATACTATCAGGGGCAGCCATTTGTTCGGGTGGTGGATCACATTCCGTCAACGAAGGACGTAGCGTACTCGAATTTCTGTGACATTACTGTGCGATTCAATCGGGATCAGCTGGTGATTCTGGCGGCGATTGACAATCTGGTGAAGGGTGCCAGTGGTGTGGCGATTCAGAACATGAATTTGCTGCTGGGGCTCGATCAGCGGACTGGTCTGCTGGGTAGTTGACTGTTTCCAGGGCGACTCGCACAGTCAGGAAGAAGCGATGATTTGTATCAGTCTGGGGCGAACTCGGCATTCGTCCATGATGGAAGAGCACCGGGCCCTGGCAGAAAAGGGTGCTGAGCTGGTGGAGTTGCGGGTGGACTTTATGCGGAAGCGTCCGGACATCGGGCGTCTGCTGAAGGATCGTCCGACTCCGGTGGTTGTGACCTGCCGTCGCAAGGCGGATCGAGGGCGCTGGTTTGGCACGGAAGACCAGCGTCTGGCGATTCTGCGGGAGGCGATCATTGGGGGTGCGGAGTATGTGGATCTGGAAGTGGATGTGGCGGGTTCGATTCGTCGCTATGGAAAGACGAAGCGGATCGTCAGCTATCACAACTTCGATGAGACTCCGCTGGAGCTGTTTGATATCTACCAGCGAATGGCGAAGCTGGATCCGGATGTGATCAAGATTGTGACTATGGCGAATTCGCCTGGTGACAATGTGAGGATGCTGGAGATGGTGGGTGCGGCGGACGTGCCGACAGTTGGTTTTTGTATGGGCGAGATGGGGACAATCAGTCGTGTTTTGTGTGGCCGTTATGGGTCGCCGTTCACCTATGCCAGTTTCAGTCGCGAACGTGAGATGGCTCCGGGGCAGTTGAGTTGGGCTGAGGTGCGGAATCTGTTTCGGTTTGACCATATCAGCGAGCGGACAGCGGTTTTTGCGGTGATCGGGGATCCGATTGCCCAGAGCAAAAGTCCGCTGATTCACAATGCGGCTTATCGCAAGCTGGGGTTGAATGCTGTCTACGTGCCGATTCGTGTACCGCCGGACCGTCTGCAGGAGTCACTGAAGGAGCTTGAGCGACTGCAGGTGGCCGGTTACAGCGTCACGATACCTCACAAGGAGGGCGTATTGCAGTATGCGGAGCAGATGGATGAGGCTACGGACCTGATGGGGGCCGCCAACACTTTGTTTCGTCGCGGCGGGCAGTGGTGTGCCACCAACACCGACGCTCCTGCGGCAATTTCCGCAATCCAGGAGGGTTTGCGGAAGGCGGGCAGCATTCCCGATCTGGCGGCTCGGAAGGTACTGATTCTTGGTGCTGGCGGGGCTGCTCGAGCTGTCGGTCATGGATTGTTGCAGCAGGGTGCTGTGGTGACATTAACGAACCGATCGCGGGATCGTGGCAAGTCGCTGGCGGCGGAGCTGGGATGTCAGTTTACGTCCTGGGAGAATCGTGGTTCTGAAACCAGTGATGTGCTTGTGAACTGCACTGCAGTGGGAATGCATCCGAACGTGGATGAGACGCCATTTGAACAGCACTGGCTCAGAGACAGCACTCTGGTGTTTGACACAGTGTATAATCCGGAGCAGACGCTGCTGCTGAAGGAGGCTCGAAACCGGGGCTGTCCTGTCGTCAGCGGTGTGGAGATGTTTATACGGCAGGCGGCAATGCAGTTTGCGTTGTTCACCGGCTATGAGGCTCCAGTGGATTACATGGCTGATACTCTGCGGCGTTCAAATGCGGCAGCGCGAACGATAGTCAGTCCGGACCAAAGTGGTGGTGAGTCCTGATGGTGATCAGTCTGATTGGATATCGTGCCTGTGGAAAATCCAGCGTCGCACCTCGGCTGGCCGGCCGGCTGGGGTGGTCGTGGGTGGATTGTGATCGGGCGATCGAGCAGCGGGCCGGGGTGACAGTTCGTCAGATTTTTGAGTCATCGGGTGAGGCTGAGTTTCGGCGGCTGGAATCGGAAGTGCTGGCAGAGCTGCTGCGGGGATCAGAGACGGTGATAGCCACTGGCGGGGGAGCTGTTTTGTTGCCGGAGAACCGTGAACGTCTGCGTGCAGCCGGACCTGTGGTATGGCTGCATGCTTCTGCTGCGACGCTCACGAAACGGCTCAGTCGCGAGCATGCGGCTGCCGGCCGTCCCAGTCTGACGGGGCGTCCGGTGCACGTGGAGGTTGCTGAGGTGTTGGCGGTACGGGAACCGTTGTATCGTCAGACTGCGACGTTGACAGTGCATTCTGACGGCGAGTCTGCCGATCAGGTGGCGCGTCGGATCTTTCGTCATCTGTCTGACGAGCTGCCCAGGGACCGGAGTCATTGAAATGTCGGACCTGCCTCGTGAGTTTGTGTTATTTTTTTTGTTTGTGCTGGGTTTGTGCATAGGCAGTTTTCTGAATGTCTGCATTCATCGTTTCCCGGTGAAGCGTCGTTTGCGGGATCAGTTATGGTCATTGAACAGT
>Ga0068877_10004328_pt1 | contig 11111 bp, 6 predicted proteins | sample NOAtaG_FD_66437 | JGI IMG/M metagenome (GOLD analysis project Ga0068877, IMG submission 66437) | Freshwater lake microbial communities from Lake Erie, under a cyanobacterial bloom - NOAA_Erie_Diel6S_1000h metaG | ecosystem: Environmental > Aquatic > Freshwater > Lake | place: USA: Ohio, Lake... | reverse complement strand
TCCGAAGCCGTTCATCTGGACGGCCAGCGCCTCGGACATCCTGGCAAAAGTGACCAGGGCGAAGGCGGCGCTGGCGGCTGCTTCACGATAAGTACACAACAGGAGCGCGCACTACACTAGGTGGTGCGCTGCACCGCCGGCGCTGGATCAGCGCGACGAACCGCCGCCAGATCGGGGCGTCGGGCCACGTTTTCCCGGCTGCGCGGCAGGCCGCGGCGCGCGAACATCGCGCGGCCCGCCGCGCGGCACCCCCGGAGGACAGGCCATGCAGACGACGATGATGAAGGTGCCCCTCAGCCTGAATCACCTGCTCGACCGCGCCGGGCGCTACTTCGCGGGCAACGAGATCGTCTCGCGGCGCCCCGACCGCAGCCTCGTGCGCCACGACTACGGGCAGTACCACGAGCGAACGCGTCGCCTGGCCGCGGCGCTGCAGCGGCTCGGGCTGGCCAAGGGCGACCGCGTGGCCACGCTGTGCTGGAACCATCACGCCCACCTCGAGTGCTACTTCGGCATCCCGGCCGCCGGCGGCGTGATGCACACGCTGAACCTGCGCCTGTCCCCCGAGGAGATCGGCTGGATCGCCCACGACGCCGGCGACCGCTTCCTCGTCGTCGACGACGTGCTGCTGCCGCTTTACGAGCGCTTCGCCGCTGCGCACCGCTTCGAGCGCGTGATCGTGTTCCCCTTCTCGGGCGCGCCCGTGCCGGCCGGCTTCGACGACTACGAGGCGCTGCTGGCGGCCGCCGACCCGGCCGGCTTCGAGCCGGCCGCGCACGACGAGGACGACCCGGTGGCGATGTGCTACACGTCGGGCACCACCGGGCACCCGAAGGGTGTCGTGTACTCGCACCGCAGCACGGTGCTGCATTCGCTCGTGGCCTCGATGGGCGACTTCTGGGGCCTGAAGGGCAGCGACACGATCCTCCCGGTGACGCCGATGTTCCACGCCAACAGCTGGGGCATCCCGTACGCCGCCGTGATGATGGGCGTGAAGCTGGTGTTCCCGGGCCCGCACCTGCACCCCGACGACCTGCTCGACCTGATGCAGCTCGAGCCGCCGACGCTGGCGCTCGGCGTGCCGACCATCTGGCTGGGGCTGATCCAGGCCTACGAGCGCGCCCTCGTCGAGCAGCCGGGCCGCTGGACGCTGCCCAAGGGCATGCGCTCGCTGGTCGGCGGCGCGGCCGTGCCCGAGGCGCTGATCCGCGCCTTCGACCGCCACGGCGTGTGGATCCTGCAGGGCTGGGGCATGACCGAGACCTCGCCGGTGGCCACCGTCAGCTACCCCCGAGCCGAGCTCGGCGGCGCCGACGCCGACGAGCGCTACCGGCGCGCCGCCATGGCCGGCGTGCCAGTGCCGCTGGTGGACGTGCGGATCCGCGGCGACGACGGCGCCGACGCGCCGATGGACGGTCGCAGCGTCGGCGAGATCCAGGTCCGCGGGCCCTTCATCACCGGCTCGTATTTCGGCGGCGCCGGCGCGGCACCCGACAAGTTCGCCGACGATGCCGACGGCAGCCACTGGCTGCGCACTGGCGACGTGGCGGCGATGGACGAACTCGGCTTCGTGCGCATCACCGACCGCACCAAGGATCTCATCAAGAGCGGCGGCGAGTGGATCAGCTCGGTGGAGCTCGAGAACGCGCTGATGGCACACCCGGCCGTGGCCGAGGCCGCGGTGATCGCGATCCCCGACCCCAGGTGGAGCGAGCGCCCGCTGGCCTGCGTGGTCTGGAAGCCCGGGGCGTCGGCCTCGCCCGCCGAGCTCGACGCTCATCTGCTCGCCCGCGGCGGCTTCGCGAAGTGGCAGCTCCCCGAGCGCTACGAGGTGATCGACGCGATCCCGCGCACCAGCACCGGCAAGTTCTGGAAACTGAAGCTGCGCGAGCGCTTCCCGCGCTGAGTCGCCGGGCGGGGCCTGCCGCTGGCAAACCCCGCCGGGGGCGGTCAGGCCGAGATCCACCTCGCGTACTGGTAGTACAGCGGCAGGCCGATCAGCAGGTTGAACGGCAGCGTGACACCGAGCGAGGACGTCAGGTAGATGCCCGGGTTGGCCTCGGGCAGCGAGGCGCGGCAGGCCGCCGGCGCGTCGATGAACGAGGCGCTGGCGCAGATGGCGCCGAACACGAATGCGCCGCCGACGCCGAGCCCGACCGCGTGGCCTAGCGTGACGCCGACCAGGCCATTGACGACCGGCATCGCGATGCCGAAGCCGAGCATGAAGGGCCCGACGGCGCGGAAGGCCTTGATCTGGCGCGCCGCGGTGATGCCCATCTCGAGCAGGAACAGCATCAGCATGCCGCGGAACAGGCCCTCGTAGAAGGGCTGGATCTGCTTCCACTGAGCGTCGGTGGCCAGGTAGCCGATCGTCATGCCGCCCAGCAGCAGCAGGATGCCGCGGCCGCGGATCACGTTCATGAACAGCTCGCCCATGTGCACGCCGCCGCCGGCACGGCCCATCGCGACGCGGGCGATCGCCAGCGAGTAGATGACGCCGAACTCCATCAGCGCGACCATCGCCGCCATATAGCCCTCCGCGGGCGTGGACATCGCGGTGGCGAAGGCCATCGACGCGAAGAAGGTGGCCGTGGACACCGAGCCGTAGTGCGCCGCCAGCGCCGCGGCGTTGCTGATGTCGAAGCCGCCCAGGCGCCGCGTGACCAGGTAGACGACGCTCGGGATCGCGAAGGTCATGAACAGGGTCACGCCGATCAGCGGCAGCACCGCCCCCATCTCGGCCTTGGCCAGCTCGCGGCCGCCGGTGATGCCCAGCGAGAACAGCAGGTAGATCGCGAGCAACTTGATCACCGCCTCGGGCAGCTCGAGCTCGCTCTTCACGAAGCCGGCCACGGCACCGAGCAGGAACGCGAGCACGATGGGCTGGAGCAGGTTGGTCAGCAGCAGGTCGATGCCGGGCATGGGGTTCCTCGTCGGGAGCTGGATCGGTGGCGGCGCCGGTCGCCCGGCGGACGGATGGCACGGATTCTTGGTCGGCGACTCGCTTCTTTCCAGTTGATCGTTTTGTCTATTTCGTTTGATGAAGTAAAACGATAGGCATGGCCGACCTGAACTACCACCACCTGCGGTACTTCTGGACCATCGCGCACGAGCGGCACCTGACGCGCGCCGCCGAGCGGCTGCACCTGTCGCCGTCGGCGCTGTCGATCCAGCTGCGCCAGCTCGAGGAGCGCCTGGGCCAGGCGCTGTTCGAGCGCCGCGGCCGCGCGCTCGAGCTGACCGAGGCGGGGCGCATCGCGCTGCACCACGCCGATGCGATCTTCGCCGCCGGTGCCGAGCTGGTCAGCACGCTGAAGGGCCGGCCACGGAGCGCGGCGCTGCGGCTGCCGCCGCTGCGCGTGGGCTCCGTCGCGACGCTGTCGCGCAACTTCCAGCTGCACTGGCTGCGGCCGCTGCTGGCGCGGGGCGACCTGCAGGTCGTGCTGCACAGCGGCACGCTTCGCGAGCTGCTCGCGCAGCTGGGCGCGCACCAGCTCGACGTCGTGCTGGCCAACGACGCCGTGCCGCGCGACCGCGCCGCCGGCTGGCACAGCACGCTGCTGGCGCAGCAGCCGGTCAGCCTGATTTCGGCGCGGCCGCGCGGGAAGGCGCGGCCGTTCGCCTTCCCAGCCGACCTGCAGGGCGCCGAGCTGCTTCTGCCCGGCTCGCAGGGCGCGGTGCGCGCCGCGTTCGACCGCCTGGTGCAGGCGGCCGGCGTCGTGCCGCGCGTGCTGGCCGAGGTCGACGACATGGCGATGCTGCGCCTGCTGGCGCGCGAGACCGGCGCGCTCGCTCTTGTGCCGCCGGTCGTGGTGGCCGACGAGCTGCAGAGCGGCCGGCTCGTCGAGCGCTGCTCGATCCCGCAGCTGGTGGAGTCGTTCTACGCCGTCACCGCCGAGCGGCGCTTCCCGCACCCGCTGCTGCGCGAGGTGATGTCGCCGCGCTGAGCCAGAATGCCGGGCTTGCCGGGCTTGCCGGGCGCCGCGGTCCCTGCGGCCGGCGCAACCGCCCGCAACCGCCCGCAACCGTCCGCTGCTGCACCCGCCGCCCCGATGCCGCCCCGCCCGGGGCGCCCCACCCGGGCTGCCCTCCTCCTCCGCTTCCGATGGCCGACCTCTTCGACCCCCCTGCCCCTGCCGACATGGACCGCTCCGACGCGCTGCCGCTGGCCGACTACGCGCGCCGCGCCTACCTCGAGTACGCACTGTCCGTCGTCAAAGGCCGCGCGCTGCCCGACGTCTGCGATGGCGCCAAGCCGGTGCAGCGGCGCATCCTGTACGCGATGCACCGCATGGGGCTCGGGTTCTCGGGCACGAGCGGCCCGCGGCCGGTCAAGAGCGCGCGCGTGGTGGGCGACGTGCTCGGCCGCTTCCACCCGCATGGCGACGTGGCGGCTTACGAGGCGCTGGTGCGGATGGCGCAGGGCTTCAGCCAGCGCTACCCGCTGGTCGACGGCCAGGGCAACTTCGGCAGCCGCGACGGCGACGGCGCGGCGGCGATGCGCTACACCGAGGCGCGCCTGGCCCCCATCGCGAGGCTGCTGCTCGACGAGATCGACGAAGGCACGGTCGACTTCCGGCCCAACTACGACGGCAGCACCGAAGAGCCGGCACAGCTGCCGGCGCGGCTGCCGTTCGTGCTGCTCAACGGCGCCAGCGGCATCGCGGTGGGGCTCGCCACCGAGGTGCCGAGCCACAACCTGCGCGAGGTCGCCGCCGCCGCGGTGGCGCTGCTGAAGAACGACCGGCTCGACGACGACGAGCTGCACGCGCTGGTGCCGGCGCCCGACTTCCCTGGCGGCGGCCAGATCATCAGCGCCGCGGCTGAAATCCGGGCCGCCTACGCCGGCGGGCGCGGCAGCCTGAAGGTGCGCGCCCGCTGGGTGATCGAGGACCTGGCGCGCGGCCAGTGGCAGCTCGTCGTCACCGAGCTGCCGCCCGGCGCCAGCGCGCAGAAGGTGCTGGAGGAGATCGAGGAGCTGACCAACCCCAAGGTCAAGGCCGGGCGCAAGGCGCTCGCGCAGGAGCAGCTGCAGCTCAAGCAGGCGGTGCTCGCGGTGCTCGACACGGTGCGCGACGAGAGCAGCAAGGACGCGCCGGTGCGCCTGGTCTTCGAGCCCAGGAGCCGCACGGTCGAGCAGGGCGAGCTGGTCACGACGCTGCTCGCGCACACCAGCCTCGAGACCAGCGTGCCGGTGAACCTGACGATGATCGGGCGCGACGGCCGGCCGGTGCAGAAGGGCCTGCGCACGATCCTGCGGGAGTGGCTCGACTTCCGGCTGGCGACGGTCGAGCGGCGCACCCGCCACCGCCTGGCCAGGGTGCAGGACCGGATCCACGTCCTCGAGGGCCGGCAGCTCGTGCTGCTGAACGTCGACGAGGTCATCCGCATCATCCGCAACGCCGACGAGCCCAAGGCGGCGCTGGTCGCGCGCTTCGCGCTGAGCGACCGCCAGGCCGAGGACATCCTCGAGATCCGGCTGCGCCAGCTGGCGCGGCTCGAGGCCATCCGGATCGAGCAGGAGCTGAAGGAACTGCGCGCCGAGCAGGGCCGTCTCGACGAGATCCTTGGCAGCCCGGCGGCGCTGAGGCGCGCGGTGGTGCGCGAGATCGAGGCCGATGCCAGGACCTTCGGTGACGATCGACGTACGCTGGTACAGGAGGAGAGGAGGGCGGTCGCCGAGATCAAGGTCCCCGACGAGCCGGTGACGGTGGTGGTCAGCCTGAAGGGCTGGGTGCGGGCGCTGAAGGGGCACGAGGTCGACGCCGCGACGCTGCAGTTCAAGCCTGGCGATGCGCTGTACGGCACCTTCGCCTGCCGCAGCCTCGACACGCTGCTGGTGCTGGGCAGCAACGGCCGCGCCTACAGCGCGGCGGTCAGCGGCCTGCCGGGCGGCCGGGGCGACGGCCAGCCGATCACCACGCTGGTCGACCTGGAGGCCGGCACTCAGCCCGCACACTACTTCGCCGGCGCGGCCGACACGGTGCTCCTGCTGGCCGGCACCGGCGGCTTCGGGCTGCTGGCGCGCGCCGGCGACCTGCACGGCCGCAACCGCGGCGGCAAGGCCTTCCTCGTGCTGGAGGCCGGCGAGAAGCCGCTGCCGCCGGCGGTGGTGGCACCCGGGCACGCCCGCGTCGCCTGCCTCGCGCTCGACGGCCGGCTGCTCGTGTTCGGCCTCGACGAGCTGAAGCTGCAGGGCAACGGCGGCCGCGGCCTGACGCTGATGGATGTCGACGCCAGGGCGCCGCTCGTCTCGGCCTGCAGCATCGGCGCGGCGCTGCGCGTCGAGGGCCAGGGCCGCGGCGGCAAGCCCAAGGACGAACGGCTTGGCGGCCCGGCGCTCGTCGCCTACGAGGGCCGGCGGGCGCGCAAGGGGCGCAAGGTCGAGGGCTTCCCGCGGCCGATGCGGGTCGTGCCGGCATCCTGAGCGACGCCCAGGAGGGGCGTGACGGCCTCGCTGCGGGCGCCGGTTCGCAATTCGTTCACGGCAACCCCCTGCGCATGGGGGGGGTAGGTGGGGTGCGGAGCTTGGCAGTGCGTGCCGAGAATCCGAGGGCCCGGCGGTCCGTGATCGTGCCGCCCTCCTCTGGTACCCAAGCTGCCCATGCCGTCCAGGATCCTCCGTCCCGTATCCGCGTCACGCCCCGTGGCCGTGTGCACCCCGGCCGTGCGGGCCGCCGCGCCCGCCGTGTGGCACCGCCCGCAATGGCTGCTGGCGGTTGCGCTTGCCATGCTGCTGGCGGGCTGCCTGCGACCCGGCCCGGAGGAGTCGCTGGCGCAGGCGCGGCAGTCTCATGAACGCGACGACTGGGCGGCCGCCGCGCTGGCGGCCAAGAACCACTTGGCCGATCGGCCGCAGTCGGCGGTCGGCCGGCTGCTCCTCGCGCGCATCCTGCTGGCGGCGGCCGACCTGCAGGGGGCGGCCACCGAACTGGAGCGCGCCGCGCAGTTCGGCGCGCCGGCCGACGAAGTGGCTGCCGTTCAGGCCGAGCTCTGGCTGGCGCAGGGCCAGCCGTCCTGGGTCGTCGAGCGGCTGCGACCGCCTGCAGGTGGCACCGGGCCCCATGTCGCCTCGCTCCACACTTCACTCGCGGCGGCGCACCACGCGCTCGGTGCGCCCGACCAGGCCGATGCCGCGCTGCGATCGGCGCTCGCGGCCGCGCCGGGCTTCGGTCCGGCCGAGACCCTGGCGCTGCGCCTGCGGGCCGAGCGCGGAGACGTGCGCGGTGCGCTGGCGTCGGCGTCGGCCCGCGTCGCGGCCCTGCCCGGCGATGCCGCCGCCTGGACGCTCCAGGGCGACCTGCAGGCGATCGACCCCGCGCTGCGCAGCCAGGCGGTCGAGTCCTACCGCCGTGCGATCGCCCTGCGCGGTCGCGCCGCCGAAGCGCATCGCGGCCTCGTGATCACGCTGCTGCAGCTTGGCGAGGCCGAGGCGGCGCGCGCCGCTGTCGCAGACCTGCGCCGGCGCCTGCCCGGGCTGCCGGCCGTGGACTACCTGGACGGCCTGGCAGCGTTCCAGGCCGGCGACATCGCGCGCGCGCAGGAGATGACGGAGCGGCTCGCCAAGGAGGCCGAGCCGACGGTCGCCACGTTGATGCTCGGCGGCCTGGTGCAGGCCCGGCTGGGCAATGGCGAGCAGGCCGAGAGCCTGCTGGCCCGCGCCGCGGCGGCCGCACCGGGCCTGCCCGAAGCCCGCCACGAGCTGGCGCAGCAGCAGCTTCGGCTCGGCCGCGCGCAGCGCGCACTCGAGACGATCCAGCCGCTGCTGGCCGACGGGCGCGACGGCCTGGCCTGGCTGATTGCCGGCCAGGCGCGGGCGCGGCTCGGGGACTTCCGCGGCGCCGACGAGTCCTTCGAGCGCGCCCGCGCGCTGCGGCCCGGCGACGTGACCGTGTCCATCGCCCACGCCCGCACCCAGTTCGCCCGCGGCCGTACTGATTCCGCCCTCGCGGTGCTGCAGGCCGCGGCACAGGCCGATCGCGACCGCATCCAGGCCGACGTGGCGCTGGTCGCATCGCACATGATGCGCGGCGACCGGGGGGCCGCCCTGGCCGCCCTCGACGCGGCCAGCGCCAAGCAGCCGGACTCCCCGCTGCCCGACGAACTGCGCGGCCGCATCCTGCTCGAAGGCGGCGACCCCGCCGGCGCGCGCGCCGCCTTCGAGCGCGCCCTGCAGCGCAGCCCCGCGGCCCTCGGCGCGTTGCAGGCGCTGGCCAACCTCGATCTCGCCGAAGGCCGCGTCGCCGACGCACGGCGTCGCTACGACGGCATGCTGAAGCAGCGGCCGCGATCGGCGGCACTGCTGCTGGGCGTGGCCGAGGTTGCGCTGCGGGCGGGCAGCCCGGTGGCCGAGGTCACGGGCTGGATCGACAAGGCCGTGCAGGCCGAGCCGGGCAGCCTGGAGGCCTGGCGGGCCGCGCTCGACCTGCAGCGACGGCTCGGCGATGCGCATGCCTTCCTGCTGCGCGCCCAGGCCGCCCAGGCCGCGCTCGCCGACCGGGTGCCGCTGCTGCTGGCGCTGGCCGAGGCGCAGGTGGCCACCGGGGCGCTGGGGCAGGCCGCCGTCACGCTCCACCGCGCGGCCGCCCTCGATCCGCGCTCGCACGAGCCGCTGCTGCGCCTGGCCGTCGTGCACGGGCTGAGCGGCAAGCCCACGCTTGCCCGCGACCCGCTCGAGCGGGCTCGCGCGCTGGCCCCGGATGACCCGACGGTGCTGAGGGCGCTGGTGGCGCTGGCGCTGGCCGAGCCGGCGCCGGAGCAGGCGCGGACCATCGCGCGCCAGGCGCAGCTGCGCCTGCCCCGCCAGCCGCTGGGCTGGGAGCTCGAGGGCGAGATCGAGGCCCAGCTGGGCAATCGTGTCGCCGCCGCGGCCGCCTACGGCAAGGCCCTCGAGCGCCGGCCGACCCCGGCTGCCGCCGTCACGCTGCATCGGGCGCTGCTGGCCGGCGACGCGGCCGAGGCGCGGCGCTTCGAGGCGCGGTGGCGCGACGCCCACCCGGCGGATGCGTTCTTCCTCGCCCATCTGGCCGAGACGGCACAGGGCGCGGGCCGCCTGGCCGAAGCCGAAACGCACTACCGAGCCGCGCTGGCGGCCCAGCCCGACAACCCCTACGTCATGAACAACCTGGCCGAACTGCTGCTGCAGCGCAAGGATCCCGGAGCGCTGGCGCTGGCCGAGCGAGCCGTGCGCCTGGCGCCGCAGGTGCCGTACGTGCTGGACACGCTGGCCTCCGCCCAGGCCGGCGCGCAGCGCGTGGATCTGGCCTTGCAGACCCAGCGCCGGGCGGTCGAACTCGCCCCGGCCGACCCGCGGCTGCGCCTGCACCTCGGTCGGCTGCTGGTCGCGCGGGGCGAGGTCGAGGCGGCGCGGCGGGAACTGGGCGCCGCCCTGAGGCCCGACGCGCCGCCGGCCACGCGCCAGGAGGCGCAGCGGCTGCTGGCCGCGCTCGACCGCTGAACCTCGGGTTTGCCCGGACCCCGTTCGAGGGGTCCGACTCCCGCGACCCGGGGAGCGACGCCGGCGTCGATCGTGCCTAACCTGTGGCCACCGGACTCGTCCCCACCACCGCAGGAATGACCATCATGCCCAACCGAACACTCGTCCGTGCCGCCTTGGCGGCCGTCCTCGCGAGCGCTGCGCTGTCCGCGCAGGCGCTCACGCTCACGCTCACGGGGTTTGCGAAGGGGTCCCAGCAGTTGTCCGGTACGATGCCGGACGGCGTCGGACCTGGGACGAAGGCCATCCCCGCCAACGGCGGCGTCGGCGCGTACGTGGGGACCCTGTCCGGTCCCGGCGCGCCGACGATCAACCCCTTCTACACCTACTGCGTCGAACTAACCGAGTTCTTCGGCTTCGGCACGACCAACCTGAGCGGCTACACGCTGGTCGACGGGCTGACCTACTTCACGAACCAGGCCAAGCCGGCGAGCGCGGCGACGATCGTCCAGAGGCTGGGGCAGTTGTTCACCTACCTGGGCGGCTCGGGCCTGCCAGCCACGACCGAGCAGTCGGTCGCCCGCCAGATCGCGGTCTGGGAGTCGGTGTACGAGGGCGCGACATTCGGCGAGACGCGGACGGGCGAGACGAACTCCGGACTGCTCCACTTTGCCACCGCCTCCAACGCGCGCGTCGTGGCCAACAGCCTGCTGGCCTCGGCGGCGGGTGTCACGAACGTGATGTACTCGATCCACGTGCTGCAGAAGGCCGGCAGCCAGGACTTCCTGGTCGTGCAGATGATCCCCGAGCCCGGGTCGCTGGCGCTGGCGGGCATCGCGCTGGTCGGCTTGGCCGGCGTGGCGCGGCGCCGGCGCGTCTGAGCGCAGGCGAGGGCTTCGTCCGCGGGCTGCGGCCCGGCACGAGAGAGGGCACCTTCGGGTGCCCTTCTGCTTTCTCCGCACAGGCCGGGGATGCCTCGGGCGCGGGATCGGTGCAGCGGCCGCGACCGGCCGCGGCAGCCGGCGCGTGATCGTGCTCGGCGGCATGGGCACGGCCATGGACTGCTGCCGCAGCCCGACGACAGCGCGCTGCGGCGGCGCTCGCGCGGATCGACGCGCCGCGCCGCTGAGGAGGGCCGGGGCGTGGGCGCGGCCGCAGCGCGGCGAGCTCAGCGCCGGCCGCGCAGCAAGGCCGCCACCGCGACCGCGGCGATGACGATGAACAGCGCCAGGCTCCAGGCCTCGTAGGGCAGGCCGAGCAGCCGCACGGCGGCGTCGGCGCAGCTGGCCCAAGGGGCGAACACCGAGGGCAGCAGCGCGTCGAGGCCGCTGGCGGCGATGATGCGGTCGGCCAGCGTCAGCTTGCACGACGTGCTCGACGCGGCCACGAAGTGCTGCCACAGCGCGGCTGCCGCGCCGCCGGTCGCGAGCAGGGCCGTGAGGGCGGCCAGCGGCCTGCGCAGCGCGGCCACCGCGGCGGCCGGCAGCGCGACCAGCGCGATGACGACGAAGATCATCCGCTGCAACACGCACCAGGCGCAGGGCAGCATGCCGAACCCATGCTGCGTGACCAGCGCCGCACCGACCGCGGCGAGTGCCGCCAGCGCGATGGCCGCGTGGGGGCGGCCGCCCTCGAGCCAGCGGGACCAGTGCGTCACGTGAGCGCTGCCTCTCGC
>Ga0068877_10004326_pt1 | contig 11112 bp, 12 predicted proteins | sample NOAtaG_FD_66437 | JGI IMG/M metagenome (GOLD analysis project Ga0068877, IMG submission 66437) | Freshwater lake microbial communities from Lake Erie, under a cyanobacterial bloom - NOAA_Erie_Diel6S_1000h metaG | ecosystem: Environmental > Aquatic > Freshwater > Lake | place: USA: Ohio, Lake... | reverse complement strand
GCGCCGGTCTGCGTAATGCGCCGTCCGCGCATTTGGCCGTTGTCTACGGTCACAGCGTTAGCGTTCAGCGTGCCGTCGATGTCGTAATTTCCGGTCGGGAAGTTGCCGGGTGTCACGTTCGCCGCGCTGACCGTGATACCGGTCAGCCCCGAGCCGTTGCCGGTAATCCCCGCGCTGACATTCAACGTCCCCGTGATCGTCGAATTGCCCGTGACCGCGACCCCGCCCGACGACACGGTAAGGCCACCAGCCACACTTGACGCGCCCGTGACCGCGACCCCGCCCGACGTGACCGTGACGCCGCCCGCGACGCTCGCCCCCGCCTGGTGCGTCGTCAGCGCGCCGAACGTCTGCGCGGCCGTGAACGTCTGCGCCTGATCCCGCCACGCCGCCCACGCGTTCGTGGTCGTCCGCAGTTCCGCGTAATTCGCGTTCAGGTCCGTGGCCGTCAGGATCTCGTTATTGATCCACGTTTTGAGACTCGCAATCAGCGGCATCCGCCCCCCTTATACAGTGTCGGGCACGGCATCGTCCTTGAAGACGACGACGCGCACATCAGTTATAGAAATCGGTTCGCCGCGTTCGGCATGGCGAATGATCGGCCGCACCCAGCGGCCGTAGCCGTCCTGTCCGACCATCACCCGCCGGTCCCGCGACACGCTCCCCAGCCGGTCCGTGTCCAGCACGAACGCCCCCAAACGCGCCCCGCTGCCGATGGACAGCGGCACCTCAAGCGCCGGCAACACGCCGTCCGGCGTCTCCCCCGTCACCGTCACGCGCGACACCTGCGAGGCCGATAACCCGACCTCAATGGAGTCCACGAACAGCGATTCCGTCAGATCCCGCCCCAACACGGGGCATTCCAGCGTGTGCGGTACCGCCGTCTCGACCGTGGACACGCCCACCCGCAGAAAGTCCGACCACGGCCCGATGCCAGGCGCCCCATGCAGGTACGCCGTCGCGCCGCTCGTGTGGACCCAACGCGGTTCATTGGCGTCCGTGACCACCATCCCCGCATGGTCCGCCATGATCGGCCAGACGCCCTCGAAGCCCAGCGTATCGCGGTCAAACGCCAGCCACGTCGTAATCTGGCTCGACGTCGTGGACGGCAGGCCAATCAGCAGTTCCCCGACCGCCCGATCTTCCAGCGTGATCGCCCGCAGCAGTTGGTTGCGCGGCACCAGCTGCGCCGACAGCTGCTCGACGCAATCCGGCCACAGCGGCTCCGGCGCGCCGCCGGCCGGCAGCAGGAACGGCCGCGCGTCGGCATCCAGAAACACAATCCCCGAATCGGTAGCGCACAGCGCCCACGGCGAGAGCGTGCCAATCACGTCCGACACGTCCGAGCGCGTGGACGCGCTCTGGAAGTCCGTCGTGATCTCGCCCAAAATCGTGAACGTGGAGCGCTCGCGGAACACCACCATGCCACCGTTCCGGCCAATGCCGGCCGTCAGCGGCGCATTGCCCAGCTGGCGCAGTTCCCACGCGTTGTTGAAGCCGCCGGCAGCATACCCCGTGTTCGGGTCCGCCTCTTCGCTCCACTGAATTTCTAGCCGGTTCGCCGCGTTGATGAACACGAGCTTGGCCGACTGCACCCAGCCCCACCACGCCACCGGCGCGTTGCTCAGGACCGTAATCCCGCCGCCGTCCGTGCCGTTCCAGAAGCGCGGCCGGTTGACGCGATCATTGACCACGATCCCGCCCGCAAACGGGATGAATTGCACCCGCCCCGTCGTCGCCAGCCCCGTCGTGGCCTGGTTGACCGCCAGCACCCACGATTGCGCGGTCCAGTCGTAGCGATAGATCGCGCCCCCCGCCACGGCCAGCGACACGACGACGCCCGAGGGCCGATACCACGATTCCGACCACTGGACGTCTGCCGGGAAGTTCGCGCCCCACGGCGTGAACCCCGGCCGCGCCGTATACGCGCGCCCGCCGCCACCCTTGGACAGATAGAGATTCTGCGCCAAGAGCACCTTGTCAGGCTGCTGCGCGCTCGTCTCCCGCGCGTCCCGCATCCCCACCCACGGCTGCCCCGGCCCGCCCGTCTGCAGTACCTGCCGGATCGGGTAGACGCCAATTGGTTCACGCACGGGCATCCGTTACCCCCGCGTCCAGTCGGTGGCCTGCCACCACGCCACGTCTTCGCGCCCGCTCGCCGCGGCCATCGCCGTCTGGAAGCGCAGCTGCAGCGTGGCACACCACCCGAGCTTGCCGAGCGACGGGTCACCCATCCACTCGCGCATGAACGCTTGCCGCCACGGCGCCGGGTCACGACGCCCGCCGCGTTCCGCCCACAGCATCACGGCGTAGTACACGAGCAAGACGCGCATCGGGCGCGGCTGAATGATCGGCTGGACCGTGGCCGTGATCGCGGGCGGCACGCCGGACCAGCGCGCATACGGGCCATCGACAAAGCGCCCCTCCCGGTCGCCCGGCATCCGGACGCGCGTGCCCTCAATCACGAAGTCGCCCGTCTGCTCGTACGTCGCCGCAAACAAGCGCCGGCCGCCGTTGTCGCGCGCCCATACCTCGACATGGCCGAACGGCGTGACGGGTTCCCCGTACACGTCGAGGCCGAACGTATACGTACGCCCACCGTCGTTGGTTTCAAGCTGCGCATACTGCTGATTCAGAGCCGAGGGCGCCCGGTTCGCGATCTCCGGGAGCAGCGCGTCCTGCGCTTCCGTCAGCAGCCGATACCAGGCCTCGTCCGGCATCTGCGCATCGACCGTGGGCCGTCCGGCCTTCTCGCGGCACATGGCGAGGAGATCGGCCGAGCTATACCGCTGTGGCGTGGCCGAGAGCGGCGGCACAGGAATCGTCATCGCTGGCCCCCGAGGCGGCGGCGCCGGTTGCGAACCAAGCCCGTGACGGCCGGCTGCTGCGGCGCTGGGGCGGCTCCACCTCGTTGATCTGCTCCCCGTTCACAGGGCCCCAATTCGGCATACTAGATCCCTCGGCGGTAGGTGACGTTCCACCCCGGCCGCTGCGTCACCACGAAACAGCCGAAGGTGTTGTCTTGCGTCGGCAACGGCACGCCGCCAAACGGCGTCGGTGGAGTCTTGCTCGTCATCGGCAATGTCACGAGGTTGCCATTGTAAATGCCTTCTACGGTCGGACTCCCGCCGGTCACGTAGTCGTAAACGTGGTAGATCGCGTAGGGGAAGCCGGTCAAACCGCTCAGGATCGGCCCCAAGTCCACCGATACGCTGGCCGCGCCCTGCGGGTTCAGCGCGTAGATATGCCCTTTCCCGATCGTGTACGTGCTCGGCACCACGCGCACGCGCGGCGACGGCAACGCGCCGTCGATAAACGTGGTGTTGTCGTCGTAGGGCGAGAGGTTGCGCCATTCCGTGATGGTGCGCCCGGTGGCCGCAAGGATCAGCGCCCGCCCAAATGGCGAGTCGGTTTGGCGCGTAGCATACGTGTTCGCGTCAATGTCGTATGCCACGCTATTGTTGACCCGCAACAGGCCGACCGGCACGTTGATGTCCGCAAGCGCCGGAGCGTCGGTCAGCACATTGCGCCGGAACGTGAGAGACGGCCACTCGTTGAGCAGGGTGCGCCCCACAATCACGTTATCCGTGATCGTCACCGGGAAGTCGCCGGGGTTGTTGTCGCCAATCTCGAACGAGAACGCCGAGGGCTGATGCTGCTGCACAAAGAAGTTCCGCAGCACCGTCGTATCGCCCTTGTTGTTCGTTCCGCCGTCGTGCTGAAACGCCGACTCCAGCGAGAACCCGCGCACCACCACGCCCGAAAGCTGGTTGTTGAACGCGGCGTTATCCCACACGTCGAAGCGCAGCAAGAGTGACCCCGAGGTGCCGCCAATCTTGATGCCGCTCGACCCGTTGCAGAACGCGATATTGCCGCGCAGGCGGTGCCGCGTCGTACCGTTGTTCTGGCAGTAGAACCCGTGCCCGTGGCCGCGATCCGGTCCCGTCCATCCGTTGTTCCACACGATATTGTCAATCGCGCGGAAGTTGTCGGCGCCGTTGTTGGAGAACAGCCCGCCCGCGCCGTCGTACATCCAGCATTCGGCTACCGTCACGTTGTCGCCCAACACGAGGTTGGCGCCGACTTGCGCGCGGGGCACGTCTACGGGCGTCGAGCCGGGATTGTTCGTCGTGCGGATCGTGTCGTGGAGCCACGTGATCCGGAAGTCGCGCAGCAGGAAGTTGTTGCCGTTCAGCGAAATCGGGCCGTTCAGTGTCGCCCCATACGGGTTGAGCGAGCGCCACTCAACGGGCGCGTTCACCGTGCCGCCCGTCGTCACGGCGAGGTGCGCGGCGGGGTTGATGGTGTAGGTGCCGTCCAGAAAGAGCACCGTATCGCCCGCACCCACTGCGCCACCAGCGCCGGTCGCGACATGCGCGAGCGACCACGGCGACCCGAGGGTGCCCGCGTTGCCGCTGGTGCCGGTCGGGGAGGCGTAGAAAATCGACATCAGAACGTGACGCCAGAGCCGTTCGCGCAGACGTAGAAGGCGCCGTCGATTCCCACCGCCGCCGTCCCCGTCAGGGTGTTGCGGCACAATTGCGCAGAATGGGTGACGGACGTGTTCGGGACGTTCGTCGTGGCGCTGCCGCTTGTGCTGATACCAGTTCGCGCATTGCGAATCCGGTAGGTCCAGCTATGCGACCCCGCCTCGCGGCGCAGCTCTACGTCGTACCAGTCGGTGTTCGTCGTGTTCGCCGGGAAATCCGCGCCTAGCCCCACCTTGGTCACCGTGCCACCACCGTTGCAGTGGTACAGCGAGAGGTTGGTGTCGGACGGGCTACATCCGATTCCAATGAGCGGCGAAGTCGTGAGCGTGGACGGGTCAGGGACCACGCTGTTCGGCACGAAGCCCACGAACATCGTGGCTGTGCTCTGGAACACCGCGTCACTGATACCAAAGGCGGCGCGCAAAAGCACAGGCGGCACATTGCCAGCCGTTGCCGTCGTGTAGGCGGCGCTACTCAGGAAACGCCCCGCGCCGGAATTGATCGCCGCCGCACTGACGAAACCGAGTCGGTTTTGCGAGCCGAAGGTGGAATCAGACAACGCCCGTGCCGTCAGCGTGCCGTTGTTCGACGCGTTGGGGTTGCCGATGTTGCCCAGTTGGTCCGAGCTGTTGCCGCGCGCAAACCAACCGGTCATCTGCGCGAACACCCCAAACGACGACGCGGGCAGCACCACCCCACCCCCCGCATAACTCGCCGCCGTGTTGCGGACCTGCACGTCCGCGCCCGACGTGAACGCGTAGGCGGTCGCCACCGTATCCGGCCGCACCACTTCGACGGCACGGGTCACCGTCAGCACGTCGCCGGTTCGCGCCGTGGCTTCCATAATTTCGCGTGTCGCACCTTGCTCCACGGTCACCCGCACCGGATCGCCCACGGTCGGCGTACCAAAGCGAGGCCCGTGACCGGCCTGCACTTCGATGGTGGTCGCGCCCGTGCCGATGTTGGCCGCGAGCGTGCTGCTGGCGTTGTTGAAATACTGGCGCGGCATGTCAGTTCCCCACGTAGAAAGCGAGTCGGTCCACGTCCACCCACTGGCCGCCCAGCGGCGTCAGCACCCCGGACGCGCCGCCGCCACGCGTAAAGTCGAGACGGCCGCGCAGGAACAGCACCTGTGCGCTATGGACCACGAAATTCACGTTGCGACGGTCCAGCACCAGACGCCCATCCACCCACACCCGCTGCTCACCGTCCGACTGGCCGGGGCTGTTGAGGCGCGTGTAATACTCGACGTGAAACCACCGGCCGATGGGGATGACGCCAGCAGGCGACAGCGCCGCCACCAGCGGAGCCACTGGCCCGTTCATCGGCGCGTTGAATCCGGCAAGCTCCCCGTCGCGCCCCACGTTGAGCAGCGGCGCCCCGGCACCGGGGGACACCAGCACCGGATAGAGTAGCTTTTCGGTGTTCGTGTGGAACTGGTAGTTGGCGCTGTAGCGCAGCCGCACGGCCATGTAGTGCGATCGGCTGTTCATCTCGCCCGTGGTGATCGTCATGGGGCCGACGCCGTTCCCCGCGTGCTGCTCCGGGAACCACGCCCGCACCACCGAGCGACCGTCCACCGTCATCAATGCCACCCCGTGCGTGGTGGGCGCTTGCACCGTGTTGCGGTCCCAGTTGATGATTTCGATGCCGGGGACGTTCGGGCTGTCGAAGTCCGAGTCTCCCACCAGCTGCATCCCGGCGGGCAGGTTGGGCGCGAACGCGGTCGGAGGCGATGGCGGCGTGGGCGGGACCACGGGGGCCGTCGTCGCCGTGTCCACGCTGGCGCTGTCGATGCTCGGCGCGGGCTGCGGACGCACCGGCAGCGCCACCGACACCGCACGCGCCGCACCGGCCACACTGCCACGAAGCGGCGTCAGGGTCACGCCAAACGTCGCCGGCGCACTCGGCCGCGCCACGCGCACCGAGTCGCGCCCACGCGGGCCACGGGTGCGGGTGATGCCGTTCGCGTAGGCGATGCGCACGCTATCGGCATTGCGGGCCGTCCACGAGGCCACGACGGTCACGGAATCCGCCGTCTGCTGCCGCAGCGCAACGTGGCGGTAGGGCAGGGACTGCGCCGCGATGGACAACAGGCCAGCGACGAGGATCAACGTCTTCATGTATGATTCCAGGTAGCGTTCGTGCCCCGCGTATCGACGTGGACGAACGTGCGGTAGAGGCCAAGCCCGCCGCGAAACGCGCCAGCGGTGCGCAAATCGTTCAGGACCGCAAACCAGTCGGCAGGCGTCCCGGTCGCACAGACGAAATCCACGGCGTTGTTCTGCGCGTGCAGCGAGTCGCCCACGCCGCCCACCGCCGCGTTGTACAGCCGGTCCCGGTACGCGCTGTTCACCGTCAGGGCGCCGAACCGCTCGCGCACTTGCTCCAGCAGGCGGATCGTCGGCACGATGCGGTGCCACCGCTCCACGGGCGGCGTCGAGTTGCGGACGCCCTTGCTGACGCGGTTCGCCAGCGCGGGGACCTCGCGGTCAAAGCCGAACCGGATGCCTTGCGCCGTCAACCACTCGCGGTAGCGCGCTTCCTGCAATTCGCGGTCGGTCATGCCACCTCCCACGTCGGCCCGAAGTGCCGCACGGCGCGATGCATCAGCCACGCCCGCCACTGCGCCACGCCTTCCGCGCGCATCGACCGATAGAAGCGGTCATGCACCGTGCGCGGCGGCTCCGTGCGCGTGCGGCAGCCGTGGTCATGCAGCGCCGCCGAACGCACGTAGGGGCCTTCCAGCGGCGCGCCAATCCACGCCCACGCCCAGGGCGGAATGCTCGCGCCGTCAAACTCGAAGCCTGCGGGCACCGTGCAGAGTGTGCCGTCGCTGTCTATGAAGCGGAGCGGCTGTGCCAGTTCGGCCCGGTCCCCGTTCCCGCGCTCATCGAGCCGCAGAATGCGAATCACCGCGTCGTCCAGCCATTCGCCCCACTTCGTGGCGCTCACTTCCCCGACTCCAGCAGCACAATCCGCGTCTCATGGCTCCGCACGATCTTGTCGAGATCCTGCAGCACCGCGCGCAGCTCGCGCCGCTCCTCTTCCTTCGCCTCCCGGAACGCCTGAAACTCGCGCGTCAGCGCGTGCGCTTCCGTGCCGAGCTTCACCAGCGTCGGCGTCACGTCCTTCGCCACCACCGCCTTAAACGCCCAGACTGCGACGCCGGCGATGGCCGTCCCCACGGTCACGCCAGTCCCCAGGACGAGCGTGAAACCATCCGGCGTCACGTGCCCCCCAAGGCCGCGTTCATGTCCACCCGCAGCACGCCCGCGCCCGTCACCGACAGCACCTCAAGCAGCACGTCGCACCCGTCGCAGATGACGGAATGGATCTGCGGGGCCGTCGTCGCGGTAATCGCCGTGGCGTTGTCAATCGGCGCGCCCGTGAGCGCGTTCGTCAGCCACGTGCGCGGCGCGGCCGCATCGGCCACCGGCACCACGCTCGCGTCCCCCGTGCCCGGCGCCGTCCCCGTGGCGCGCTTGCGCACGGCCCACGTCACGCCAGTGCCACTCGCCAGCCGCGTCTGGATCACCAGCGAGCCGGCGCTGGCCGTGTCCACGTTCGTCAGGGGATAGATCCCCGTGGCGCTGAATACGCGCGTTTCCATGCGTCAACCCTCCTTGCGTGGACGGCCCGGCCCACGCTTGGCCGTCGTCACCGGCACGTCGTCGGCCTCATCCGCCGCGCCCACGGTCACCAGCTCGTCCGCAAGGTCCGGGAACGCCGACGCACTGAACCCCGTCACCACGCTTTCGATCTTCGGGCGGTACTGCGGCAGCGTCTGCAGGTGGTCATGCGCCCACGTCGGCACCTCCGAGGCGTCCACGAGGCCCAGCACCCACTTGTTGCCCGCCGCGGCGGCTTGCACGAAGAGGGGCGACACGGGCGCCGGTCCCATCGCTTCCATCAGGCGCGGGTCGCGGCGCTCAATCGCTTCGGTGGCCTTGTCCCCGAACATCTTCTCGGCCGTCACCTGCAACGTGTCGAGGTAGACCCGCTCGCCCAGCGTCGCCTGCTCTTCCCACTTGGCGTAGTTGATGTTCAGGCGCCCCAGCTGCGTCGGGTCGGGCACGAGCAACGTGCCTTCCGGCATGATCGGCGCCGCAAACTGCGGCCACGGCTGCGTGCACGGCGCCAAATACGGCTTCGTCCGCGTGTCCACGATGGCCAGCCATTCCCGCCCGTGCTGGTCGCGGAACATGTAGTTTTGCCGCGCTTCGTGCTGCATGATGTCCGGCATAAGGCTCCCTTACAGCGACACCGGCACAACGGCCGTGTCTTCGATGAAGCGCCGCTTGAACTCGTCCCGGTCGGTCCACGCCTCGGGCGTGCCGTGCGGCGCGGTGATGAGATGGCCCGTTTCCTTCTTCTCCCAGTACGCCCATTCGTCGGCGCTCTGGTGCACACGGGCCGCCAAATACTCAAAGACTGCATCGGCCGCCGCCTGCGCCCGATCCCGGTACGCGGCGTCCTGCGCGTCTGCCGACTTGAGCGACCCCAGCAAGCCCGTCGCGTCGCGCAAGCGGTCCCGCTGGATCAGTCCGCGAATGACCCGCTGGTCCAGCGGCGCATACGGCGCATCGCCGGCCGCCGGGTACTCCGTGGGCAGTCCCGCCACCTGCGCCATCTGGCGCTCGATGGTATCCATCTGCGGCGGGTGCCCGCCCTGCTCGCCCTGCACGATCCAAATCAGGCGCGGATAGCCCGGCCTCCCCATCGCTTTCAGTTCTTGCGCCACGCGCCACTGCGCGAAGTAGTCCACCGATTCGAGCACGCCGCCCGTCCAGCGGTTCTTTTTTACGTCGCACGGGCAGTGCCCGGCCGCGCAGTAATGCCCCGTGCCACGCGGGTCGGGGCCTTCCAGCGCCGGCCGCACCACGGCTTGATCTTCCGCCGGCACCAGGTGCCACGGATGTACCTCCCACACGGTCCACCGCTGGACGGGTGCCCATGCGTCACCCGGTTCCCAGCGGGGCAAGAGCCACGGCAACCCATCCACGGTGGGGAACGCCGCGGCCAATGCCGCCTGAAACTCAGGCGGCACCGGCTTTGCGCGCTCCCACACCGTCGTGGGCATTACGAGCGCGTCTTGTTGGTGTAGGCAATCGTCGCGCGACGGTTGCGCCACTGCAGCGCCATCACGCGGTTCAGCTCGTACACCTTGGCGGCTTCGTCGATATAGTCCTTGCCGCCGTCCTCGGACAGCCCGCCCGTCCCGTTCTGGCTGTCGATCTCCGAGCCGTGGACATCGACCTTCTTGATGGCCTTGTTCACGTCGAAGCCCGCCACCCAGCCGGGCGGCACGAAGCGGGACACCACGTTCTCGACGCCCTTCCCCTTGATGTCGCCATCCAGCGAGAACACCGCCGTGTCGTTGAAGCGCTGCAGCGACGCGCGGTTGTCCCACGCGTCACGCTTCACGGCCGCGTCCCAGAACAGGTGCGTCAGCTTCGCGTCACCGCGCAGCGCCATCTCGTCGCGCCCACGCTGGAAGAGCAGGGGCGAGAAGCGGACCGACGAGGTGTCGTACACGGCCGGCACCCACTCCGGGTGCGTCAGCGAGTGCAGCGCCGCCGACGTGGCCGCATCCGCCCAGCCCACCAGCGCCTTGTTCAGCGCCGTCTGCGCCAGCGCCGTGCCGATGGCGTTCATCGGGACGACCGCAAGACCGTTGGTCGCGATCGCCGTGGGCGCGCCCTCGAAGGCAATCGTGATCGTGCCCGTCGCGGCGTTCTTAGCCGTCACGAGGCCCTGTCCGATGATCGTCGGACCGGCCAGGTTGATGATCGCCACCGCGTCGCCTTCGTTGTTGGCCGAATCACCCGGCACGAACAGGTCCGCCAGGTACTGCGCGTTGTCGAGGCCGGTGATCCCGTGCGCCGCGCGCAGCGTGATCGTCTGCGACAGGGCCGTGGTGATGTCGGTATCGGTCAGCGCGAGCACGCCCGACGACGACCCCCAGAACTCGATGGCGATATTCCGATTCATGGCCTTCACCGCCTTCATGGCCAGATAACTGAACTGGTCCACGATCTGGTTGCTCATCCCCTTCGCGACCATGCGGGAGAGCGTCGAGCGGTTGAACCGCTTGTTCTTGTGGACGATGTAGCCAATCGCCTCTTCCAGCCCGTTGGCGTTCGGACGCGCAAGGCGGCCGGACTCCACGAGGTTGGCGACGCCGCCGACTTCGTTGAGGTCCACCGGGAAGAGCGTCTCGCGGAGCGAGTAGTCTACGCCGTCGCTCGGGACCTTCTTGATGACATCGACTTCAGGCGACGTGAAGTTGAAGCCCGTCTCGGCGTCCGCCTGGACCTTGCGGAGCGACCGCGCGAGGTTCGCGCTGGTCTGGAACTGCACTGAAGCTGGCATTGCTGGATCTCCTTGAACGGAAAAGGGCGCGATTCCCCGACTGGGGAACCGCGCCCGTGCGCGTCATCGTGATGTCAGAAAGCGTCAGCGCTCGCCGCGCATGTACGCCTCCCACTCTTCGCGGCTCGTGAACTTGCCGGTCTGCTTGTCGCGAGGGGGAAGAGCCGCGTTACTCGGGGCCTTCACCGCCGCCGGGATCGTCCCGGCCGCCACCTTCGCGTTCTGCTTCGCCGCCGCCTCCACCGCC
>Ga0068877_10004325_pt1 | contig 11114 bp, 5 predicted proteins | sample NOAtaG_FD_66437 | JGI IMG/M metagenome (GOLD analysis project Ga0068877, IMG submission 66437) | Freshwater lake microbial communities from Lake Erie, under a cyanobacterial bloom - NOAA_Erie_Diel6S_1000h metaG | ecosystem: Environmental > Aquatic > Freshwater > Lake | place: USA: Ohio, Lake... | reverse complement strand
TCCCTACGGGCTCCCTACGGGCTCCCTACGGGCTCCCTACGGGCTCCCTACGGGCTCCCTACGGGCTCCCTACGGGCTCCCTACGGGCTCCCTACGGGCTCCCTACGGGCTCCCTACGGGAGAGCGAGCTCTTATCATTTGGGGAGAGAGTAACCTCTTAAATGGTGATCTTGGATCACCATCAATGAGGCGATTCCCGAAGGAAGCGCGGGGCAGTTGCGTCTTGAAGATTTTGAAGAAACCTCTGGGCTTGATGAAAGAAGGCCTGTCCTTCCTCCGTCTTGCAGAGAGCGGGTGCTTTCTGAAATAAGGCCGTCTTTCCGAAGGAAGAGCGTGCTGGTGCTCCGCACCTTATGAGTCTTGATCACCAGCCTTTGGAAAGCAGATCGTCGATCTGCTTTCCAAAGGATGGCGATACATCTTCCTTCGGAGTGCTGCGCAGTGCTTTCGGAAAGAAGGCCTTTCATGGCAATCGAAGATCACCATCATCCTTGCGTCTTGAAGAGTGCTGGTGCTCCGCACCTTATGCTTCTTGATCCTCATTTACGGTGATCGAATATCACCATCAAGAGAGCGGCGCCGTGCTTTCTGAAAGAAGGCCGGGCTTCGCCGGGCTTCTTCGCAGTGCTTCGTAGACCAAGGAAAGCGTAGCAGCTCGTGCGTCAATAAGATGGTCATCTTAGATCAAAACACGTCCGTCCTTCGTAAAAGAAGGCCTAACCTTCCTCCGTCTTTCCGCCAGAGGTGAAGCTTCCCGAAGGAAGCCCGTGCTACGGGAGGACGCACGTCCTTCGGCTTCCTTCGGAAAGCGCCAGAGGTGAAGCTTCCCGAAGGAAGCCCGTGCTACGGGAGGACGCACGTCCCCCGCCAGAGGTGAAGCTTCTTCCATTCCTTCGGGAGGACGCACGTCCCCCGCCAGAGGTGAAGCTTTCCGACGGAAGCGCCACCCCGCCAGAGGTGAAGCTTTCCGAAGGAAGCCGAAGGAAGCCGAAGGAAGCCGAAGGAAGCCGAAGGACGTGCTTTTTTCAAAACAAGTTCGCTTCCTTCGGAAAGCCGCCACCCCGCCAGAGGTGAAGCTTTCCGAAGGAAGCCGAAGGTAGCCGAAGGACGCGCTTTTTTCAAAACAAGTTCGCTTCCTTCGGAAAGCCGCCAGAGGTGAAGCTTCCCGAAGGACGTTCAGAAACAAGTTTAGCTTTTTTCAGAAAGCCGCCAGAGGTGAAGCTTTCCGAAGGAAGCGCCACCCCGCCAGAGGTGAAGCTTCCCGAAGGAAGCCGAAGGACGGAAACAAGTTCGCTTCCTTCGGAAAGCCGCCACCCCGCCAGAGGTGAAGCTTTCCGAAGGAAGCCGAAGGAAGCGAAACAAGTTCATCAAGCCGAGCTTCTTTCAGAAACAAGTTCGCTTCCCGAAGGACGTGAACTTGTTTCTGAAAGAAGCTCGGCTTGATGAACTTGTTTCAGAAAGCTTCACCTCTGTCGGCTTCCTTCGGGAAGCTTCACCTCTGGCGCTTCCTTCGGAAAGAGAGAGCGGCTCCTTTGGAAAGCTTGCACGTGCTGGTGAGCTTCGATCGACATCAAAAAGCTCGCTTACTTCGGAAAGCGAAGCACGCATCCACCGAACACACGACGTGTCTTTATATGAAAGACGTACGTTCCACAAAGCACCAGCTTCTTTTCGAGATATGCGAAGCAGGTTGTAGATGATGAACCTAGAGACGCCCTACTAGCATAAGGACGGAACTCACCCGCGCTTTCAGAAGGATAGACGTAACGTTCACCTAGGGTGAACGTGATCCTTATCTTCGATGAAGCACGCAGTGCTCGTCACTACAGACGCACCTAGGGTGCATAAATTTACGCCAAAAATTGTAAACCTGTAAGTGTGTCTCTATCCAACCTTAGGCTTTCCTCCGTACAACGAGGGTCATGCAACGGCACGCCCATCTGCCGGCGGCCGGTGGAGGCGTGAGTCGCTTCGCGTACCCAGCAAAGAGTCCCGAAGTTACTGCGTCTTTCGAAGCACCTTGAGCATCACGGCCGATCTCGAGAAGGAGTCCAAATGCAAGCGACGCACTAGCCTTGTTGCAGAGAAATCGCAACACTGCGCGTTAGTAGCTTGCACCCCAAAGGATAAGAGCTAGCATTCTTGAAGAGCACTAGCGTGCGTATGAAGTACTGGAGTACGTGGAATCCGTTGCACTGTACCAGCCGCGTACATTAGGTTCCTGCAAATAATGAAGGCTAAAACGAATTACGATACAGCTGTCCGTCGTTTTTTTATGTCTAAATGCCGTCGAAATAATTTCCCCGCAAACAATCGTTGTTTAACGGCCAACTCATTTTTTGATCCATGAATTGCATACACGCCATAATCCGTTAAATTAGGAATAATACCAGAACGTTTATAAGGACTACATGGTTGTAATCTTAACAAATTGGCCATCCAAGTACCCAACCGTTGTTTATAAACGGGTAACCCCAATGTAACTAAATGTACCGTTCGATTTTTACGGATTGTAATACCAAGGCTACCTACAACATCTTGACGGTTTTGATAACTATTACCCAAACGCATAGCTAAATAAGTTTTACCATTAAAACGCGATTCGCCCCAGCTGCCGAACGATGTACGGGCCGTCCCATCTTGTCTGTCCAAATGTTCAGTACCTAAATGAGCAAAGTTTAAAAGCCGGCTTTTTATGTCTATGCCAGATGTGACGCATTGCCCAACTGCGTATATTGAGTTGCTCCCACGTAACAGCAACGATTGTGAGGAACATACTGCATTTCGGGCAACAGCGATGTTTATCCTCTTCACACCCCGGTTACACATACTACGTATGCAAATACGTTGTATAACCGTAGGTGAGTGCACACTCGCTGAACGGCTGGCTGTATGCGTACCGGACACACACCGCATGCCTTTGAGGCGTGTGTTCTCCCCTTCGGCGAGGGGGTAATTCGATGATTTGGGTTGCCACTTACTATACAACGTATTTGCTTCTTTCAAGTGCGGCTCCGCCGACGTAGTATGTGTAGGGCTGGTTAGGTTAGACGAGTCCGTTGCTTCTTGCACTGTGACCGCAGTTTTACTCGAGCTTCGCGCGCCAGTTGGAAGAGTTACACCCATAAACCACGACACATTTATCATCGAGTCCCGCAGGCCGACAAACCAAGATTTCCGAAGGACGGTACTCACGACGTCTGCACCCGCTGCGCGGGTGCTCGACTGCAGAGAGCCCAACCTTACAGCCTCCTCCTTATAAAACCCGGAGTCCCGGTTGGGTCCGATTTGCTCATTCTCTACACACACCTCATTCCTTTGAGGCGTATCTACCTGGACCACCGTACCCTGGCGGGGGGGTAATCCGAAAGCACGCGCGTTTCTTGGCGTGGATTTTGTTGCATTTGACAACAACTGAACTTTCCATCCCCGACGATGATAACCTATTATATCCACTTCACCATGAACTAACCACTCACCGTCAGTCGTCATTGCGTCGCAATGGGGCGCTCGCGCTCCCAGCGGACGAACCTTGGCTTGGTTGCATCTTTGAGCTACCCCAACCTTTTGTAGGCCAGGTTCACTGGATCCTACCGACGACTTGCGTACACTGACAAGGCGCTTTACGACGCTAGGCGTCCAATAACATCGTCTCTCTGCTCCAACCTGTGGTTGGCCTAATGCACTATACTGCGTATTTGACATCCAGTTAACTGGATGTGTACTCTGCTCCCCGAAGGGCGCATCCGGGTTTAGGGTGCGCCCATCCCGAACATGCGACTGCACCAGACCGTAGCTTTGTGACTGCGTCCCCGCAGTGTACGGAAGCTTGTTATCTGAAATTACATCAGGGTTCCTCCAGTGCTGCGGGCGTTTATACGCGTGGGACGCACGTTGGCTCCCCAAGACACTATGTACAGGCGCACCCATCTCGCCTTGAGCCTCACGTTGATCAGTGCTTTCAGCACCTTGAATCTGGCTATCAATGGGATATAGGCTACGTACATAAATTTTATGTGTTATGGATACTGTTTTGCGTTGTACTGCCGAGGTCAATAGCTTACGCACCCCGCATTCCTTTGAGGCCTGTAGGCCATGCCCCCTGTCCCCCTGCGGTGGGGTCACCTTCCTCGTCGAGGAGGGTGATGGTGATCTTGGATCACCATCATATAGCTTAGGGGAAAGATCCCCAAACCTATCAACGGAAATGCACGAATCTTTAGCTCGAAAAAAAGACATGGCGAGCTCACCTTCTTGAAGAGCACTAGCGTGCGTATCCCCCAGCTTGTTATAAGTATGAACTGTTACTTGTTTTTGGGTTGTCTCAAAGTTATGCGGTATGTTCAAAATTTCCTCAACACTAACGTGCACTGTACGCGAACAATAGGATAATCCGCGAAGCGGAGCTGCAAGAACTCCATTAACCAATGGCCAACTTGGTGGGTTCACTCTATGGCCGCCAAATTGGATAACACTACGTGACGCCTTGGGGATACAGCCTGTATAATCTCGGCAGTACCGCCATACAAAAGAACCACTCGTGATATCCTCGCATAAGCTAATAAAATTCCCGCACTTTGGGTAGGCACGCACGCCCGTCTTAACACAACCAACTCTCGTAACGCCTAAGCTTTGCTTGTAAATATTCGTACCCCTCAACCCCCTCGACCACATCTTGGATTCGCTACGCGAACGCCAACTAGGCCGTAAACTATGCAGACCTTGGACAATTCCAAGGTGGTGTCGTTGTGAGCGTTGCTCACGTAAATAAACTGAGCACCTACTTGTTTTAACTGACATGATTGCATCTATCGCAGACATGCGCATTCATATATGCTCTGATTAAGCTCTGCTTCGCGCCAGAGCTGAAGCTACGCGAGCGTAACGTGCGGTAACTATAGAGCCCATTATGGATGAGCGTATTGTACGCTTTCTTCAAGATCACCGCGGTCTCTGTATCTGGTCTGGTAGAGCGTAACTACCAACCTTCGGTTATACTGGTTTTACGCATCCACAATATCTTCCAGCTACGTTTCTCCGCCCTACGTGCGTCTTTACGCTCGCGTAGCTTCAACTCTGGCGCGAAGCAGAGCTTAATTTTCAAAGGAGCGAATATTGTGTACTACACATACTGCGTAGGTCACCATCATCTTCGATGATGATCAATACGCTGTATTTACGCTCGCGTAGCTACACCTCTGGCGCGAAGCAGCGCTAAGGAAAAGCGGCAAAGCGTCCGGCCTGTGGATAGGTTACGCGTAAGCTACGCACTCCTTTCCAAAGCACCCGCTCTCTCTTTCCGAAGGAAGCGCCAGAGGTGAAGCTTCTTCCCTTCCTTCGGGAGGACGCACGTCCTCCCGAAGGAAGGGAAGAAGTACAGAAAGCGCCAGAGGTTCCCGAAGGAAGCAACTTTTTTCTGAACGTCCTTCGGGAAGCTTCACCTCTGGCGGCTTTCCGAAGGAAGCGAACTTGTTTCGCTTCCTTCGGCTTTCTGAACTTGTTTTGAAAAAAGCACGTTCTTCGGCTTCCTCCCGAAGGAAGGGCGTCCTTCGGCTTCCTCCCGAAGGAAGGGCGTCCTTCGCTTCCTTCGGCTTCCTTCGGAAAGCTTCACCTCTGGCGGGGTGGCGGCTTTCCGAAGGAAGCTCGGCGTCCTTCGGCGTCCTTCGGAAAGCTTCACCTCTGGCGGGGTGGCGGCTTTCCGAAGGAAGCCGAAGGAAGCCGAAGGAAGCCGAAGGAAGCGAACTTGTTTTGAAAAAAGCACGTCCTTCGGCTTCCTCCCGAAGGAAGGGCGTCCTTCGGCTTCCTCCCGAAGGAAGGGCGTCATTCGCTTCCTTCGGGAAGCTTCACCTCTGGCGGGGTGGCGCTTCCTTCGGAAAGCTTCACCTCTGGCGGGGGACGTGCGTCCTCCCGAAGGAAGGGAAGAAGTTCGCTTCCTTCGGAAAGCCGCCCCGAGGTGAAGCTTCCCGTAATAAGCGATACAAGTTCATCAAGCCGCCAGAGGTGAAGCTTCTTTCACAAATGGAGAGCGGGTGCTTATTTTGCTACGCAGTGGTTCTTGATGGTGATCCAAGATCACCATCAAGAGTGCTTCTGAAAGAAGGCCGTCTTTCCGAAGGAAGAGCGTGCTGGTGCTCCGCACCTTCTGCTTCTTGATGGTGATCCAAGATCACCATGAAGAGTGCTACGCGGTGCTTGATGAAACAAGCCCGTGCTTTCAGAAAGAAGGCCGTACCTTCTGCTTCTTGATGGTGATCCAAGATCACCATGAAGAGTGCTGCGCAGTGCTTTCCGAAGGAAGAGAAACAAGGCAGTGCTGGTGCTCCGCACCTTCGCCTTGCTTCTTGATGGTGATCCAAGATCACCATGAAGAGTGCTTCTGAACGAAGGCCGTCTTGAAGAGACCAAGTAAAGCGTAGCTGCGACGGCAAGCACCCAGAGGCTACCATTGGTTACCTGCGTATACGCCATATTTACGAAAGCACGTTGTGAACTTGAATTACTCAAATTTACATAACAGTATACCTCCCAAGGCGCGACGCCGTTTTGTAGCGTTCATGTTGTTCAAAGATGGACATGACCGTGTGCCAACTTGACGCGGATCTACTTGCGACGACCCTCTCACTAACACACCTGCGCCACTTGGCAACTTGGTCGGTTGCTTTGGACGCTCGCGCTGTAACCTAATCTGGTTGTTGGATAGCTCTCGTATAGAGGACGTTTCCCTAATATTCGAATCACCTGAATTCTCCCTGACGGGTAACCTGCGTACCGTCCTTGGTAAATCTTGGATTGGCGTCCTGCGGGTATCGCTGATTAATACATCATCACTACACACACCGCCGACCTTTGAGGCGGGTGTGTCTGGCCCCCCGCCCCCCTGCGGGGGGGTAGGTTGCCCTTGAACTTGACCACTGCTACTAAACTTGTTAGAGGGCTGAATTACTTGACCCAACCCATACATACCCTCCGACCTTCGGTGGGGTGTACCCACCCTACCGGCTTCCGGCTGGGTACAACCGCCCCCGTCCTTTGTAAAGTGCGGCTGCTTTGCTATCTGAACTTGTTCCCTTCCTTCGGGAGAACGCACGTCCTTTGGAAAGCACGTATTTAGGGACGCGGCTCCTTTCAGAAACATGCGGGGGTGCCGCTCTTCCTTCGCTTTCTGAAACAAGTTCGCTTCCTTCGGAAACACAGCCGTCCTTTGTAAAGCGTGGCGCTCGTAGCAGCGCGGTATCGATAGCAATACACAACGATTTCCGGTTCGTTTCACATGGGGTTCGCTTAGGAGACGCAGGCCGCATGTAGCGACCCTTCGGTCGAATAGGAACCCGCCAACCGGCCCAGTCGAAATATGTCCGTGCTTCTTCGCCGAGCTGTCATATAACCCACGCTCTGCCTCTACAGAACCTAAACCAACCCTCCGTAATTCGGTGGGGTGTCCCCACCCCGCCGTACTGCGGAGGGGTGTATAGGGGTGCAGTCCGCGGTTCGGTTGTACAGGATAAGTCCAAGGTTTGGCCGAACCCGAAGAACTTAACGACTCTATACCTCTACGGGTTGCCAGTAAGATTTGTTTGAACTTCAACCCCGGCTTGATAGTACTCCGTGCGCTTAGGGCACGAGGGTCTCCCAGCGTCCTTTGGAAACACGGGGGTACGCTTGTCCCCTTGGTAGATGCAATTAATGGATCTATTCGGTGGGGTGTCTCCACCCCGCAGATTACACTAGTAGCAGTAGGCGTCGAACTAGTGCGGCGATTAGTTTCACCACGTAGCGGTTGTCCTTTTTGCATTGAGAAATTCAAACTCAACTGACGACTAGGTCGCCATAAAATTTTAATCCGACGCGCCACACGAAGGGTTCCTTGTACCCAGGGAGTATCGGACGTCTCCTGTTCTAATGACCAAGGCCCCATCACATTACGCGATATGACTGAAACGGTACCGCACCCCGGGATTCGCCGTAAACTCTTGGACCTGACCGATAACTTGGTTGAATGCCCCACACTTATGTCGCCACACAACCCATCAGCGGCCTCTTCACCTATGGCTTCTCCCCATAATACACTTCCGAAATTAAACGATAAGGCTGATGATATCCGTGCATGTTGCGTCGCCGGTGTACGGTCAATTATTGAATTACACCCCCCTTGGGCTTGATACACCCCTCCAAAGGAAGGCGAGTGTGTAGGAAGTGTAGATGTGCGCGTCGTAATCAAACGGGTACCCGATGAAGTGCCCTCCACTTGGTCACCCCTACACAGACTACGTATGCAATTACGTTGTATAATTGGGGAATTCGAACCAGCACCCGCATAAAAAAACTTGCCCCAATTTAAATAAATGCGACATTTCATAACATTTGGCACCAAATTACGTCTCGCCTTTAGGCTACGCGAGCGTAATAACCGAGTGCGCGCTGATCCGCCAACCGCCTGTCGATTATGTTCGTGTGCACACCTCGCTGGGTCCGCAAAACGCCGCGTCGCCCTGTGGCGGGGTAGCGTCGTCTTCACCCCGTGTTCTCTGTCTACGTCCTGCCTTCGGGACCTGAGCTTCGCCTCAGTATCATCAAAGGCACTCCACCTCTTTTCAGCGCGAACCCTTCTAAGATAGCGCACAGACATATGCCTACTCGCTGAGTTCGAACCCACATTGCTGGTGAGCCCAATCACAGTGTTGCCCTGTTCAATACCGAAGGGTTTGTTTGCTGTATAGACCGTAGCACACGGTGTCTTCCGGTTAGTTGAGGATTTGCACCAGCCCCGTAATAATGTATTACCCTGCACGCGGTGTACGCGAACAACCTTGGTCATCCGACGCGTCAGTACACTCCGTGGAGTTTGAGCGTCAGAGTAAACATCCTCACCTCCGCTTGCGCCACAACCAACTGAAGGTTGGCCATAACTACCGTCCTTCGTAAATCTTGGATTGTCGTCCTGCGGGTATCGATGATTACCGTCCTTCGTAAATCTTGGATTGTCGTCCTGCGGGAATCGATGATTATACAGCGTATTTGACATCCAGTATACTGGATGTGTAATCTGTGGTTGGCCTGGTTCTCGTGACGCACCCGAAGACCGTGGACGAACAATACGTCGATACCCGATAATGGTCCGGGCCTGCGCAGACCTGGATTGCGCAAATGACCATCCCACTAGATAACCCGTTTTAACTAAATAATTTAAGATTTTAATTAAAAATTTTGTAGGCCTAACTTGTATATATTCCTTTTGGCGCTTATAAGCATCGTTCAATTGGCTAAATAAAAACACACTATGAATCATTCGGTTGTCTTCCGTAGAACGGACGTGCACGCCGCTAATCTATTGGTTCGGTGCCAAGCTCGACTCCACCACGATGCTCAGTCTTGGTCGTACTTGATCCGAGCGTGAACGCAAGCCCTGCGCTCCCGCTTATGCCCATCATTCTAAATGATGGTGAACAGTTGTGAATGGCACCCCCCCACTTGGTGTCCCCTCCCGCATGGTCCAAGAAGCGAACAACGCCTCCACCGAACGCACGCCTTGTGGGAGTAGGGGGGAGGGGGGGTAGCCTTCTCGGCATGGGGTCCGCGTAGCACTTGTTATCACCCTCAATACGCTATACAGCGTTTTTGACATCCAGTAAGCTCTGCTTCCTAAGCAAGGACGTCCTTTGGAAAAAGACATCGCTATACAACGTATTTGCATACGTAGTATGTGTATACAACGTATTTGCTTCTTTCAAGTGCGGCTCCGCCGACGTAGTATGTGTATACAACGTATTTGCTTCTTTCAAGTGCGGCTCCGCTGACGTTGTATGTGTATACAACGTATTTGCTTCTTTCAAGTGCGGCTCCGCCAACGTAGTATGTGTATGCGGAGCATAAACTGGATGTGAACTCACACACACCCATACCGGTGTTCGGGTGTGGAACATCAACCAAGTTGATGCCCCCGCAGGATTCGTAAAGAGCGTAACCTTTGGGTGGCTGTGAAAAATAGACATCGCACTTGCCCACCCTCAAGCGCGCACCTCATCCCTATGCGAAGTACGCTGGACATGCTTTCTGTGAACATAAGCGTAGATGTATGCTGCAGCTACGCACTTTGAAGCTGCTACGCACGCCTTGGTCCCCTTCCCCCGAAGGATGGAGGAGGGCTGCGACGACTTGATCCTAGATTGCCATCAAGGAGAGCGTAGCCGCTAGGGCGACTCTGAAGATGGTCACCGTCCTTTGGAAAGGTGACCTTCTTCGTCCTTAGGAAAATGGGTGCGGCTCGGTTTGTCACCAAAGGTGCAAAGGCAGCGTATCCTATCGTAGATGATTAGCTTTCGTCCTTCGTAAACAAGGACGTACGTCAGCTCGGGCTTAGCGGAACGATAACATGTAGCACGTCCTTCGGAAAGCACGTTTATGCAAGTCGCTGATCTGTCCACCGTCTTTGAAAAAAACCGGGGGGGGGGCGCCTGTCTCCCAAACAACGCGCTTGTTTGATAGATCGAGCATTCCTTTGGTTGCGGTCACCGTCCCCGACGGTGATAACGCACGCGCTGTGTCCATGTAACCCTGTCTTCCTTGCCTGTGGAGTCGCTCGTCTTTCTTACTGTCAGCGTATGTCAGAATGCTGAGCCGATGTTTCTGTAATATCATGCTACAAGTTGTAGGTCTATGCGAACGTCCTTTTTTTGTTGCGCTACACCTCAACAAAAGTAGGGAACCTACTGCGAACCTCTGGCGGTTTTATGAAAGACGCCTATCTTGTCTTTCCTGCGGAACTCCTTTTTTTAGAAAGCTCGGTAGCATAGGTCTAGCCTTACTCCGTATTGCATAGAGATAGTCCTTACGCTCGCGTAGCTTCACCTCTGGCGCGAAGCAGAGCTTAGGGAAGCGCCCAGTTGTTACCCTAGGATATGCTGCATTCCTAATCCGCAGCATCCACCCACTCCTTGGGGCCAATTTAGGCGGGCTTCGCGTGATTAGCTTGTTGTTGGGGGTATTCGAGCACCTTCCGTCTTTCCGAAGGAAGCGCCAGAGGTGAAGCTTTCCGAAGGAAGCCGCCAGAGGTGAAGCTTCCCGAAGGACGTTCGCTTCCTTCGGAAAGCCGCCAGAGGTGAAGCTTCCCGAAGGAC
>Ga0068877_10004322_pt1 | contig 11117 bp, 12 predicted proteins | sample NOAtaG_FD_66437 | JGI IMG/M metagenome (GOLD analysis project Ga0068877, IMG submission 66437) | Freshwater lake microbial communities from Lake Erie, under a cyanobacterial bloom - NOAA_Erie_Diel6S_1000h metaG | ecosystem: Environmental > Aquatic > Freshwater > Lake | place: USA: Ohio, Lake... | reverse complement strand
ACCGTGTAGCCGTAGGTGGCGGCGTACTGCAGCGCGCGCATCAGCACCAGCGTGTCGGCCAGCGGCACGTCGGCCTGCGAAAAGCCCACGCAGCCCGCCTCCGTCAGCTCGGCCATCTCGGTGAGCGTGGCGCCCTTCAACTCGCGCGTCAGCGCGCCGAGCGGGAACAGCCGGCAGCGGCTCAACTTGCGGGCGCGGAACTTGAGCATCTCCACCAGGCCCGGCTCGTCGAGCACAGGGTCGGTGTCGGGCGGGCACACCAGGCTGGTCACGCCGCCGGCGGCGGCCGCGGCGAGCTCGCTCTCGAGCATGCCCTCGTGCTCCTGCCCGGGCTCGCGCAGCCGCGCGGCCAGGTCGACCAGGCCGGGCGCCACCACCAGGCCGGTGGCGTCGATCACGCGGTCGGCCGCGAAATCAGCCGCGAAGTCAGACGCAGAGGCGGCCGCCGTGCCGATGCCGACGACGCGGCCCGAGGCGATGGCCACGTCGGCCGTCTCGTCGCGGCCGCTGGCGGGGTCGACGACGCGGCCGTGGCGGATCAGGATCTTCATGGCGGGCTCAGGCCTGGTTGCCGGCGATCGTGCTCATCACGGCCATGCGCACGGCAATGCCGAACGTGACTTGCGGCAGGATCACGCTGTGCGAGCCGTCGGCCACGCTGCTGTCGATCTCGACGCCGCGGTTGATGGGGCCGGGGTGCATGACGATGCAGTCGGGCTTGGCCAGTGCGAGCTTTTCCGGCGTCAAGCCGTAGTGCTTGAAGAACTCGCCCGCGCTGGGCAGCATCGCGCCGCTCATGCGCTCGTTCTGCAGGCGCAGCATGATGATGACGTCGGCATCGCGGATGCCCTCGGCCATGTCGTGGCACACGCGCACGCCCATGCCGGCCAGATCGCCCGGCACCAGCGTCTTCGGGCCCACGGCGCGGATCTCGGGCACGCCCAGCGTGGTGAGCGCGTGGATGTCGGAGCGCGCCACGCGCGAGTGCACGATGTCGCCGACGATGGCCACCGTGAGCTGCGTGAAGTCCTTCTTGAAGTGGCGGATCGTGTACATGTCGAGCAGCCCCTGCGTCGGGTGCGCATGGCGCCCGTCACCGGCGTTCACGACGTGCACATGCGGCGCCACGTGCTGCGCGATCAGGTAGGGCGCGCCGCTCTCGGCGTGCCGCACCACGAACATGTCGGCGTGCATCGCGGAGAGGTTCGCGATCGTGTCCAGCAGGCTCTCGCCCTTGGCCGTGCTGCTGCGCGCGATGTCGAGGTTGATGACGTCGGCGCTCAGGCGCTTGGCCGCGATCTCGAAGGTCGTGCGCGTGCGGGTGCTGTTCTCGAAAAACAGGTTGAACACGCTCTTGCCGCGCAGCAGCGGCACCTTCTTCACCTCGCGGTCGTTCACGCTGAGGAAGGTGCCGGCGGTGTCGAGGATCTGCGTCAGCACCGCGCGCGGCAGGCCCTCGATGCTGAGCAGGTGGATCAGCTCGCCGTGCTTGTTGAGCTGCGGGTTGCGCTTCATCAGCATCAGGCCGGCTCCACGCTGAAGGAGAAGCGGCCGTCGTCCTGTTGGGCCAGCGCCAGCTTCTGCTCGGCCGGCAGCACCAGCCGCGCAGCGGCGTAGGCGGCGGCGATGGGCAGCTCGCGGCCGCCGCGATCAACCAGCACCGCCAGCTGCACGCTGGCCGGGCGGCCGAAGTCGTAGAGCTCGTTGATGACAGCGCGGATGGTGCGGCCGGTGAACAGCACGTCGTCCACCAGCACCAGGTGCGCGGCGTCGATCTCGAAGGGCAGCGTCGTGCGCCCCGCGCCCGAGGCCAGCCCGCGCTCGGCGAAGTCGTCGCGGTGCAGCGTGCTGCTGATGATGCCGACCGGCCCCGGCAAGCCCAGATCGCGCTGCAGCCGCTCGGCCAGCCAGGCGCCACCGCGCCAGATGCCGACCAGGCGTGACTCGGGCTTGAGCAAGGGGCGCACGCCGGCCAGCAGCTCGGCGTAGAGGGATTCGGCGTCAAGCTGCAGCATCGGTGTCCTGTGCCGTGGGTGGGCGGAGGGTTTGTTCGCGGAAGAACTGCTCGAGCAGGATCGCGGCGGCCGCGGCATCGGCCGCGTCGCCGCGGGCGCCGGCGGCCAGCGCCTCGGTGGTGCTGTAGCGCTCGTCGACGCGGTGCACCGGCAGCCCGAAGCGGCCCGCCAGGCGCCGCGCAAAGCGCTCGGCGCGCCGCGTATTGTCGTGGGGCTCGCCGTCGGGGTGCAGCGGGATGCCCACCACCAGCGCCGCCGGCTGCCACTCGCGGATCAGCGGCGCGGCCTGCGCGAACACCGCGTCACCTTCGGCCGCCAGCGTGGCCAGCGGCTGCGCCTGGCGCAGCAGCGTGTTGCCCACCGCCACGCCGGTGCGGCGCGTGCCGTAATCGAAGGCCAGCAGCGTTGCGGGCGCCGCTGCCGGTGTCATGCGTGCCCAGCCTCGGCCGACAGCATGCGCGGATCGATGCCCAGCAACGACAGCGCACGGTCGTAGCGCTGCGGCACCGGGGTGTCGAAGATCACGGCCTGGATGCGCTCGGCGTCGGCACCCACCGTGAGCCAGCCGTTGCGGCCGATCTCGTCTTCGAGCTGCCCGGCCTCCCAGCCGGCGTAGCCGAGCGTGACGAGCACACGGCGCGGGCCGGCGCCGTCGGCCAGGGCTTCGAGCACGTCCTTGCTGGTGGTCATGTCCAGGCCGCCGGGCACCGACAGCGTGGAGTTGTACGGCGATCCGCCCGTGCCCGCGCCGTCGTGCAGCACGAAGCCGCGTTCGGTTTGCACCGGGCCGCCGAAGTACACCGGCTGCTCGGCCAGCTCGCGCCGGCGATCGAGCTTGAGTTCGACCTTCTCGAACAGGTTCTTCAGCTTGATGTCGATGGGCTTGTTGATGACCAGCCCCAGCGCACCCTTCTCGGTGTGCTCGCACAGGTAGACCACCGTGCGCTCGAAGGTCTCGTCGGCCATGCCCGGCATCGCGACCAGGAAGTGGTTGGTCAGGTCGATGCGGGGTGAATCGGGTTTGCCGGGCTTGGCGGGGTCGGCCATGCGGCGGATTCTAGGTCGTGCGGCACACTCGGTGCCTGTCCATGACGCCGCATTCCCGCTCCGTTCAACCGCCCGCGCGCAGCCCGGCCGGCAAGCCCCTGGCGCGCGCGCTGGTGTGGCTGCGTCGCGACCTGCGCGTCGACGACCACGCCGCGCTGTACCACGCGCTGACGCAGGCGCGCGAGGCGTGGTGCGTGTTCGTGTTCGACCGCGACATCCTCGATCCCTTGCCGCGGGCGGACCGCCGCGTCGAGTTCATCCGCGACAGCCTGGTCGGCGTCGATGCCGAGCTGCGCGCGCTGGCCGCCTCGCACGGCATCGACGGCGCCGGGCTCATCGTGTTGCACGGCCACCCGCGCGACGAGATCCCCGCGCTGGCCGCGCGGCTGCAGGTGCAGGCGGTGTTCGCGAGCCACGACGACGAGCCCGCGGCGCTGGCGCGCGACGCGCAGCTGCGCGGCCGGCTGGCCGACATCGGCGTGGCGCTGCACACCAGCAAGGACCACGTCGTCTTCGAGCGCTCGGAGGTGCTCACGCTCGGCGGCGGCGCGTTCAGCGTGTTCACGCCCTACAAGAACGCCTGGTTCAAGAAGCTCGAGCCGCACAACCTGGAGGCCTACCCGGTGGCCCCCCACGCCGGCGCCCTGGCGGCACGGCCGGCGGCCCTGCCAGGCGTGCCGGATCTCGCCGACATCGGCTTTGCGCGCACCAACCTGCACGAGCTGCGCCTGCCCAGCGGGCCGGCCGGCGCGCAGGAGCTGCTGGCCGACTTCCTGGACCGCATCGACCAGTACCACGACACGCGCGACTTCCCGGCCGTCAAGGGCCCCAGCTACCTGAGCACGCACCTGCGCTTCGGCACGGTGAGCGTGCGCCAGCTGGCACGGCTGGCGTTCGAGCGCCGCGAGGCCGGCAGCCGCGGCGCCGAGGTGTGGCTGTCGGAGCTGATCTGGCGCGACTTCTATCACCAGGTGCTGCACCACCACCCGCGCGTGGTCGAGCATGCGTTCAAGGCGGAGTACGACCAGATCCGCTGGGAGCACGGCAAACACGCCGAGGCCTTGTTCGCGGCCTGGTGCGAAGGCCGCACGGGCTACCCGCTGGTCGACGCGGCCATGCGGCAGATCAACCAGACCGGCTACATGCACAACCGCCTGCGCATGGTGGTGGCGAGCTTCCTGACCAAGGACCTGGGCCTCGACTGGCGCTGGGGCGAGCGCTACTTCGCGCTGCACCTCAACGACTTCGACCTCGCGGCCAACAACGGCGGCTGGCAGTGGGCGGCCAGTTCGGGCTGCGATGCGCAGCCCTACTTCCGCATCTTCAACCCGGTAAGCCAGAGCGAGAAGTTCGATCCGCAGGGCCGCTTCATCCGCCGCTACGTGCCCGAGCTGGCGGCGCTGCCCGATGCCGCCCTGCACGCGCCCTGGACCGCTCGGCCGGTGGACCTGGCCGCGGCGGGCTTTGAACTGGGGCGCGACTACCCGAAGCCGGTGGTCGACCACGCCACCGCGCGCGAGAAGACGCTGGCGCGTTACGCGGTGGTGAAGGCGGCCAAGCTCTGATTCTTCAGGCCGAACCTGAAGGCGGCCGCAGGCTGCGCAGATCGTCCTCCCAGGCCTTGAGCGTGTCTTGCGCCTTGGCACGCTGCTGCGGCGTGGCGGCGTTGTGCACCCGCGCCGCCAGCGCGCAGTTGGCCTCGGCCAGGCGTTGCTGCTGCGCCCGCCGGGCTGGGTCGGCCGGCTGCATCGACTGGCCCAGCATCGCCTGCAGCGCCGCCACGCGCTCGTCGCGCGGGGCGCGCTCGGCCTGCAGCCGGCGCAGCGTGGCCAGCGTCTGCCGCTGGCGCTGCTCGCGCTCGGCCAGCCAGCGTTCGGGGTCGAGCGGCAGCTCGGCCAGGCCCTCGCGCAGCACGGCCAGCTGCGGCTCGGCCAGGCGGCCGTAGAGACGCTCGAAACGCCGCTTGGCGCGCTCGAGCTGCTCGCTGCGGCGCGCGGCGGGGTCGTCCTGCAGGAACTTCTCGCGGTCTTCGGCCCGGTCCTCGGCACCCTTGGCTTCCATGGCCTTCAGATTGGCCTCGGTCAGCAACGGCAGCAACTCGGCGGCTTCGTCGATGGCGCGCGCCATCGCCGGCTCCAGCAGCGCCTGCGCACGGGTGGTGAAGCGGCACACGGCCTCGGGCGTGGTGGGCTGCAGCACCTGCTCGCGCACCTCGGCCAGCAGCGCCACGGTGGGCGCGATCTGGGTGCTGCGGTGCCAGGCGAACCAGCGGTCGATGGCGCCGCGCACGGCGGTGGCCTGGCTGCGGTCGGTGTCGAGCCAGCCGTCAAGCTGCCACCACACGAGCGTCGGACCGGTCGAATACGCCACGCGCAGCGCGCCGCAGCCGCCGACCAGGGCCAGCACGCTGCCTATGATCAGCAGCTTCCACCACCGAATGCGGGAATCGGGCATGGCTCTCAATGTCGTGATCATGGCCGCGGGCAAGGGCACCCGCATGAAGTCGGCTCGCCCGAAGGTGCTGCACAAGCTCGCTGGGCGGAGTCTATTGCAGCACGTGCTCGATGCCGTTGCCGGCGTGGGTGATCCGGCCGGCCGCCACACCATCGTCATCACTGGCCATGGTGCCGAGCAGGTCGAGGCCGCCTGCGCCGGCCAGGGCCTGCGGTTTGCGCGCCAGATGCCGCAGCTGGGCACTGGCCACGCCGTGCAGCAGGCCGTGCCTGTGCTGGCCGACGGCCACGAGACGACGCTGGTGCTCAATGGCGATGTGCCGCTGATCCGCGCCGCCACCGCGCAGGCCCTGGCCGATGCCGCCGCGGGCGGCGCGCTGGCGCTGCTGACCATCGAACTGGCCGATCCCTTCGGCTACGGCCGCATCCTGCGCGAGGGCAGCGGCGCCGACGCGCCGGTGCGCGCCATCGTCGAGCAGAAAGACGCCACGCCGGCGCAACGCGCGCTGCGCGAGGTCTACACCGGCATGATGGCCGCGCCCACCGCGCTGCTCAAGCGCTGGGTGATGGCACTGGGCAACCAGAACGCGCAGAAGGAGTACTACCTCACCGACGTGGTGGCCATGGCCGTGGCCGAGGGCGTGCCGGTGGTGGCCGTGGCCGCGCCGGACGAGACCGAGGTGCTGGGCGTGAACAGCCCGCACCAGTTGGCCGACCTGGAACGGCGCCACCAGAAGCGCGTGGCCGATGCGCTGATGGACGCCGGCGTGCGCCTGGCCGATCCGGCACGGCTGGACGTGCGCGGCCTGCTGACCTGCGGCGGGGATGTCGAGATCGACGTCGGCTGCGTCTTCGAAGGCACGGTCACGCTGGGCGAGGGCGTGCGCATCGGCGCGCACTGCGTCATCCGCGACGCCACCATTGCAGCCGGCGCCGTGATCCACCCGTTCACGCACATCGAAGGCGCCGAGGTCGGCCCGGGCGCGCTGGTGGGGCCGTACGCGCGGCTGCGGCCCGGTGCGGTGCTCGGCGCCGAGGTGCACATCGGCAACTTCGTCGAGGTCAAGAACAGCACGCTGGCCGCCGGTGCCAAGGCCAACCACCTGGCCTACCTGGGCGATGCGACGGTGGGCGCGCGCGTGAACTACGGTGCCGGCAGCATCACCGCCAACTACGACGGCGCCAACAAGCACCGCACGACCATCGGCGACGACGTGCACGTGGGCAGCAACTGCGTGCTGGTGGCGCCCGTGACGCTGGGCGCCGGCGCCACCATCGGCGGCGGCAGCACGGTGAGCAAGGACGCACCGGCGGGCCAGCTGACGGTGGCGCGCGCCAAGCAGGTGACGCTGCCGGGCTGGACGCGGCCGAAGAAGCCGGCGAAGGCCTGATCCAGCAGATCAGCTCGTCGGCGCTTGCTGCTCGAAGACCTCGGCCGCCAGGCACAGGTCGTCCCAGGCCTTGGCCTTTTCGGGCAGGTTGCGCAGCAGGTAGGCCGGGTGGTACGTCACGATCAGCGGCAAGCCCTGGTAGCGGTGCACACGGCCGCGCAGTTTGCCGATGGGCTCGTCGCTGCGCAGCAGGGCCTGCACGGCGAAGCGGCCCATCGCGAGGATGAGGCGGGGCCGCACGAGCTCGATCTGGCGCACGAGGAAGGGCTCGCACTTCGCCAGCTCCTCGGGCGTCGGGTTGCGGTTGCCCGGTGGCCGGCACTTCAGCGTGTTGGCGATGTAGACGCGCCGCTCGCGGGGCAATTCGCCATCGGCGGCGCGGGTGAGCTGCAGCGCCGCCAGCATGCGGTCGAGCAGCTGGCCGGCGGCACCGACGAAGGGTTCGCCTTCGCGGTCTTCCTGCTCGCCGGGGGCCTCGCCCACCACCATCCACGCGGCCTGCGGATGGCCGACGCCGAAGACCGTCTGCGTGCGCTTCTCGCACAGCGAGCAGGCGCGGCAGCCGGCGACGGCCTCGCGCAGCTCGGGCCAGCCGAGGCCGGCGAGCGCGCCCGCTGCCGGCGACTTGAGCGCGGCAGCAGGGGCCGGCGCGGGCGCAGCGGCCAGCACGGCCTGGGGCTTGGGCACACGCACCGGGGGCGAGGCCTCGGCATCGGCCACCGCCGCCAGGGCCGGCGCCTCGGCCGCGGGTGCGCCGGCTGCCGGTGGCGCCCACACGCGCAGCCCCATGGCCGCGAGCAGGCGCTGCTGGCGCTCATCCCAGGCCATCGGCGGCTCCCAGTGCCAGGCCCATGACGATGGCGTCCTCGCGGCGCTCGCGCGCCGGGTAGTAGCCGCGCCGACGGCCGATCTCGGCAAAGCCGCGCACCGCGTAGAGCTGGCGCGCGCGCTGGTTGCTCTCGCGCACCTCGAGCAGCAACTTCTCGACAGGCAGCGCACGCGCCACCTCGACCACCGCCTCCAGCAACGCGCGGCCGTGGCCCCGGCCCTGGTGTTCGGGCGCCACCGTCAGGTTCAGCAGGTGCAGCTCGTCCACGCCCGGCATGGCGATGAAGTAGCCGAGGACCTGGCCATCGTCGTCGTGCGCCACGCGGGCCACGTAGCCGGCCGCGAGCGAATCGATGAAGTTGCCGCGCGACCAGGCAAAGGCATAGGCCCGCAGCTCCACCGCGACGATGGCATCGACATCGCCCACCTCGATGGCACGCAGCAGCGGCGGCGCGGCGGGGGTGGGTTGCAGGCGGGCGTTCATCGGGGCGCGCTCATGAGCGCGGCCGCAGCAGCCGCGGCGGCCCGCTCGGCGGTGGTCTGCGCCACCTTGTCGCGCAGGTACAGCGGCAACGCCTCGGCAGCGGCGAGCAGGCCGCCCTCGGCGTAGGCCCGCAAGGACAAGCGGCCGAGCGCGGCCGCGCGGTCGTGGGTCTGGGGCTGCTGGCGTGCGGCGGCCGGCCAGCGCATGCGGCCGGCGAAGGGCTCGAGCGCCGAGCCCGCCAGCACCGCCACGGCCGTGCCCGACCAGGCCTCGGCCAACACCGGCCAGGCCCACAGCGCCGGGGCCTCGAGCACCTGCCAGCGCCCACCGAGCCAGGCGTAGCGGGCGGCGTAGATCTCGTCCATGCGGGCGTCCATCGCGACCGCGACCTCGTCACCCTCGGCCAGCGGCGCCACGGCGCAGGCGTCTTCGGCCACCAGCATCAGCGCGTCGAGCGCCAGCACCGGCCGGCGCCAGCCCCAGGCCAGGCCCTGGGCCACCGCGCAGGCGGTGCGCAGCCCCGTGAAGGCGCCGGGCCCGCGCACGAAGGCCACCGCATCGAGCGCTTCGCCTTCGAGGCCGGCCTGTGCCAGCAGCGCGTTCAGCACCGGCAACAGGCGCGCCGAAGCGGCCGGGCCGCCGGCTTCATCAACGGTGTGGAACCGGCGCCCATCGTGCAGGGCGGCGCACAGGCGTTCGGTGGCGGTATCGAGAGCCAGGATCACCGGCCCCGTCCCTGGCAGGGCACTCATGCGGCCAGTTTAGCCGTGCGATCATGGCCACGATGCCGTCTCTCTTCAGCCGCGCGCTGCGCGCCGTTCAAAGCCGTGTCCTGCCCCGGCGCGCGCTGGCAGCGCTGGCCTGGGCCGCGCTGGCGCCCGCCGTTCAGGCGGCCACCATGCTGCCCGCCGAAGCCCGGCAGGCCCTGCAGCGCGCGGCCATCCCGCTCGACGGCATCGCGGTGGTGGTGCAGGAACTCGGCCGCGACAGCGCCGTGCTGCGCTGGCGTGCCGACGAGCCGATGAACCCGGCCTCGGTGATGAAGCTGCCCACCACGCTGGCCGCACTCGACCGCCTGGGCCCGGCCTTCACCTGGGCCACGCCGATGTGGCTGACGGGGCCGCTGAAGGACGGCGTGCTCGAAGGCGATCTCGTCATCCAGGGCCGCGGCGACCCCAAGCTGGTGGTCGAGCGCCTGTGGCTGGCGCTGCGCAAGCTGCGCCAGATGGGCGTGCGCGAGATCCGCGGCGACATCGTGCTCGACAGCCGCGCCTTCGCCGGGCCCGATGCCGACCCGGGCGATTTCGACGGCGAGCGGCTGCGCCCCTACAACACGCAGTCGTCGGCGCTGCTGCTGAACTTCCGCTCCTCGATCTACAGCTTCGTGCCCGATGCCGCCGCCGGCGTGGCCCGCGTGACGGTCGACACGCCGCTGGCGCAGACCGAGATCGACCGCAGCGTGCCGCTGGCGCCCGCGGGCACACCCTGCGGCGACTGGCGCGCCAACCTGAAGGCCAGTTTCGAGCCGCGCCGCACGCGTTTTGCCGGCAGCTACGCCGCGGCCTGCGGCGAGCTCTTCTGGCCCGTGGCCGACGCGCAGCCCGCGAGCTACGACGCCCGGCTGCTGGGCGGCCTCTGGCAAGAGCTCGGCGGCACGCTCACCGGCCGCGTGCGCGAAGGCGCGGCCCCGGCCGACGCTGCGCCCACGCTGGAGCTGCGCTCGCCCTCGATGGCCGAGGTGGTGCGCGACATCAACAAGTTCAGCAACAACGTGATGGCGCAGCAGCTGCTGCTGACGCTGGCGCTGCAGGCCGCGCCCACGCGCACCGCCACGCCCGAGGCCGCGCGCGAGCTGCTCGGCGCCTGGTTGGCCGAGCGCACCGGGGCACTCGACGCCGCCGTCGTGGTCGACAACGGCTCGGGGTTGTCGCGGCGCTCGCGGCTGTCGGCCTGGCGGCTGGCGCGGCTGCTGCAGCAGGCGGCCGATTCACCGCACTTCGGCGAGCTGCTGGCGTCCTTGCCGATCAGCGGTGTCGACGGCACGCTGCGGCGTTCGCGCGCGCCGGCCGGCCGTGCGCACCTGAAGACCGGCTCGCTGCGCGAGGTGATGGCCGTGGCCGGCTACGTGCTGTCCGACAGCGGCCGGCGCTACGTGCTCGTGGCCATCGTCAACCACGCGCAGGCCGGCGCTGCCCGGCCGGCGCTCGACGCGCTGACGCAGTGGGTCGTGCGCGACGCACCGGCCCGCTGAACCGCTGCCACCCCCATCTGTACGCCCGCATGAGCACACAAGACCTGATCGGCTACGCCGCCGCCGCACTCACCACCGGCTCGTTCCTGCCGCAGGCCATCCTGACGCTGCGCACGCGCGACACCCGCGGCATCTCGCTGGCCATGTACAGCGTGTTCACGGCCGGCGTGGCGCTGTGGCTGGTGTACGGCATCGCGCTCGGCGAATGGCCCATCGTCGTGGCCAATGCCGTGACGCTGGTGCTGGCCGCCACCATCCTGGGCACCAAGCTGGTGGTCGAGCGCGGCGGCCGGCGGCCGCCACCGGGCCGCTGAATCAGAAGCGGTAGGCCACGCCCACGCTGGCCGACATCGGGTCGAGCTTGGCCTCGATGGTCTGGCCGGTCGACAGGGTACCCACGGTCTTCAGCGGGGTCTTGGTCACCGAGGCATCGAGCGCCCAGCGCGGCGCAAAGCGCCAGGCCACGCCGAGCTGGGCGGTGACTGTGAGCTTGGAGTCGAGCTCCAGCAGCGTCGGCCGCGCCGGCGAGCCGCCGGTGAGCGCGCTCAGCGCCGCCGTGGAGCGCGCCTTGTAGAAGTGGGCATAGGTGGGCCCGAGGCCGACATACGGCCGCAAGGCCGCATCGGCCGCGCCGAAGCGCCACTGCAG
>Ga0068877_10004319_pt1 | contig 11119 bp, 10 predicted proteins | sample NOAtaG_FD_66437 | JGI IMG/M metagenome (GOLD analysis project Ga0068877, IMG submission 66437) | Freshwater lake microbial communities from Lake Erie, under a cyanobacterial bloom - NOAA_Erie_Diel6S_1000h metaG | ecosystem: Environmental > Aquatic > Freshwater > Lake | place: USA: Ohio, Lake... | reverse complement strand
TTCGCCGCTCGCCGCCAGGATTGCTCCCGCGCTGCCGCTCGACTTGCATGTGTTAAGCACGCCGCCAGCGTTCAATCTGAGCCAGGATCAAACTCTTCACTTGAAGATTTTGAGCTTCAACTAAAAAGAGTAATCAAATAGCCCATCGCTGGACAAAATTTGGTCACTCGGTCTTAAGCATCCAAAGGACGCATCGACGCGAGTCCCCACACAAATTACCTGCCGAATTTTTAAACAGCGCCTCGCACGCAGGGTGCAGAGGGGGCGGGAAGTATAGCCATGTGGCTCCTCCCGTCAACTTCTTTTCCCGATTAGGCCTGCGTGCCAGAAGCGCGCCGACCTGAGTTGAGGGCGCGCATTATAGGCGCCCGAACAGCCCTGTCAACGTTTTGTAACGAAAACGCGACGGCGCCCGCAAGGGCTTGATTCAGTTAGGGTTTTCGACCTTGACGCGTGCAAATCGGCGTGGCCCGACCTGCAAGATGTGCTCGGCGCCGATGGGCAGGCGGGTCTCCCGGTCCTGTACCCGCTCGCCGTCGATGCGCACCGCCCCTTCGCCCAGTTTTCGCACGGCTTCGGAGCCGCTCGCCACCAGGCCCGTGGCCTTCAAAAGCGCGACGATGCCCGCGCCCGCCGCATCCTGCGCCGGCACGCCCTGCAGCGGCAGGTCGGTGGGCAGCGATCTTTGGGCGAAGCGCGCGATGAACGCCGCCTGCGCGGCTTCGGCAGCGGCATCGCCGTGGAAGCGCGCGACGATCTCGCGCGCGAGCTCGAACTTCACGTCGCGCGGATTGCGGCCCGCGGCGATGGCGGCGCGCAGGCCGTCGATCTCCGGCAACGGCCGGAACGACAGCAGCTCGAAATAGCGCCACATCAGCTCGTCGCTGATCGACATGAGCTTGCCGAACTGCGCGTCGGCCGGCTCGGCGATGCCGACGTAGTTGCCCAAAGATTTGGACATCTTGTTGACGCCGTCGAGCCCCTCGAGCAGCGGCATGGTGAGCACGCACTGCGGCTCCTGGCCGTAGGCCTCCTGCAGGTGGCGCCCCACCAGCAGGTTGAACTTCTGGTCCGTACCGCCGAGCTCTACGTCGGCGCGCAGCGCGACCGAATCGTAGCCCTGCGCGAGCGGATAGAAGAACTCGTGCACCGAGATCGGCTGGCCGCCCTTGTAGCGCTTGGCGAAATCGTCGCGCTCGAGCATGCGCGCGACGGTGTAATGCGCGGCGACCTCGACGAACTTCGGCAGCGGCATTCCGCTCAACCACTTGGAGTTGAACTCGATGGTGGTGCGCGCGGGGTCCAGGATCTTGAAGATCTGCTGCTGGTAGGTGTGCGCGTTCGCCTGCACGTCCTCGGGCGTGAGCCTCGGCCGCGTGGCGTTGCGACCGGTCGGGTCGCCGATGAGCCCGGTGAAATCGCCGATCAGGAAGATGACTTCGTGGCCGAACTGCTGGAAGGCGCGCATCTTGTTGATGAGCACCGTGTGCCCGAGGTGCAGGTCGGGCGCGGTGGGATCGAACCCCGCCTTGATGCGCAACGGCTTGCCGCGCGCGAGTTTGCGCGCGAGCTCCGCCTCGACCAGGAGCTCCGAGCAGCCGCGACGGATCTCCGCCAACTGCGCTGCGATGCCCGCCTCCATCGCCGCATCCGGTGCCGGACCCGACCCCGCATCCCGTGTCGCATCGACCGTCATCATGTCCCTTCCGTCGTCGTGGCGCGGTTGACCTGCGCCGTCCGCCGCGGCTAGCGTTACGCTCTACCGGACACTGCGTCCGGCCCTTGCCGCAAGGAGGAGTGTAGACGATGCCGGACGGGAATCGCGCGCACCGCCGAGCCGCTCTGCCGCGGGCCACCCCGCCGCGGAACGCCTTGTTGCAGCCCCCCTCGGCGCGGACGGCGATGTGGGCGCTCAGCGCAGTGCTGCTCGCGGCTTGCAGCAAGCCGTCGGCACCGCCCCCACCCCCGACGACGACCGCCGCGCCGGTCACGGCGCCGGCAGCGCCTCCCGCGCCGGTCGTGCGCGAGACGACGCATACCGTGAAGGCCGGCGAGACGATGGAGCGCATCTTCCGCGCGGAGGGCATCTCGAGCACCGAACTGGCCGCGCTGCGCGCCGACCCCGAGATGCGGCGCCGCATCGACCGTATCGTCCCAGGCGACGAACTCACGCTGCGCATCGAAGAAGGACGGCTGCTCGCCTTCGAGCGCCGCCTGAGCGCGACGGAAACGCTGCGCCTGACCCGCGAGCCGGATGGCCGCTTCGCCGGCGAGGTCCAGACGAACCCGCTCGAACGCGTGGTGCGCACCACGGGCGGCGAGATCCGGGGCTCGCTCTTCCAATCGGCCGATGCCGCCGGGATCAGCGATGCGACGGCGCTCAAGATCGCGGAGATCTTCCGCTGGGACATCGATTTCGTGCTCGACATCCGCCCCGGCGACCGCTTCAAGGTGACCTACGAAGCGCTGAGCCAGGATGGCGTCCCGGTCGGCGACGGCGACCTGCTCGCGGTGGAGTTCATCAACCGCGGTGAGACGTTCCGTGCGGTGCGTTGGACGCCGCCGGGCGGCGCCACGGACTACTTCACGCCGGAGGGCAAGAGCCTGCGCAAGGCGTTCCTGCGCGCGCCGCTCGAGTTCAGCCGCGTGAGTTCGCGCTTCAACCTGTATCGCCGCCATCCGATCCTAAACCGCATGCGGGCGCACCGCGGCGTCGACTACGCGGCGCCGATCGGCACGCCGGTGCGGGCCGCGGGCGGCGGGCGGGTCGCCTTCGTCGGCACCAAAGGCGGCTACGGCAAGGTCGTCGAGATCACCCATCCGGGCGGCGTCCGGACCGTCTATGGCCATCTGTCACGCTTCGCCCCGCGGCTGCGCGCCGGCATGGGCGTCGAACAGGGCCAGCTCATCGGCCAGGTCGGCATGACCGGGCTCGCCACCGGCCCGCACCTGCATTACGAATACTTGAAGGACGGCGTGCACAAAGATCCGCAGAAAGTGCCGCTGCCCAAGGCGGAGCCCGTTCCCGGACAGCACATGGCCGCTTTCCGGGCGCACGCCGATCCGCTGCTGGCCGGGCTGGATGCGCTCGACGTCGCCGCCGCGCCGGCTGTCGCCGCGACTGCCCCTGCCGCGACTGCCCCCGCCACGACGGCCGCCGCCACGACCGCCGCCGCCCGGGGTCCGGGCGGCCTGTAACACAGCCCGGCGCCGCGTCGTGCTTTACTGGGCAGCCTCGCGCCCCGGCGCCCTGCCCTGACGCCCTGCCGCCCCGACACCATGCCGCGCCCGCCCCGCCCACGACGACGCAACGCTGCCAAGCCGAAAGCTGCGAAGCCGAAGGCTGCGAAGCCGAAGGCCGCGCTCCCCCAGGGACGGCTGATCAACCGCGAATTGTCGCTGCTGGAGTTCAACCAGCGCGTGCTCGCGCAGGCGCAGGACCCGTCGGTGCCGCTGCTCGAACGCCTGCGCTTCCTCTGCATCTCATCGAGCAACCTCGACGAATTCTTCGAGATCCGCGTCGCCGGCATCAAGCAGCTGCTGGAGGACTCGCCGCGGTCGCTGAGCCCGGACGGCCTGACCCCGGCACAGCAGCTCGCCGCGATCCACACCCGCGCCACCCGGTTGGTCGCCGAGCAGTACGCCTGCCTCAACAAGACGCTGCTGCCGGCGCTCGCGAGAGCGGGCATCGTGCTGCTGCGCCGGGACGAGCTCGACGATGACGCGCGCGCCTGGCTCGCCGGCCATTTCGAGCGCGAGATCGAGCCCGTGCTGTCGCCGCTCGCGCTCGACCCGTCGCGCCCCTTCCCGCGCATCCAGAACAAGAGCCTCAATTTCGTGGTGCGCATCGAGGGCGAGGACGCCTATGGCCGCGAGGCGACGCTCGCCATCGTGCAGGCGCCGCGGTCGCTGCCGCGCGTCGTGCCGCTGCCTCCCGGGGACGGACGGTCGCAGCGCTTCGTGCTGCTCTCCACCGTCATCGAGGAGTCCGTGCCGCGGCTCTTCGAGGGCATGCGCGTGCTCGCCTGCCATCCGTTCCGCCTGACCCGCGACAGCGACCTGTTCGTCGACGAGGAAGAGGTCGAGGACCTGCGCCGCGCGCTCGAGGGCGAGCTCGCACAGCGCCGCTACGGGTCGGCGGTGAGGCTGGAGGTGGCCACCGACTGTCCGCGCGACCTCGTCGCGTTCCTCGCCGGGCATTTCGCGGTCGGCCCGACGGACATCTTCCGCGTGCCGCCACCGGTCAACCTGCACCGGCTGTCGGCGCTGCACGAACTCGCGCAGCGTCCGGACCTCAAATATCCGCCCCTGTCGCCGAGCCTGCCGCGACGTCTCATCGACGGCGCCGACATGTTCACCGCGATACGCCAGTCCGACCTGCTGCTGCACCATCCTTTCCAGTCGTTCGCGCCGGTGGTCGATTTCCTGCGCCAAGCGGCGACCGACCCGGCGGTGCTCGCGATCAAGCAGACCTTGTACCGCACCGGCGGCGACTCGGCGATCGTCGATGCCTTGGTGAAGGCGGCGCATGCCGGCAAGGACGTCACGGTGGTGATCGAGCTGCGCGCGCGCTTCGACGAGCAGGCCAATATCGAGCTCTCGGACCGGCTCCAAGAGGCCGGCGCGCATGTGATGTATGGCGTGGTGGGCTTCAAGACGCACGCCAAGCTCGCGATGGTGGTGCGCCGCGAGGAGGGTGGCATCCGCCGCTACTGCCATCTCGGCACCGGCAACTACCACTCGCGCACGGCGCGGGCCTACACGGACTACGGACTGCTGACCTGCGACCCGGAGATCGGCCAGGACGTGCACGAGGTGTTCCTGCAGCTGACCAGCCTCACGCGTTCGCCGCGGCTTGCCTGCCTGCTGCAGTCGCCTTTCGAGCTGCAGCGCGCGATGGTCGCCAAGCTCGAACGCGAGGCGGCGCACGCGGCGGCCGGGCGGCCGGCGCGCGTGATCCTCAAGATGAACTCGCTCGTCGAGCCGCAGTCGATCGCCGCCATCTGCCGCGCCGCGCAGGCCGGCGTCGAGGTCGACCTCATCGTGCGCGGGGTGTGTGCGCTGCGGCCTGGCGTGCCCGGGTATTCCGAGCGGGTGCGCGTGCGCTCGGTGGTCGGGCGTTTCCTCGAGCACTCGCGGGTGTTCTGGTTCGCCAACGGCGGCGACCCGGAGATCTTCTGCAGCAGCGCCGACTGGATGGACCGGAATTTCTTCCGTCGCGTCGAGATCGCCTTCCCGATCCGCCGCCCGAAGTACCGCGAGCGCATCCTCCGCGATCTCGAGAGCTACCTGCGCGACGACACGCAGGCCTGGCTGCTCGACTCCCGCGGGCGCTATGCCCGCGCCGCGCACGGGGACGGACCGCCGCGCTGCGCCCAGTTGGAACTGCTCGAGGCCTATACGGCCGGCAGGCCGCGCGAGGAGTAGATCCGCAGCCGGAAGCCGGCGGCGGCCAGCAGGTCGATCTCCTGGCTGAGGTCGGCGACGGTGAGCGGATGTCCGCGCAGCCATCGCACCGGGAAACGCATCTCCAAGGTGCGGCCGCGGGCGGCCAGCGAGATCTCGGGCAGCGGTGCGCGGCCGCGGCCGCGATGCAGCAGCACGGCGAGGCGCAGCAGCACCGTCAAGGGCAGCACCCGGCGGTCCCAGGGCGGCAGCAACTGATCGATGCCCTCGACCGACAGCTTGCGGCGATGTCCGCCCACGAGCCGGGACAGCAGGCGCTGCTCCTCGCGCGGGAACCCCGGCATGTCGGCGTGCTCGAGCAGGTAGGCGCCGTGCTGGTGATGACGCGAGTGCGCGACGTCGAGGCCGATCTCGTGCAGCCGCGCCGCCCAGGCGAGCGACTGCGCCGCCAACGGGTCCTCGAGCTGCCAGTCCGCAGCGACCTGCCCGAGCAGCGCGAGCGCGGTGCGCTCGACACGCTCCGCCTGCGCGAGATCGACGTGATAGCGCGCCTGCATGGCACGCACCGTGCGCTCACGTGAATCCTCGTGCGTGATGCGCCCGACGAGGTCGTAGAGCAGGCCGTCGCGCATCGCGCCCTCGGCGACCTCCATGCGCTCGATGCCGAGCACCTCGAAGACCTCGGCGAGGATGGCGAGCCCGCCCGGGAACACGCCGCGACGCTCCTCGGTGACCGTGCCGAGCGGGATGTCGCGCACGCCGTCCGCGCGCAGCATCGCCTCGATGACCGCCTCCAGGCCGGCAGGCGTGAGGGCGTTCGCGGCCGGGTCGAGCTCGCGCAGCGCCTCGAAGATGGCCTTGACCGAACCGGAACTGCCGGCCGCCTGCTGCCAGCCGAGTTGTCGGAACGCGTCTTCGATGGGTTCGAGCTCGCGGCGGGCGTCGACCCGCGCACGCGCGAAACGCTTGGCCGACAGCCGACCGCCGACGAAATGCCGCTCGCTGAGCGTGACGCAGCCGAGGTCGGTGCTGGCGAGGCGCAGCGGCTCCAGGCCCTCGCCGATGATCAGCTCGGTGCTGCCGCCGCCGATGTCGACCACCAGCCGACGGCCGGCGGCCGCAGGCGAGGTGTGCGCGACGCCCGAGTAGATGAGACGCGCCTCCTCCATGCCCGAGACGATCTCGATCGGATGGCCGAGCGCGGCGCGCGCCTTCTCGAGGAAAGACTGCTTGCGGCGCGCGCGTCGCAGCGCGTTGGTGCCGACCACCCGGACGCTGTCGGCATGGATGTCGCGCAAGCGCTGGCCGAAGCGCTCGAGGCAACCGAGCGCGCGCACCGCGACATCGCGGTCGAGACGCCCCTCCTCGTCCATGCCCGAGCCGAGGCGGACCATCTCGCGCAGGCGGTCGATGACGACCAGCTGGCCGTGGGTATAGCGGGCGACGACGAGATGGAAACTGTTGGAGCCGAGGTCGACGGCCGCGAGCAGCTCCGGGGCGGCACGGGAACCGGCCCGCGTCATGGTGACCCCGTGGGCATGCCGGACGGGATCAAGCCGAACGGGATCAGGCCGGACGGGTTCAGGCGGAGAACGAGGACCCGCAGCCGCAGGTCGTGGTGGCGTTCGGGTTGCGGATCACGAACTGCGAGCCTTCGACGCTCTCGCGGTAGTCGATCTCGGCGCCGCTCAGGTACTGGAAGCTCATCGGATCGACCAGCAGCTTGACGCCCTGGTTCTCGACCAGCGTGTCGCCGTCCTGCACCTGCTCGTCGAACTCGAAGCCGTACTGCATGCCCGAGCAGCCGCCGCCTTGCACGAAGACGCGCAGCATCAGGGCGGCGTTGCCCTCGGCCTCGATCAGGGTGCCGACCTTGCGTGCCGCCGCATCCGTGAACACCAAGGCGGGCGGCAAGTCGAGAGGCAGGTCTTCGAGTACGGTGCTCATGAGGGGATTCTAGTTTCGCGGGGCGGCAGCGTCAAAAGGCTGCAACTCGAGTTCCGGCGCAGTGGGCGCGGCAGCGGCGGGCGCAGCAGCGGCGGGCGCGGTGGCCGCTGGCGGGACCGCGGCGACCCGGGCCGCAGCAGCCTGCGGCACCAATCTGCCGTCGATGCGCGCGCCGAGGGTCATCTCGATGGCGCCGTAATGGACATCGCCCGTGATGCGCGCTGTCGCACCCAGCACCACACGGTCGTGGCCGCAGACATCGCCCTTGACGCTGCCGTGGACGACCACATGGCGGGCCTCGACGCTGCCCTCCACGCTGCCCGGCTCGCCGATCCAGAGCGTCGACGCCTCGGCCGTCGGCGCGGCGCGGACGCGGCCGACCACGCGGCCATCGAGGTGCAGGCCACCGGCGAACTCGAGATCGCCCTGCAGCGAGGTGCTGCGGGCGACCAAGGTATCGATGCGCCCCGGGACGGGCGGTTTGTTTCGCGAGAACATCGGGATCTCCCCCGTCGGCGTGGCGCCGCTACGGGCCGTGGGATATTACGCCGGTTCGACCGACCAGAGCAGCGTCTGCGTCACGGGCGGCACGTTCCGGGTGGCCGACCGGACCTCGATCACCACCCGCTCGGGCGAAAACCCGGCCGGCAGCGTGAGTTCGACCTCCAGGTTCTCGAAGTACTGGAAGCGGTAGCTCAACCGGGGGCTGCGGGCGGCGGTGGTCTCGCGCAGGTCGAGGCGGACGGCGCGGCCGCCGCGCTGCCCCTCGACGGTCACGCCCACGCTGCCCGAAACGCTGCGGTCGGGACGTCCGGGCTGCGCGAGCGCGAGCCGCAGCAGATGACGGCCAGGTCCGGACCCCGGCACGATGCGGACCTGACGGATCGCGACTTCCGCCTGCGGGCCGGCCCGACCGACGATGCCGCGCATGAACTCGAGCTGCTGCGACTGGCGCGCCACCTCGGCCTGCAGTTCACCGATGGTGCGCGACACCTCCTGACGCTCGCGTTCCTGGGCGGCCTTGAGCGTGTCGAGCTCGGCGACCTCACGGCGCAACCGGGCGACTTCCGCCTCCCGTGCCGTCAGGGCCTCGCGCAACCCCGCTTCGCTCTGCACTGCGGCCCGGCCATCGAAAGCGGCGTGGGCGCGCCCGAGCGCGTACAGCCCGGCCATCACGGCGAGCGCGACCGTCACGGCGAGGGCGATCCCCCACGGCGTACCGAGCCACGCAGGCCCGCGGATGACGAGAGGATGGACGGGGCGCGTCATCGGGACCGGTCAGCCGGTGCTGCGGGTCCGCAGACCGCGCGCCTTCGCGCGACCGGGGGCGGCGTCCGACGGGGACATCGCGCCCCACCACGCGGGGTAGGGCGGCAGCCCTTCGGGCCAGACCTCCCGACCGAGCTCCTGCAACGCCCGGCGATAGACCTGGCGCTTGAAATGGATGACTTCCCGCACCGGCTCCCAGTAGTCCGCCCAGCGCCAATCGGCGAATTCAGGCTCGCCGGTGGTGTCGAACCGGAAAGACGGTTCGGCGGCGCGGCTGCGCAGCAGGTACCAACGCTGCTTCTGGCCGATGCACACGGGCGATTGGTCGCGGCGCACGAAGCGCGGCGGCAACCGGTAACGCAGCCAGCGGCGCGTCACGGCGAGGACCTCGACGTCGTCCGCCGTGAGCCCGATCTCCTCGCCGAGCTCGCGGAACATGGCCTGCTCCAGGGACTCGCCGATGCGGACGCCGCCCTGCGGGAACTGCCAACCCTTGCCGCCGACGCGACGGCCGAGGAACACGCGGCCGTCGTCCTGCATCAGCACGATGCCCACGTTGGCGCGGAACCCCTCGTCATCGATGTGGTCGCTCATGCGCGCGCGGCTTGCCGGCTGCGCCGGTCCTCGAGGTATTCGCGGCCCTGCCGCATCAGCGCGGTGAACGCCGCCTCGTCCTGCGCCAGCACGGCGCGACGCAGCGACTCCACGGCCCGCGCCAGCGCCTCGAGCGACTCGGCGCCGTAATCATTGAGGCCCTGGATCTCGTAGTAGAGCTCGGGGCTCTCCTGCGCGACGCGGGTGGCGACGTCGAGCTGCGCATCGAAGGTCGTGCTCGAGAGCTGCGCGAGACGGGGCGCCGCCTCGCCGCTGCCCGCCAGCGCGGTGAAGAACGCGATGTTGAGCGCGTGCGAGAGACCGAGCACGTAGGCGATCAGGCGGTCGTGCTCGTCCAGCGACATCACGGCCTGTTCGACCATGGTCGAGGCGAACAGGTCGCGCGCCGCCTGCAGCGCCTCGGCATGGCCGAGGTCGACGAACACGACGTGGCGGCCCGACAGCAGCTCGGTATCGGGGCCGAACATCGGGTGCACCGAGGTCACCCGGCAACCATGGGACTTGAGCGCCATCAACGCGCCGCGCAGCGGCGACTTGAGCGAACCGAGGTCGAAGATCACCCCGGGCGGCCGACGCAACGCGAGCCCGCGCAGCACGGCATCGGTGCGCCCGAGCGGTGTGGCGACGACGATGAAATCGTGGTCGAGCTCGGCGTTCTCCCAATCGGCGAGCGCCTGCGTGCCGTCCGGCGCGCCCGCCGGGTCGGCGACCTCGACCGCGAACCCCTGCGACAGCAGGAACTCCGCGAACCAGCGGCCCATCTTGCCCGCGCCACCGATCACGAGCGCGCGCCGACCGCTGCCCTGCCCCTGCGCCGCGACGCTGGCGCGCTCCTGGGTCGCGAGCGAGCTGCGGATCAGCAGCCGCATCAGCTCCTCGGCCACCGCGGGCGGCACGCCGTGCGCCTCGGCCGTGGCGCGTGCGCCCAGGATCACCTCGCGCTCGCGGCCGTAGTCGCGGGTGGGATGACCGGTGCTGCGCTTGACGCGCGCGATCTCGCGGCTGGTGCGCTGCCGGTCGGCGATGAGTTCGATCAGTCGATCGTCGAGTTCGTCGAGGTGCTGGCGGAGTTCGTCGAGGCTGGCCATGTCGCGGGACGCCCTGTGTCGGGACCGGGTTGCAAGGACCGGGATTCGCACCCGGATGCTACCATCCACGCATGCCGCTGCCCTCCCAGTTCCTGCCCGATCCGCTGCCCGCCGAGCCGCTCGCCCTCGCCGCCGAGTGGCTCGCGCTCGCGCGCCGCCGCGCCGACCAACCGAACCCGAATGCGATGGTGATCGCCACCGTCGATGCCCAGGGCCAGCCCTCCGCGCGGGTGGTGCTCTGCAAGGAGATCGTGGTCGACCCCGGCCATGTCTGCTTCTACACGAACTACCTCTCCCGCAAGGGGCGCGAGCTGGCAGCGAGCCCGCGGATCGCGATCGTGATGCACTGGGACCACCTGCACCGGCAGGTGCGCATCGAGGGCCGCGCCGTGCGCGCGCCGGCCGCAGAGAGCGACGCATATTTCCGCACCCGCCCTTGGCAGCGCCGCATCGGCGCCTGGGCGAGCGCACAGAGCGAACCGGTCGGCTCGCGGGCCGACCTCGAACAGGCGGTGGTCGCCACTGCCGCGCGCTTCGGCACGCCGGTCCCCGGTCCCGAAGACGACCCGGCGCAGGCGGGCGTCGGCGAGGACATCCCGCGACCGCCGCACTGGGGCGGCTATCACGTCTACGCCGAGGCGGTCGAACTGTGGGTCGAGGGGGAATCGCGGATCCACGACCGCGCACGCTGGGTGCGCGAGCTGCGATGGGACGATCCCGCCCTGCCGCCGCGTGACCTCGGCGCCTGGCAGGCCACGCGCCTGCAGCCCTAGCCGACCCTCACGCCCCGCCCG
>Ga0068877_10004318_pt1 | contig 11121 bp, 9 predicted proteins | sample NOAtaG_FD_66437 | JGI IMG/M metagenome (GOLD analysis project Ga0068877, IMG submission 66437) | Freshwater lake microbial communities from Lake Erie, under a cyanobacterial bloom - NOAA_Erie_Diel6S_1000h metaG | ecosystem: Environmental > Aquatic > Freshwater > Lake | place: USA: Ohio, Lake... | reverse complement strand
GCCGTGCCGCCTACTACGGCGTCCAGATCGGATCAAAGATAGACTTTTAGGTATATGAATCAGGAACAAATTCTCGCCCTCTTCGAAAAGGTCCGTACCGGCGAACTCACGCCCGAAGCCGCCACCGTCCAGATGAAGCACATGCCTTTCGAGGACATCGAGTTCGCCAAGGTAGACCACCACCGTGCCCTCCGCCATGGCATGCCGGAAGTGATTTTCGGACAAGGCAAGACTCCCCCGCAAATTGCCGCTATTGCCGAACGCATTGCCGCCAAGGGCCACAACGTCCTCGCCACCCGTATCACCGAAGAGGCCGCACGCGCCATCCAGGAAAAATTGCCCGAAGCCGTCTACCACCCTCTCAGCCGCCTCCTCATCCTCAAGCGCGAAGTCAAAATGATCGGCAAGGGCCAGATCCTCGTCATCTGCGCCGGCACCGCCGACCTCCCTGTTGCCGAAGAAGCCCGCCTCACCGCCGAACTTATGGGTAACGATGTCATCGCCGTAGCCGATGTCGGCGTCGCCGGCCTCCATCGCCTCCTCGAACAGCGCGAAAAACTCTGGGCCGCCCGCGTTATCATCTGCTGCGCCGGCATGGAAGCCGCCCTTCCTAGCGCCGTCGGTGGCCTTGTCGGCTGTCCGGTCATCGGCGTCCCCACCAGCGTCGGCTACGGCGCGCACTTCAATGGCCTCGCTTCCTTGCTATCCATGTTGAATTCCTGCGCGTCTAATGTAACAACGGTTAATATCGACAACGGCTTCGGTGCCGCCTACGTCGCAACACTCATCAACCGCATTTAGGATCTGCATGAAATTTACCCTGCTGGCGTCCTGGGCCTTGCTCGCCGCCGCGCAAACCGCGCCTCCGCCCCTCGTTCCCCTCGATAAACTCAACATTCCCAAAGCGGAAGAAGGCGTTGCTGACGCGGATCAACCCCAGGCCGCCAGCCTGAACGGCAACGCGCTTTTTGGCGTTCGTGACAAGGAGGGCAAGATCACTGCCGCCCTCGCCGTCATGAACCAGGACGCCTCCAACCCCAATCTCCGCCTCGCCGCCGGACGCACCATCGACGCCTTCCTGCGCTTTAACGAATCCATTCCAATTTACGGCGATGGCATCGAAAAATTTCCCAAGGACTACCGCTTCCCTCGCCTCCGCGGTCAACGCCACATCTCGATCCGCTACTTCCGCGAGGCCATTGCCGACCTCGAAAAAGCCGTCCAGCTCGCCCCCAATTCCTTCGACGCCGCCTACTACCTCGGTCTCGCCTACTACTTCCAGGGCGAGCACGATCGCGCCGCCTCCTCCTTTGCCCGCTGTGAAGCCCAAACCGAAAAGCCGCTTGCCGGGAAAGCCGACCTGCTCGGCGGCCGCTCCTGCGAAACCATCCGTCAGGACCCCAATGTCCTCGTTCCTCTTCAGTATTGGCGCTACCTCGCCCTCCGCCGCAGCGGCAACATGGAGGCCGCCCGCAACTACCTCAACACCGTCGACCCCAATCTCACCGTCTCCTCCGCTCGCCCCTTCCAGGACGCCCTCCTCTTCTTCCTGGGCAAAAAAGATATCTCGGAACTCCTGGCCGGCGCCAACGAAGGCGGCCGCGACTTCCTCACCCGCTCCACCGCCGCCGCTACCTTCCTGTTCACCGAAGGCGAGCGGGCCCAAGCCTGCAGCATCTGGGCCCGCAACGCCATGGACCAGAACTGGGATCACCTCGGAGTCATCAATTCTGAAGCCGAATACTGGCGCAACAGCCGCGCTGCCTGCGCTCTCTATGGTCCCCCTCCCGCGAACAAATGAAAACCGGCCCTGTCACTTCCCAACACCGCTCCGGTGTGGTTGCCGTCCCGCCCCTGTGCCGCCGCGACGATGGCTCCCTCGACTGGCCTGAAAATTCCCGCCTCATCGCCCACCTCCGCCAAGGCGGCATTCGCCGCTTCATGTACGGTGGCAACGCCTTCCTCCACCACCTCACCCTGCTTGAATACGAAGCCTTGCTCGAATGGCTCTCCGCTCTCGATGACGATTCCTGGATCATCCCTGCCGCCGGCCCTTCCTTCGGCCGCCTCATGGACCAGGCTCCCCTCCTGCGCCGCCACCGCTTCTCCTGCGCCATGGCCCTGCCCTGCGCCGACCCGCGCGATGCCGCCGGCCTCGAAGCTGGCCTCCGCCGCTTCTCCGACGCCGCCGCCCTCCCCCTCACCGTCTATCTAAAGGAAGAAAACAACCTCGGCGCCGACCCCCTCGCCGGCCTCGATGCCCTCGCCCGCCTTGTTCAGGACGGTGTCTGCTGCGCCATCAAATACGCCGTTGTCCGCTCCGCCCCCCTGAACGATCCTTACCTCACCGCCCTGCTCGAGCGCGTCGACCGCCGCTTCGTCCTCAGCGGCATGGGCGAGCGTCCCGCTCTCGACCACCTCCGCCACCACCAGCTTCCCGGCTTCACCTCCGGCTCGGTCTGCATTGCCCCCGCTCTCAGTCAATCCCTCTTCGAAGCCTGCCAGCGCCAGGATTGGCCAGCTGCCGCCTCCCTCCGCCAGCGCTTCCTCCCGCTCGAGGATTTCCGCGATGCCAGCGGCCCTGCTCGCGTCCTCCACGCCGCCGTTGCCCTCGCCGGCATCGCCCACACCGGCCCCATACCCCCCTTCGTCTCGCTTCTGCCCCCCAACTCGCTCGCCGCCCTCCAGCCCATCGCCCGCGCTCTCCCCTAGGGCCGGATCAAATCAAACCGCTCCCGCGTGCAGCTGTAGCTCATCCCCCCCATGCGCCCCACTGCGTCCAGCTTCCCGGCGTCCACCCGATACTCCTCCACCATGCCCTCCGCGTAGTGAAAGCAAACCACCTCCCCCAGCACCAGAATCCCGCTCGTCGGCCGGTCCCCCATCGGTAGAATCTGCTTCAGCCGGCATTCCAGCTTCGCCGGCGCCTCGGCCACCATCGGTGCACTCACCCGCGTTGCCGCCACCGCCGTTACCCCCGCCAATTCAAATTCATCCACCTCCGGCCCTACTTCCGCCGCCGTCCGGTTCATCGCCTCCGCTAGTACCACACTCACGATGTTCACAACAAACTCCCCCGTCTCCTCCACGTTCCGTAGCGTGTCCTTGCGCGGATCCCCGGCCGGCTTGCGCGACGGCGCAAAGCACACCACCGGCGGGTCGGCCGACACCGCATTGAAAAAACTATACGGCGCCAGATTCCGGACGCCATCTCGCGAAATCGTCGATACCCACGCGATCGGCCGCGGCACCACCGTGCCGATCAGCAGCTTATACAACTCGCGCGCACTCAGTTCCTCAGGGCAAATGATCATACTTCCAGCCTATGATTGATTCGAGTGAACTATCTCGGGCATCTTCTCGTTCTTCCCGATTCCGGCCTCATCTCTCTTGGCAATCTCCTCGGTGATTTCGTCAAAGGCCGCCTTGACTCCATTGCCGATCCCCAACTCCGCCTCGGCGTCGCCCTCCATCGCGAACTCGACCGCTACACCGACCAGCACCCCCTCGTCCGCGCCGCCATCGCTCGCATCAGCAGCCCCCGCCGCCGCGTTGCCGGCGTCCTCATCGATGTCTTCTTCGATCACTTCTACGCCCAGTCCATCGACATTGATGCCTTGCGCCGCCCCCTCCTGCCTCACCTTGCCGCTCTCCCCGCCCCCCTCCAATCCCTCCCCGAACGCATGATCACCTCCCACTGGTTTGGCGCCTACGCCACCCCCAGCGGAATCGGCGCCGTCCTCCACCGCATGGAGCAGCGCCGCGGGCGTCCCCTCGGCCTCACCGGCGCCGAGCAGGAACTCTCCTCCCACTACCAGCACTTCGAGGACGCCGCTCTCGCCTTCCTCCCCGATGCCATAGCCTTTACCAGAGAAACCCTGCTTCGTCTCCAATCGGCATCCCTGGCGGGGCCTCCACCGGCCGCGGCAGCGGTATCGTCCGCGGATCCTCCTCAAACTTCCTGATCCGCGACCGCAGCCACGCATCCACCGCCCCCGTCTGTTCTATCCGCTTCAGGGCCGCGAACGCCTCCTTCCTCGCCCCCGCCGCCGCCTGATCCTCCCGCGCCAGCGCCATCAGATGATACACCAGCGCCACCTGCTTCAAATAACCGATCCTCCCTGCCATCCCCGGCCGCTCTTCGCCCGCGAAGGCGTCCCGCCACAGCCGCTCGATCACCTCCCGCAAGCCCAGCCCACGCTCATCCCGCGCCTCGTGCTGGTCGAGCCGGCTCGCCCGCTGCGGATGCAACAGCATCCCCACCACCATCTGAATCGCCGCCTCGGCCGGCGCCAGCGCATCAAAGCTCAGCCCCGTGCGCCCGCGAAAGCTCTCCCGCGTCCGCTCATAGCCCGGCGCCGGCGGCGGCATCCGCCGCAGCAGCGCCTCCGGTAAGCTCAATGCCTCCACCCCGATCGTCTCGAGCAACGCCTCGAGCGCCCTCCTCTGCTCGCCCGCCGCTACCACCTCCGCCACCGGCTCACCCCCACCGCGCAGCGCATACCGGTAGTTCACTCCCCCCACTACCTTCACGGCCGCCTCCAGCTGATAACGATGGCTCAGGTAAATCGGCACGAGCCGGTTCTCTAACTCCGACAACGGCGTCCCCACCGGAATCACCTTCTCGCCAAACCCCGCCAGCGCCCGCGCTCGCACCTTCATCATGCGCCTCAACTCATCCACCGCATTCGCCCCGTTATCCCAAAGATGGCCCACCGGGTGCGCTCCCCCGGCCGCCCGCGCATCCGTGTCCGAGATCAGGTAAAGCCCCCGTTGGTTCGCCCGCTCGATCACCTTGCGCAGTTCCCCGGCCTCGTTCGTCCCCGCCGGATAGTGCTGGTAGCCATACTCGATCGCTACCTTGTCCCATTCCCCGATGCCCACCGCATAGGCCTCCCTCAAATCGATCCCGCCATCGGCGCCAAACGTAAAGTAAGGCGCCGGATAATCCATCACACTCGCCCGCCCGAACGCGCTTGCCGCGAAGTTGTGCACCAGTCCCAGACAATGCCCCACCTCATGCACCGATAACTGCCGGATCCGCGCAAGCGACATCTCCATCATCCGCCGCGTCGAGGCGTCCGCCGTCTCATACGGCGCCAACATCCCCTCGGCGATCATAAAATCCTGCCGGATCCGCAGACTCCCCAGCGTCACATGTCCCTTCAGAATCTCTCCCGTCCGCGGGTCCGTCACACTCGCCCCATAACTCCAGCCCCGCGTCGAACGGTGCACCCACTGGATCACGTTGTAGCGCGCATCCATCGGGTCCGCTCCCTCCGGCATTAACTCCACCTGAAACGCATTCCGGTATCCGATCGCCTCAAACGCCTGATTCCACCACCGCGCCCCCTCGAGCAGCGCTCCCCGGATCGGCTCCGGCGCTCCCCGGTCCACGTAGTACACAATCGGCTTCACCGCCTCACTCACCCGCGCCGCCGGATTTTTCTTCTCCAGCCGGTGCCGCGCGATAAACCGCTTCACGATCGGCTGCTCCACCGGCGTCGCATAATCCATATACCGCGCCATGATGTAGCCCGACCTGGGATCATACACCCGCGGCTGGTATCCCGCCGGCGGCAATTCGACAAAGCTTTGATGCACCCGCAACGTCAACGCCGCCGCCGTCGGTGTCACACTTGCCACAAACCGTCCTACATTCTCCCCGGCGAAGGTGATCGTCGCCTCCATCTCCGTGTTCTTCGGAAATGCCTTCGTCCGCGCCATATAGAGCGCACTCCGCGCCGCATCCAGCTTGAAGTTCCCCTGCTTCTGCTCCGCCAGGGTCCCGGCCACATTCATCGCATCGCGCACCACAAAATTCGTGACATCGATCAATACCTTGCCCCCTTCCTCGGCCTCCACTGTAAAGCCATACAGCACGCTCCGCGCAAAGCTGTCCGCCACCGCTTTGCGCTCGGCCGCGTCGTCCGATACCGCCCGGTAGTCGAGGTTCTCCTGCACCAGCAATACCTTCGGGCCCACCCGCTCAAAATGCACTACCTTCTCCCTGCCCAGCAGTCCCCGGTCGAGCCCCGTGTCGTTCGAGCCCAACCCCGCCGGAAGGCTCTCGTAGTACAAAAACTCCGTATCGAACTTGTCCACCAGCAGATACAGCTTCCCCGCCCGGGCATCGTGGTAAAGCGGGAAGAAGCCATCCTGCTTCTCAAGCCCGCTCATCTTACCCGCCAGCGTCGTTTGCCCCATCAAACTGGCCCCGGCCAGCAACATCATTGCGATTGCGCGCGTCATACTGGCTATTATGCGGGCCCTCAGCATTCTTTTGTTTCTCGCCGTCGCCGGCGCGGCGCAAAACCCCTGTCCCGATACTCTCGTCTTCTCCACCTGCGACATATCCTTCGAATTGGATGCCGCCGAATCCGCCGCCCACCCCGATCCCTGGCGCACCGTCCAGCTCAGCGCCGAAGTCAAAAGCCCCCGCTTCCGCACCTTCATCGCTCATGCCTTCTGGGACGGCGGCCGCAAGCTCGTCCTCCGCGTTACCCCCACTGACGACGGCCTCTGGGAACTCAAACTCTCAAGCAACATCGCCCGCTTCGACAAACTCAACCTCAGCTTCCAAGGCCTTCCCGGCGAGCTCCCCGGCTTTCTCGAGCGCGCCAATGTCCACCACTGGCGCTACACCGGCTCCCGCCAGCCACACCTCTGGCTCGGCGCCGAAGTCTGGGATTTCCGTTCCGCGGCCGAGGAATCCTTCGCCGCCATCAAAGCCCAGGGCGCCACCCATATCCGTACCCTCCTCGAGCCCGCCTGGCCCCCCGACCCCGCCCGCTTCGCCGCCTTCGAAAAACGCGTCCAAACCCTCAATTCCGACGGCATCGTCGTCGACATCGTTCTCGCCGGCCCGGGCGGCGCCCTCCTTCGCGCCCTCCCCGACTGGAATACCCGCGAGCGCTACTTCCGCTACCTCCTCAGCCGCCTCGCCCCCCTCAACGTCACCTGGGAAATCGTCAAGGACTGGGAAACTTACCCCCAAGCCCGCGGTCTGCTCAAGGACCTCGGCGCCCTCATTCAAAAACTCGATCCCTATTCTCACCCCCGCTCCGCTTACCCCCTCTCGAGCACCTCCGCCTTCGTCAAGGACGGCTGGATGACCCACCTGCTCGTCAACGGCGAAGACCCCGCTATTCCCGCCATCGAGCACCAGCTCCACGGCCTCCCCCTCGTCTCCATCGGCAAACGCCAGTCCCTGCGTACCCTCTACAGCGCCACCTTCGCCGGCTCTTACCCCGGCTACGGCGCCACCCGCGCTCTCGCTTCCCTCCTCGGCAAAACACGCTACTGGGATCTCCAGCCTTACTTCGACGTCTCCAACGGCCGTTGTCTCGCCCTCATCGGCACCGAATACCTGGTCTATGTCGATCGCCCCGGCATCGTCGAAGTCGAGGTCGAAAAACATGGCTACGATGCCGCCTGGGTCGATGCCGCCACCGGCGAACGCACCCCCCTCAAGGAATTCAAGGGCGAGCACTTCATCGCCGAAACCCCCTCGAAGGACCGCGAATGGATCCTCCACCTCTCCCGCGAAGGCCGTAAAGAGGGCATGCTCAAAAGCTATAAATTCGAAAGCACTCCGGTCTTCCTCCAAGAAGTCGAAGTCGATCCCAAGCGCCTCCCTTTTTCGACGACCCTCAAGGACAACGCCAACCTCAAAGCCGGCTCCCCCGTCTCCCTCTCGCTCAACATCACCCGCGATACCCGCGCCACCCGCTTCATGCAGTACCTTGTCACCGCCGATGTCCCCACCGAAATGCAGGGCATGCAAGTCTTCTCCACCAACGGCCAGACGCCCGTCGTCTTCCCCGCCGCCCTCGCCGCCCGCCTGCCCGCCGTACTCAGCATCCGGATTCTCGCCATGAACTCCAACGGCAAACTCTACTCCCTCGACCGCATCGTGAGGCTCGAGCCTTGATTCTCGCCCTCGATACCACCCACGAACAAGGCAGCATCGCCCTCATCGACCAGGGGCGCATCCTCTGCGAATACCCACTCGACGGCGCCGACGGCTTCGGCCATACCCTCTTTGCCGCCATCGCCGCCCTCCCCGTTCCTCTTGACCGCATCGATGCCTTCTCCGCCGCCTGCGGTCCCGGCACCTTCACCGGCGTCCGCATCGGCCTCACCGCCGTCAAGGGCCTCGCCGAGGCCACCGGCAAACCCGCCTACGGCATCAGCAATCTCGCCGCCCTGCTTACCTTTGCCCGCTCCCCCCGCGCCATCCCCTTTTATGACGCCCGCCGCGGCGATGTCTATGCCCGCCGCCTCGATGGCGAAGAAGTCGTGATTCCCCTCGCCCAACTCCCCCTCATCGCCCCGCCCCCCGTCGAGTGGATTTCCCCGCAAAACTTCCCCGGCTTCGACCTCACCCCCGCCCCCTCTCTCATCGCCGGTGCCCTCGGTCTCCTCGCCGAAAAACGCTTCCTCGCCGGCGACCGTCCCGACCCCGCTACCCTCGATGCCAACTACGTCCGCCGCACCGACGCCGAACTGAATTGGCGCGATACCGGCGCCCTCCCCAACCGCTCCTGAATTCCTCGCCCGGTTTATGGCAACCTAGTAGTTGGTAATCCCGTCCTCTTTAGCTTGATCATGAATTCTCTAGTGCGTTTCCTGGCCCTTCTGCTCGGCCTGCTCACCCTGCTCCCCGCCCAAGCCCCCAGCTCTCTCAACTGGGCCAGCTACCTCCGCGGCGGCAATTCCGATACGGCCGTCAAGGTGCTCGTCGAGCCCTTCGGCGATATCTGGATCGGTGGCCACTCCGCCGGTAAATATGAAGCCTACGGCCCCAACGAACCCTTTCAGCTCAACAACGCCGGCCGTACCGATATCTTCCTGCTCAAGCTCCGCGTCAATCCCGACGGCAGCGCCACCACTCTGTTCTTTACTTGGCTTGGCGGCGCCGACATCGAAGAACTCACCGACATGAAGTTCGACGCCGCTGGCCGCGTCGTCCTCACCGGCCTCACCAACTCCAATAACTTCCCCATGGCGGGCAGCCCCTTTCAGAACATCATCGGCGGCGACTTCGATAGCTTCGTTTCCATCATCGACCCCAATCAGGGCGGTGCCCCCTCGCTTTTCTACAGCACCTACTACGGCGGCGTCGAGCGCGAATTCGCCCGCGCCCTCGCCATCGGCGCCAACGGCAACATCGCCGTCGTCGGCAATACTGCCGCCGAAAAAATCCCCGGCGCCGAAAACGGCGCCCAGCCCGTTCGCCGCGGCAACACCGACGCCTTCGTCTTTTGCTTCAACCCCTCCAGCACTACCCTGATCTACGCCTCCTTCCTCGGCGGCAACGGCAACGATACCGCCAGCAGCGTCGTCATCGATTCCACCAACAGAATCTGGTTTGCCGGCACTTCCAGCTCTGACGATTTCCCCCTCACCGAGAACGCCCTCCAGCTCAGCTCCACCGGCTTTGCCGACGGCTACGTCGCCGCTGTCGACCCCGCCCGCCGCGGTCTCGACTCTTTTCTCTTTGGCACTCTCATCGGCGGCAGCGGCAGCGATGAAGCCCGCGCCCTTGCCCTCGACCGCCGCGGCAATCTCTGGGTCGGCGGTATTACTTTCTCCTCCGACTTCCCCACCACCGCCCGCGCCATGCAGGGCGCCCTCGGCGGCGGCACCGATGCCTTCCTCCTCCAGTTTGACCCCCGCCTCCGCGGTAAGGATGCTCTCCTTTACAGCACCTACCTCGGCGGCTCCGGCTTTGAGTTCCTCTATGACATGAAACTCATCGATGACTCCCGCGTCGCCCTCGCTGGCTACTCCATGTCCGGGCAACTGCCCACCACCGCCAACGCCGTCCGCCGCAATCCCGCCAGCCCCTTCGCGGACGGGATGGTCGCCGTCGTCAATTCCGCCAATATCGCCAGCGAAGGCCTAGAATACCTTTCCTACTTCGGCGGCTCCGCCACCGATGTCGTCAATTCCGTCGCCTTTGACCCCGCTAACCCCCGCCTTCTCTACCTCGTCGGTTACACAACCTCATCCGATCTCCCCACCAGCGATAATTCCTCCCGCGCCAACCCCGCTCCCGCTCCAAACGCTTTCGGGGCTCGCATCATCCGTTAAATTTTTTACCTAGTAGCACGGTAACGCTAGCCCCCTCTTCGATTTCATGTCATAGTACACTTCAGAATTGCCGATAAGGCCGAACGGGGATTATCGATGACCATTAGACAGCGACGGCTCACCGCCGCCATTCTTTCTTTCTCTCTCCTTCCCGCCTCCATCGCTCAGGATCAGGACTCTACTCTTGCTTCCCTCACCGAGCCCAATGGAGCCAACTGCAGCTTCAAGTCCAATCCGGACGAATATACTTCCCGCGAGGCCAGCATTCGCGACCTCGTCGCTGAGCGCACTGCTCGTTTCCTCACCCCCCACTCCTCAAACACACCTCGCACGGCTGACCCCGGCTCGATTCGTCTCAAGGGCTTCATCGATGAGGCCATCTTCAGCCGTTTGCTTTCCGCTGGCGTGCCCAGCGCCCGTCTGTCCTCTGACGAAGAATTCCTCCGCCGCATCTACCTCGATCTCACCGGCCGGATCCCCACTATCGAACAGTACCGGGAATTTATGGCCGACAAGAGCGAACGCAAACGCTCGGCAGTGATTGACCGTCTCCTCTATTCCCGCGAATTCACCGACAAGTGGACCATGTGGTTCGGCGATCTCCTCCAATATGGCCGTACCAACTCCTTCCGCAGCCAATCCGTCAACGCCCGCAACCAGTTCTTCTTTTGGCTCCGCGACCGTGTTTCCAATAACACCTCGATTCGCGACGTCGTTTTTGAGTTGATCACCGCGAAGGGCAATACCGAAGATCCCGCTTCCTCCGGCGCCGCCAGTTGGATCAATCGCTGGTCCACCCCCGGTGGTCCCATTGAGGATACCTACGACACCCTCTTTTCCCGCAGCGCCACCATCTTCATGGGTATGTCTCATTACGACTGCCTGATCTGCCATGACGGCCGTGGCCACCTCGAGCAACTCAGCAGTTGGGGCCGCCGCGCCACCCGGCTCGAGGCCTATCAGATGGCGGCTTATTTCTCTCGCGTCCGCCTCACGGGCCGCCCCCAAACCGCCGCTTCCTTC
>Ga0068877_10004313_pt1 | contig 11129 bp, 11 predicted proteins | sample NOAtaG_FD_66437 | JGI IMG/M metagenome (GOLD analysis project Ga0068877, IMG submission 66437) | Freshwater lake microbial communities from Lake Erie, under a cyanobacterial bloom - NOAA_Erie_Diel6S_1000h metaG | ecosystem: Environmental > Aquatic > Freshwater > Lake | place: USA: Ohio, Lake... | reverse complement strand
GCGATCAACGCGCCCATGCAGGGCACGGCGGCCGACCTCATCAAGCTGGCGATGATCGCGGTGCAGGAGGCCTTGGACGCGCAGGGTCTGGCCAGCCGCATGATCATGCAGGTGCACGACGAACTGGTGCTGGAGGTGCCCGAAGCTGAGCTGGATTGGGCACGGGCCGAGGTGCCGCGCTTGATGGCCGGCGTGGCCTCCTTGAGCGTCCCCTTGCTGGCCGAGGTGGGCGTGGGGATGAACTGGGAAGAAGCCCACTGAGGGCCATTAAGGGCCCACTAAGGGCCTATTGAAGGCCCATTCGAGGGCCTTGTCCCACAACGCCCGTCCGTCACAAGAAGTGCCTAGACTCAACACCTGTTGTGTTGATCTTGAAGGAGTGCTGCGCCATGGTTCGTGATGACTTTGATCTCCTCGTGCCGTCTCAAGGCTTGAGCCGGCGTGGCTTTGGCCGCACTGCGGTGGGCGCTGGCTTTGCCGCCGCTGTCCTGCCTGTGATGGCGCAAACCGCCATCAAGACGGACACCCAGGGTCTGGTGGCAGGTGAGGTGGACATTCCGGTGGGCAACTTCAAGATGCCCGCTTACCGTGCCGCCCCCGCGGGCAAGACCAATGCGCCCGTGATCTTCGTCATCAGCGAGATCTTTGGCGTGCACGAGTACATCGCTGACGTGGCACGACGCTTTGCCAAGGCGGGCTACTTCGCCATCGCGCCAGAGCTCTTCGTGCGTCAGGGCGACGCCCAGTCCTACGGCGAGGTGGCCAAGCTGGTGGCCGAAGTCATCTCCAAGGTGCCCGATGCCCAGGTGATGGGCGATCTGGACGCCTGCGCCGCGTGGGCCCGGACGCAAGGCGCTGACGTCAGCAAGCTGGGCGTCACGGGCTTTTGCTGGGGTGGACGCATCACCTGGCTGTACGCCGCCCACAACCCGGCCGTCAAGGCCGGCGTGGCCTGGTACGGGCGTCTGGTGGGCAATGCCAGCCCGCTGACGCCGCGCCATCCGGTGGATATTGCGGGTGAGTTGAAGGCGCCGGTGCTGGGTCTGTACGGCGCCGCTGACACCGGCATTCCCTTGGACACGGTGGAGAAGATGAAGACGGCGCTGGCCGCCGGCAGCCCCGCTGCCCGTGCCAGCGAGTTCCACGTCTACGCGGAAGCGCCCCATGCCTTCCATGCCGACTACCGCCCCACCTACCGCAAGCCCGCCGCCGACGACGGCTGGCAGCGCTGCATGGGCTGGATGCGCAAGCACGGCGTGGCTTGAAGCCGGCGTGGTCCCGGTTTCAGCCCTGCGCTCAGGCCCAGCCCTCGGGCGCGCCTTGAGCGTGTGAGAGGCTGCTGCAGGTCCATCGACGGGGGGTGTTGACAGGGTCTGTATGCTCTGAAGCATGACCCTGCTTTACATCGTCGTGGCCACCTTGGCTGGTGGCATCCTGTCGGTCTTGGTGGCCGCGTCCCTCACCGTCGCCCTGTTGGGGCGCGTGGTCCAGGGCTTGGTGAGCCTGTCGGCGGGGGTGCTGCTGGGCACCTCTTTGCTGCATGTGCTGCCAGAGGCTTTCGAAAGCGGTGTGGCTGACGCGCACGAGCTCTTTCTCACCCTGCTGATCGGCCTGCTGTCGTTCTGGCTGTTGGAAAAGGCCGAGCTCTACCGCCACGGCCACCATCACGAGGGTGACGGCCACCACCACCATCACGAGTTCGACGCTCATCAGGCTGGCAAGGGCGGCCTCAGCATCCTGCTGGGCGACAGCATCCACAACTTCTGCGACGGCGTCATCATCGCCGCGGCTTTCCTGGCGGACGTGCAACTGGGCATCGTCACCGCGCTGGCCGTGGTGGCGCACGAGATCCCTCAGGAGGCGGGCGACTACATCGTGCTGCTGAACGCAGGCTTCTCACGGCGCAAGGCGTTGATGTTCAACGCCCTGTCGGGCCTGGCCGCTGTGCTGGGTGGCGTGGTGGGCTACTTCGTGGTGGGGCCCTGGGAAAGCCTTTTCCCGTACCTGCTGGTGGTGGCCTCCAGCAGCTTCATCTACGTGGCGGTGGCCGACTTGCTGCCGCAACTGCAGCAGCGGCTGTCCTTCAGGCAGGTGCTGGTGCAGGTGGCCTGGTTGGCCGCGGGCCTGGGGCTGGTGATAGCCGCCACCAGCGCCCTTCACGTGCATTGATCACGTGCATGGACCGCGCGGATTGACCGCATGCACTGACGGCCGGCATGGACTACGCGCCCTGACAAGACCGCCGGCCTGCGAGGGCCGGCCCGGCCCCTGCCTTCAGCGGATCACCAGCACCGGGATGGTGCCGTGGGTCAGCACCTTCTGGGTCTCACTTCCGATCAACAGCGCGCCCAAGCCCCGACGGCCGTGGGACGCCATCACGATCAAGTCGCAGTTCTTGGTCTTGGCCTGCTCCAGGATGGCTTCCCAGGGGTGCAGCGCTTCGACGCTGGCCCCCGTGGCCTGCACGCCCCGCGCTCGCGCCGCATCCAGGGCGGCTGCGACGCGCTCTTTGGCCAGGCGTTCCTGGGCGTCGTAGAACTCCTGGGGCGGCACCGGCTGCATTTCCGAGATGGCGCTGTAAGGGAAGGGCTCCTTGACGCTCAGCACTTCAAGCTTGGCGCCAGTGAGCTTGGCCAGGCGTGCGGCCGTCTCCACGGCACGGGCCGACATCTCTGATCCGTCGGTCGGGACAAGAATCTGCTGGTACATCGTTGTTCTCCTGCTCACCCAGAGGAGATTGGGTGCCACCCGCCAGTGTGAACAAGCGACCCGCAGCCGCCTTGATGTCGCTCAAGGGAATGTGTGTCGACCCTGTTATCTGGCCTTACATGGGCCTTGTGTGGGCCTTGGATGGGGCGTCGGACAACACCCTTTTTGGGGTCTTGGCGCCCGTCGGCACCACGGGCTTGCGCGGCGCCGGACGGGCGTCTGAGCTCAGGTGTCGCTGGGGCTGCTGGCGGCGGGCGACCGGGCCCGCAGGCGCGTGGCCGTGATGCCGGCGGCCACGATCAACACCATGCCCACGAGGGCGGAACTGTGCAGGGGGTCGTCGAGAAACGAGACCCCCAGCACCACCGAAAACGCGATACCCAGGTATTGCAAAGAGGCGTTGACCAGCGGGTGACCGATGGCCCAGGCGCGGGTCATGAGGAGTTGCGCTGTTGTGGCCAGCACCCCCACCGCCAGGATCAGACCTACGCCGGTCCAGGTGTGGGGCGCAGGGCCGTGGCCGCCACCAACGGTGGCGCCGCGGGCGTACCCGTCATCCGGCTGCAGTGCCCATCACGCGGTGGTACCACTCGTGGAAGTGCTGCATGCCATCTTCCATGGGGCTCTGGTATGGGCCGGCTTCGTCGTCGCCCCGCATCATCAAGGCCCGGCGCCCGGCGTCCATGCGTTCTGCGATCTCGTCGTCCTCCACCATGGTTTCCTGGTAGGCGGCCTGCTGGGCTTGGACAAACTCGGGCTCGAAGGCGGCGACCTCCTCGGGGTAGAAGAACTCCACCAGGTTCAGCGTCTTCTGCGGCCCCTGCGGGTGCAAGGACGACACCACCAGCACCTGCGGGTACCACTCGACCATGACGGTCGGGTACAGCGTGAGCCAGATGGCGCCCTGCGCGGGGGACTGTCCTTCATGCCGGTCGAGGACGGCGCGGTGCCAGGGGCGGTAGGTCTCGGAGCCCGGCCTGGCCAGTGCGTGGTGGATGCCCACGGTCTGCACGGAATGCTGGGGCCCGAATTCCCACTTCAGGTCGCCGCAGTTGACGAAACCGGACAACCCGGGGTGGAACGGGGCGACGTGGTAATCCTCCAGATAGACCTCGATGAAGGTCTTCCAGTTGTAGTTGCACTCGTGCACCTGGGACGAATGGAACACGTAGCCGTCGAAAGACAACTCCTGCGCTACGCCCAGGCCGGCGAGGTCTTGCGCCACGTCCCGGCTGTTCGGGCCGCGCTCGAACAGCAGGCCGTTCCAGGATTGCAAGGGGTAGTTGCGCAGGTTCAGGCAAGGGTCTTCGGCAAAGTGGGGCGCGCCCACCAGCGCTCCTTGCAAGCCGTAGGTCCAGCGGTGCAGCGGACAGACGATGTGGCTGCCCGTCTTGCCGCGGCCGTTGAGCATGACCGCCTGGCGGTGCCTGCAGACGTTGGACAGCACCTCCACGCCTTGCGACGAGCGCACGAGCGCCCGCCCGTTGCCTTCATGGCCGAGCGACTGGAAGTCTCCTACCTCGGGCACGCTGAGTTCGTGACCGAGGTACTTGGGATGCGACTGAAAGATGAGCGCCTGCTCCGCTCGGAACAGACCCTCGTCGAAGTAGCTGGAAACCGGTAATTGCGAGCGACTGCGCTCAAGAGCTCGGAGACTGACGCTCAGGTCGGACATGATCCAAAGGATCTCCATGGTCAGGATGTCAAACCCCCACCCGGAGGCCCCGCGGGTGAGTTGCTTGTCGAGGGTCGCGTGCAATCTACAAACTGCAAACGCCACCCCGGTCAAAGCGGGCCCGGATTCTACCCACGGGGGGCGTTTGGCGTGACTGACAGGGCTCTAGAATCTCCTGCACCTCGGAACCCCCCATGGCCAGAGCTCCCGCCCGCCCAGAAAACGACCCTGTCGCCGCCCCGCCAGCCGCTCCCAGCTACGAAGCTGCGGTGGGCGAGCTTGAGCAGTTGGTCGCCGCGATGGAAGGCGGCCAGATGCCCCTGGATCGCTTGCTGGAAGGCTACAAGCGCGGCGCAGAGCTGTTGTCGTTCTGCCGCGCCAGGTTGAAGGTGGTGGAAGACCAGGTGCAGATCATGGAGGACGGCGCCCTGAAGTCCCTGGATAAACCCCTGGAGTCCGGCCGCGTATGAGTGCCTCAGGCGAAGACTGGACCCGCCACTGCCTGGCTCAAGTGGAGCAGGCGCTGGAAACTTGGGTGCCGGCCGACGCGCCAGGCGGCCTGGGTGAGGCCATGCGCTACGGCGTGCTGGACGGCGGCAAACGCCTGAGACCCCTGCTGGTGCTGGCCGCCTCACGCGCAGCAAAAGGTCAGATGGAGGCCGCCTTGCGAGCGGCGGTGGCGGTGGAGCTGATCCACGCCTACTCCCTGGTGCACGATGACATGCCCTGCATGGACAACGACGTGCTTCGCCGGGGCAAACCCACGGTGCATGTGAAGTTCGGCCAGGCGCAGGCCATGCTGGCCGGAGATGCCATGCAGGCTCTGGCCTTTGAGGTGCTGACCCCTGATGAGGGCGTGGAGCCCGCCATGCAGGCGCGTCTGTGCCGCCTGCTGGCCCGATCCGCCGGGCATGCCGGTATGGCCGGCGGGCAGGCCATCGACCTGGCCAGCGTGGGCAAGCCGCTGGCCGAAGAGGTGCTGCGCGACATGCACCGGCGCAAGACGGGCGCGCTGTTGCAAGCCAGCGTGCAGATGGGAGCGGCCTGCGGCAACGTCGATGACCGAGCCTGGAGAGCCCTGAGCGAGTTTGGCGCCATCATCGGGCTGGCCTTCCAGGTGGTGGACGACATCCTGGACGTCACCCAGGCCTCCGACGTGCTGGGCAAGACCGCGGGCAAGGACCAGGAGCAAAACAAGCCCACCTACGTGCAGCTCATGGGCCTGGAACCCGCCCGGCAGTACGCGCGCCACTTGCACCGCCAAGCCCATGAAGCCCTAGCGGCCTCGGGCTTGACCGATGCCGCGGCTTTGTCCATGCTCGCTGACAAGGTCATTGACCGCCAGAATTGACACTGCGTATCCTTGCGGCGCCGTCAGGCGCTCCATGCCCGCAGACACCAAGCCTTCCAGATGACCTCATCACTGCTTCCCACCCTCGACAGTCCCGCGGATCTGCGTCGGCTGGCGCGCTCTCAACTGCGTCAGGTGGCTGACGAAGTCCGGCAGAAGGTGGTCGACACCGTCAGCCAGACCGGCGGGCACTTCGGCAGCAACCTGGGCAGCGTGGAGCTGACGGTAGCGCTGCACTACGTGTTCAACACGCCCTACGACCGCCTGGTGTGGGACGTGGGCCACCAGACCTACCCGCACAAGATCCTCACGGGCCGGCGCGACCGCATGCACACGCTGCGCCAGCTCGGGGGCGTGAGCGGCTTCCCGCGCCGCGAGGAGAGCGAGTACGACACCTTTGGCGTCGGTCACAGCTCCACCTCCATCTCCGCTGCCCTGGGCATGGCCCGCGCCGCGCAACTCAAGGGCGAGAACCGCCGGGCGGTGGCCATCATCGGTGACGGCGCCATGACGGCCGGCATGGCCTTCGAGGCGATGAACAACGCCGGCGACCCGCACGCCGGGGCGCTGCCAGACATGCTGGTCGTGCTCAACGACAACGACATGTCGATCAGCCCGCCCGTGGGCGCGCTGAACAAGTACCTGGCCCGCCTGATGAGCGGCAAGTTCTACACCGCGGCGCGGGAGGGGGCCAAGAGCGTGCTACGCGGGGCACCGCCGCTGTTCGAGCTGGCCCGGCGCTTCGAGGAGCATGCCAAGGGCATGGTGGTGCCTGGCACCATCTTCGAGGAGTTCGGATTCAACTACGTGGGCCCTATCGACGGCCACGATCTCGAAGCCCTGGTGCCCACGCTGGAGAACCTGCGCGACAAGAAGGGCCCGCAGTTCCTGCACGTGGTGACCAAGAAGGGTTATGGCTACCAACCGGCCGAGGCCGACCCGGTGAAGTACCACGCCGCCTCGGGCAAGTTCAACCCGGCCGAAGGCTTCCCGAAGAGCGCGCCGGGCAAGCTGACCTTCACGCAGGTGTTCGGGCAGTGGCTGTGCGACATGGCCGAGGCCGACGAGCGCCTGGTGGCCGTCACCCCCGCCATGCGCGAAGGCTCGGGCATGGTGGAGTTCCATAAGCGCTTTCCAAAGCGGTACCACGATGTGGGTATTGCCGAGCAGCATGCCGTGACCTTCGCCGCCGGCATCGCCTGTGAGGGCCTGAAGCCCGTGGTGGCCATCTACTCCACCTTCTTGCAGCGCGGCTATGACCAGCTGATCCACGACGTGGCCATCCAGAACCTGCCAGTCATGTTCGCGCTGGACCGTGCCGGGCTGGTGGGCGCCGACGGGGCCACCCATGCAGGCGCCTACGACATCGCCTACATCCGCTGCGTGCCCAACCTCAGCCTGATTGCACCGTCGGACGAAGACCAGTGCCGCAAGGCGCTGACCACCGCTTTCCGCCACCCGGGCGCCGTGGCCGTGCGCTACCCGCGCGGCTCTGGTGTTGGCGCGCCCATCGAGCCGGCGTTGACTGAACTGCCCTGGGGCAAGGGCGAGGTGCGCCGACAGGGCCAGCGCATCGCCATCCTGGCTTTCGGCACCTTGCTGCACCCCTGCCTGGCGGTGGCCGAGCGCTTGGGCCTGACGGTGGCTGATATGAAGTTCATCAAGCCCCTGGATGCCGCCCTGGCCTGCGAGCTGGCGCGCAGCCATGACGCCGTCGTCACGGTGGAAGAGGGCTCGCTCATGGGGGGTGCAGGCAGCGCCGTGGCCGAGGCGCTGGCTGCTGCTGGTGTGATCGTGCCTGTCCTGCACCTGGGCCTGCCAGACGAGTTCATCGAGCACGGCGATCCGGCCAAGCTGCTGTCGATGTGCGGTCTGGACGCCGCGGGCATCGAGGCTTCCATCGTCCGCCGCTTCGGCCCGCAGCCGGCCTTGGCCGCGGCGGCGGCCTGAGAAGACGCGCCTGCAGATTCACCGCGGCTGAACGCCGCTTTTCATCCGAGTGACGCCGTCGGCTGCGGTTTGGTGTCATGCTCCGCTCTTCATGACGAATCTCACTGACGCCCTCCACATCCCTGACACCCAGAGTTCCCGCGATGAGCGCCGTCTGGCCATCCAGCGCGTAGGGGTCAAGGACGTGCGCTACCCGCTGCAGGTGATGGTGGCGGGCGTGGCGCAGTCCACTGCAGCCACGTGGAGCCTGGACGTGGCCTTGCCCGCCGATCGCAAGGGCACCCACATGTCGCGCTTTGTGGCCTGGCTGGACGCACTGGACCGGCCTGTGGACTTGGCCACGCTGCGTGAGCGGCACGCTGCCATGCTGCAGCTGCTGGACGCCGTGGAGGGCCGCATCGAGGCCCACTTCAGTTTCTTCCTGCGCAAGCGTGCGCCCGTGTCCGGTCTGTCCAGCCTGCTGGATTACCAGGGCCGTTGGGTGTCTCAGACCCTGAACGGCGTCACCACCGTGTGGATGCAGGTGGCGGTGCCGGTCAAGAGCTTGTGCCCCTGCTCCAAGGAGATCTCTGACTACGGCGCGCACAACCAGCGCTCCATCGTCACAGTGAAGGTGGAGCCGCTGCGGCCCATCGAGTGGCATGAGCTGGTGCGGTTTGCCGAAGACTCCGCTTCGAGCGAGATCTGGCCCATGCTCAAGCGCGCCGACGAGAAATGGATCACCGAACGAGCCTACGAGAACCCCAAGTTCGTGGAGGATCTGGTGCGCGACGTGGCGTTGCGCCTGGACGCCGACGAGCGGGTGGGCCGTTACGCGGTGGATGTGGAGAACTTCGAGTCCATCCACAACCACAGCGCCTACGCGCGCATCGAGCGGGCCTGAGTCGGCCGGGCGGGCTGGAGGGGCGGACCATGCGCACCTCGCCTGCTGATCACCTGGTGCGCGCGGCCTCGCTGCACGACCCGCAGGCTGCCAGGCAGGCGGGGCGGGATGACCTCTCGCTGATGCTGATGGACGCGCGCAACCGCACGCTGCGCTGGCTGTCGGCCTACGAATCCTCTGAGCGGCTGCTGGGCGGTGACGGGCATGCGGTGGTGCCGCTGCGTTGGATCGGCCACGCCGCCTGGTTCCAGGAGTACTGGACAGCGCGCAGTGTGCAGCGCCTGCGCGGCGAAGCAGCAGACGAGGCGGCGCCTCGCCTGCCCTCGGTGGACTCGCGGGCGGATGCTTGGTTCTCGCCCCAACGGCTGCCCGACTGGCGCGACGGCCAAGGCCCCTCTGCACAGGAGGTCCGGGACTACATGGCTCGCACCCTGGACATCTGCCTGGACCTGTTGGCCGGTGCGCCGGCCACGGCTGAGGGGCTGCATGCCTTCCGGCTCGTGCTGCTCCATGAGGACCGCCTGGCTGAGCGCCTGGCGGTGGCCGCGCAATGGTTGGGTTTCCGCCCGGACGATCCGACGCTGGACCTGCCGACGTCACCCCCTCTCAGGCCGCAACGGCAGCCGGTCTGGATGCCTGCCAGTACGGTGGAGCTGGGATCGCGCCCGCAAGGGCTGGTGCCACCCAACGAGCGCTGGGCCCATGCGGTGCAGGTGCCTGACACCGAGATCGACGCCCAGGTGGTGTCCTGGGCTCGTTATGCCGAGTTTGTCCAGGATGGTGGCTACGACGAACCTACCTGGTGGACGCCCGAGGGCTGGCGATGGATCGGCGAGGTGGGCCGGCGTTCTCCCCGCGGGGTGGAGCAGCTGCGCTCAGGCGTGGTGCTGGAGCGCTGGGGCCAGTTGGGCCGTGCCGCCCCGGGGCTGCCGGCTGCACACGTCACCTGGCATGAGGCCAACGCCTGGTGCGCCTGGGCCGGGCGACGCCTGCCCGCCGAGGCCGAGTGGGAGCTGGCCGCGTCGACCGCGGGGTCTCGGGGCTTTGTCTGGGGTGATGTGCACGAGTGGATGCTGGGGCGCGCGCGCCCCTTCCCCGGCAGTGAGGGCCAGGCCGTGGCGGGGTTTGGGGCCCTGAACCTCGAAGCCGGGCACCGGGTGTTGCGTGGTGCCTCTTGCTGGACGGTGCCCCGTGCCGCCCATGTCAAGGCGCGGCGCTTCGTCTCGGGATTCCGCGATGATCTGTTCTGCGGCTTCCGCTCCTGCGCGGTTTGATGTTCTTGATCCACGACTGAATTGAGGGTCTTCCCATGTACGCATTCGACTATCGACGCCCCGCTGACCTGCAGGAAGCGGTTGAGGCCTGCCAGGGCGACAGCCGCTATTTGGCCGGTGGCCAAAGTCTGGTGCAGGCCATGAAGCTCAGGCTCTCGGCCTCGGAGGTGCTGGTGGACCTGGGCGCGGTGCCCGGTTTGGCAGAGATCACTGCCGAGCAGGGGGCCCTCCGCGTGGGTGCCATGGCGCGCCATGCCGACGTGGCGCGGTCTGCGCTGGTGCGCGAGCGTTTGCCTGGCCTGGCCGAACTGGCTGAAGGTATTGGTGACCCCATGGTGCGGTCCATGGGCACGCTGGGCGGCTCTCTGGCCAATGCAGACCCCGCGGCGTGCTACCCCGCAGCCGTGCTGGCCTTGGGTGCCACGGTGCACACCACCACTCGCTCGGTGGCGGGGGATGACTTCTTCACCGGTTTGTACGCTACCGCCCTTGAGCCGGGTGAACTCATCACTGCGGTGAGCTTTCCTGAGCTGCGCCGTGCCGCCTACGTGAAGTTCAAGCAACCCGCCTCTCGCTTCGCCCTCGTGGGGGTGATGGTGGCGCAGGGTGCTTCGGGGGTGAGGGTGGCCGTCACGGGCGCGAAGGACTGTGTGTTTCGCGAGCCAGCTCTGGAGGCAGCGCTCTCCCGAGAGTTCAGCGCGCAGGCCGCCCGGGCCTGCCGTGTGCCTGCAGCCGACCTGCTGAGCGATCTGCATGCTTCGGCGGCTTACCGTGCGGCCATGATCCCGGTGATGGCGGCTCGTGCGGTGGAGCTTGCCCTGGCGCGCTGAGGCCTGCTCGCGAATTCCTGTTGGGCTCACGCTGCGCCTGGCCTCCCTGCTGACCGAGCGCGCCTGCCTCAGGCGTTGGTGGTGGCCCGCACCTCGTGGATGGTGGTGATGCCGGACATCACCTTCTCGATGCCGTCCTGACGCAGCGTGCGCATGCTGCCCTCCAGCGCTGCGCGCTGGATGTCGTCGACCCGAGCGCCCGTCTGGATAAGGTGGCGCAGATCGCGCGTCACCATCAGCAACTCATGAATGCCGGCACGGCCCCGATAACCCGTACCGCCACACTTCTCGCAGCCGGGGCTTTCGTAGTGCAGCAGCACGCCATCATGACCGGATGGTGCCCGCTGTGAGGGGTCCCGCCGGTCCATGCCAAAGCGCTCCAGCCATTGGTTGACCAGGGTGGCGGCAGTCGGCCTGTTCTTCGCTTCGGCAAAGGCGTTCAGGTAGTCGCCCACCA
>Ga0068877_10004305_pt1 | contig 11137 bp, 11 predicted proteins | sample NOAtaG_FD_66437 | JGI IMG/M metagenome (GOLD analysis project Ga0068877, IMG submission 66437) | Freshwater lake microbial communities from Lake Erie, under a cyanobacterial bloom - NOAA_Erie_Diel6S_1000h metaG | ecosystem: Environmental > Aquatic > Freshwater > Lake | place: USA: Ohio, Lake... | reverse complement strand
CGGCGCGAGTGAGCGGCATGGGGTGGCCAGTCAAGGATGATCCCGCGTCAGGATAACGGCCTGCGGAGCGGCGGGTCGATGCCGGGCATGACGACGAAGCGCAGGGCGAGCCGGGCGGGCGGACGGCACGCGCGCAACCGGGCGGCCGCGTGATCGCCACCGGCTCCCGCCATCGCGCGGGTCCCCTTCCACTCGCCAGGCCAGTCGTGGAGGGCGCGCGGAGGGGAAGCGCGCCCGTTCGCGCGGCGGGGAATCGCGCCCGTTCGCGCGAAAGCGAAGGCGCGCCCGCTCGCGCGAATGATCGCGTCGGCGTACCCTGCGGCCTCGCCCCGCGCGAACGCTCGCGCACTCCCGGAGACCTCGGTGAAGCTCACGCTGTTCTACGCCCCCAACGCCTGCTCGCTGGTGCCCTACGTGACGCTCACCGAAGCGGGGGCCGACTTCGACGTACGCGAGGTCAACACCGGAGCCCAGGAACAGAAGACCGCGGACTATCTTTCGATCAACCCCAAGGGCAAGGTGCCGGTGCTGGTGGTCGACGGCGAGCCACTCACCGAGAACGTGGCCATCCAGCAGTTCATCGCCCGCCGCTTTCCGCAGGCCCGTCTGCTGCCCACCGAAGGGCTTGACGAGTTTCGCGCCATTTCCCTGATGGCCTGGTTCGCCTCCACCGTCCACCCGCACCTCACGCCTCACGCGCGACCGGGCAATTACACGGACGACCCCGCTGCCCATGCCTCGGTGCAGCGGGTGGCGAAGCAGGCGCTGTGGGGGGACCTCGCGATCGCCGAGGGCCTGCTGGCCGGTCGGGAATGGTTCTTCGATCACTTCACCGCGGTGGATGCCTACTTCTTCTGGTGCTTCCGGCGCGCCGGGCAGTTCGGCTTCGACCTGTCGGAGTTCGCCGCCTGCAGCGCGCATTTCGCGCGCATGCAGCAGCGCCCGAGCGTGCAGGCGGTCAATGCCTACGAGCGCGAGGTCATGGCGCGGTTCGCCGCCCGCGCGGGCTGAACGCCCCCCGGTCCCTGCACGCTCGAACGGCCCCTGGCGCGACCGGGCCATGCGAGCGATGCCGGCGCGCTCAGCGCGATCCGGTTCCGTTCGGGCCTGCGGGCGTGCGCCGCGCATCGGGGCCCTGCGCGTCGCCGGCCGGCCCGGGCATCGGCGCCGCGGCGTCGCGGGCGGATTGCGCGGTCGGCCTCTCGCCCGGCTGCGGCGACAGGCCGTAGGGTCCTACCAGCGGCCAGATGTGCGCCGGCAGCATCGTGCGCAACCGCCGCGGCTGCTCGCGCCGCAGGTGGACCACGCTCTCCAGCGCCTTCATCTCGACCCGGGCCCGCGCGAATTCGAGTCCGCGCGGACCGACCTTCGGCATCAGCCAGCCCACGATCGGACGCAGCCACCTCGGCATGCGCCGCAGCGGCAAGCCGCCCGCGGCGCGCTCGACGTTGGCGAGGAAGCCTCGCACCGGACCGCGCCGATCGCCACGACTGCCCGGCTCGCGCGCGCGCAGTTCGTCGCCGAGCAGCGCCACCAGTTCCTCGCCCCGGGCATTCCTCACGATCAGCCACTGCTCGCCCTCGCCGCCCATGTAGCCGACCGTCAGGTCGGCCAGCACGTTGGTGTAGTCGACGCAGGTGCGGCAGGTGAGCGGAAAGAAATCGGCCGGCAGCGTCGACAGGGGCAGCATCAGGAACGGGATGGCGCGTACCCGTCCATCGGCGAAGCGCAGTTCCACATGATAGTCCGCGCGAAACTCGAGGTAGGTGATGTCGGCCGGCGCGCAGTCGACCTCGCGGGCCACGAGGTCGAGGAATTCATGGAAACGGTCCGTGGTCGTGTTGTCCGAGCAGGGCGTGCCGATGACATACAGCCGCTCCAGTCCGAACTCGCGCTCGAGCGCGCGCAACGCGTACACCTGGCACGGAATGCCGATCACGGCCAGGCGACGCAGCCCCGCATCGCGCGCCGGCTCGAGCAGCGCGAGCAGCGGCGCGTGGCCCATCTTCATCCCGCGCAACTGGGCGATGTCCTGCGCGCGCGTGACCATGCGGGGCACCGGCCGCCAGCGATCGTCCGGGTCGCTGCCCATGCCCAGCACCGCATCCACCGCCCCCGTCTCCAGCAGGCGCTCGCCCAGGCGGGTGGCGATCCCGCTCCACTGGGCCCCGGGCAGTGCGGGTGCGAGCGAAGCGCGCAGCATCCGCCGCATCGGACCGAAGTGCAGCTCGTCGGCCCGCGCGGGATCGCGCGCGCGTCCGTGCACCTGCGCCTCGAGGGCCGGGTAGTCGGGCCGGATGAACTGGCAGGCGCGACCGCAGCGCCGCGGCTCGGCCGTGCGCGATACTCCGCAGTCGGTGCAAAGATCGCGTCGGGGGGCGTCGGCGGTCACGCCGCCGTGGCAGGCCTTGGCTTCCACCGCGGGCATTCTAGGGCCATGGCCTCTCCTGGAACAGCCCCACGCCAGGCCCGAACGCGTCGGCGGCGCGCCCGCACGCATGCGGGCCCTCGGCAGCCGATCGGCGCGGGTATCGGGCCAGCGCCGCGCGAGGCGCCGATCGGCAATGCGCAGCCGGTGGGGGTGCGGCCCTGCGCGGGCGGCTGGACCGTCGAGGACGGGGTGCCCTGCTACTCGGGCCTGAGATCGGCTGCCCTGGCGGCGGCGGCGAAGCGCGCACGTTCCTCGCGCATGAACGTCTCGAGTTCGGCGCCGACCAGCGGACCGGCCTCGACGCCCGCCTGCTGCAACTGTTCGCGCACGGCGGGCCGGGACAGCGCCGCCACGCTCGCGGCCGCCGCTCGCGTCACCACCGCCGATGGAACGCCCCTTGGCGCGAACAGCCCGTTCCAGCCGCTGCCGCGATAGCCCTTGACCCCGGCCTCGTGCAACGTGGGCACGTCGGGCAACTGCGGCGCGCGCGCCTCGCCCGCCACCGCCAGCGCGCGAAGCTTGCCGCCCCGCACCTGCCCGATGGCCGCGGCCAGCGGCGTGATCATGTACTGCGCATCGCCCGAGAGCAGCGCGCCGATCGCCGCGGCACCGCCCTTGTAGGGCACGTGCACCGCCTGCACGGCCGTCATCGTGTTGAACAGCATGCCGGCCAGGTGGCTGGCCGAGCCGATGCCGGCCGAGGCCATGTTCCAGTGCCCGGGACGCGACCGCAGCCAGTCGACGAGCGCGCGGACATCTCCCGCCGGCGCCGATGCCGGCACCACGAGCACGTTCTGCGTGACGGTCAGCCTCGCGATCGGCAGGAAGTCGCGCTGGAAGTCGTAACTCATGCGCCGGAACGTGTGCGGGGCGATCATCTGCGGCGTGCCCGCATTGACCAGCGTGTAGCCATCCGGCGTGGCGTTGAGCGCGACCTGCATCGCGATCATGCCGCCCAGCCCGGGCCGGTTGTCCAGCACCAGCGGCTGGCCGAGCGCCTCGCCCAGCGCCGGGGCCAGCGTGCGCACCGCGTTGTCGAGCGCACTGCCCGCCTCCTGCCCCACGAGCACGCGAACCGGCTTCACCGGCCACTGCTCGAGCGCGCGCTCGGCCGCGAGCGACGGCAGGGAGGTGAGCGCCACCAGCGCGGCCAGCGCCGCTGCGCCCACTCCGTACCCACCCCTGTAGAGCATGCGGACCCCTCCGGTCCCGACGGTCCGCCTGGCCGCCGGTGTTTTGTCTTGCCGATCCGGGCACGGTAGCATGCCGGATCGGTCCTGCGCACGCCCGTCATGGGCGGGTGCACCGACCGATGGTCACCGTCCCCGAGAAACGGAACAAGACCCAGAGGAGCCACCGCGATGGCGCGCATCAGTTACCTCCACCCCGACCAGGTGGACGACCCCGAAATGAACCAGTGGCTGCAGGACGCCATCGACACCGGCAGCCCCGGTCCGGAGAACCAGGCGATCCGCGCGCACAACAAGGTGGTGATGCGCTCGTTCACGCAACTGATCCGCACCATGCGCAACGAGGGCGTGCTGCCGCAGGAACTGCGCGAGCTCATGCGCGCGCGCATCGCCACCTCCTGGGGTCGGATGTTCAGTACCGACTGCCATTACTGAGGGAACATGAACACCGCACAGTTCGTGCGGGTACCGGGGCACCGGATGTCCCTGCTCGACGGCGAGCAGTCCTACCTCGGGTCGGACCAGTTCACCGATCGCGAGAAGATCGCCCTGCGTTACTGCGACGCGATCATCGGCAATCCGCTGCATGCGGACGACGCGATGTGGGAGGAACTGCATCGCCACTTCACCGAGCCCGAACTCGTGGAACTCGGGCACTACATCGGCTTCATGTCCGGAGGACAGCGCTGGCTGCTCACCCTGCACGTGCAGCACGGAGAGCTCGCCGAGTCGATGAAGGCGCGCGCGGCCGGGGGCCGGTCGTCCTGAGGTGCACCGGTTCCGGCGGGTGGCGCGCGTGAGCGTGCGCCACCCGCCTCGCGGGTCGCCGGCGGACGGAATCCCCGAGGCCCGATCCACCCGACGGGCACCCCTGCGCCGATGAGTGACTGGATCGTCTCGGCCGAAGGCGGACTGTGGTCGGTCGCCGCGGTCGCCTTCCTCGCCGCCACGGTGCTTCCGATGCCCTCGGAGGCGGCCCTGGCCGGCTACGTGCTGCTGCACCCCGGGCAGGCGGGCGGAGCGCTGCTCGTCGCCGGACTCGCCAACACCGCAGGCGGCATGACCACCTGGGCCGTCGGGCGCTGGCTGTCGACGCGCGTCCCCGGCCGGCTGGAGCAGCAGCTGCGCGAGCGGCTGCGCCGGTGGGGTGCCCCCGCCCTGCTGCTCGCCTGGGTACCCCTGCTCGGCGATGCGCTGGTGCTGGGTGCAGGCTGGCTGCGCCTGCACCCGCTCGCCTGCGCGCTGTGGCAGGCACTGGGCCGCTTCGCTCGCTACGCGCTGGTGGTGCATGCAGTGGGCGGAGGATCGCCGGCCCTGGGCTGAGGCGGCCCGCGGGCGCCCACGGGATCCGCCTGCCGACCCGGGATGTCCCCGGACCTCGACCGGTTCGCGTGCCACCCGCCCGCAGCACTGCAGCCGACCGGCGAGCACGCCGACGATGACTCGCACCCCGCGCTGCGCGCTATCCTTGCCGGATCGATCGCGCCCGCATGCACGGGCGATGCGCAGAGAGGAGCGAAGACGACGATGCGCGCACACTGCAGGTCCAGGTCCGATTCACGTACCGCGCCTCGCAGCACGCCGGCAATGCCCGGCGGGGCCGGGCTGCGGCCCGCCGCCTGCGGCGCGCTGCTGCTCGCGGCAGTGCCCGGCAGCGGGTTGCCCGGCATCGCCCTGGCCGCCTACCCCGACAAGCCGGTGCGCATCGTGATCCCCTCGCCGCCGGGTGGTGGTACCGACACCTCGACGCGAATCGTCGGACCCCGGCTCGGCGAAATCCTCGGCCAGCCGGTGGTCATGGAGAACCGCGCCGGCGCCAGCGGCAACATCGGCGCGGAACTCGTCGCGCGCGCGGCGCCCGACGGCTACACGCTGCTCGCGGCGATCGCCTCGCACACCAGCAACCCCGCGATGATGAAGACCAACTACGACCTCGCGCGCGATTTCGCGCCGATCTCGATGACGGTCACCTTGCCCAACGTGCTGGTAGGGCACCCGTCGCTCCCGGCGCGCAGCGTGCGCGAACTCGTGGCCCTCGCGAAGGGCCGCCCGGGACAACTGCAGTTCGCCACCGGCGGCATCGGTGCGAACCAGCACCTGGCCATGGAACTGTTCCTGCTCACCACCGGCACGCGCATGGTGCACGTCCCGTACAAGGGTGTAGGCCCGGCGCTGGCCGACGTCGTCGGCGGCCACGTACCGCTGATGATGTCCAACATCCTGGTCGCGCTGCCGCAGATCCGCGCGGGCCGGGTTCGGGCGTTCGGTGTCACCAGCGCGCAACGGGTCAGCGGCGCGCCCGAGATCCCGACCATCGCGGAGTCCGGGGTGCCGGGCTTCGACGCGGTGCAGTGGTACGGACTGCTCGCGCCCGCAGGCACGCCGCGGGAGGTCGTGGGCACGCTGCACGCCGGCATCGTGAAGACGCTGCAGGATGCGGCCGTGCGCGACCGCTTCCTGCGCGATGGCGCCGAACCCACGCCCAGTGCGTCGCCCGAGGCCTTCGCCGCGCTCATCCGGGCCGAACTCGCGCGCTGGGTGAAGGTGGTCCGCGAGGCGGGACTGCGCGGCGAGTGATACGGCCGCCCGCGGCGCCTGCCCGCAGGCCGGGCCAGGCCGACGGGTCGGTCCGAAGGCGCACGGAACCATCCCCCGCTGTGCAGCGTCCCGGGCATGGCGCGCACGCACCGCCGATGGCCGGTATCGGTGCGATGCGGGCGCGGCAGGACCGAGCAGGGCGAGCGCCGGCGCTGCGCATGGCCTGCGGCTACTGCGCGGTCACGCCCCCGTCGAGCACCAGTACCTGGCCGGTGATGTACGACGCCTCGGGGCGGGCCAGGTAGGCGACCGCCGAGGCGACCTCCTCGACCGAGCCCAGCCGTCCCATCGGGATGCGCGCGAGCGTGCTGTCGAGATAGCCCGGCTGTGCAAAGGACCCGGCCCGGGCCTCGGTGTCGACGCGGCCTGGCGCCACCGCATTGACCCGGATGCCCAGCGGCGCCCACTCGATGGCCAGCATGCGCGTCATCTGCACGATGCCTGCCTTCGCGATGCCGTAGGCCGCGCGATCGGCCATGCCGACCAGCGCATGGGTGGAGGACACGTTGATCACCGCGCCCGACTGGCCCGCCTTCGAGAACCAGCGCCCCGCCGCCTGCGTCAGGAAGAAGGTGCCGGTGAGGTTGGTGGCCATCACGCGATCCCAGTCCGCCGGTCCGATCTCCAGCGCGGGCTTCTTGAGCGGCACGCCCGCGTTGTTCACGAGCAGGCCGAGCCCGCCGAACGCCGCCGCGGCCTCCTCGACCACGCCCGCCAGCCGCGACGGGTCGCGCAGATCGAACACCAGCGCCTCGGCCCGGCGGCCGATCGCGCGGACCGCGTCGAGCGTGCCCTCCAGGGCACCGGACGATCGGCTGGAGCCCAGCAGGCAATCGTAGCCGTCGCGGGCGAGCGCGACCGCGATCGCCGCACCGATGCCCTGTGCGGCCCCGGTGACCAGCGCGATCCGCGGAGCGGGTACCCGGTCGGCCATCACCAGCCTTGCGGCTCGCCGCGCAGCGGCACGATCGCGCGGATCGCGGCGGCCATGCGCTTGCGGTCGGCCGCCGGCACCGGGGTGAGCGGCGCTCGCACCTCGCCCAGGTCACGGCCCATGATCCGCGCCGCGGCCTTCAGGCCCGGCACGCCCCAGGGCCGTACCGCCTGCACCAGGGCGGCGAGCGCCTCCTGGTCGGCGCGCGCCTGCGCGTAGTCCTCGCGCGCGCAGGCAGCGAACAGCCGCGCGACGGTGCGCGGCGCGACGATCGCCAGCGGCGCGAAGGCCGACCGGGCGCCGATCGCGAACGAGGAGACCAGGTATTCGTCGCCCGAGAACAGCGCGAAGTCCGGCCGCGCGCGCCGCGCGAGCGTCAGCAGCTCGATCATGAACTGCCAGTCGAGGCTGGCATCGACCAGGCCGGCGACGTTGGGTGCGCGCTGCGCGAGCGCCATCGCCGAGTCGGCGGACACCTTCACCCCGTTCATCTCCGCGGGTGCATTGGCCACGAGCACGGGCAGGGTGACCGCCGCCGCGATTTGCGCGAAGTGCTCGACCAGCATCGACTGCGGCGGGGTCCAGTAGTAGGGCACGTGCGCGACCACGGCGGCCGCCCCCGCCGACTGCGCGTGGGCCGCCATCGAGGCGGCCATCGCGCTGCCCGGCTGGCTGACGTGGGCGATCACCGGCACGCGACCGGCCACGTGGGCGATCGCGCGCTCGAGCAACCGGTGCCGCTCCGGCGTGGTGAGGCTGACCGATTCGCCCGCATGCATCGGCAGCGCGAGCGCCTGCGCGCCGTGCGCGAGGTGGAAGTCGATCAGGCGCGCATGGGCGTCGTGGTCCACTGCCCCGCTCGCCGTGAACGGCGTGCACGGGACGTGGACGAGCCCGGGACCGAAGAGCGGCGCAGCCGCGCTCGGCAGGGTGGCGTGGGCATTCGCAGCCGTCATGTCGGTCACCACCCGTGCGGTTCGCTGTCGAGGATGCCCAGCTCGCCCAGCTGGCGCTCGATGACCGCGATGCGCTCGGCGCTCGCGGTGGGCAGCGGCGGGCGGGTCGGCCCGACCGGACGACCCATGATCACCATGCCGCCCTTGAGCGAGGACGGGTACTGGTCGCGGAACAGCTGCCAGAGCTGCGCGAGCCGGTACTGGCAGTCGCGAGCGAGGTCCCACTGCCCGTCCACGCACGACTGGTAGAGCCGCGTGCAGAGGTTCGGGCAGATCGCCCCGGCCGAGGAATAGGACCCGCGCCCCCCGAGCGGCACGGACGGCAGCAGGAACTCGACGCCCGCCACCATCGAGAAGTCGGGCCGCACCGCGAGCGCCGCGCGCGAGATCTCGAGGAACTTCCCGCTGTCGAAGCTCGCCTCCTTCATCGCCACCAGCTGCGGGATCGCCTCGAGCAGGCGGACGATCAGCTCGCCGGTGATCTCCACCCCGTCCAGGTACGCCGGCGAGTTGTAGGCGATGATCGGCAGCGCGGTCTCGCGCGACAGTCGCAGGAAGTAGTCGAAGATCGCCTGCTGGGTGGGCCCCCAGAAGTAGGGGGTGATGGCGATCACCGCGTCGGCGCCGATCGACTCCGCGTGGCGCGCGAGCTCGAACGCCTCCTCGATCGCCGGCGCGCTCACGTGGATGGACACCGGCACGCGACCGGCCACCACCTTCACCGCCACCTCGGCGAATCGCTTGCGTTCGTCGAGCGTGAGGTTGTGCGACTCGCCCTTGTGGTGCGGCCACGAGATCGCGGTCGCGCCGGTGCGTACGTGGAAGTCGAGCAGGCGTTCGAAGGTGTCGAGGTCCGGGCTGAAGTCGTCCTTCAGCGGCGTGACCGGACTTTGCATCACACCCGATAGAGAGAGGGGCATCGCGGCGGTCGCCATCCGTGGCTGTGCATGAAGAGCGGACTCTACTCCTGAGCGAGTCCGGTTGCCGGGACCGGGGGCACGGCCCGCGCGGCCACCCCTTCGACGCGAGCGGCCATCGCCCACGCTAGACCGCGAGCAGGGCCTCGAGCCAGGCGGCGGTCGAAAACAGGTCGGCATCGCGATGCGGCGCGCCGACCAGCTGCACGCCCAGCGGCAACCCCTGCGCCTCGAGCAGCGGCAAGGACAGCGCAGGCGCCCCCAGCCACGAGGCCGGCACGTTGAAGGCCGTGTCCCCGGTGGACTCGATGCCCACCGGTGCGGCGCCCGTCGCCGAGAGCGTGACGAGCGCATCGACATCGGCCGCCACCACCGCGTGGGCACCCCGCGCAGCCTCGCGCTCGGCCAGCAGCGCGCGATAGTCGGCTGGCGTCATGCGCTCGGCGCCCGAGAGGCGCTCGCGGAGGAAGGCGCTGAGCTTTCCCGGATCGCGCGCACGGTAGGCGTTCAGCGGCCATACCGACTCGTAGTCGACGAGCGCCAGCGAAGCCGGCGTCGCGCGCTCGAGCAGGTGCTCGAGCCGGTCCAGTCCCGCGTGGTACTGCCGGCGCAGCACGGTGACGCCGGCGGTCGCGAGCGCTTCGAGCACCGCATCGAGGGCCGCACGGGCCGCAGGCTCGGCCGCGCCCCAGCCCGCCGTCTCGAGCAGCCCGATGCGCACGGGCGCCCGTGCGGCCGGCACGGCGTGCGGCCCCAGCAGTCCGGGCGAGCCCGGATCGCCGCCGGCGCGATCGGCGATCTCGCGCGCGACGATCCAGGCCTCGGCGAGCGTCGCGCTGATCGGGCCGTGCGCCGACTGGCTGAGACCGTCGTGCGAACCGCCGCGGTTGATCGCGCCCACGGTGGGCTTGAACGCATACGCGCCGCAGTAGCTCGCCGGGCGAAGCAGCGATCCGATGACCTGCGTGCCCAGGGCCGCGGGCAGCATGCCGCAGCCGACCGCCGCCGCCGACCCGCTGCTCGAGCCCCCGGGCGTTCGGGCCGGATCCCACGGGTTTCGGGTACCGCGCGCCACGCGTGCGGCGAACTCGGTGGTGACCGTCTTGCCGAGGATCACCGCGCCCGCCGCCCGGAGCGCCATCACGCTGGCCGCATCGCGGCCGCTGCACGCACCTTCGAAGACCGCAGAGCCGCACTGCGTGGGCATGTTCGCCGTCTCGATCAGGTCCTTGAGCCCCACGGGCATGCCGTCGATGCGCGACAACGGTCGCGCATCGCGCCAGCGGGCGGTGGCGGCATCGGCCGCATCGCGCGCGGCGGGTATGTCCAGGTGCACGAACGCGCCGACGGTCGGCTCGAACACCGAGAGGTCCTCGAGGCAGCGTTCGAGGAATTCGCGCGGCGTGTCGCGATGCTCGGCGAAGGCGGGGACACAGGCCGCATAGGAGCGGCGAACCGGGACGGGAAGCGACATCGGGACTCTCCTGGCAAACCGCGCTCGATCAGCTCGCGCGGCAACGCAACCCTCGCGGCGCATGCGACGAGACCCCTGCACCCCGCGCATGCTCGGCACGATGGCGCAGGCGGTGCGTCTCAGCGCGGTTCATCGGCACGCCGCGGGCGCCCGCGCTCCTGCGCATCCCACGGCAGGACCAGGTGCCCGGGATCGAGCTCGGCCACGCTGCGCACGCCGATCAGCCCGAGGACGCGGTCGATCTCGTCCCGATAGAGCTGGATCGCCCGCATCGCGCCCATCTGTCCGGCCATCGCGGTGCCGTAGAGCGGCGCGCGCCCCAGCAGCACCGCATGCGCGCCCATGGCCAGCGCCTTGACCACGTCCGCCCCCCGGCGAAAGCCGCTGTCGACCAGTACCGTGGTGCGCTTGCCGACCGCATCCAGTATCGAGGGCAGGGTCTCGATGGTTGCAGGCGAGCTGTCGAGTACCCGCCCGCCGTGGTTCGAGACGACGATGCCGTCGACGCCGCAGTCGGCCGCGAGCCGGGCATCCTCCGCATGCTGGATGCCCTTGACGATCAGGGTGCGCGGCCACAGCCGGCGCAGCGCGCGCACGTCGTCCCAGCTCATCGACGGGTTGGTGGCCATCGAGCGGC
>Ga0068877_10004304_pt1 | contig 11140 bp, 8 predicted proteins | sample NOAtaG_FD_66437 | JGI IMG/M metagenome (GOLD analysis project Ga0068877, IMG submission 66437) | Freshwater lake microbial communities from Lake Erie, under a cyanobacterial bloom - NOAA_Erie_Diel6S_1000h metaG | ecosystem: Environmental > Aquatic > Freshwater > Lake | place: USA: Ohio, Lake... | reverse complement strand
CTTCATCGTCGCGATTCCGTGTGCCGTTTGGATTCAGAATGCTGGTCACCGTCCCCGTTCGCGTCGACCGTCTTCCTTGGAAGGTAAATTGTCGATCAGCGGATTCGATCCGAGTGAACTGAGGATTCAAAGTCATTCGAACGAATCGTTTGTCTTGCGAGACCACCGACTGAACATTCAACATTGTTCCTTCGTTGAGAACAACAATGATCGGTTGTTGTGCAACAGCAAAGTCACCGACAACGGGCTGGAACGAGGTCACGAACGGTCGCTGAGCGGTATCGTTGATACTTGCAGTTTGACCGTCATACATTGTTACCTTCGGAGCATTCAAGACGTTCTGACGGCTATTCCCCTGCGAGGCTTGCAAGAAGAAGAACAGTTCCATGTCGCTCAAGATCGCCATGCCGAACGTAGTTGCTTGACCAATGTCAGGAGCTCCGAATGGTGGTGTGACCGTGAAATTATTGGAGAGTGTCAAATCGAGATCGCTCGTAAAGGTTGGAGCACCGGATCCAAGTCCTGAGCTCAACCCGACCGCAACGCTCGGGCCTTGATCGTCACGGGGAAGCTGGCGAACCTTGTCATCAAACTTCATATCAAAGTCCACGCCGATTTGCTCGAAGAATGTATCTTGCAACTGGATGAACTTCACTTCAATTGTCACTTGAAGATCACCGAGCGAACGAAGGCTCTTCAAAAGGTCGGCAATCGCTTCGTGCGTTTCTTGTGGAGCTGAGACAACCAAGCTCAAGTTTTGTCGGAACTCAAGCATGGTGGACGTTCCACCTTGGGCATCCCAACCATCAGGAGTAATCGTCTGTTGGATCAGGTTGATCAACTCTCCATAGTTTGCCATCGCGCCACCACCACCGAGTCCCTCACTGGCATTCGCATATGCGGCTAGTCCGGCACCGGGCATCGCAGCTGCCAAGCTCGGCGAGACACCGGTCAAATTCGGCATTGCAGCGATTTGCGCCATGACCGAGGACTTTGGATCGATACTAGCCATTCGACTCGCAGTCAACGCGGACTCTTGGGGACGCACGGTTGCGGATGCGAAGCTAGTTTGAGCTTGGAATGCAGCCTGCAACGCACCAGCCATACCGGTATTGTTGTCGCTGACAAAGTTAGGAATCGGGATAACCAGATCCTTTACGTTGTACGTTTTCGTCTGCAACTCACGCTGGGTGAATCGTCGGCTTTGAATCGTCAACGTTTCGTTCTTCACAGCGTATGTTAAATTCAACTTCTCAAGAATTTGATTCAACGCGCTCTTCAGACGAATCGAGTTCCCTTGAAGATCGAGCGTGACAGGCGTATCGACCGTCACACCCTCCTCTTCAATCGATCGTTGGTCAATATCTACAGGAACGCCAAACATCTCTCCGATGGTACGCATCGCATCCGAAAGCGGTCGTTTGTCGAATGATGCCGAGAAAGGCTCGTCGAGCGCTTCACGGATTCTCTTTTCCGACGGAAGAATCTTGGAGTCTGTCTTGTCCTTTGATCTACGCTCCGTGAGTTCCGTCCAGTCTTTTGCTGGCGGGAAAGCGAACGGTCTGTTGTCATCAAAAGGGGTTGAAGATATTTCTACATTCAACATGTTGCGCATGAAGTTCTCTTGCTTCATGCCGCGTATCAATTCGTACTCTTCAATACGCGCTTGAGCCCGTGCTTTGGTCATCATGACTGCTGCAATTTCGGAGCCAGGCTTTAGTTCGGAAACTCGTTTCGCAACTTCGATAGCTTCTTCAAAACGGCGTTGATCGATAAGATCATTGTACTGATCGACTAACGTTTGAACTTGAAGATCGGACTTTGCTCGGCTCTGTGCCTCGATATCCATTCGATCTTCGATCTGCTTGTTTCGCTGATCAAGCTGAATGGCTACTTTATTTTGTTCAACCCATGCTTCGATATTGCCGCTCACTTTGTCAACCATCGTAAACATACTCTTACGATAGTTGCTATCGACATCGGCCTGTGTGATGCGATTGCGGAGCGTACGAAGTTTATCGAGAGCCTCCAATGGCTTGTTCGCCATGGCCATTCTCTCAGCATCAGCGATTTCTCCAGACACTTCGGAGAAGAGCCTTTGTCGCTTAATCTGCGATTCTCTTCCCTCGGCGCTTAGTGCGGAGATACTTTCCGGTTCACCTGAGGTTCGCTGTTCTAGTTGAGTCAATTTATCTTTAAGCTGACTCACTGTCGCCTGATCCAGATCGGACCGCTTGGCATACGCAGCTCGGAATTTCTCCATCGCTTCCTTCTTGTTGCCCGCCGTCAGCTCAGAGACACCTTGTTGGTAAAGGTCTCGTCCTGACACTTCAGCATCCAACGAAGTCAGCACACCGCTCGCAGGTGCGACTTTGGTAGAGTCTTTCTTCGGCTGGAACACACTGTTCTGAACAGGATTCATCGGAGGATTGTTAGCCACGCCTGCATTTTGAACCCCATTTTGTGAAGCTGGCATATTTGCAGAGGCCTGCATGATATTGCCAGACAATTTTTCTTTACTGGAAATCGCCAGTTCGACTTCCCATGGCCGTGTTTGCGAAGAGCCAAAGTCCTTGTCAGGTACCTTCAACGCGATCGCCTGATCGATTATACGCCGTGCACCAGCAAGGTCTCCACGGTCCATCGCGAACTTTGCTTGAGCGGTCAGGCTCACAGCTTGTTCGCGAAGCGGATTAGGAGTCAACGTTTGCAAATTCGGAGCAGTACCAGGCAACGGTGGCAACGTTGGCAGAGCGTTGTTCGCAGCAGGAGTACTATTTACAGCAACCGGCAAACCTAGTGGTGGGAGCATCGTTCCATTGGAACGCAACTGATTCGGCATGGCTTGTTGTGCCATCTTGAATGCGTTGTCCATTACCGCGGGCGTAACGCCTGCGGCTTCGAATTGCTTTCGAGTTTTCTGTACTTCGGCATTCCACTCTGCAGTGGCAGATCCTACCAACTGGGCTTGTGCCAGCGTTTGGATCGCAACCTCTTTTCTTCCTTCCGTTAAAGCCGCCTGGGCTTTGCCGAGCAACTCTTTTGCGAGCACCTCTACACCGGGCACAGCAGGAACTGCACTCGGCAAAGATGCTAAGGGTTGAGTCGCAGGTGGAAGAGGTGGCAGGGAACCGCCGGGTGGGCTCTGTGCGACGACCGTCGATGTCGAGACCATCGGTGTGGCTATACCCACAAACAATGGAACATAGACGGGCGAGGATGCCGCCGACAACGCGGTCAATAGCCGTAATGTCCGTAATGGATTGAGGTGTTTCAACGCGACACTCCTTATCGCTTCTGATTTCCAATAAACGCTCGTCTCGAATCGACATTTCACCACTGCACAATACAACCGACAGCCATCCGTGGCCTCTGATTATTTCGCGCAACGTTGAACGCAACTTTTGCTACAGGCAATTGAATAGGCGTCAACCGAAAGATCGGTCAATACCAGAATCTGGTTTGGCGAAAGATTTTTTCGAAAAGTAAAATGGGCAATATCCATGGCTTTACGCATCTCTCTCAGTCTTCGCGGATTAACGAAAGACGGTTCCGCCTCCAACGGTCTGCATCGGTCGGGGATGCCCAACCGTATGAGGAACCGCTATTTGATCGGTGTTCAGGGCGTTGGACTTTTGCTGTTCTAGTCGTAGCTTCTCCAGGTAGTAGCTACCTGATTTTTGGTGCATCGTGTTGTTATTGGCAACCGAGGCTGTTGTGTTGGCAGTGAGAAGAGTGTTCGAAGCAGGCTGAACCGCATTGCCAACTCCGCGAACAGGAACCCAAGCAACTGCAGTTTGTACAGGATTCAGTAATTGATTCTGCGAGGCATTCCCAGCAGGTGCCGATGCGGAAGCGAGCCTTGTTTTTCCAGGCAGTCCGCGTGATTGAGCCGTATATGCGATCACATCTCCGCCACCATCTGCAACCCACAAGTTCCATGCGGTTTGCAGCGATCCCACTGAGGGATACTCGTAGGCCTGATTCGTTGCAGCAACCCAATCCCCCTCACGCATACCAAGCTCTAGAAAACGAATGAAGTTTCGCGGTCCCCCCTGATGAATCAAGAAACTGGTGAGGCTATATCCTTGGGCATAAAGCGGAAGCATATCGGCGGGATAGTCGGTCAACAGAAACAGCGTTGCAAACGGAATCCCCTTCCCTTCCGAGAGGAATCGAACCAGCATGCTGTCGTGCTTACTGCGCTCCGCGTCATGCTCGACCGTGGTGCACATGCCTTCGTCAGCCCAGCGAGGCACCGGTTTTCCCAGTGGAGCAAAGTGGCTTGCAATGACGGTATGTGTTACTTCGTGTGGCAAAACACTGTCGATGATTCGCTCGCGAGTCCCAACAACAGTCATCTTGAAATTGATGACTTGACCGTTGATCAACGTGTAGTTCGTCTCACCACTTGCGAGTCTCGTCGGGCCATCTTGGACGATAACAGGGCAAGGGTTCGACCATTGTGGAAGCTCTTGCCCTAACCAATGGATCGCTAGTTCTTTCCGATTCTTCTCGGCTGCCTCTGCAACATGCTTTGCCCACTCTGGATCCCTTGCCATCACCTTGAAATTCGGTGTGGCAACGCTGAAAAGAGGCTGATTCTGGATCTGTCCAACCGCGGTTGGAATCACACCTCCAACGAGCCATAAACACGCGAAGAAAGCAATGTATTGACGAGACTTGGAAAGGACCGCATCCATGCGTTTTCTCCTTGGAGTGTTGTGCTTTCAACTGCTTCCTTGCAGCTACTTTTCGTGTTGCAGTTCCGAACCTTTGCTTGAAAGACTCAAATCGGGAACTCGGCAGGAAGTCTAAGAGACATCCGAAGAACGCCTCCAGGTCAATCTTTAGACAAAGTCCAAAAAAAGAGACAAAAACGCGATGCTAGCGAAAGCAACATTCACCAAAACTTTACCCACGCAGGCATCGATTGACACAAAATCTATGAAGCAATCCGCGTTCGAAAGACCTGTCGCCGCCTACGTTAGCGGTTCGATTTCGATTCCACGCAATAAAGACTGGCATAAGATCGCAAAAACAGCTGCCCGTTGGAGACAGCCGGTGTCGCGTTGAAGATGGTCTGATCTGATTCGAATTTGTTCTGATGAAGGATCTTCATTTCAGGCTGCCCCGCAATGACGAAAAGCCCGCTTCCTCGCGTCTGCGCGTAGATCTTTCCATCCACCAGAATGGGCGAAGCGTAGACAGGACGGCCCTTGGACTCGATTCCGGGTACACGCTTTTTCTGAACCAGTTCACCAGTACTCGCCTTGGAGCAGAAGTACATTCCTTGGTCATCTATCCAATACAAATGCCCGTCGTGAAGAACTGGAGTTACTACATAGGATGAATTCCGACTCGTCCATGCAATATGCGATTTGGTAACGTCTCCCGTTCCGCCCGTGCGCAGAGCAAGACTTCCTGACGAACGATATCCTCCGAAAATGTATAGCATATCTCCATCTTGTATCACGCTCGGAGATAGGTTTCCCGTCAATGTCGTTTCTGCATACCACACGAGCTTCCCTGTAAGAGGATTCAGCCCCCAGACTTCACCAGGCACAGCGATGACCATGTCATCACGAGTCTCATCCACTCGCACAATCATGGGAGTTCCATAGGCCAGTTCCAATGTCGACGCAGGTGCAGACCAAACCTTCTTCCCGGTCTTTCGCTCGAATGCTATCAAGGACTGGCTCTCCTCCGATGCATTAACGATCACCATGTCTTTGTATAGCAACAAACTCGAAGCTGTCCCCCATCCACGGTTCCCCGATTCGGTGCCAACCGAAGCATGCCATTGTTCGTTTCCATCCAAGTCATATGCATGCAGCCCCGATTTACCAAAAAACGCATAAACGTACTCTCCATCCGTCGTGGGCGTGTTCGTGGCGTAGCCGTGTTCTGGAATCCCCATCCCTTGATAAGGATCCTCAGGCAGTACAGCATGGACACTTTTCGTCCAACGCAATTTACCATCGGTACGATCTACACAATGCAAATGCCGTTTCAACGAATCCATCTTACCAACGGTTTGATTTTCATCACCGTAGCCGGTGTAGCTTGTTAAAAAAACATATTTCTCCGTAAGTATCGGACTGGAGGAGCCAGGCCCAGGTAAATCCAGTTTCCAACGTAGATTTTCTGAGTCGCTCCACGAAACCGGGATCGTACGATCTTCGCTAATACCTCGGCCATCGCGTCCTCGAAATCGATTCCATACGATTTGGTGATTATCTTCAATCGCATTTGTGTTCGCTTCATTACTCGAAATAACTCGGATCCCTTGTTCGAAGTGAGCCGGCAATTCTCGAACGCTTTGAGGCAACTCTGTCTCGGGGCGTTGAACGGAAACGCCGCCACGCAATCGTCCTACACCAGGTCTACCCATTCGAAAAACGGAGAACACAATCGCGCCAACTCCCAAAGCAAGCAACCCTACAAATCCAACCTTCCATCGTCGTACGATGCTCATCTTTGTATCTCTCCAGAGTGCCACCCAAGACGCAGTGTCCGAAAGCGGGCACCCATCCAACGATTCGCCAGGATGCCAAGAAACGACTCGGTCCGTCCAGGAGTCATTATGCAGAAAGAACCTTAAGTGACGATGAAGCCTCAAGCCGTTTTGGCCAACTTGTGGCCAAAATTTTCAATGTACCAAGATTTAGGGTACAAACGTTTTCGTCAGAATGGCGTAATCACAAGCGGGCGCAATAATCCCGAGCCAATCAAGAGTGGACCTATGCAACGCGTCGCATACAGCGGAACCAGTTCTTGACCACCATTGGTAGCTTGTGCTTTGTTCTGGCACGTGGAAACTTGCGAAGAGTGGCGCCTTCGAAATGGGATCGATTTTCGGCATCCTGTTCCGCTGTTAGCGTGTTACGATTTGGATCATACACACATCCAACAAACTCACCTCCGACCCGCTTCGTAGGAAACGGTCGAGCCGACTCACCGGCGTATTCACAGAAATCGCTGTGCACCATGCAATCGTTAAGAAATCTTGGATAGATGACATCCCGCAGGAACGCTTGATCCAAGCCCTTTTTGGACCAGAGCCCCCATCTGTCAATGAGCATCTGCATATCGGGAATGCAACCACCGCGACATCCCCACATACCGGCCAATATTGCCGTATGATGTGAAGGATGATCTCGCATGATGTGCATGGTTTTGCCACTTTCCATCCATTCAGTGACCGCCGCAAACTCTCTGGCGGTTACTCTCGAATCGACATCTCTCACAACAACGAACTCCACGTCGGATTCGCCGGCTGGTAAGAACCTCCAGAACGTACCATCAACGAGACCGATGCGACATTTCTGCACCACTTCTGCACCGGCATCGGTGAGGCGATGGCAGTACTCGGGCGAAACTTCTTGAGATACATAAACTCTTGCGACCCAATTCGGGTAAACTGTCGGCAATAGCTCAACGTTCCGCATCGCGCCTTCAAGATAAAGCGGGTTGGTTCCGTACAGAGAGAACGAAACAATGCGATTCTTGCTTGCAATCTCTGGGATCACGCGGCTCATTCCGGCATCCCTGTAGGTTGAGCCAATTCATAGCCTACTTCCATCCACCTTTGACGTGTCGCCGTTCCAAGTGGGCGTGTACAACGAAAGTTATGGTAATAAAGTTTGCTTCTACTCAGATCTAACGACTCCATCATGCATCGAATCGAACTTTCCATGCAGTGGATCTCCGTTGCTCTTTCCAACAAGAGCCCCAAATGAAAAATGCTTTCACTCATGTCATTTCGCACAATGGGCAAATGGATGGACTCGGTATTAATAACGAACCCTCGCGATGCATCGTCATGTACAAAAGCGAATGGAGCCTGCGGAGCCAGTTTTCGAAAGACCCGTTCTTCCTCATCCAGATCTCGTTGCCAATAGCATTTGGTATATCGGTACTCGTAAGGCAAATCCAACTGGAGATAGAACAATTGGTCAAAGAACAAGTCTGGATATTCTTTTGCAAGTCGCTTGAGCGATCGATGACCAACGCTTAAGAAATTGGTGCTGTTGCGATTCCGAAGGATTCGCCAAACTTCTGAATGCTCTTTTTTCTGATCATCGACGGGCACAACCTTTAGTCTCGATTCGTCGCGATACATCCATTCGACCATCGTGGCATATCGCTCCTTGCAAAATACAAATAGACGATTCCTGTCGTGTAGCTCCTCCAGCAAACTCCGAACTAATCCGTTACAGTGGATCATGTCTCCCAAACCGAGGTGGTGATGAACGTATAAGTCATGATCGCGTGCCAACTTCACTCTGTATTTCGGTATTGATACGAATTGCAGTCGTGGCGGTCGGAGTCTTAATGGTGCGAATGGGAGTTGCATAGTAGTCGATGAAAAAGCAAACATGCACAAGAGTCGATGCAATAGGACTGCCTAACTCCCATTCGTGTCTAACAAAACCACGCCTTGTAAGCAATATCAGCATTCAGGGCTCGGAGGTAATGCTAGCAACTCGAGAGAACGAGCGACAGAAATCTTAGGCAAAATATAGCGATTTTAACGATCGTTCTCATGCAGAGCTGGGAGATTTTCCGATTCCAAAGAACGGTTTACTGTTATCGGTTCCTTGCAGGGAAGCATACGGATGTACGAGTCATTTTTCGGGTTTGTTAATCGTCCTTTTTTACCAGCACCCACTCTCGACCGTTATTACCCTGCTCCCGGTATGGAGCAAACGATTCACACCGCCAATCGCGCCATTGCAAGAGCGGAAGGCCCCGTCGCAATTTTTGGTGGTACTGGGCTGGGGAAAACAGTCTGCTGTTTAAGAATTGCCGAGCATTTTCGACGCAACTTTGAAGTTGTGATGCTCGCTAGTTCGCATCTGGTGACAAGGCGTGCCCTCCTTCAGAGTTTATTGTTCGAACTTCGAATGCCGTTTCGAGATCTGAACGAGGGCGAACTGCGACTGACACTAATGAATCGCCTACAACCTACGCCAGACTTACAAAGCGAAGGGCTTTTATTAATAGTTGACGAGGCGCAAACACTTTCGCTCAAACTATTGGAAGAGATTCGACTCCTGACCAATGTCATGCGCAACGGTTTGCCACGTGTCCGACTGGTCCTCTGTGGTAGTCTAAGACTAGAGGATAGTTTGTGCCACCCACAAATGGAGTCTCTCAATCAGCGTATAGCGACACGTTGCTTCCTCACACCATTGTCGATGGAAGAAACTGCGCAATATGTTGCACACAAAATTGAACTATCAGGCGTGTCTCACTCCAGCGTTATCACTCGCGACGCGTTGGATGCGATCTATCGTGGATCGGATGGAATTCCACGCCTTATCGATCGATTGGCAGATCAGTCGCTGCTGCTAGCGACCCAGGAAAGACAACGACCCGTCTCCGCCGCATTAGTTGGAAAAGCTTGGGGAATGCTTCAGCAGTTGCCGAATCCATGGAGCGAACCAGACTCAATCAAGACGGTTGCAAAATCAACTGCGTTCGTTGCGCAGTCGACTGATTCGGGTCAGTATTCTCCGATATCTACGGCCGATGCGATCCCCCAATCCGAACCCACTTCCAACATTGCAGCATGGTTCCAGTCGACATCGTTTCCAACCGCGAAGCAAGAGAGCCGAGAGAGTATCGTCGAATTCGGAACCCTCGATGACTTGAGCGAAGCCATTCCAACAAAAAATACAACCACTGCATCTGGAAAGGCTTCGTACTCCATGTTCAACACCGAGTCGACGACAGCTTCTTCACTAGCCAAAACTGAACTTCAGCCGTATTCCGCATGCCAAGGTCCCATTGCGTGTGAGAAAGAATTGGACGAGTACCAGTTGGCTCCGATCGGTCGCACTGAGACTACGACGCCGATCGCTCTAAACAAAAGTCACTCCGCAAAAATAGACGCGTCAAGCGTATTCGGAAATGATTTTGATGAAGAGTTCAATCTCCCCGTCCAATCATCCAACGGTTACAAATCCTACTCGGGCATCGCGTTCGGTAATCTCAATCATGACTTGCAATCCCTCGATAACGAATCCGCTAATCGCTTCAACATCGAAGAGGCTCAAGACTTTTTGGTTCCAACCACAAATAGGATCCATGAGACGCGTTCTTTTGATCGTGAAACCTCGGTTTCTGACCTTGGCGAGTCGAGCTTCGAACCCATTTCGAATATCACTCCATCGCAGGCTGCAAATCTCGAACGCCAAGTTGAAGAAGAGATGCGAGAGCTAGTCTCCGATCTGAACATGAATGCGATGACATTTGATCCGATGCAGAGGATCGTGGATATGCCGAGCCAGCCATCGTCAGTATTGTTGGATCGTTTCGGAGAACGAGATGTTCTCTCATTTGCGGAAATGAACGACCAATGGGAGCCAAGCGAACGGAAGAACCGTCGACCTGCCCCAACCTCCAATGTGGGCGATGATCGCGATATGCTCGTCGTCGAAGAGGACCTGGAGACTATTCGCAACACCGTGGACGGCGCGACCAAAGCTCCCCATCGTCCTATCCTTCATCCGTACGCGAAACTCTTTAGCAATCTACGGAACAGCTAGGCATGCTTGCAACGATTCGGGGGCATATTCGAAAACAACCGCAGTTCGTGTTAGGACTGCATGGCATATTCGATTCCTTTCCGGCAAACTGCCCAGACGCGGTGAACCATCCGATCTGGGCAGCGTTTCAATCACAATTGAGTCGTTCGATCGAAGTAGAATGGCAAATAGAGCCAGTTCGATTCGATGCCGTGAAGATAACAAAGGAAGCGCCGAAACATTCACGCAAGGATCGCTACGATCAAATGAAAAGTGTCGGTGTGTGGAAACAGCACCGCCTGAGCTTGGTAGACTTAGGTATCTACGATTTCGAAGTTGCTTCACAGTTTGGACGGTACTGCGATGGGGTAATCCTTGTGCTTGCAGCCGGCCGATCGGCTGGAGCAAAGCGGATCGAACAATTGCACAATCACAACATCCCTTGGTTAGGGTACTGGAATATGGAAGTGCAATCACTTCCGCAACTTCAGAAAGTCGGTTAGTAGAATCATGGTTCGATGTTTGGTAACAGGTGGTTCCGGCTTCATCGGTTCTCATATTGTGCGTGGACTGTTAGATGCAGGACATTCCGTACGAGTCTTGGA
>Ga0068877_10004301_pt1 | contig 11141 bp, 15 predicted proteins | sample NOAtaG_FD_66437 | JGI IMG/M metagenome (GOLD analysis project Ga0068877, IMG submission 66437) | Freshwater lake microbial communities from Lake Erie, under a cyanobacterial bloom - NOAA_Erie_Diel6S_1000h metaG | ecosystem: Environmental > Aquatic > Freshwater > Lake | place: USA: Ohio, Lake... | reverse complement strand
GCCGTGCAAGCCCGCGTCGTTTGGAGCGGTCGACGCGTTCATCTGGCCGCACATCGCTGCCAAACTTGTCCGCGAACAGCACACAAAGATTGAGCGACTGCGGGAGTTGCTTTCCAGAACCGAGTCCGCGTTGGATGTATTAGCCCAAACCATACGCGATGTCGAAGAAATTGTCGGCGTTGAACTTGCGGTCAAGGCCGAAGCGGTTACTGAGTTGGCGACGGAAGTCCGAGCCGCCCTGCGGCAGGAGGATGTATGAGCGAGAAGCCCGAGGATTTGAAGATTGCTGACGCGATGGTGCTTCAAATCGAAGAGAACATGGCCCTGCGACGGGAGAATGAGCGGCTGCGTCAGCGCTACCGCATGGAGCAAGAGATTTTCAGGAACGGGATGTATCAACTGCGGTCGTTGCTTGCCGAGGCAAGGTCGTATGTGCCGGGACACCACCCCGTAGCCGAGAGCCTATTTCCCCGCATCGACGCCGCGCTGCGGAAGGAGGATGTATGAGCGAGCACTATTCCTGGGTCGCGTACCCGCGAAAGCCCTTCGCACCGCTGCACATCCCGTCGAGCGTGCTATGGGAGCCGGACGCGCTCGAGCACGCAGAGCGGGTCGCACCGGGGCGCGGGCCGTGGCGCGTCGAGCGGCTACCGTTCGACGGCGCGCATCTCGCCGCGCGTGCGCGCACGCCTGTGCTACCGGACGCTTTCGGCAACGACCATCCGCAGTATCTTCGGTTCATGGCCGACATCTACGATTCACACGACTGGTAATCCAAAGGAGCATCACGACATGAAGAAGACCATCCTAGCCATCCTGCTCACGGCGACAGCCGTGGTCGCAGCGCGCACACCGCCGCCCGTCATCGGCACGCTCAAGAACGCGGTGGGCGGCGAAATCGTGCTGACTACGACGACCGCGAAAGAGTGCAAGGGCGCGGCGCAGTACATCGCGTACATCCGCGCCAAGACCGGGAAGGTGACGCTCACCGGCTGTCACACGCTCAACAACGACCGCATCATCGTGTTCTGGAACGACGGCGATGTGTATGAGTACCCGATACTCGACATCGACTTCGACCCAGAGTGGCTCAAGTACATGAAGGAAGTGAGCGAGGCCGACGCGACAGAGAAGAGCGCGACATGAGCGCCGTATCACCGTGGACGAAACTACCGCGCCGCAACATCTGGGTTCATTCACGCGGCTATGTTGTCGAGCGAGTTGTCCGGGGCTGTTGGGATGCCTACCTCCCTTCGCATGACCTATCGCCCGGCGAGGTTCCCGACTATCGCCGTGCGGTCTGGTCGTCGCCGCGACACAAGAACCGCGATGCTGCAATGTCGACGGTCACGATGGAGATACGGCGCGTCGACAGGGCGCTGCGCGAAGCCCTCGGAGGTGCGGCATGAGCGCTGCGCTTCCGTTCATCACGCGGCTTCGCAAAGCAGGGAGCACGGTGTCGAAGGACATGGAGCGCCGTGAACTCGTCCGCGAAGTCAGGTATCTCGGAGGGCACATCGTGTGGGATGAGCAGCCGCCGCCGTTACACCGTCTCGGCATCGACCGCAGCAACCCTACGCGGCCCGTCGCCTACCGCGGACTGGTGACCACCGAAGGCGACCGTGACCGATGGCACACGCTCGACAACCTCTGCGCTCTCCGCGCCGTGTGCCGTGACCTTCTCGCTTCCTACGGCGAACCGGGAGACCCCCGGTGGCGCCACCTCGCAGACCTGCTCCGCGAGTGACCTATCGGCGCGTGCCGTGCGGCAGGGCCTCGGCTCTTCGCACGGCACGCCGCCCCGGCGCAGCCCCCTCGCGCCCCCGCCCCGGCACCTCTCGCCCCGGCGCACCCCCACTCCCTCCGATTCCACGCCCCCGGCTCACGCACAGCACGCCCACGCCCCCGGCGACCCCCCACCCGCCACCCCTACCAAGGCCCGCCGCGCGCTGCCCGTAGGCCGTCCTAGGCCGTCCTAGCGCATCCACCTAACAGCCACTTTTCGACCGCTAGGCGGTCACTTCCCCGGCGGCACCGTAGCGCGCCACAGGTCGACGCGCCGCGCGCACTCGGCGTACCGCCGCACGACGAGCAGCGACCACGCCTGCCACGCCTCGACTTGCACCGCCAGAGCCTCTTCGGAGGCCGCTACGGCGACCTTCGGCAGCGGCGGGCACGGGCGCAGCATCTCCGCGTCAGGGGTCGCTACGGGGTTCTGCGGCGGCGTTGGACGCGTCCACGGCAGCATTGAGCACGCGGAAAGCAGCAGGGTCGATAGACACATCGGGACAAGTCTTGCCTTCACGAATCACCTCCCGCACCAGACGCGGTCGTTCTTGTTGCAGCGCGTCGATGGTCTCGAGCGCGCCGTTCCACTTCTCCTGCACCTCGCCCGCCCGGCGCAGCCAGTCGCGCTCGCGGGCCAGCCCCTCGCTCGCCGCCTGCCGCCACGCGTCACGCTCCCCGCGCATCTGCGCGACCTCCATCTTGTTCGCCTTCGCCGCGCCCACGCGATAGCCGACGAACGCGCCGAAGCCGACGAGCGCGGCGATGAGCACGAGCACGCCCACCGCGCGCCACACCACGGGCGGCACGCCGCCTATCGGCAGCATCACGGCACCTTGTCGCGCAGCGGGCGGTCGGTGTCGAAGCGGAGCCAGATGTTGACCGCCGCGATGGCGGCGAACGCCCGCACGACATTCTGCTTGCCGAACTCCTGCGTCACCCATTCGAGGATGGCAGGGTCAGCGAGCAGAGAGGCCAGGAGTAGCGTGACGCTGTTGACCCATATCACCCGCGAGCGCCACGCGCCGCGCAGGGCATCCTTCATCGCATCCCATGTGCTCATCTGTAAATCCTCATCTTCACATCGTGAGTGTCACCGATGGTCGTGCGCAGCACATTGAGTGCCTCGCGCGACCGCCCAAGTTCCCATCCCTCGCGTCCCTTCACGCGCTCCATGCCGACCGCGATGCCGCCCGTCAGGTCGTAGACGAAGTTCGCGGCGGCGAGATAGACGAGCGTCCGGCACGCCTGCTCCATCCCCCGCGGCACATCCATCGGCAGGTGGAACACGCCGAGTTCGTGGTTGACGAGCACCCATGCCTTCTCGCCCGATGGGCGCAGGTGACGGGTGAGCGAGTAGTTGCCTTCGGGCACGCAGGAGCGATACCGCTCCCCGCCCTTCCCGCCGTGCGAGTTCGGCACCCACTCCTGCTCAAGCGTCGGCAGCCGCGTCGAGTACCCGAGCACGGTCAGCGTGCCGAGGATGCAGCCCGCGTGCCGTTCGGGCGCCCGTCGCAGTTCGAGCAGTACGCTCACGCCTCGTTCTCGCTCGACGGCTTGCCGTTGGACGCGAGGAGCGGGAGCGATACCTGCATCGGCATCGGCTCGACACTCGGCCACCGATACCCCAGCGCTCGCACACGGTCGAACGGCGCGACGGTCACCGCGTTGCCCTGATTCCCCCCAAGCACCATCAGTCGCCCGCGCGCGTCCGCACCCGCGACGAACCCCACATGACCCGCCCCCGGCCGCTTCGCCCCGCCGTTGAACACGACCACGCAGCCCACGGTCGGCTTGACGATGGGTGTGCCCCAGTCGAGCCACGCGCGTGCGCGAAAGCCGTTCTTCACGGTCGGCAGGTTGAGGTCGCGGAAGATGCCGTCGACGAACACGCCACACCACGGCGTCTCGTCATCGTCCCACCACGCGCGCATCCCACGGAGCCATCGCTGTATCTGCGGCGCGTGCGTCTTGCCGGGAACCTCCTGCAGCCCGATGAAGGTGCGGGCGTAGGACAGCCAATGCGGGTCGGTGTTGGTCACGGCTTCACTCCTGTGACGAGGTAGAACACGAGGCCGCAGAGCGACAGGACGAGTAGCACCAGACCCCCGGCGACCCGCAGGCCGATGTGGATGAGCGTCTTGTTGAGGGCTGATACCCCGCTGTCGAGGTGCTTCATCTGCATCGCCAGTTCCGACACCTTGACCGCGGTCTCACGACTGCGTTCCGCGCAGTCAACGAGGTGGTCGTTGAGGGCCGCGGAAGTACCGAGGGCGAGACGCTCCACAGAGCGCAGCCGCTCGTCCTGCGTATTGGTGAGGCCGTTGCTCATCGTCGTCGATTCTCCTGTAGTCATGGCAAGTTGGGGTATTCGGTGCGCCGGTCGTAGTTCGGACGCAGCGTGCGTTGAGGATTGCCGAGGGCGTAGTACAGACCCTCGTATTCGCCGATTACTACTTGCGCGGCGTTTCCAAAGAGGACTGCCGGTGGGATGTACCAACGGTCGGTCACACCGTCATCAAAGCCTGTCGGCCGTTTAGCAACTATGGACATAGGTCAAAGTTGCTCCATGTGAAGGATGCTCTGCACAGTACCGGCCCCGTCGCCGCGCATCCTAGTAGCAGTGTAGGTGTTCCCGGCGAAAGTCCAAGTGGCGACAGTTCCGGCAGGTTGTATCCCGGCACCGACCCCGTACAAGCCGATAAACAGCCCGCGGACACCGTTTGCTTGCCGCCCTATAACAGGAACACGGGATACGAACGGCCTGTTGCTGTAGAGTTCGTTCACAGAGTCGAGGTTCTTTCTGCCGAAAGTGTTGCCTATCCCTACCGGAGTCCAAAGTTCTCCCGCATATCCGGCTGTGGAATCGTCTATATAAAATCCTGCAGCAAAGTTCTCGGTAGTGATTCCCACCTGTCCGGGTTCGCGCGTTGCCGCACCTCGCGCGCTGTTCGCGGCAGCAACTCCGGTGCCGGTATAGCCTTGGCCGCTGAACCGGCTGATGACCACCGGACACGGGTCGAGAGACGACGGAAGGAATCTCTCGTACCCGCCGACATATCCCGCAAAGCGTGCGAAGTTGTTGGTGCTGTTGACCGCCACCGCAAGCGTGATGCGGTCGGGGGAAACGGAGTACCAGTAGTTCTCGGTGGGCGCGATGCCGCCCGCAGTCACCATGTACATGCTGCGGCTGCTCGGGACAGGAAAGCCGGAGTTAAGCCGCGCGGGAGAGGCGTTAACCGTGTAACTAGCCGTAACCGTTGCGGAGTTGGTCGCCGGGCAGTACGCCGTTGCCATCTTTGACGAGGTGTTCCACTCCTCGAAGAGGCTTATCGCAAGCGAGTCCTTGCTGTCGGTGTTGAACCCGATAGCCACATGGAAGTCACGCCCGAAGTAGTTCAGGGAGCCGGGGCATTTGAGGACATCGTAGGTGAGGATGCCTTCCACATGGTACGACTCGACACGCGACCATCCGAGAGCGATGGCGTCTGCTACAAGGTTGTCGACGATGCCCTGCGCGCGCAGGCTGTCCGTGGTCAATGCTTTGTAGGTCATGCGAACTTCTCCACTCGGAGCATGTTGAGGTTGAAGGATGCCGTGCTGCTCGCACGGTTGCGGATGCCGACGAACACGGACTGCGAGGCGTCGTTCTCGTAGTAGAACGGGATAGAAGCCTCGTAGCGCGCGTCGGTCACGCCGATGGCACGGAGGAACAGGTCACCGGAACTGCTCCCCGCGTTGCGCACCTCGACATCGAACAGCGGTTGGATGTTCCCGGCGATGCCGATGAGGATGCGCGAGGCGAGGCCACGGGCGCAGACATTCGGGACTTCGGTGTAGGTGAACGCGCCTTGCACTCCCGGCTGCGAGCCGATGTCGAGTGACTGCACGAGCACCTTCGATGTGCCACCGCCGCCACCGCCGCCGCCACCTGTGACCACTTCCCACGCACCGTTCTTGCGACCGTACAGTTGCCCGTCTGCGGGTGCATCGTAGGAGGTCGGCAGGAAGAGGCTCGACGCGCGCGTCCACGCGTTGTTGCGACGGACATAGGCGATGCCGTCGCTCGTCACATCGAAGGTCGTGGGCAGGAAGTGACTCGACGCGCGCGACCACCCCGCGTTCAGACGGACATAGGGGATGCCGTCGCTTGCGGTGTCGAACACGAACGCACCCGCGCTGCCAACGGCGACCCATTGGCCGTTATAGCGGACTTGATAAGTCGAGTTCAGCGGCGCGTCAGCGAGCGCGAAACTCGTGATGTCGTACCACCCGCCGTTCAGCCGCCCGTATATCTTGCCGTCGCTTGCGGCATCGGTCAGGAAGAAGGACGAGACGGGCACCCATGTGTTATTGAGACGCGCCATGAGCGCGCCGTTGCTCGACGCGTCCCATGTGGTCGGCAGGAAGTACGAGCCGACACGCGCCCATGTGTTGTTGAGGCGCGCCATGACCTGACCGTTGCTCGCAACATCCACGACCGCATCGCGCAGGCTGTTGATGCTCGTCCACGAGTTGTTGTAGCGCGCGAAGAGCGTGCCGGAACCGACCGCGTCGGGCACGGCACTCGACAGGCTTGAGATGTTCGTCCACGACCCGTTGTACTGCGCCCAGAGGCTTCCAGACCCCACGGCCTTCGGCGCCGCATCCGCGAGGCTGTTGATGTTCGACCACGCGTTGTTCTTGCGCGCGTAGAGGTTGTTGTCGCTCGACGCATCCGCGAAGCCGCTGCCGATGCCGGTGATGTAACTGTTCGCGTTGACCCACGCCGCGTTGCGGCGAAGGTACGGCACGCTGTCACTCGGGGCGTCTGCGATGCCCGCACCGCTCGACGCTGCCGCCACCCACGCGCCGTTCTTGCGCACGAAGTCCTGCCCGGAGACCGGGGCTTCTGCCGGTATTCCGAGCATTTCGATGGCCGTTACGCTGACGGCCTCGTTGATGACGATGTTGGACAGCCCGCTATGCGAGCCGTTCAGCGCGTAAGCCTTCACATACGAATGGACGGTGCTGAACTCCGCTTCATCGGGATACTTTCCGTCGCTTCTAAACCTATACGGGCCTGCTTTGAACTCGTAGAAAGCGGAAGTGATGCCACCGCGCACCAAATACTCTGTCTTCGCCACCACCGCGCCCGGAGTGGCGATTTCATCGACCACGGTGAAGATGCCGAAGTGCATCGGCGCGGCGCTTGAACTCGGGTACCCCGGCGGCAGTATCTTACCGTCGCGCACCAGACCCCACCACACGGTGAGTGGATTCGTCTCCAACTTGCCTGACCCGGCAAGGTCAATCTCTTGCCAATAAGTGCCGCCGGGAGGTTCGTAGTACGCGCCGCTGTCAACGCGCATATAAAGGCCCAGAACATTGCCGCCGTCGTAACTTCCGGGGATAGTCTGCGACGATGGATTAAGCCCCGGCCACGACTGCACATCGGCCATCGTGACGGCGATACTCCCGACGATGGAATAGTCGTACACGATGCGCATTTCGCCGCCCGCAGCAATGAACCCGCCGAGACGGGCTTGCATGCTGTTCCCCTGCGATGCCCCGGTGTTCACCCATGTGCCACGCGCAACTCGTTTTTCCACTCCACCATACAGCGGCACAGCGCCGATACCAAAAGTGTTCGGCGTGTAGTCGCTGAAGTACGAGCCTGCATAGGCTTGCACTTGGTAGAACTGCCTCGACGATGTGTTGAGGATGGGATAGAGCGCGTCGGTCGCCACACCGTCGAAGATGACGGCACGGGACGAGGGGTCTGCGTAACTGCCCGCCGCTGCAAGCACGCGATACCGCGTGCCCTCCGGCTTCACCACAGGCTCATCCCAGTCGAAGCGCAAGAGCCCCGGCTGCGGCTCGATAAGGAGATTGCGCGGCGCGCTAGGGCTTGTCGGGTTCGCGGTGGGCAGCGTGGCGACGGACGGGCTACCGTACTCGCCCGCCGCCATGTCGGCCCAATCGCCCGTCTGCTCCTCGACCATCGACACTTCGATGCTGCCGTCCGGGTTCGGTGTCGTGGTGACGATGCGGAAGGTCTTGGACACCCACCCCAGTTCGTCGAAGTTGAGCGACACGGTCTCCCACGGGGCCAGGAGCATGAAGCGCGGCGGCAGCGTGCCCGTGACGCGCACGCCGTTGCGGGAGGCACGGAGCAGGAGTTCGGCCTTGCGCTGCGCCTCGAAGGCGTTGGTGCACATCGGCTGCTCCATCTCCAACCAGATGCGCTCGTTGTTGTCGGCGGTGCGGTAGGTGTCGGAGAAGCGCGGGAAGCACTCCACGCGCTGCCAGTTGCGCTCCGGGTCGATGTGGTACACGCGCACGCCGTTGAAGCGACCGCCGTCGCGCGAGGCCGTGGTCTGGATGGCACCGAGCGCCGACCAGTCGGCCTTGTCGATGACCGTCTGCGGCGTCTGCCACGAACCCGCGTACACCGTCCACTTGCCACGGATGTAGACCATGCGGCCCATCATCGCGTCGAGCAGTTTCTTCTCGTTGTCGTTCGGGTCGTTGTTGGCGAGAAGGATGCCGTTGCAGGTGTACCGCTTCTGCGTGGTTCCGGGGATGGCGACGAGTTCCTCGCACTCGTTGGCAGCGGTCACGACGGAGGGCCAGTCGATGTCAGCGGCAGGGACATTCCGGCCATAGGCCGCGGTCTTGTAGTCGACCCAACAGAGCGCGGGGTTGGTCGTCCACGCGGCATACGCAGCATTTGTCGGGTTCGCGCCCGGCGAAGTGTCGAGGCGCGGGTCGTAGCACTTCTTGCCCTTCACCTTGAAGGTTATCTGCGGGATGCCCGAGTAGACCTTGCCGTCGCCGTAGTCGTACTGGAGCGCGACATACGCGATGCCGCGACCGCGAGCGTCGGCAGTCCATGTGCCGGAGAAGGCCGCGTTGAGGATGAAGTCGACGGTCTGCGACGCGGTGCCGAGATAGCGACGAATCCACGCGGCGCTGTTGTACTTGCCGCCCGTCACCTTGCCGTCGTTGGCGCTGCTCGTCACCGCGCCGATGGCGGCGTTGCTGATGGTGTCTTGGTCGAAATAGACATCGGAGTACGAGTCGATTTCATGCACCGCGACCGCGAGCACTTGATGCAGGTAGCGGTTGTTCTCGCCGCTCGTCCACGGCGGGATGACATTGATGCCGCTCGTCCGCACCTCGCCGTACAGGACGCGCCCATCGGCGGCGCTGTCGACCACAGACACATCTATGCCGCGCGTCTCGCCCGTCTTCGGTCGAGGCGTCAGAGCATTTATCACCTTGGTCAGCGCGAAGGTTGCGGCAGAGTAGACGAGCGCCTTGATGACAAGGGCTTTCCATGTCGCCACCTTGAACGCCGCGAGGATTGCCGCGCCTACTGCTTGAGGCATGGGAGTCTCCAGAACTTGAGGACGCGCGCACAGTCGACGGCGGCGAGCCCGTCGCGGTCGGGTGCGTAGACGAGGTGCTCACCGAGCAGACCCAGGGCGACCTCGCCTTTGCCCGTCAGGAAGAGCGCGATGTCGCCCCGCTCCCACGCAGCGTCAGGATGGGCGGGGTCACCGCAGAACGCGCGGACGAGCGCCTCATAGCCGCCCGGCATCTTGATGGCCGACAGCACGCCGATGTTGTCGGCGTAGTCGAGCCGGGTGCGCACGCGGGCCATGTAGTCTGTGCCGAGCACGGTATCGACCCACTCGCAGACGAAGGTCACGCAGTCGCTCTTGCCGAGCGCGTAAGGGCGTTCGCGCCATAGCGCAAGGTGCGCGGTGAAGGCTGTCTTGATGTCGCTCATCGGTCGTACTGCGGGCCTCTGTCGTCGGGACCGACGATACCACCGCCGCCGCTATATCCGGTCGGCCTCTGGCCCCACATCGTGCGAGCGAGCGGTATCTGGTCGATGTAGTTGAAGAACAAGTCGCCGCTGTAGCCCATGCCGACCCAATGCGTCTCGCGGTTGAAGTTGTTGACGAGCGCCTGTCGGCGCAGCGCCGTCTCGGCCTCTATCTCGTAGAAGTTGCCGCGCTCCGTGTCAGCGAAGCGCACCTCGACCTTGTTGATGAAGCCCGTCCAGAGCGTGTCGGGCGTGTGGATGGCCGACCAGTCGTTGGGGTTGAGGTAGCAATGCCGGATGACCACGGGTCGACCGAACATGTCCTCTTGCAGCGGCGCGAAGAGGGACGCCGAGTCGACCGCCGAGAGCCACAGGCGCACGGTGCTAGGCTGCGGCTCCGCTTCCTCTTCGATAGGTTCGATGCCGCCCAGACCACCCACGGGTGAGTAGGTGTTGCCGAGCGTGAAGATGAACTGGTTGCCCGTGGTGAGATGGAGCGTGGTGCCAGAGTTGACGGTGACATCGACGAGTTGCCGATACGCGATGTGCGTCTCTGCCGACGCGCTCTCGGCGACGGTCGTGCTGAAACGGCTCATCCGTACACCTCCTCGAGCATGAACTCGGCATCGGTGTACGAGCCGAACTGAAGCGACATCTTCGGGTCTTCCATCAGCACGAAGCGGCCGAGCGGGTTGTGGATGATGACGGGGTCGTTGTCAGCAGGAGGACGCGCAAGCCCCGGTCGGAACTGCACGATACCGCGGCCCGCCGCGTCGGAGTCGAGCGACATGGTGACCTGCTTGAGTTCGCCGTTGACCTCGAAGAAGTCGCCGGGAAGCAGCAACCCCTCCGTGCTCGCGGGAAGCCCTTTGAGGTACATCATACCGCCCGTGGGCGGTATACCTGCGGGAGCGGCTTGGTTGTGCGCCACGGAGTTCCTGACCGGGACGCTCGACAGCGTCGCGCCGATTTGCCACGCGAACATCGACCCCGTGCTGCCGGTGTAGTTGACACCGCTACCGGGAGCATTGAGATACGCCTCTGCCGTGATGCTCGTCGATGTCGGCAAGCGCGCGATGACTGATGCTTTATACCACCCGTTACCGAGACTCGTGACGAAAGCGCGACCGTTGACTGCTGCGCCGCCGAGCGTCACCGCACCGATGGTGCCCGCTGAAAGGTCGAGGGTCGCCTCCGCATAGTCGGCACCGCCCGCTGTGTTGCTGATGCGGAGCGTGATGTCACGGTCGAGGACAGCCTGCTTGAAGTGCCCGTAGACGCATATGTCGGCGGCGCCAGACGAGCGCGAGTTGGTGTGCGAGATGAAATGCGTGCCGGAGGTCACGGTCTCGGTGAGCGTCTGTGCGGTCGAGGTGCCGTCCGGGGCGGTCGTACCCGATGCGGTCGCGGTGATGCGGGTCTTCGTCCACGAGGGCTGCGAGAACTCACTCGGACGGTCGAGGTAGTTGGAGCCGGTGTCGACGAGCGCGCAGCGCGCAAGCGAAATGAACGGCAGTTCGAGGAAGGTGCCCGGCATGTA
>Ga0068877_10004299_pt1 | contig 11142 bp, 9 predicted proteins | sample NOAtaG_FD_66437 | JGI IMG/M metagenome (GOLD analysis project Ga0068877, IMG submission 66437) | Freshwater lake microbial communities from Lake Erie, under a cyanobacterial bloom - NOAA_Erie_Diel6S_1000h metaG | ecosystem: Environmental > Aquatic > Freshwater > Lake | place: USA: Ohio, Lake... | reverse complement strand
GGCCTTGCTGCGCGAGATGGGCTGCGAACGCGGCGAGGGCGAGGCCGCGGCCGCGCTGCTGCCGCCGACCGCGCTGGCGGGCCTGCCGCGCCGGGCCGAGGCGCTCACTTAGGCCGTTCAGCCCGGCTTCGCGGCCGCGGCGGCCCTCGGGCCGTCAGGGGGCGGCGCACTTCGTCACCTGCTTTCGGCGCTTCATCGCACCCGGCCTCGCGTTCCATGGGGTCAAGGCCGACACTGAGCGCCAACGCTGGCCAGCCGACCCTTGCACAGGGCGCTCGCGCCGGCACGCAGCCGAGGGGAACGCGATGCAGAAGAAGTGGATGGCCGGCGCGGCCGTGCTGGTGCTGGCCGGGGCCGCCGCGGTGGCGGTGATGAGCGGTGCGGTGAAGCTGCCCGGGCAGGGCGGTGGCGCGGCGCAGGCGGCCGGGCCGGGCAAGGAAGGCAAGGACGGCAAGGACGGCAAGCCCGAGGTGGCGCTGGAGTTCGCCCCGCGCGAGGTGGTGCAGCCGCTCACCGCCCGCATGCCGGCGATGCTCGAGTTCTCGGGCCCGCTGGTGGCCCCGCAGACGGCCATCGTGCGCGCCAAGGCCGGGGGCACGCTGCTGGCGCTGAACGTGGCCGAAGGCAGCCGCGTGGCGGCCGGCCAGACCATCGGCCGCATCGAGCTGGCCGAGCTGGGCAGCCGGGTCGCCGAGCGCAACGCCTTGCTGGAGTCCGCCCGCGCGGCGCTGGCCCAGGCCGAGCGCACGCACACCAGCAACGAGCGCCTGGCGGCGCAGCAGTTCATCAGCAGCAGCGCACTCGACGGCTCGCGCGCGGCACTCGACACCGCGCGCGCCAACCTGGCCGCGGCCCAGGCCTCGCTCGACACCACGCGTGTCGGCCTGCGCGATGCCAACCTGGTGGCGCCCATCGCCGGCATCGTGGCCAAGCGCCATGCGCTGCCGGGCGAGAAGGTCAGCCCCGAGCAGCAGGTGCTGACGATCATCGACCTGGCGCGGCTCGAGCTCGCCGGCATGGTCGGCACGCACGAGGTGGCGCGCATCCGCCCCGGCCTGCCGGTGCAGGTGCGGGTGGAGGGTGTCGACCAACCCGTGGCCGGCCGCGTGGCGCGCATCGCACCGGCCGCCGAGCCGGGCACGCGCTCGATCGGCGTGACCATCGAGCTGGCCAACCCGAAGGAGCTGTTGCGCGCCGGCCAATACGCCCTGGTGCGTGCCGAGCTGGCCGACGACACCGACCGGCTGACGCTGCCCGCCAACGCGGTGGGCACCACCAGCGGGCAGGACCACGTCTGGCTCATCGAGGGCGGGCAGCTCGTGCGGCGTGCCATCACGGTGGGCCGGCGCGACGAACGGCAGGGCCGCGTCGAGGTGCTGCAGGGCCTGACCCCGGCCAGCCAGGTGCTGGCGGCGCGCTTCGACAACCTGCGCGAAGGGGCCAAGGCCACGGTGGTGGCGGCCAAGTCCGCGCCGCTGGCCAGTGCCGCTGCGTCCACGCCGCTCACGCCGTCCACCCCGATCACGCGCTGAGCGCGAGCCCAAGCCAGGAGCCGCCGCGATGTGGATCACCCGAGTCTCGATCAACAACCCCGTGTTCGCCGCCATGGTGATGGTGGCGATCTGCGTGCTGGGCATCTTCAGCTACAGCCGCCTCGGGGTGGAGCAGATGCCCGACATCTCGCTGCCCGGCATCTGGGCGGCGGTGGAGTACCCGGGCGCCACGCCCGAGGCCATCGAGCGCGAGGTGCTCAAGCCGCTCGAAGAGGCCATCAACAGCGTGGCCGGCGTCAAGCGCATCACTTCGCGCGCCTTCGAGGGCCGTGGCGACCTCTCGGCCGAGTTCAGCCTCGACGCCGACATGGACCGCGCGATGCAGGACGTGCGCGACCGCGTCGCCGCGGTACAGGCCGGCTTCCCGCGTGACGTGAAGCCGCTGCAGATGGCGCGCTGGAACAACGACAACAGCGAGCCCGTGGTGCAGATGGCGCTGCTCAGCCCGAGCCGCAGCCAGCGCGAGCTGAGCATCATCGGCGAGAACCAGATCACCAAGCGCCTGCAGCGCGTGCCCGGCGTGGCACGGGTCGACGTGAACGGCCTCACCGAGCGCGAGGTGCGCATCGACCTCGACCCGGCGCGCCTGCGTGCCTACGGCGTGACGCCGGCGCAGATCGCCCAGGCCCTGCGCGAGGCCAATGCCGACCAGCCCGTGGGCCTGGTCTCCGACAACACGCAGGACGCGCTCTTGCGCGTGGAAGGCCGCATCAAGGACCCGCGCCGCTTCGCCGACGTGGTGGTGGCCCACCGCAACGGCCTGGCGCTGCGCCTGTCCGATCTGGGCACGCTGGTGGAGCGCGAGAAGGAGCCCGACTCGCTGGCGCGCGTGAACGGCCAGCAGGCCATCAACTTCAACGTCTTCAAGCAGCAGGACGCCAACATCGTGGCCACGGGTGATGCCGTGAAGGCGGCGATGGAGGAGCTGAAGAAGACGATGCCGCCCGACGTGGAGCTGCGCCTCATCAATGCCAGTTCCGACTGGGTCAAGGGCAGCCTCGACGGCCTGAAGCACACGCTGATCGAGGGCGCGCTGCTGACGGTGGCCATCGTCTTCCTGTTCCTGCACAGCTGGCGCAGCACCATCATCACGGGGCTGACGCTGCCGATCGCGGTGATCTCCAGCTTCATCGCCGTGTACTTCTTCGGCTTCACGCTGAACTTCATGACGATGATGGCGCTGAGCCTGTGCATCGGCCTGCTGATCGACGACGCCATCGTCGTGCGCGAGAACATCGTGCGCCACGTGCACATGGGCAAGGACCACATCACCGCCTCGCGTGAAGGCACCGAGGAGATCGGCCTGGCGGTGATGGCCACCACCTTTGCCATCGTCGCGGTGTTCGCGCCGGTGGCCTTCATGGGCGGCATCATCGGCAAGTTCTTCTACCCGTTCGGCATCACCGTGGTGGTGGCCGTGCTGGTGAGCCTGTTCGTGAGCTTCACGCTCGACCCGATGCTCTCCAGCATCTGGCACGACCCGCCGAGCTCGCGCCTGAAGAAGCTGCCGGTGCTGGGCCACGCCATCCGCGCCACCGACCGCAGCATGGACTGGCTGCACGCCGCCTACGAGCGCGCCATCCGCTGGATCTTCAGCGCCCGCCGCTGGCGCCTGTGGGTGCTGCCGGCCTACAACCGCGGCTTCGCGGCCGACTCCACGCGCCTGGCCACTGGCCCGCGCCGGCTGCGCGTGGCCACCATCACGCCGCGCGGCGTGGTGATGGCCGGTGGTGTGGCCAGTTTCGTCATCGCGCTCGCCCTGGCGCCGCTGGTGGGCAGCGAATTCGTACCCGAAACCGACCAAGGCTTCACGCAGCTGGCCGTGAAGATGCCGGTGGGCGCGAGCCTGGAGCGCACCGACGCCAAGGTGCGGCAGCTCGAGGCCATCGTGCAGACCTTCCCCGAGGTGCAGCACGTCAGCACCTGGGTCGGTGGCCCGGGGCAGCGCAACCAGGCCTGGATCAACATCCGCCTGGTCGACCGCAAGGAGCGCAAACGCACGCAGAAGGAAGTCGAAGACGCCATGCGCCAGGCGGTGTCGGTGATCCCGGGCACCGACATCAGCGTCGGCTGGAACCGGCCGATCTACGTCGCCATCCTGGGCAACGATCCCGAGGGCCTGGCGAAGATCGCCACCGAGTTCGCCGAGAAGGTGAAGAAGATCCCGGGCGCAGTCGACGTCGAAACCACGGTGCAGGCCGGCATGCCCGCCTACGCCGTGCGCCTGAAGCCCGACGCGGTGCGCGAGCTGGGCCTGACGCCGCAGCAGGTGTCGAACAGCCTGCGCGCCTATGTCACGGGCGACGCCGCCACCACCTGGACGACCCCCGAAGGCGACCAGGTCGACGTGACGCTGCGCCTGCCCGAGGAGCAGCGCGAGCGCATCGAGCAGCTGCGCGGGCTGCCGGTGGCCTTTGCCGCCAACGGCACGCCGATCACGCTGGACAGCGTGGCCGACATCGTGCCCGTGTTCAACCCGCAGAACATCCGCCGCCAGAACCTGCAGCGGCGTGAAGGTGTGTTCGCCGGCGTCAAGGACCGCAGCCCCGGCGAGGTGGGCGAAGACGTGCAGAAGCTGATCAAGGAGACCAACCTGCCCCCGGGCTTCAGCTTCGACATCGGCGGCCAGATGCAGGAGCAGGCCGATGCCTTCAGCGGCCTGCTGGCGGCGATGGGCCTGGCGGTGATCTTCATCTACATCGTGCTCGCCAGCCAGTTCGGCAGCTTCCTGCAGCCCATCGCCATCATGGCCAGCCTTCCATTGGCGCTGATCGGCGTGATGCTGGCGCTGCTGTTCTGGAACAGCACGCTCAACGTCTTCAGCATGATCGGCCTCGTCATGCTGATGGGCCTGGTGACGAAAAACGCCATCCTGCTGGTGGACTTTGCCAACCATGCGCGCAAGGCGGGCGCGACCATGGCCGAGGCGCTGCTGCAGGCCGGGCTCATCCGCATGCGGCCGATCATCATGACGACGATGGCCATGGTCTTCGGCATGCTGCCGCTGGCGCTGGCGCTCAACGACGGCGGCGAGATCCAGGCGCCGATGGGGCGGGCCATCATCGGCGGCGTCATCACCTCCACCATCCTCACACTCGTGGTGGTGCCGGTGCTCTACAGCTACCTGGCGCGAGACCGGCGCCCGCGCCGGGCGCCGGCGGCCGTGGCGCCGGTCGCCGGTGACGGGCCGCTGCCGATGCCGGCCGATCGCGACTGAGGACGCGGGCTCAGCGGCGGCCCGCCGGCATCGCCCGCTGGGCCTCGGTGGCCACGAAGGCCGCCAGCTCGTCGAGCACCCGCTGCGTGGCCACGCGCACATCGAACTCGCGCCACGCCAGCGGCTGCCGTGTGGTGGTGTCGATGAGCACGGCGCGCAGCGTCAGGCGCAGCTGGCTCGGCTGCACGGTGTGGTCGTGGTGCAGCCGCAGCAGCGTGGTCTCCAGCCGCAGTGCGGCCTCACCCGACGAGGGCCCTTGCAGCACCGCACGGAAGCGGCCGCCTTGCTGCAGGGCGCGCACGATCAGCGGCGCCAGCAGCCGCGCGGGGGCGTCGGCCCACTCGTGGAAGGCATAGGCCTCCAGCGTCTGCGCCTGGCGCAGGTACACCATGCGCGGGCTGTCGTAACCCGCCGCGGCGACCAGTGGCGCCACCACCAGCGTCGGGCCGGCCATTGCAGCCGCCTGCGCGGTGCCCGCCGAAGCCGGGGCGGCGTCGAGCGTGTGCTGCACGGGTGCCGCCGGTGGCTTGGGCAGCAGGTTGCCGGCGCAGCCGGCCAGCAGCGCTGCTGCGGCCAGTGCGCTGAAGGCGCCGCTGCAGCGCCCGATGCGGCGCCCGATGCGAACGCTGGGCTTCATGGGGCCGTCGTCTGTTCGCTCAGCCAGCGCAGCGAGGCCGCCAGGCCCTGCAGCTCGGCCATCAGCCGCGTCAACTCGGGCAGGGTTTCGCCGCCGAGCTGCTGCACGCCCTGGCGCGCGGCATCGGCCGCATCGCCGCCCTTGGCGCTGGCGTCGCGGGCCACGTCTGCCATGCGCTCGACGGCCTCGGCGCTGCGCGCGATGCGCTCCAGCGTCGGGCCGAGCTGCGCGCTGGCCAACGAGGCCTGCTTCGCCGTCCGCGCGGCGTCCTGCACGCCGGCCGCCAGCACGGCCTTGTTCGAGGCCCGCACATGGGTCAGTGCGGCCACGTCGGCCAGCGTGGCACGCACCGCGGCCTGGTTCTGGGCATCGAACATCGCGTTCAGGTTGTTCGACACGCGGTCGATGTTGCCCAGCACGTTGGTCAGCACGGTCTCGAGCCGGGCCGTCAGCGATATCTTGAACGGGATCGTCGGCGGCCGCCCGTCGGGCCCCGGCCGCAGCGGGGGCGAGTTCGCCGAACCGCCGCTGAGCTCGACATACGCGATGCCGGTGAGGCCCTGCGTCTTGAGCACCGCCTCGCTGTCCTGCTGGATCGGCGTGCCGCGCTGGATGAGGAAGTGCAGCCGCACCTGCTGCGGATTGCCGGGGTCGATCTCGATGCGGGCGACCTTGCCGACATCCACGCCCAGGTACTTCACGGGTGCATCGACGTCGAGCCCGGCCACCGACTCGCGGATCACCGCCTGGTAGCCGTCCATCGCCTGGCGGCTGCCCAAGCCCGCCGCCAGCCACAGCACGGCCGCCACGAGCAGGGCGCCGCCGAGCAGCACGAAGGCGCCGACCAGCGGGTAGTTGACCTTGTCGTCCATGGCCTGCCGTTCAGGCCGCGGCCTCGTGGCCGGAGAAGCAGGCCGCGACGATGGGGTGCGGGTGCGTCGACAGCGCCTGCATCGTGCCGAGCACCAAGGTCAACAGTGTCATCGCGCTGCGCAGCCCGATCTACCTGCGCGGCCCGCTGGCGCAGCCGGTGGTGGCGCTGGACGGCGCCGCCGTGGCCACGCGGGGCCTGGGTGCGCTGGTGCTCGGGCTCGTCAACCCGCTGCTGGCACTGCTGCCGCTGTTCGAGGCCGGGCCGGGGGCCGACAGTCCTTGCGCGCAGCTGGTGCGCGAGGCGCGGGCGCCGGCGCCCCGGCGCTGACCCGCGAAGCGCCGGCCGCTACCGCCGCGGCGTCGGCACTGCCCAGGCCCAGCTCAGCTGCGGCTGCGCTCGTCTTCTGCGCTGCGGCGCACGGTGTCGAGGCTTGCAGCCGTCAGCTCGGTCGGCGTGGCCCTCGAGGGGCGGTCGCCGAAGCGGCGGCCCGGGCCGCGGCGGGTGTCGTCGGCTGCACGCTGCAAGGCCTGCGCCGCTGCGGCGCCGCGCAGCCCCGCGCGCAGCGCCAGGCCGGCCCCGGCGAGCAGCGCTGCCGCCATCAGCGCCAGCAGCGCCAAGGTGGATTCGGCGCGCACGATGCGGGCGTCGAGTTCGTCGCGGCGCGAGTCCACGCGGGCCTGCAGATCGGGTGCGTCGGCGCGTCCCAGCGGCACCGACAGCAGGGCCTGCACGAGATCCATCACCTGCACGGCCTGCTCCTGAAGCAGCCGGTGGCCGCGCTGGCTGGAGTCGACGTCGATGCGCCGGCCTTCGATGTCGCCGGCGAGCAGTTGCCAGTCGGCTTGCAGGGCCTGCGCCTCGCGCTGTGCAGGCAGCCAGGCACCGGCCCGCAGCGTGATCTGCAGCGCCACGAGGCGCTCGTCGACGGCGGCCTTGCGCAACCGGCGTTCGCCCTCCAGCGTGGCGCGGCCCCGCAGCACGCGCGTGGACACGTCGTCGTGACCGATCAGCCCGCGTTGCACCGCCACGGCCTCGGCCAGCGGGTCGAGCCGTGCCCGTTCGTCGCGGTCCTCGACCAGCGCCTCGACCTGGAAGCGCAGCACCTGGGCCATCGGCAGCACCAGGGCGAGCGCGCCGATCAGGCCCAGCAGGGCCATCCGCCAGCCACGCCAGCCACGGAGGCGGGCCGGCGGCAGCGGGGTGGGCGGAGAGGAGTCCAAAGACATCCCGTCCGGTATCGGCCGCAGAGCGGCCAGCTTGAGCCGCGTTTAACCAAGCGGCTGCTCAGCACTCCACGATGTTCACCGCCAGCCCGCCGCGCGCGGTTTCCTTGTACTTGGTGAGCATGTCGGCGCCGGTCTCGCGCATGGTCTTGATGACCTGGTCGAGGCTGACGTGGTGCGTGCCGTCGCCGCGCAGCGCCATGCGCGCGGCGTTGATGGCCTTCACCGAGGCGATGGCGTTGCGCTCGATGCACGGGATCTGCACCAGGCCGCCGACGGGATCGCAGGTAAGGCCCAGGTGGTGCTCCATGCCGATCTCGGCCGCGTTCTCCACCTGCGCGGGCGTGCCGCCCTGCACCGCGCACAGCGCACCGGCGGCCATGCTGCAGGCCACGCCCACCTCGCCCTGGCAGCCGACCTCGGCGCCGCTGATGCTGGCGTTTTCCTTGTAGAGGATGCCGATGGCGGCGGCGGTGAGCAGGAAGTCGCGCACGCCCGCGGGTGACGAGCCGCTGACGAAGCGCGCGTAGTAATGCAGCACCGCGGGCACGATGCCGGCCGCGCCATTGGTGGGCGCGGTGACCACGCGGCCGCCGGCGGCGTTCTCTTCGTTCACGGCCAGCGCGTAGAGGTTGACCCAGTCGAGCACCTGCAGCGGATCGGTCAGCGCCTGTTCGGGGTGCGCGGTGAGGTCGTGGTGCAGCTTGGCCGCACGCCGCCGCACCTGGAAGCCGCCGGGCAGCACGCCCTCGGTGGCGATGCCGCGCTTCACGCAGGCCTGCATCACGGCCCAGATGCGGTCGAGGCCGGCGTCGATGTCGGCGTCGCTGCGCCAGTGCTGTTCGTTGCGGCGCATCACGGCGGCGATGCCGCTGCCGAGTTCCGCGCAGCGCTGCAACAGTTCGGCACCGCTGCGGAACGGGTGCGGCAGCACGGTGGCGTCGGGTGCGATCACCTTCTGCCGCGAGCCGTCGGCCGCGACCTCGTCGCTGACGACGAAGCCACCACCGACCGAGTAGTACACCCTGTCGGCCAGCACCGCCCCGGCGGCATCGAAGGCCTCGAAACGCATGCCGTTGGCGTGGAAGGGCAAGGTCTCACGCCGGTGGAAACGCAGATCGTCCTTCTCGGCGAAGGCCACCGGGTGCATGCCGCCCAGGCGCAGCTGCGCCTGCGCGCGGATGGCCTGCAGCAGCGCCGGCACGGCATCGACGTCCACGCTGTCGGGCTCGTGGCCTTCAAGGCCCAGCAGCACGGCCTTGTCGCTGCCGTGGCCGCGGCCGGTGAGGCCGAGGCTGCCGTAGAGCTGCGTGCGCACGCGCGCCGTGCCCGCCAGCAGCGCGGCGTGCTGCAGGTGGCGCACGAAGAGGCGCGCCGCGCGCATCGGCCCCACGGTGTGGCTGCTGCTCGGGCCGATGCCGATCTTGAAGAGGTCGAAGACGGAGACGGCCATGGCGCGGTGCAGCTCAGGCGCCGTGGCCCTTGATGTAGGTCTCGAGGAAGCCGATCTGTTCGCCCATGTGGCGCACCTGGTCCTTCACCACGTCGCCCACCGACACCACGCCGACGAGCTTGCCGGCGTCGAGCACCGGCAGGTGGCGGAAGCCGCGGTTGGCCATCAGGCCCATGCAGGCCTCCAGAGGATCGGCCGGGCGCACGGTCATCGGGTCACGCGTCATCACCTCGCTCACGACGGTGGCCTTGGCGTCCTTGCCGGGCAGCAGCACCTTGATGGCGCAATCGCCCTGCGTGACGATGCCCACCAGCTTGTCGTCATCGACCACGAGCACGGCGCGCACGCGGTTGTCGCGCATCAGCTGCAGCGCCTGCACGACGAAGTCGCTGGAGCGGACGGAGACGAGGCGAGAGGGCTTGGACTGGAGGCATTGCTGGACGGTGGCCATGGCGGTCTCGCTCGGGCAAGGAGGGTGGGAGGGCGGTGGGCCGCGCGGCAGCCACGCAACCCGACAAAGGGGAATGGTATTCGCCCCCGGCAGACGCGACGGAAGCCGGGCGTGAAAGCGGCACACTCGCACCATGCAAGCCGATGTCATCGTGGTGGGCCTCGGGGCCATGGGCAGCGCCGCCGCCTGGCAGCTGGCGCGGCGCGGCGCGCGCGTGCTGGGCATCGACCGCTACGCGCCCCCGCACGACCAAGGCTCCAGCCACGGGCTCACGCGCGTCACCCGCGAGGCGGTGGGCGAGGGCGAGGCCTACGCGCCGCTCGTGCGCCGCTCGCACGCCATCTGGCGCGAGCTCGAAGCCGAGCTTGGGCCTGATCAGGAAGGCCCGCTGATGGCGCGCACCGGCGTGCTGGTGATCGGCCCGGCCGGCTCCGACACCGCCTTCGTGGCGCGCACCCGCGCCGTGGCACAGGCCTTCGGTGTGCCGCACGAGGCACTCGCCGCGGCCGATCTGCGCCGGCGCTGGCCGCAGTTCCGCATCGACGACGGCGAAGCCGGCTGCTTCGAGCCCGGCGGTGGCGTGGTCTACCCCGAGCGCTGCATCGCCGCGCAGCTGGCGATGGCGCGGCGCGCCGGGGCGCAACTGCACACCGACGAGCCGGTGCACGCCATCGAGCGCGAAGGCGGTGCGTTCCGCGTGCAGACGGCCCTTGGCACCCACCACGCCGTGCAGGTGCTGGTGACGGCTGGCGCCTGGCTGCCGGGCCTGGCCGCCGCAGTGGTGGACAACGGCCTGCCCTGGGCGCGCGAGCTCCGCGTGCTGCGCCAGGTGCTGCACTGGCTGGCGCCGCGGCCCGGGCACGAGGCTGCGTTCGAGCCCGGTCGCTGCCCCACGTTCATCGTGACGCGGGGCGAGCGCTATGAAGACACCTTCTACGGCATGCCGCGGGTCGATGGCAGCGGCGGCGTGAAGGTGGGCACCGAGCGGTTCGAACACGACACCACGCCCGAGGCCGTGGCGCGCGAGGTGACCGACGCCGAGACCACCGAGCTCTTCGAGCGGCTCGTGCGGCCGCGCCTGCCGGGCCTGAGCGGCCAGGCGCTGCGCGGCTCGGCCTGCCTGTACACGATGGCCGCCGACGGCCGCTTTCGCATCGGCGAAACCGAGCCCGGCCTCACCTGGGTGTCGGCCTGCTCGGGACACGGCTTCAAGCACTCGGCCGCTTTGGGCGAGGCGCTGGCCGAACGAATGCTGGAAGGCCGCTCGGCGATCGATCTGTCGCCGTTCGCGGCCTGAAGGCCGCCGTTCGAGTGCCTTCCAATCGGGAGGACGCTGCTCGGGAGCGCTCCGCTCGGGCGCCTCCCGTTCGGGCTGAGCCAACGGATCGTTGCTTCAAGTTGGGCTGCCGACCGGTGCACACAGCCGCCAACCCCGCGCGCGGCGCTCCTGCCGGTCGAAAGGGAGGTCTGCTGCTGCTAGCCGTCGGGCTGCGTCCACGCGCACTGCGAACTCACTGGGCTGGCGATGTACGGGAGGTCTGTTCCGGAAACTGAACGAGAGCTACAGACTGGGTGCGGCCATTCACCGCAGGCGTTGCGACAGGCAGATGTCGACCCCTATGCGTAGTCCTCAACTATGCGTAGGTCGTCGTCCTGGTGGGTGTCCCCGAGAGGGGCACACCGCCGCTCACGCAAGACTTGCTTTGCATAGTTCTGCCAACATGCGCGCAGGAC
>Ga0068877_10004296_pt1 | contig 11146 bp, 10 predicted proteins | sample NOAtaG_FD_66437 | JGI IMG/M metagenome (GOLD analysis project Ga0068877, IMG submission 66437) | Freshwater lake microbial communities from Lake Erie, under a cyanobacterial bloom - NOAA_Erie_Diel6S_1000h metaG | ecosystem: Environmental > Aquatic > Freshwater > Lake | place: USA: Ohio, Lake... | reverse complement strand
GACCCGCTGGACGGCACGCGCGAGTTCGTCTCGCGCAACGGCGAGTTCACCGTCAACATCGCGCTCATCGAAGACGGCCGCCCGGTGCTGGGCGTCGTGCAGGTGCCGGTGCAGGGCCGGCGCTATGCCGGCCTGGTGGGGCAGGGCGCCTGGCTGGCTGATGCCACGGGCCGGCGCGCCATCCGCAGCCGGGCGGGGCCGCAGCAGGGCGAGCTGGTGGTGGCGAGCAGCCGCTCGCATGGGGACGACGCCGCGATGGCCGCCTGGCTGGCCACGGCAGGCCTGGCCGGGCGGGCGCTGCGGCACGTGGCCGCCGGCTCGTCGCTGAAGTTCGGCCTCGTGGCCAGCGGCGACGCCGACCTCTACCCGCGCCTGGGCCGCACGATGGAATGGGACACCGCCGCCGGCCACGCCGTGCTGCGCGCCGCGGGCGGCGAGGTCTTCACGCTGGCCGGCACGCCGCTGAGCTACGGCAAGCCGGGTTTCGAGAACCCGCACTTCGTGGCCCGGGCTGCAGCGGCCTAGCCCGGGGTAAGCCCGGCGAATCGCGCTTCGGGCCGGCTGCTACGATGCCCCGCATGCCCACCGACCGCGCACCGCCGTCCCCCGACCCTGACGGTGCCAGCCCTGCGGGCGACGCCGTGCGGGTGCTCAAGAAGTACCCGAACCGCCGCCTCTACGACACGCGCACCAGCAGCTACATCACGCTGGCCGACGTGAAGAAGATGGTGCTCGGCCACGAGGCCTTCGAGGTGCGCGACGCCAAGTCCGGCGAAGACCTCACGCGCAGCATCCTGCTGCAGATCATCCTCGAAGAAGAGAGCGGCGGCGTGCCGATGTTCAGCGCCGCCACGCTGGAGCAGATCATCCGTTTCTACGGCCACGCCATGCAGGGCGTGATGGGGCAGATGCTCGAGCAGAACATGACCAGCTTTGCCGAGTTGCAGAAGCAGTTTCTGGCCCAGGCCCCCGGCCTCGGCAAGGGCTTCGTCGACCCGAAGTCCTTCACCCCGGAGCTGTGGACACAGTGGCTCTCGGGCCAGCCCGGCGTGATGCAGTCGATGATGGACAGCTACGCTGAACAAGGCCGGCAGATGTTCGAGCAACTGCAGCGCACGGGCGCCATGTTCCCGGGCATGAGCGGCTTCCCGCCGGGCCGCAAGAAGTAGCGCGCGGCGGCAAGCCGCCGCCGCAGCCGTCACCACCACTGCGGGCGATGAATCAAAATCGCCCGATGACCGACACCGACTTCACCGCCGTGGCACCCGCCCCCGGGCGCACGCCCACCGTGGGCTTCGTCTCGCTGGGCTGCCCGAAGGCGCTCACCGACTCCGAGCTCATCCTCACGCAGCTCAGCGCCGAGGGCTACGTCACCAGCAAGCAGTACGAGGGCGCCGACCTGGTGATCGTCAACACCTGCGGCTTCATCGACGCGGCGGTGAAGGAAAGTCTCGACACCATCGGCGAGGCGCTGGCCGCCAACGGCCGCGTCATCGTGACGGGCTGCCTCGGCGCCCGCGAGGCCGAAGGCGGCGGCAACCTGGTGCAGCAGATGCACCCCAAGGTGCTGGCCGTGACGGGCCCGCATGCCACGCAGGAGGTGATGGACGCCGTGCACCGCGCGGTGCCCAAGCCGCACGACCCCTTCGTCGACCTCGTGCCCGAGGTGCGGGCGCAGTTCCGCGGGGATCCGGCCACGGGCGCCGGCATCAAGCTCACGCCGCGCCACTACGCCTATCTCAAGATCAGCGAAGGCTGCAACCACCGCTGCACCTTCTGCATCATCCCCAGCATGCGCGGCGATCTGGTCTCGCGCCCGGTGGGCGAGGTGCTGAACGAGGCGAGGGCGCTGTTCGAGAGCGGTGTGAAGGAGCTGCTGGTCATCAGCCAGGACACCAGCGCCTACGGCGTGGACCTGCAGTACCGCACCGGCTTCTTCGACGGCCGCCCCGTGAAGACGCGCATGACCGAGCTCTGCGAGCAACTCGCCAAGCTGGCCGAGCCCTTCGGCGCCTGGATCCGGCTGCACTATGTGTACCCGTACCCGCATGTCGACGAGCTGCTGCCGCTGATGGCCGACGGGCGCATCCTGCCCTACCTCGACGTGCCGATGCAGCACGCCCACCCCGACGTGCTCAAGCGCATGAAGCGCCCGGCCAGCGGCGAGAAGAACCTCGAGCGCCTGGCCAAGTGGCGCGCGGCCTGCCCGCAGATCGTCGTGCGCTCGACCTTCATCGCCGGATTCCCCGGCGAAACCGAGACCGAGTTCGAGTACTTGCTCGACTTCCTGCGCGAGGCGCGGATCGACCGCGCCGGCTGCTTTGCCTATTCGCCCGTGAACGGCGCCGCCGCCAACGCGTTGCCGGGCCTGCCGCCGCTGGAGGTGCGCGAGGAGCGCCGCGCGCGCTTCATGGCAGTAGCCGAAGCGGTGTCGGCGCAGAAGCTGCAGCAGCGCATCGGCGCCACGATGCAGGTGCTGGTCGACCACGCCCCGGCGCTGGGCCGCCGCGGTGGCGTGGGCCGCAGCTACGCCGATGCGCCCGAGATCGACGGCACCGTGCGCCTGCTGCCGCCGGAAAAGGCCAGCCGCACGCTGAAGGTGGGCGAGTTCACGAAGGCGCGCATCGTCGGCACCGAGGGGCACGATCTGGTCGGGGTGCCGGCATGAGCGCGTCCACCCCCGGCCGGCTCGATCTGGCGACCGCGCTGATCCATGACGCCTACGAGCCCCCCGCGGGCTTTGCCTCGCCGCAGCCGGGCATCTACAAGGCCAGCACGGTGATCTTTCCTGACGTGGCCACGCTGCGCTCGCGCGACTGGCGGCGCCGCGACGGCTACACCTACGGCCTGCACGGCACGCCCACGAGCTTTCGGCTCGAGGAGCGCATCGCGCAGCTCGAAGGCGGCCTGCACACGCTGCTGCTGCCCAGCGGCCTGGCCGCGGTGACGTTGGTCGGACTGGCTTTGCTGGCCCCTGGCGACGAGCTGCTGCTGCCCCACAACGTGTACGCGCCGAGCCGCGAGTTCGCGCGCCACGAGCTCGCGCGCTGGGGCATCACGCACCGCTTCTATGACCCGCTCGATGCCGCCGGCTTTGCCGCCATGCTCACGCCCGCCACCAAGCTGGTGTGGCTCGAGGCACCAGGCTCGGTGACGATGGAGTTCCCCGACCTGAGCGCCCTGGTGGCGGCGGCGCGCGCCAAAGGTGTGATCACCGCGCTCGACAACACCTGGGGCTCGGGCATCGCGCTGCGCGGCTTCGAGCACGGCATTGACATCGTCATGCAGGCGCTCACCAAGTACGCCAGTGGCGGCGGCGACGTGCTGATGGGCTCGGTGACCACGCGCGACGCCGCGCTGCACGAGCGGCTCAAGCTCACGCACATGCGCGTGGGCTTCGGCGTGGCCGCCAACGACATCGAGGCCGTGCTGCGCGGCCTGCCGTCGATGGCGCTGCGCTACGCCGCGCAAGACGCCGCCGGCCGCCGGCTGGCGCAGTGGCTGGCCGGGCAGCCGGCCGTGGCGCGGGTGCTGCACCCGGCGCTGCCGGGCTCGCCGGGCCACGCCCACTGGGCGGCGCACTGCGGCGCGGCGGCGGGCTTGTTTTCGGTGCGCTTCCGGCGCGAGATTTCCGCGCCGCAGGTGCATGCCTTCTGCGATGCACTGCAGCTCTTCAAGCTGGGCTTCAGCTGGGCCGGCCCGATGAGCCTGGTGGTGCCCTACGACCTGACGCAACTGCGCCCAGGCGCCGCAGCCGATGCCGATGCCGGCACCGAGCTCGTGCGCTTCTCGATGGGCCTGGAATCGGTTGACGACCTGCAGGCCGATCTGGCGCAGGCGCTGCAGTCGCTGGCGGCCTGAATTCCGGCACGAGACCCCACGGGCGCCTGACCACGCGAGCCCACGTCACTCAGCGCCGCGAGGCTTTCTGCAGCAAGGCCAGGAGCTGGCGCTCGGCCGGGTGGAAGTTCGGGCTCTGGCCCAGCAAGGCCTGCAGGGCGGTGATGGCCTCGTCGAGGCGCCCGGCATCGGCCATCGCGAGGGCCCGGTCGTAGGCCTCCCAGGCGCGCGCCGGGTAGCTCAGGCCTGGCGAGTCGGCGGCGCCCAAGGCGCGTGCCAGCCGCCGGTTCAGCGGCTGCACCTGCTGCATCAAGGTGGCCAGATCGCCCGTGAACTGATCGGAGACGAGCACGCGCGAGCTGGCGGTGTCGACCACCCGCACATGCACCTGCACCTGCTCGCCCAGCACGAAGAAGCCGCCGAACACCATGCGCGCGGCGCCGACGATGCGGCCCAGGCGCAAACGGGCATCGGCGTCAGCCAGCTCGGACGCGGCCAGCTTCTGCTCGGCCAGCAGATCACGCAGGCGATGGCGCTCGACCACCGGCAGGCCGCTCACGCGCAGCAGTTCCGCGGTGAGGTTTTCCGACAGCGCCCGGCGCAGGAACTCGCCCGTGCCCGGCACGGGCGACTGGTTGTCGAAGTCCCACACCACCACCGCCGGCAGCCTGGCCGGCTGCGCCCGGGCCGACGTGGCCGCTGCGAGACCGAGGCCCGCCCAGGCGGCCGGCAGCGCGAGCACGGCCCGGCGCTTCATTCCTGGCGGGCGATGATGCGCTGGTTCTTGTCCAGCGCACCCTGGCGCTCGGCGATGCGGGCGTAGGCCAGCTGCTCCTGCACCTCGGTGACAACGATCTGCGCGATGCGCGTGTCGCGGTGGCCGAGCACGCGGCCGTTCAGCTCGATCGGCGCACCGCGCTCGATGACGTTGAAGGCCTGGCCGGCCGCCACACCGTGCTTCTTGCCGAGGTTGATGATCACGCGCTCGCCCTCGACCAGTGCGATGCGGCCCTTCAGCGGGTACTTGTCCTGGATGGTCGCGGCCAGCTGGCGGGCGATGGCCACCGCCAGCTCGGTGGGGTTGCCGGGTGCGGCCTGGCGCTCGGCGCGCACCATCGCGAGTTGCGTGGTCTCGGTGTCGATGGCACGCACCGAAGCGGCCAGGCTGCCGGCCTCGTGCGTCATCACGCCCCAGACCATCAGCCGCGCCGCCAGAAGGCGGCCGAGGCGGATCTGCGTGTCCTGGTCGGCCAGCTCAGAAGCGCCCAGCTTCACCTCGGCCAGCACCTTGTCGAGCAGCCGGCGCTCCACCAGCGTGTAGCCGCGGCGCTGCAACTCGCGGATCAGCTCCTGCTGCACCAGCACCTCCAGGCCAATGCGCCCACCGGCGCCGGGCTGAGCCTGGTCCTGGAAGGGCAGCACGCTCAGCGCCATCACCGGCGAGGTCCAGTCGTCGGCCGCGCCCGCGCCTGCGGGCCGGGGCGGCGGGCTGCGGAACTGCGCCACTAGGTCCTTGACGCTGGCGTCGATGGCGGCCTGGCGCGCGCGGTCCTGGCCTTCGGCGATGGCCTCCTGCGCCTGGCGCAGCAGGGCCAGCGTGACGGCATCGGTGGGGTCGAGTGCCTTGGCGCGCTCGAGCAGGGCCTGGGCGCGCTGGGGGTTGCCGGTGTCCTGCAGCGCCACCGCCAGGTTCGACAGCGCCTGCACCGATTGGCGGTCTTCGCGCACGGCACGTTCGTAGCTGGCCAGGGCGGCCTTCGGGTCTTGTGCGCGCTGCGCGTTGCCCACGGCGAGCAGCGCCTGTGACTTCTGGAACGAGAAATCGGCGCTGGTCTTGTCGTCGGCGGCCTGGCGCAGTGCCGCCTGCGCCGCCACGGCGTCGCCGGTGGCGGCCAGCGCGCGGCCGCGGGTCAGGTAGGCGGCGGTGCGTGTCGGCGCACGGGCGATGATGTCGTTGGCCGCCTTCAGGGCCTGCTGCAGATCGCCCCGCGCCAGCAGCACCTCGGCCAGGCCTTCGCGACCCATCAACGCCACCTCGGGGTGGCTGTTCACGGCCAGGGCCTGGAAGATGCGCTCGGCGTCGTCGGTCTGGCGCTGGCGCAGCAACTCGTGGCCGCGCTCGGCGCGCGCCACCTGCTCCAGTGCCGGCGGCGGCGGCAGGGTGGGGCGGGTGGCCTGGGCGGCGGGCGAGGGCGGGAAGAAGTAGAAGTCGCCTTCCAGCGAGGTGTTCTCCCAGGGGATCTGCTGGCCGTTTGAATCGAGCCGTACGCCCAGGCGCACGCGCTTGAACACTTCTTCGATGGGCAGCCCGGGCCGCTCGAGGTTGGCCAGCAGGTGCTGCGTGTACAGGCCGTTGTCGCCCTTGCCGTCGCTGGCGACACTGCCAGGGGCCGTGGCAAAGGCGACGAGAGAGCCGATGGGCGCGTCCATCGAGCCCAGGCCGCCGCCGGTCGAGCGCGTGCTGCGCGCAAAGGGGTTGTCGCGGCAGGCGTCGAGGATGACGACGTTGACGCGGTTCTTCGCCGTGTCCATCTTGTCGAGCACCATCTGCACGTCGACGGCCTTGAAGGGCACCTCGTCCTCGCGCCTGATCTCGGCGCCCACCGGCAGCAGGAAGTTGCGGCCCTTGATCTGCACGCCGTGGCCGGCAAAGTAGAAGAGGCCGGCGCCACCGGCCTTGAGGCGGTCGCCGAAGGCGGTGACGGCGTCCTGCAACTGCTGCTGCGAGGCATTGAGCTTGAGGTCGACGATGAACCCGGCCTTGCGCAGCGCCGTGGCCACCGCCCGCGCGTCGTTGACGGGGTTGGTCAGCGGGGCGTTCGCGTAGCTGGCGTTGCCGACGACCAGCGCATGCCGAGGCTCGGCCACCGCGGCTCGCGACGGGCCGGCGAGCGCTGCGCCCAAAACGAGCGCCAGTGCCAAGGCGCCGAGGCGGCGGAACAGGTCGAGTGGTGCGGGCTGGTTCGGTGCGGACATGGAGTTCCCTGCGCAGGGCAACCCTGCTGGCCGGCATCCTAAGGCGGTGGCCGCCACGAACAACCTCCGTGCGAGGGAGCTGGCGGGCCCGCTGCGGCCCGCCACGCGCTCAGCCGGCCTTGCCCGGCGACGACACCTTGTGGCGCATCAGCCGGCCCTTCTCGCGCTCCCAGTCCTTCTTGCGCTCGTCGTCGCGCTTGTCGTGCTGGGCCTTGCCCTTGGCCAGCGCGATCTGCGCCTTCACCAGGCCACCCTTGAAGTGCAGGTTCAGCGGCACCAGCGTGAAGCCCTTCTGCTCGACCTTGCCGATGAGCCGCCGGATCTCCTGCTTGTGCATCAGCAGCTTCTTCGTGCGGTCGGGCTCGGGCAGCACGTGCGTGCTGGCGCTGCGCAGCGCGTTGATGCGGCAGCCGATGAGGTAGAGCTCGCCGTTGCGGATGTGCACGTAGCCGTCGGTGAGCTGCACCTGGCCGGCGCGGATGGCCTTGATCTCCCAGCCGGACAGCACCATGCCCGCCTCGAACTGTTCGTCGATGGCGTATTCGTGTCGGGCGCGGCGGTTCTCGGCAATGGCGGTCATGGATGCACAGGTGGGGGCGGGGCCGCTCTCTACAATCGACCGATTCTCCATGAAGCACGTCCGCAAGTCCGTCCTGCTCTGGTACTCGCCGTCCGAGATGTACGAGCTGGTCACCGACGTCCGGCGCTACCCCGAGTTCCTGCCCTGGTGCGACCGCGCCGAGGTGCTGCAGGCCCACGACGACGGCGTCACGGCCCGGCTGGGCCTGCACTACATGGGCGTGCGGCACGCCTTCACCACGCGCAACGTGCAGCGCGTGTCCGAGAGTGTCTCGGTGCAGCTGGTCGACGGGCCCTTCTCGCGGCTCCAGGGCGAGTGGCAGTTCCGCCCGCTGGGCCGCGCCGGCAGCGAGCAGCCGGCGTGCAAGATCGAGTTCGATCTGCGCTATGCGTTTTCGAGCGCGGCGCTCGAAACCGTGGTCAGCCCGGTGTTCGACCGCATCGCCGACACCTTTGTCGATTCCTTCGTTCGGCGGGCTGAAGATGTCTATGGCGCCCGCTGAGGCCGGCGGGGTGGTGGTCGAGGTCGCTTATTCGCCCGCGCCGCGCCGCGTGGACGTTGTCGCCCTGAGCTTGCCGGTGGGCAGCACGGTTGAAGATGCCGTGGCGGCCAGCGGCCTGCTGGTGCGCCATGCCGTGCCCGCGGAGCCCGCGCCCGGGCTGGCGGTGTGGGGCCGGCCGGTGACGGCCGACACACCGCTGCGCATGCACGACCGCGTGGAGCTGCTGCGCCCGCTGCTCGTTGACCCGAAAGAAGCCCGCCGGCAGCGCTACCGCACCCAGGCCGAGCGCCGGCCGCGCCGCGGCCGCGTGGCCGGCTGACGCCGGCTCAGCGGCAGTCGGCCGCGATCACCTCGCGCACGCGCTGCGTTTCCTGGGCGCGGCCCTGGTCGTCGAGCACTTCGCGCTCGCCCTTGTCGTTGGTGCGCGCGATGCGCTGGCCTGACTCGAGGGCGGTGAGCTGGTTGCGCGCCTGGCGGCAGTTCTCGGCGCGCCGGGTGGCGTTGCGTTCTTCCTCGGCGCGGGCCTTGGCGGCCTTCTCTTCTTCGGCCGCGCGCTTGCGCGCCTGGACTTCCCGCTCCAGTGCCGTTGGTGGCGCTGATGCCGCTGCGGCCGGCGTCGTGGCCGCGGCTGGCGTGGCGGCCGCCGCAGGCGCCGCGGCGCGCGCCGGCAGGTTGGGCTTGCTGAGGATGTCCTTCTCGGGCACTTCGCGGGGTGGGGGCCGGTCGCTCACGGTGATGCGGCCGTCCTTGTCGCGCCACTTCCACTGCGCCTCGGCCGGCAGGGCCGTCACCAGGGCAGCAAAGGCCAGCACGCCGGCCAGCAGCACCGGCGGGTTTCTGAAGGGGCGGTCGGCAATCAAGCGCATGGTGGCGTCTCAGACAAGACGGGCAGCAGTGTACGGCGCCGCTCGTGGCCCGGCCCGGCGCGGCCACCGTTCCTATAATCCGCTTTTGCGTCTGGAGCCCGTTTTCTCATGCGCCTACTCGGCAAAGCGCTCACCTTCGACGACGTGTTGTTGGTGCCGGCGTACTCCCACGTGTTGCCTCGCGACACCAGCCTCGCAACCCGGCTCTCACGCAACATTGCGCTGAACCTGCCGCTGGTCTCTGCAGCGATGGACACCGTCACCGAAGCCCGCCTGGCGATTGCGATCGCCCAGGAAGGGGGCATCGGCATCGTCCACAAGAACTTGACGCCGCGACAGCAGGCGGCCGAGGTGGCACGTGTGAAGCGCTACGAAAGCGGCCTGCTGCGCGACCCCATCACCGTGACGCCCGACACCACCGTGCGCCAGGTGTTGGCCCTGCAGCGCCAGCATGGTTTCTCGGGCTTTCCGGTGCTCGAGGGCAAGACGGTGGTCGGCATCGTCACCAACCGTGACTTGCGTTTCGAAGCCCGCCTCGACGCCCCGGTGCGCGAGGTGATGACGCCGCGCGAGCGCCTGGTGTCCGTGGACGAGCGCGCCAGCCTCGACGACGGCAAGGCGCTGATGCACAAGCACCGCCTGGAGCGCGTGCTGGTGCTGTCCGATGAAGGCGAGCTGCGTGGCCTGATGACGGTGAAGGACATCACCAAGCAGACCGACTTCCCCAACGCCGCGCGCGACACCCAAGGCAAGCTGCGCGTCGGCGCCGCCGTGGGCGTGGGCGACGGCACCGAGGAGCGCGTCGAGCTGCTGGTGAAGGCCGGCGTCGACGTGCTCGTGGTCGACACCGCGCACGGCCACAGCGCCGGTGTGATCGACCGTGTGCGCTGGGTCAAGCGCCACTACCCGCAGGTCGACGTCATCGGCGGCAACATCGCCACCGGCGAGGCCGCACTCGCGCTGGCCGAAGCCGGCGCCGATGCCGTGAAGGTGGGCATCGGGCCGGGCAGCATCTGCACCACGCGCATCGTCACCGGCGTGGGCGTGCCGCAGATCATGGCCATCGACTCGGTGGCGCGCGCGCTGGCGGGCTCGGGCGTGCCGCTCATCGCCGACGGTGGCATCCGCTACTCGGGCGATCTGGCCAAGGCCATCGCTGCCGGCGCCGACAGCGTCATGATGGGCGGCGCCTTCGCCGGCACCGAAGAGGCGCCCGGCGAGGTCGTGCTCTACCAGGGCCGCAGCTACAAGAGCTACCGCGGCATGGGCTCCATCGGCGCCATGCAGAAGGGTTCTGCCGACCGCTACTTCCAGGAGGGCGACGGCGACGGCTCGGCCACCACCGCCAGCGCCAAGCTGGTGCCCGAGGGCATCGAGGGCCAGGTGCCGTACAAGGGCTCGGTGGTCGGCGTCATCTTCCAGATGGCCGGTGGCCTGAAGGCATCGATGCACTACTGCGGCTGTGCCGGCATTGCCGAGATGCAGTCACGGGCGCAGTTCGTCGAGATCACCAGCTCCGGCATCCGCGAAAGCCACGTGCACGACGTGCAGATCACCAAGGAAGCACCGAACTACCGTGCTGAATAGGGACGCGTCGGCGTCCACATCGCCAGCGGCCGACAAGCCGGCGGCGATGCGCTTCATCATGCTCGTCGTGCTGCTCGACATGATGTCCATCGGGCTGATCGTGCCGGTGCTGCCGGCGCTGGTGGGGCGCTACACCGACGGCATCGACGCGCAGGCCGCGGCCTACAGCCTGGTGACGTTCTCGTTCGCGCTGGCCAGTTTCGTCAGTGCGCCCTTGCTGGGCGCGCTGTCCGACCGCTACGGTCGCCGGCCGGTGCTGCTGCTGGGCTTCTGCGGCCTGGCCATCAACTTCTTCTGGACAGCGGCCGCCACGTCGCTGTGGATGCTGGTGGCCTCGCGCGTGGTCGGTGGTGCGATGGCGGCCAACGCCGCGGTGGCCAATGCCTATGTGGCCGACATCACGCCCCCCGAAGAACGCGCGCGCCGCTTCGGACTGCTGGGCGCCATGTTCGGCCTCGGCTTCATCCTCGGGCCGGCGCTCGGCGGCATCCTGGGTGCCATCGACCTGCGGCTGCCGTTCGTCGTTGCGGGCGTGCTGACACTGGCGAACCTGGTCTACGGCTATCTCGTGCTGCCGGAGTCGCTGCCGGTCGAGCGGCGGCAGCCGGTGCAGCTGGCACGTGCCAATCCCTTTGGCGCACTGAAGGCGCTGGCGCGGCTCGAAGGCGTGGGCCTGCTGGTGGCGGTGTTGTGCGCAGGCTTCCTGGCGCAGTTCATCCTGTACACCACCTGGGTGCTCTACAACACCTTCCGCTTCGGATGGGGGCCGGCCGAAAATGGCTGGTCGTTGTTTGC
>Ga0068877_10004294_pt1 | contig 11149 bp, 7 predicted proteins | sample NOAtaG_FD_66437 | JGI IMG/M metagenome (GOLD analysis project Ga0068877, IMG submission 66437) | Freshwater lake microbial communities from Lake Erie, under a cyanobacterial bloom - NOAA_Erie_Diel6S_1000h metaG | ecosystem: Environmental > Aquatic > Freshwater > Lake | place: USA: Ohio, Lake... | reverse complement strand
ATCGCAGCGAGACCGAGATGCTCCGGTACCTCCGGCGGCTCGAATCCAAGGACCTGTCCCTCTGCCACAGCATGATCCCGCTGGGATCCTGCACCATGAAGCTCAACGCCTCCGCGGAGATGTTCCCGGTGAGTTGGCCCGAATTCGGCGCGATCCATCCGTTCGCACCGTTGTCCCAGACCCGCGGATACCGGCAGATGTTCGAGGAGTTGGAGGCATGGCTCGCCTCGTGCACCGGGTTCGCGGGCGTCTCGCTGCAGCCGAACTCGGGCTCACAGGGCGAGTACGCGGGATTGCTCATCATCCGTGCCTGGCATCGTAGCCGTGGGGAGGGACACCGCCATGTCTGCCTGATTCCCACCAGCGCACACGGCACCAATCCCGCCTCCGCCGTGATGGCCGGGATGACCGTGGTCCCGGTGGCCTGTGATTCCGAGGGCAACATCGACTGCGACGACATCCGGAAGAAGATCGCCCTTCACGGCGCCGATCTGGCCGCGCTGATGATCACCTACCCGAGCACCCATGGCGTCTTCGAGGTGGCGGTGAAGGACATCTGCCGGTGGGTCCACGAGGCCGGCGGCCAGGTCTACATGGACGGGGCCAACATGAACGCCCAGGTGGGTCTCACTTCACCGGGCGCGCTGGGGGCCGATGTGTGCCACCTCAACCTTCACAAGACCTTCTGCATTCCCCATGGCGGAGGTGGACCAGGGGTCGGGCCGGTGTGCGTGGCCGCACACCTGGTCGACTTCCTGCCGGGTCATGCGGTCGTGAACCTGGGGGGTGAGGATCCCATCGGTGCCGTGAGCGCCGCGCCCTGGGGCAGCGCCTCCATCTGCGTGATTTCCTGGATGTACATCCAGATGATGGGGGCCGCGGGGCTCACCGCCGCCACCCGGGTGGCGATCCTCAACGCCAACTACATCGCGCAACGCCTGCAGCCGTACTTCCCGACCCTCTACCGGGCCAATGGCTGCGTGGCGCACGAGTGCATCCTCGACCTGAGGCAGTTCAAGAAGGTGACCGCCGAAGACGTGGCCAAGCGACTCATGGATTACGGGTTCCACGCACCGACGCTCAGTTGGCCGGTCGCAGGCACGCTGATGGTCGAGCCCACGGAGTCGGAGCCGCGCGCCGAATTGGACCGCTTCTGCGAGGCCATGATCTCCATCCATGCCGAGATCCTGGAGGTCGAATCGGGCGCCGCCGATGCCAGGAACAATCTGCTCAAGAACGCTCCCCATACCGCCGACCAGATCGCCGTCGAGCCCTGGGATCGGCCCTACAGCCGCGAGCGGGCGGTCTTCCCGGTCCCCGGACTCAAGGACTTCAAGTTCTGGCCCGCATCGGGCCGGGTCGACAACGTGTTCGGCGACCGGAATCTGGTCTGCTCCTGCGTGGGAATGGATGCGTACGGCACCGCCGAGACGGCCTCGTGAAGGTCCGGCCCTGAGGTCATCCGGGCCGGGCTGCGCCGATCCGCGAGGCGAGGCCCCGCCGATGCCGACGACCCTCATCGAGCTGTCCTCGCCGGAACGACCCGAACCCCTTGGGCCCGTGTGTGGCGGGACCATCAGCGGGATTGCTGCGGTAACGGGCCTGGCGGAGGCCCAACGTCGCTGGTTCGGAAGGTTGAGAGTTGGAGAGCGGCCTCGATCTGAATCGTCCTGAGAACCCGCGAGCGCCACCGAGGAAGGTCAAACGACGCTGAAGGGGAGGGAAGCGAGTGGTGCCGTGGGGATGGTGCGCGATACAGGGTTCGAACCTGTGACCCCTACCGTGTCAAGGTAATGCTCTACCACTGAGCTAACCGCGCAACCGCTCGGAGCGGCGTGAAACTAGGTTCCGTGGCGGAACCTGCAAGGTTTTTGTTGTTCTGATGAGCATCCGCGAATCGCGGGCGGGCAAGAGTTCGATGGGAGTGTCCGTGCTCCGGGTTCGGGACGTCGACGGATCCGGATCCCCCGGATTTGCATGGCGGCCTGCGGGCGACTGCGTAGCCTCGGGCCCATGTTGGCGGCGTTGTCAGGATTGGTCGCGGGGTTGCTTCATGTCCTGGCCGGGCCGGATCACCTGGCTGCCGTCGCTCCATTGGCCGTGCGCGGTCATCGCCGGGCGTGGTTTGCCGGGGTCCGCTGGGGAATCGGCCATTCCGCCGGCGTCGTGCTCATCGGTGTTCTGGCCATCATGTTCCGTTCGGCGATCCCGGTGGCTGGGGTGTCATCGCTGAGCGAGCGTCTGGTCGGGGTTCTGTTGATCGCGATGGGATTCTGGACGGTCCGCCAGGCCCTCCGGGTCGAGGTCCACGAGCACGAGCACTCCCACGACGGAAGCCGCCACGGCCATGTGCACTTCCATGGGCCCGGTCACTCGCACCCGATGGCTGACGGGCCCGCCGCGGTCGACGCCCACGGCCACGGCCATGGCCACGCGGCCCTGGGCATCGGGATCCTGCACGGACTGGCGGGCAGTTCGCACTTCCTGGGTGTGTTGCCGTCGCTGGGATTCACCCGGTTGGCGGACTCGATCGCCTACCTGGCCGCCTTTGGCGTCGGCACCGTGCTGGCCATGGCGGGGTTCTCGGCCCTGCTCGGGCGTCTGGCGGAGCGCTGGGCCGGTCGGGCCCGCCGCGGGTACCGGGGCCTGCTATGGGCCTGTTCGGCGGTGGCGTTCGGCGTGGGCGGCTGGTGGCTCCTGGCCGGCGGTGCCTGAGCAGTGGGGAATTGCCGATGACCTCCGGACGGCAGCCGGTCTACCGCGGGCGCATCGCCCCGTCGCCGACGGGCCACCTCCATCTCGGGCATGCCCGGACCTTCTGGATCGCCCATCGGCGGGCAGAGTCCCATGGGGGCGTGCTGGTGCTGCGCAACGAAGACCTCGATCGCGACCGGGTGCGGCCCGAGTTCGTCGACGCCTTCCTGGAGGACCTTTGGTGGTTCGGCATCCGGTGGCAGGAGGGCCCCGATTGCGGTGGACCCCATGCGCCCTATTCGCAGTCGGAGCGCGTGGAGCTGCATCGGGACGCCCTTGGGAGGCTGCAGGCGGCGGAGTGCGTCTATCCCTGCGTCTGTTCGCGCAGGGACATCCAGGCGGCGGTCCGGGCGCCCCACGCGGCGGATGACGAGCCGGTGTATCCGGGCACGTGCCGGTGCCGCCCGGTCGACGCCATCCCCGCAGGGCGGCCGGTGTCCTGGCGTTTCCGGGTGCCCGACGGGGAGGTCCTGACCTGGAACGACGGCGGGCAGGGCGTGCAGACCCGGGTCGCTGGCCGGGATTTCGGCGACTTTGTCGTGCTTCGGCCGGATGGCGTGCCCAGCTACCAGCTGGCCTGCGTGGTCGACGACCATGCCATGGGCATCACCGAGGTGGTGCGCGGTGCCGACCTGCTGGTCAGCACCGCCCGCCAGATCCTGCTCTACCGCGCCCTTGGCTGGGAACCTCCGGCCTTCTTCCATTGTCCGTTGATGACCGACGAGCACGGCGTCCGCCTCGCCAAACGCCATGCGGCCCTCAGCCTGAGGACCCTGCGCGGGACGGGCGCCGATCCCGAGCGGCTGCGGGCGGCCTTTTGAGGCCTGTTATCGCGACGATGAACCCCACGTGGCGGGCGATGCCGGGGTGGGTCTCGGGCCGCGTCTGCGCGGCGCCCCCGTGTCGCTCCGGCTCACGGCTTGCCCAGGCGGAAGAACCTCAGGGTCTCGGTCGGTTGAGGTGCCGCCACATTCTGGCCGGCCTCCGCGCGGATGGTCTCGTCGGACGGGATCCAGGGGGAGGCCAGGGACTTGGATTCCTGCAGCTCGAAGCCCACGGCGGTGACCGGCCAGCTCAGGCGGATCTCCTCGGGTCCGGCAGCGAACTCGATCCGGGGAGGGGCCGCCGAGGACGGCCGCAGCAGGCCGGTCAGCTGGAGGGCGAATCGCAGGTCGGAGCTGTCGGGCGCGTACTGGTGCACTTCCACCGCGATCACGTTGGTGCCCGGGCGGAACCACTTCGGATCGACCGAGGCCTCGAAGACTGTCGTCTCGTCGCTGCCCCCGACGCTGGCGCTGGCCCGGGTGGTCGCCGTGAGGGTTCCCGTGGGCAGGTTGCTCCGGAACACCTCGGTCCCGTTGAGGTACACGGCCGCGCCATCGTCGCGGATCATCCCGAGTGTCACCGACAGGAAGCGGGTGGGGTCGTCCACCGAGAAGGCGTGGCGAAACCAGGTGGTGATGTGCTTCGCGGAGGCGGACGCACCGAAACGGACCGTCGTCACGATGTTGTCGTCGCCATAGCCCAGCGGGGCCGCGCCCCGGGTCCAGGTGCCGTCGTTGAACCCGGCCGATCGCCAGAGCGTCCCGGTGAGATCGCCGGTGTCGTAGTAACGCCATTGGGCCCCGAGGGGCACGAGGGCGACCTGCGCCAGGTCTCCCGGTTGGGAGGCCTCGAGGTTGGCTCCGTCCACCGATCCGGTGAGCGTCAGGGGATTGGAAAAGCCGGAGGGGCTGAAGATGTACCCCTCGCCCACGGCCTTGAGGGTGTAGGTGCCGCGGGAAAGCCCGGTGAGGGTGAAGGATCCGTCGCCGACCGTGTAGGTCTGCTGGGTGTTGGACACCTCGACCCGGATGCCGGGCACCGGTTTGCCGCCCTGGAGGACCCGGCCCGCGATGCGGAAGGTGGCCGGGTTGCCGATGCGCACCAGGACCGCGGCCGATCCCTCGCCTCCCTTCATGTCGCTGACGGTGCACCGCACCCAGTATTCCCGGGCCGTGCCCCAGGAGCGGCTCACCCGGTTGGTGTTGGCCGCCACGATGCCGTTGTCCCCGAAGTCCCACGAGTAGGCGAGGGTGTCCCCGTCGGGATCCGACGCCGTCGCCGTGAAGGAGACCGGCGCCCCGGCGAAGGCCGAGGTGGCGCTGGCGGACAGCGTGACCGTCGGCGGCTGGTTGTTGGTGAAGCGGCCGAGGTTCACCTGCAGGTCGAGCGACTCCGGTTCGGTGCCGCCCTTGGCCAGCGGGGTGATGTGGATGCCGGCCGCGCGGTCGGAGAAGGTCCGCCCGATGAGCAGCGCCGAGTCGTTCTTGCCGTCGGGCGACCCGGGCGTGACGTCCAGCAGGAGCGACTGCTGGTTGCCCGAGCGTGCCCATCGCAGCCCGACTCCGTCCCAGAGGGCGGGGCGGTCGTTGAACTTCTGGCGGAACTCGAGCCAGTAGTTCGTCTGGGTGTTGCGGGCGATCCGCACGGCCCGGGTCGTCGCGGCATTGGTCGCGTCATGGGCGAAGAGCCGGTAGGTGCCCGAGGTGGTCACGATGCGCACCTGGCTGGTGGGCAGCCAGTCCAGGAAGTTCTTGTAACGGGCGTTGAAGTGGCGCCGGCCGGCTGTGGCATTGCCCATGGTGTCGAAGCTGTCGCCGTACTCCACGTTGCTGCCGGGGCCGATGATGCTCTGGCCGCCGGTGTCCCAGGCGTTGGCGTGGTTGAGGCCGAAGTTGTGGCCCAGTTCGTGCGCAGACGTTCCCCCGGCCGCGTCGAAGGCCGCCCGAACCCAGGCACCCGGAGCCCCCACGTAGCCCAGGCCCGCCCAATTGAACCCCGGCACCGCTCCCACGCAGATCAGGTCGAAGTCGAACGACGCGGTGTTGAAACCCGCCGCCCGGGCGGCGTTCCGGGCATCGCTGCGCAGCACCGACGGGTCGGAGGCGCCGTAGACGGCGGCCGTCTTGGGCATCCGGAGGGTCGCCGTCATGGCGCTGCCGCCGCCCAGTGGTCGGAACGTCGTCTTGCCGAAACTCTGCTCGAGGTAGAACGAGGCGATCCCGTTGAGCATGTTGGTCCCGGCCGAGTCGCTGAAGGGGGCGCCGGCCAGATCGCTGAAGTCGCAGCGGATCATGAGGAGGCGCTTGAGCCCCTCGGTGTAGGCCGACTTTGGGCGGAACACGCCGTCGGCATCGGTGCCGTTGCCCTGGTCGAGGGCCGCCAGGATGAGTCGCTCGTTGTAGTTCTCGGTGTGTGCCGCGCTGCACAGCCACGCGGTGTGCCCGCCGGCATCGACCGGCACCTCCTCGGCGAAGGCGGTGACCGGTTGGCTCGACACCGCGCAGAGTGCGTCCTTGGCGGCCGTGGCCGAGCGTGCGGCCTCGTCGGGGTCGAGGATGCGCACGGCATTGGGGTCGAGCGCGAAGAGGTTCCCGAGGGCGATGCCATGCAGCGGGACGTCGGTCAGGGTCGGGCGAAGGAGCGCGGCGCCATAGGTGTGGGCCCGCCAGGCGCGATCCCCAAGGGACACCGTCCGGTAGATGGGCTCGAACGGCCCGGTGTGGCCCGGGGCGGGAATGGCGGCCAGCACCCCGAAATCGCCCCGGCCGTCCACCGGCTCTTCCAGATGGAGGAGCATCGATGGGGGCAACCGATCGCGAAGGCCTCCAGGAATCGCCAGTTCCAGCGCCCGTCGTGGGTCCGACGGGATGAGTTCCTCGAGTTCCCGGTGCCGCTGTCGGGCCAATTCGAGGCCCTCGGCTTCCAGGGCCTGTCGGGCCGCGGGGGATGATTCGGCCAAGTAGCGGCGGGTCCACTCGGCGAACCGTGCGAACGCCGGTTCGGGCACCGATTCCGACCATCGGCTGGCCCGCGAGGCCGGCACCTGGGGTGATGCGGCCAAGGCCGGCGGCAGGTGCCTGATGGTGGACGGAGCGAGGACCTGCTTCGGCCGGTCTGCCCCTCGGGGCGCGGCGGCCACGCCATGACGAGAAACCGATTCCTGGGTTTGGGCGGCATCGGTGGTCAAGGCCGACCCGCCCGGAAAGTCAGGGGTTGTCGGGGACTTGAGTGCGCGGGACACGCCCAGCCAAACCCCGCCGATGGCGATGGCGACCGAAAGACAGCCGATGACCCGTCGGTTCATGATGCAGCAGACTATGCAATCTCCGTGCCGAAACTCCCAATCGAATCCGGCTGCAGGGACAGGCTGCAGGGACAGGCTGCAGGGACAGGCTGCAGGGACAGGCTGCAGGGACAGGCTGCAGGGACAGGCTGCAGGGACAGGCTGCAGGGACAGGCTGCAGGAGTGCCGTGGTGACCGTGAAAACGATAAAAGTCGATCAAAACAATGGATGATTCGCTGGAATAGGCTCGATCGCCAAAAAACCAACAAAACACCCCAAAAATCAGCCTTGAGAACTAAACTACATCAAAGCAGTTGACATAGATGAGATTTGGTTCCAAGGTCGCTCCGTCATGAGCAAGCAACCCAGCGTCGGGGTTCCGGAACGGGACGGTTCCCACGAGTCCCGGGTCGACCGGATCGCCGTCGGCACCCCGTCGGAATGGATCGACACCCTCAGCCCCTGGATCGCGTCGCTGCGCTTTGGGGTGATCCAATTGGTCGTCCACGAGGGACGGGTCGTGCAGATGGAGCGCACCGAGAAGGTCCGTCTGTCGGGTGGTGGCAGCGGCAAGGGAACCCAAGGAGTCGCATGAACTTGGCCCAATGGTTTCGGGTGGTCGCCGGGTCGGCGTGGATTCTCTGCGGTTCCTGGACGGGTGGGGTGACAACCGCCCAGGCCAAGGCCCTCCAGTTGCTCAATGTCAGCTACGACCCCACCCGCGAGTTCTACGCCGACTACAACGAGTGGTTCGGCCGATACTGGAAGGACAAGACCGGCGATGCCGTGAAGGTCACCCAGTCGCACGGCGGCTCCGGCAAGCAGGCGCGCTCCGTGATCGACGGGTTGCGGGCCGACGTGGTCACGCTGGCCTTGTCGTACGACATCGATGCCATCGCCAGGAAGCCGACCCTGGTGTCACCCGAATGGCAGAAGCGTCTCCCCGAGAACAGCAGCCCCTACACCAGCCTGATCGTGTTCCTGGTCCGCAAGGGCAACCCCAAGGGCATCCGCGACTGGGCGGACCTCGTCCGGCCCGGCGTGGGCGTCATCACGGCCAATCCCAAGACCGGCGGCGGGGCGCGATGGAATTTCCTGGCGGCCTATGGCTACGCGCTGCGGCAGTCCGGGGGCGACGAGGCCAAGGCCGTGGACTTCGTGCGCCGAGTCTACGGCAATGTGCCGGTGCTCGATTCCGGGGCCCGCGGTTCCACCGTCACCTTCATCGAGCGCGGTGTGGGAGATGTGCTGATCACCTGGGAGAACGAGGCCCTCCTGGCCCAGCGCGAGTCTTCATCGGCCGGGCTGGAGCGCGTGGTGCCCTCGGTCAGCATCCTGGCCGAGCCGCCGGTCGCCTGGGTCGACGGGGTGGTCCAGCGCAAGGGCACGGCCGAGGTGGCCCAGGCGTACCTCCAGCAACTCTACAGCGAGGCGGGCCAGCGTCTGGCTGCCAAGCACTTCTACCGGCCCCGCAATGCCGCCATCGCCGCCGAATTCGCCGCGCAGTTCCCCAAGGTGGACCTTTTCACCATCGACGAGGTCTTCGGCGGCTGGGCCAAGGCCCAGAAACGCCACTTCGCCGAGGGGGGAACCTTCGACGTCATCACCCGCCGGGAGGGATCTCCCGCCACTGTCTCCCCATGAACCTGACAATTCCTCCCCACGAGTCCGGGACGGTCGCCGCTCCGTCCGTGTCCCCAGCCACGCTCCCCGGCATCGGGGCGTTGACGGCGCACCCAGGTGACCCGTCGGCCACGGCTGCGGCCTCCGGGATTCCGACCTCCCGCCGACCCCGCCGTTCCATCCCGAAGGTGCTCGAGCCGCTGGAGCGATGGGCCCGGGACTCCCGGCGCCTGGTCGGCACCTCCCGCACCCCGGTCCGCATCCTGGGCGAGGAGTATTCCCTCCCGCGGTACCTCTACGTCGGCCGCAAGGGCGGGGGAGACCTGCAGCGCATCGGGATCTTCGCCACCCTCCACGGCGACGAGCCCGAGGGTGTCCTCGCCCTGGGCAAGTTCCTCCAGACGCTGGAAGACCATCCCGAGATCGCCGAAGGCTATGCCGTGTTCCTGTACCCGTTGTGCAATCCCACGGGATACGAGGACGGCACGCGGCACAACCGCGCGGGCGTGGACCTGAACCGGGAGTTCTGGAGGCAGTCGAGCCATCCCGAGGTCCGATTCCTCGAGTCCGAGATCTGGATGCAGGCCTTTGATGGCATCGTCACCCTGCACAGCGACGACACCAGCCAGGGCCTCTACGGGTTCGTGAAGGGCAGCGTGCTGTCCGAACACCTCCTCCAACCGGCGCTGCTCGAGGCCGGCCGGTACCTGCCGCGCAACCACGGGGCGGTGATCGACGGCTTCGATGCCCGCTCCGGCATCATCCACAGCGGATATGCCGGCATGCTGCAATCCATCCCGGGCATGTCGCGTCCGCCCTTCGAGATCACGCTGGAGACCCCGCAGCAGGCTCCGCTGCACCGGCAGGTTGACGCCCTGGTGGCCGCCCTCCAGACCATCCTGGTCGAGTACCGGTATCTTCAGGCCATCGCGCAGAACATCTGAGTTTTCACGCCGACCCCGAATCCCGGGGAGGCTCCACCCCAACCCAGAGACCGACCGGACCTCCGGAGGCATCACCCATGAAATCCAAGCGTCCATGTCTCCCGCAGTCCTCCGTCCGCCGGCCGTCTCCTGTCCCGGAAGGGCGGCCTTCACCCTGATCGAACTCCTGGTGGTGATCGCCATCATCGCGATCCTTGCAGGAATGCTGCTGCCCGCCCTTTCCCGGGCCAAATCCACCGCCAAGCGCGTCCAGTGCCTGAGCAATGTCCGGCAGATCGGCATCGGCTACCTGCTCTACCTGCAGGACCATCAGGACCGTTACCCCAACCACGTCACGGAGCGCACCGCACCCTCCGGGACTCCCGACACGTTCGAGGCACGCGCACCCTATTCGTACCGCCAAGTGCTCATTCCGTTCCTTGGCGGGGCGACCAACGTGTTCCGCTGCCCCAACGGTCCGAAGTGGGACGCACCGAAACCCGGCGCCTGGTTCACCACCGATTATGGAAACAACCACAACGAGGCCAATCTCGAGAACGCCTCGCAGCAGGCCTGGTTCCTGGCCAACCCCGACTTCGGCTTCAATGAGACCACCCCGCCGTCGTCATTCCGCCAACCGTCCCAATTCATCGTGCTGGGGGATGCCGGGCGGGCCAACGGGTCACCATCCCGTGGCGGCATGTATCCCCAACCGTGGGCCTTCGACGACGCCGCATCGGCCCAACAGCAGGCACGGATGCTGGGACGGCATCCCGGTCAGTTGGCCAACATCACCTATGCCGACGGACATGCCGAGGCCGTGAAGACCAACCGGACCTGGCGGTCCTACGCCGACAACGACTGGCGGCGACAGGGAGGCACTCCCTGACCGATGTGGGACACGACCCGAGGGCTCCACCGATGTCCTCGACACCACGGCGGTTCCCGAGACCGTCGGTCACATGCCCCGGAAAAGACCGCTGTGGTTGCGGCTGACCTCGAGCACTTCGGGGCAATCGCGCAGTCGGATCCGGGGTCGGCCGTCGCCGTCGCGGATGACCTTCGCGATGGCGCGGAGATTGACCACGGTGCTGCGGTGGATCTGCCAGAACACCTCACTGTCGAGTTCCTCCACCAGCTCCTTGATGGGTTTGCGGATCAGGGCCTCCTGGGTGGCGGTCCGAACCCGCGTGTACTTCTCGTCAGCCATGAAGAAAAGGACCTCCTCCACCGGGATGAGCTGCAGGCCGTTGCCCGCCGTGGCTTGGATCCAGCGCAGGCGCGGCCGGGTCGGCAGGCTGAGTTCGCCGGCCAACCGTTGCAGGAGCCCCTGCAGGGCCGGGGTGTGGATCGCCAATGGTGGCGATGCCGAGGAGGAAACCGGTTCCGCCGCACCTGGTGTTCCGGACGGATCGGGGGCGGCTGGATCGGATGCCACGGCCTGCCCCCGGACCGACTCCGACGTGGCGCGCCGATGGTGGATCCGCTCGCGGACGCGGTCCACGGTGCGGGCCAGTCGTTCACGCTCGGCGGGCTTGAGCAGGTAGTCCACGGCGCCCTGCTCGAAGGCGTCGATGGCGTACTGGTCGTGGGCGGTGACGAAGACGATCTCGCACCCGGGCCAATCGGCATGCGCATGGCCCGCCTCCGCATAGGTTGGCAGCTGTGCGATCTCCCGGGCCGCCTCGATCCCGGTGAGGCCGGGCATGCGGATGTCGAGGAACACGACATCCGGGGCGT
>Ga0068877_10004293_pt1 | contig 11150 bp, 9 predicted proteins | sample NOAtaG_FD_66437 | JGI IMG/M metagenome (GOLD analysis project Ga0068877, IMG submission 66437) | Freshwater lake microbial communities from Lake Erie, under a cyanobacterial bloom - NOAA_Erie_Diel6S_1000h metaG | ecosystem: Environmental > Aquatic > Freshwater > Lake | place: USA: Ohio, Lake... | reverse complement strand
GCGGAGCCGCGGGAAAAGCTGGAGGCGTTTTATCGCAAGGTGCGTCCCTGGCGCGGAGGCTGGGGGCCGATTGCCGCGGCCAACCCGGAAGTGGCCAGTGACCGGGAGTTGGGCTGGGCCCTCTTGGCAGCGGTCTGCGGGGCGGGGTTGGTCTATTTTGCCCTGCCGCTGATCGGTTCCCTGCTCTTTCCACAACTTCCGGTTTCCAAGTTAATCTGCGGAACAGGTCTGGCGATTTGCGGAGTCATCCTTGCCGGACTGACTCATAAACTTCTGGGCAGCACCCAACGTTGAGCAGTCGAGACACCGGCCAGTTTGACCTGTGCGGGCACCTTCGAACTCCCTTTTTGGCTCACTGACGCTAGCAACGGTTTCCATGGCAGCCGAAAAGACATTGGCGATTGTGTTGCGGGTGATTGAGTTCAGCGAGACCAGTTGTGTGGTCACGCTTTACACGCGTGAATTTGGGAAGATTACGGGACTGGCGAAAGGTGCCCGGCGGAAGAAGAGTCCATTTGAGTCTGCCCTTGACGTGCTCGCGCTGGTTCGCCTAGTGTTCCTCCGCAAAACTCCGCCGGCAATGGACTTGCTTACGGAGGCCAAACTGGAGCGGCGATTCCGCGCTGGAGCAGCCGACCTCGGTCGGTTGTATGCGGCCTACTATGTGATTGAGTTGCTGCTGGTGCTGACAGAAGGGGGCGAATCCCAGCCTGAGTTGTATGACTTGGCAGAAGAGACGATTTGCTTGCTGGACGATGGCGGAACCAACCCGTCGGCGATCTTGGCGGCGTTTGAGCTTGGTTTGCTGCAAATCCTCGGGCATCAACCGATGCTCACTGCCTGTGTTGATTGCGGGCGGCAGGTACCGGAGCAAGCGACGCGATTTTCCTTCTGTTCGGTCTCGGGTGGAATCGTCTGCACGCGCTGCCGGTCGGGGAAAACCGGGGTCTTGAGCCTCTCGCGGGAAGCTCGGGACTGGATGCTGGGACAATTGGAATCGGAGCACGCACCTGCCCACCGGGTTTTGGAATTGTCGCCGCGGGGTCGGGTGGAGGTGCGCCAGGTTTTGAATCATTTCGAAAACTCGCTGGTTGGCTATCGCCTGCCTGTTCAGGAATTTTTGTCCTGAATGGCTGTCGGGCAATGAACCAACAGGGAGTTGGTTGCGTTTGGTAGAGGCTCGGTCCGCGAAAACGGAAGGGACTGATGCCCGCCGGCTGGGTCGATCCAGCCGGGACGAGACGCAACGGAACAACGATGACGATAGGGAACGGAGACAAGGATGTCGCCCATGCTGCCGCACTGCGGTCAAAGGCTGATCTGGCTTCTGCTGCTGACGACCTGTCTGGGAGTTGGTTGCCAAAGCCCTTTCCCCGGCGCCAAATCAAATAAATACGGCGCACGGAATGGCGGCCTGTTCGGGCTGGCGCAGAAAAAGGACGGCGATTCACTGCTGAACGATGACTCGCTCGACCCGATGGGCGAGCGGAACGGCGACCGCCTGCTGCTGCATGATCTGGCGCCAAGCCAAATCGCAACCACGATGAAGGTGAAAGGTTTCGCCAAGCCCAATGAAGCGGAAGCCGAACAGGCTTTTGCCGCTGGTCAGAAACTTTACGAGGAGGCCGGCAACCAGCTGGAAACGGCTCCTGAGTCAGCCCATCGCAAGTACGAGGAGGCCGCCAATCAATTCCGGCTCGCAGCTGATCGCTGGCCCGACTCGGCGCTTGAGCAGGATTCCCTGTTCTACGAGGGCGAGTCAAACTTTTTTGCCAATCGCTACGTGCAGTCCAATCGGGCCTTTGAAAAGCTGGTCGCGCAGTATTCGGGTTCCCGCTATCTGGACAAGGCCGAAGCCCGCCGGTTTTCGATCGCTCAGTACTGGCTGCAGTTATCCCGCAAGGGCACCCTGACCAAGGTCAAGATCGGCGACCCCCAGCGTCCGGCGTTCAATTTGGCCAGTGAGTCCCGGCGAATCTTCCATCGCATTCGCCTCGACGATCCTTCTGGCAAGCTGGCCGACGATGCCACGATGGCTTTGGGAAATGCCTACTTCGAAGCCAAGATGTATCAAGACGCGGCAGATACTTACGAGGACCTGCGAATCACCTACCCTGGCAGTCAGCACGCGTTTCATGCCCACCTGTTCGAGCTCAAGTCCCGGATGAACTCCTACTATGGCAAAAGCTATGATCAGGAACCGCTGGTCAAGGCTGATGAATTGCTCAAGCGGATTGTGCAGCAGTTTCCCAAGGAGTGCGAGGGCGAGCGGGAGTACCTGACCAAGGAAGCTACCACGGTCCGCAATCTGCTGGCCGAGCGGGACTACTCACTGGGCGAATACTACGAGAAGAAGGGTGAAAACCTTGCAGCCTCGATGATCTATCGCGACGTGGCCAAGAACTATGACGACACCCCTTTGGCTGAGGATTCATCAGAAAAACTGGCTGTCTTGGGCGACAAACCGCCCGAACCGACGCAACGTGCCAAGTGGCTGCTCGACATGCTCCCTCAATCCGAAGCGAACAAGCCCTTGATTGCCGTTGGCGACAAGGAATCCATTTTCCGGTAGCCGATTCATGCAGCCTTGTCATTCGCCCCGCCGACGACTCTTCGCGCTGCTGGCCGCTTTAGGCTTGCTGTGCTGTGCCGGAGGCTGCGCGGGGTACCACATGGGCAACCAGTTCCTGTATCGCAACGACATTCGCAGCGTGCACGTGGCGATGTTTGAGACGGACTCCTATCGCCGTTTTCTGGGACAGCGGTTGACCGAAGCGGTGGTCAAGCAGATCGAATCGCAGACACCGCTGACCATTTCCGATCCGCGTTTGGCGGACAGTTTTATTCAGGGTCGAATTCTCCGGGATACCAAGCGCGTCCTCTCGGAAACGAGGGATGACGATCCGCGGGCCCTGCAATACGACTGGCAATTGGAAGTCACCTGGGTCGACCGAGCCGGGGTCCCGCTGATGCAGCGGCAAATATTGCGGATTACCCAAGACATCGCCTTCATCCCCGAAGGCGGCCAGTCCCTCGCGACCGCGGAACTGGAGATGGTCGAACGATTGGCCCGACAAATCGTCGGCCAGATGGAACTCGCCTGGTAGCCAGTCTCAGCCTGTTCCGTTTCAGGCCTGTTCCGTTTCAGGCCGCAGAGCCCCCATCCTTGGGTCCTCTCACTCCCGGCTGCTGCTCCGAAATCGGCTCTGCAGCCACACCCCCTTGGGAACGCCTGCTGGGCGAGGCCTGGGAATCGCCTCTGGACGCATTTCGCTTGGCGGTGCATCATGGTGGGCATGAGGACATCTGCATGAGGACAAGTAGCGAAGAAATCCGCCTGACGCGCCCCCTGAAACCGCTGCAGATCGGTCCGCTGAGTATTGACCCGCCGGTTCTGCAGGCTCCGATGGCCGGGTACACGAACTACGCCTACCGCCAGATTGTGCGGGAGTACGGCGGCGTGGGGCTGCACGCCACCGAGATGGTGAATGCCAAGGGCTTTGTCTGGCTGGATGAGAGAGCCGAACATCCCGACCGGTTGTGGGGCGTGCGGGAGGAAGCTCGTCCTCTGGCCGTTCAAATCTGGGACAACGATCCCGAGACGATGGCTCGGGTTGGAGGGCGACTGGTCGAGGAATTCCGGGTCAGTATCGTCGACATCAATTTTGGTTGTCCCGTCAAACAGGTCACAGAGAAGGCGCACAGCGGCTCCTACCTGCTTCGATTTCCCGAGCGGATGGGAGCAATCATTGAACGCGTGGTCGCCGCCTGCGCTCCCACGCCCGTGACTGCGAAAATCAGGCTGGGCTGCACCCGGGACAATATCAACGCCATCGACGTGGCCCAAGTTGTCGAAGGAGCTGGTGCCGCCGCGCTGACCGTGCACGGCCGCACTGCTCAGGATATGTTCACCGGCAGTGCGGACTGGGAGCGAATCTCGGCGATCAAACCGTACCTCAAGCGGATCCCCCTGATCGGCAACGGCGACCTCGACTCGGCCGAGAAGGTGGTCGCTGCGTTTAACCGCTATGACGTCGACGGGATCATGATTGCCCGGGCATCGCTCGGTCGGCCTTGGCTGTTTTCCCAAGTCCAGGCGGCCCTTCGCGGTGAACCGATCCCGCTCGAACCGACGCTTGTGGAACAGCGTGACTGCCTGCTCCGCCATTATCGGCTGGTCGTGGAGCGGTTTGGCGAAGAAAAGGGGACTCAATTGATGCGGAAGTACGCGTGCAACTATGCCCAGGGCCGCCCCGGAGCCAGAATGTTTCGCTCTTTGGTCGCCAAAGTCGAAACGGAAGCCGAATTTCTGAACTTGGTCCGGGAGCATTTCCCGCTCCAGCCACCGCGTGAACCGGGCGGCCGTCCGGGGCCCGACACAGCATTGGAAACCGGTCGCGAACCATTGCGGCAGGAAGAACCGCCTTTCCGGGAGGAACCGCTGTGCGAATCGTGCGGCTGAGCTGGAACCGAGCCCGCTGAGCCAGCCAGAGTCCCAGCTGAGCCAGCCAGAGTCCCAGCTAAGCCAGCCAGCGTCCTTGAGCGTTCCCGCCCTCTGCGTTTAGCTCAAGGGCCGAAGCCCCGCTGAGCCAGTTGATCACAAAGCCTGTGGACGCGGCGAGCTATTTTTTCTTTTGCTGTTCTGCCGCCGCTTTGACTTCGGCCAATTCCTCGGGCGTCATCTTTTCCAGTCGGCCAAAGAGCTGGCCACCGATCTCGTCATGAGCCCAGGTTCCGGCGTAGCTTCCCTTGCGGATAAGTACGCGGGCATCGAAGGTCCCCAAGCCCGGCACGAGCATTTGATCGACCGTAATCACTGGCGTTTCGCCGGCCCATTTGATCTCCAGCGCCATGGGAATGGTCAAATCGTGGGTTGCATACTTGATGCGGGCAGTCAATTTCCACCAGTCGCCGTCGTCCATTTTCTCAGCGCTGAGAATGTAATACGACTCCGGTTCGGGCGGGCGCTCGGCATTGCCCGTAAGGGTAAACGTGCCGACAAATTTGACGCCGGTCAGGTAAGCCGCCAGCTTCGCCTCACGGGTTTGCTCCTCTCCCTCCGCCTGTTGCCGACCGGAAGCGGCTCCGCCCGACAGTGACGGAGGATTCTGGGTCCAGGCTGGGGAAGCCAACCAGCCGAGGCATGCGCAAGTGAGTGCTCCGAAAGTGAGAACAAGGTGGCGATTCACGGCAGGCGTCTCCAAACAGTGCGTCCAGTCAAGTTCACATCCAAAACACCAATAGCAGCTCACTCCGGGGATTTCCCCCGCGCGAGCTCACGGGGGCGAGCTCACGGGGGCGAGCTCACGGGCGAGCTTGCTCTCAGCAGGCACTCAGGCAAGCAATTTTTCCAGCGGAGCTGACTGCTTGTAGAAGATTCCCATGAACTCCTCGGCCGGCATGCGATCGAGCTTGTCGGGAGAGCCAAACAGGGAGATTAAGTTGGCGATTTCGTCCGCCTGATAGAAGCCCTGCACCGCTTGGGCAAACTTTTGCCGCAGCAATGGCAAGCCCTCATCGCGCCGGCGGCGATGCCCCACGGGAAAATGCACAGCGACCCGCTCCGTGTGCGAGCCGTCGCGGAAAAAGACCTGAACGCTGTTGGGAATGGCCCGCTGCTGGGGGTCGTAGTAGGCGACCGTAAAGTCGGGATTCTCACGAACCTTCATCTTTGCCCGCAGCTCATCGATCCGGGGGTCGGCCGCGGTTTGGTCCTGATAGTGGTCTGCGGTGAGGTTGCCGAAAATCAGCCCGATCGCCACCATGTACTGGAGGCAATGGTCGCGGTCTGCATAGTTGTTGAGCGGCCCCTGCTTGTCGATGATCCGCACGCCCGGCTCCTGTGTCTCCAACTCGACCCGTTCGATCTCGCCGAGGCGATCTTTGATTTGAGGGTGGAGCTGCAGGGCGCATTCCACAGCCGTTTGGGCATGGAACTCTGCCGGGTAAGAGATTTTGAACAGCACGTTCTCCATCACATAGCTGTCGAGTGGACGAGCCAGCTTGATGCTCTGGCTCTTGAACAACACATCCTGAAAGCCCCAACGGGGAGCGGTCAGAGCGGTCTGATACCCCATTTCGCCCGTCAGGCTGATCAGGGCCAGCCGCACGGCTCGGCTGGTGGCGTCACCGGCAGCCCAGCTCTTTCTCGAACCCGTATTGGGAGCGTGGCGATAGGTCCGCAGCGCGCCGCCGTCGATCCAGGCGTGGGAGAGGGCAGCCTCCGTCTGCTTTTGTGTCGCGCCGAGCATCAGCGCGGCGACTGCCGTACTCGCGATTCGCACCAGCAGGACATGGTCCAGCCCGACGCGGTTAAACGAGTTTTCCAAGGCGAGCACGCCCTGGATCTCGTGTGCCTTGATCATGGCGATCAGCACCTCGCGCATCGTGATTCCGCTCTTCTTCACTCTCCCGAGGTAATCGGCACAGGCCAGAATCGCGCCGAGATTATCCGAGGGATGCCCCCATTCGGCGGCCAGCCAGGTGTCGTTGTAATCAAGCCAGCGGACAATCGTGCCAATGTCGAAGGCAGCTTTGACCGGGTCGAGTTCCAAACTGGTTCCCGGGACCCGGCAACCACCATTGAACTGCGCACCCGGCACAACCGGGCCCAGCAGCTTGCGGCAGCCGGGATAATTCAGCGCCAACAGCCCACAGCCGAGGCTGTCCATCAGACACCAGCGAGCCGTTTGCAACGCTAACTCGTCATGGATCGAATGATTGTGAACATAGTGTGCGAGTTCAGAGATAATCTGGTCCATGCGGCCATTCACTTTCTGGAAAATGTTCTAAGTCATTGAGGTTTGTCGGGGGCCGGGCAGCACGTGGCTGGTGCTTGCCGCGGCAGTTACGTCCAACGAAACCAATCCACTCACTCAACCGATTCAATCACCATTGCCACCGCGTTGCCGCCACCGAGACAGAGGCTCGCGACTCCGTACCGCTTGCCTTGTCGACGGAGCAGGTGCATCAGGCTGACAAGGACACGGGCTCCGCTGGCTCCGATCGGATGACCAAGCGAGATTCCACCTCCTGCGAGATTTACCTTGGTTTCATCCAGCGACAGTTCCTTGCAGCAAGCCACCATTTGGCTGGCAAAGGCCTCGTTGATTTCGAATAAGTCGACTTGGGCCAGGTCGAGCTTGGCCTTCCGCACCGCGCCTCGGACTGCCTCGACGGGGGCGATGAACAAGTCCTTAGGGTCGGTTCCCGAAGTGTGGCTGGAAAGAATTCTGAACTTGTGGCGGGCCTTCTGGGCCAGAGCCTCATCGACCACGACGACTGCAGCCGCACCGTCGCTGAGCGTCGAAGCATTTCCCGCAGTCACGGAACCCGCTTTGTCAAAGACCGGCTTCAGGCCGGCCAAGCCCTCCACGGTGGTGTCCGGCCGAATCCCTTCATCCGCGGAAACGACACGGCTACCCTTGCGCTCGACAACCGTCACCGGGGCGATCTCGTCGGTAAACCAACCGGCGGCAGCGGCAGCGGCGGCCCGCTGCTGGCTTCGGGCGGAAAAGGAGTCCTGGTCCGCTCGGGTCGCGGCAAACCGCCGCGCGATGTGTTCGGCGTGATTACCCATGTGACACTTTTCGAACGAGCAGGTCAGCCCATCGTGCACCATCGCATCCTGCATTTTGACTTCACCCAGCTTGAACCCGGTTCTCATCCCGGCGACGAAATGCGGCGCCGCGGACATGTTCTCCATGCCACCGGCCACGATCGCTTTGGCATCGCCGCACCGGATCGCCTGACTCGCCAGCATCACGGCCTTCAAACCCGAGCCACAAACCTTGTTGATGGTCAGGCAAGGAATCGTCGTCGGAAAACCTGCTTTCAAAGCTGCTTGGCGAGCGGGAGCCTGGCCCACTCCAGCAGTCACCACATTCCCCATGATCACTTCGTCAAACTGCTCAAACCCCAGGCCGGATCGCTCTACCGCAGCCTTGATCGCGACTGCCCCCAACTCCGGCGCGGAAACATTGAGAAAGCTACCGAGGAAGGAACCGATCGGAGTCCGGGCACCGGAGACCAGATAAGCGTGAGACATGGAAACTGCACTTTCTGCAAAGGGGAGAAGCGGAGCGACCGTCCATTCGAGCCTTGAAACGGTAATCAGAAAGGAGCGACCTTTCCTTTTACTGGCCCGACTCGCGCGACAACAATAATTCGCGACTTGCACCCGAACCACGACAAAGAAGCCAGTCGGAGCAGGGCTTTCGGGGATTATCACGAAAGGAGCCCGCTTGGACAACGGCCAGACGCGTTTGACGTCGGCGACTCGAAAGCCGACTGTTTGACTCAGCCAAGCCTTTGACCTGGATTGCTCGGTTCGGGCGAGCGGGCACCCCTCGCGGCCACACCTCGCCGGCACGCCGCGGCCGTACCGCTCGCCTCGCCGCGCGCTCGCCCCGGTCGGCGACAGGCGTTTCCCCAAGCGGCGGCCGGAGCCAAGCCGGCGGCCAAGCTTGGCTGGACTCCGGGAGGCCAGGCTCCTGAGGACGACTGCGGACGGGCGAAAGCCCGGGCCGGATTAGTCGGACCAATTTGCCCAGACGGGGTGTCCCGCAGAAGCCGCCCTCGAATCGGCCGCCCTTCCTGTACACGGCGGGGCGGCCGCTGGCCGAACCTCGGCCCGACTTCCTCCCGCCCCTTTCCGCCCTTGTTTGGCTGCTCCGGGGTTGGTCCCAACCAGCGTTCGCCGGGCGGCGCTGAGAAGGTGCGGCGAACTGTCTACCAAACGAAATCGGCCTGATTTGGGTCGTTGCGAAAACGGCCCGAAATGGCGATAATTGTGCCCTTACCGGGGAAATACTGGCTGAACTGCCCGACTTTTGTTGCCTGAGCAAAAGAAAATCGGTTTTGCAGCAGGCTGCAGCGGATTCTCTGCTTGCAGGTCGAGGAGAGCGGGCTGCGGGGCTCTCCTGCTCGCGTCGTCTGGCCTTAGCCGGTGCCCAAACGCCATGTTCGGTTGAACTGCCATGTTCGGTTGAACTTCGGACGTGAGACCCGGTACTTGGTGAGACCCCGTACTTGGTGAGACCCCGTACTTGGCAAAACTTTGTACTTAGGCAAAAGGCTGTCAGCGCAATGGCTTGGCTCGTTTGAATCGAGTCGAGCATCAGACAACGTGGTTGGCAGACAACGTGGTTGGCAGACAACGTGGTTGGCAGCCTCCTCCAAAACAACATTCAAATCAACATTAAACGCGGACAATCTTCTGCACCGCGGATCGGCCCACACAGGTAGAGAGAACGAGAACTCCCATGACTGCAACGTTGACCGAACTTCAAAAGAAGCAAATCGCTCAAGCCGAAGAACTGCTGTTTTCCGGACCTGAAAAGGAAGGGTTTGCGAAGGAACTCTACTTTGGTCGCTTCCGCGCCGAGTCGGTGATGCCCTTCCCCGAGGTTACAGGGGAAACGAAGCGGCAGGGCGACGAAGCGATTGCCCGGGTCAAGCAGTTTTGCCGCGACCACATTGACCCGGTCAAAATTGACCGCGAAGCGATGATCCCCGACTCCGTGATTCGGGGTTTGGGTGAGATTGGCGTGCTGGGAATGACCGTCAGCAAAGAGCACGGCGGTCAGGGTTTGTCTCAGTTCAACTACTGTCGCGTGATGGAAGTGATTGGGGCTCACTGTGCGTCGACGGCGGTTTTCGTCAACGCTCACCACTCCATCGGACTGCGGGCTTTGGAGTTGTTCGGCACGCCGGAACAGCAGAAGACCTGGATGAAGCCGATGACCACCGGCGAGAAGATCGCCGCATTTGCCTTGACGGAACCAGAGGCGGGCTCCGATGCCTCGAACGTCCGGACCACGGCAACTCCGACCGAGGATGGCAAAGCCTTCCTGCTTAACGGCGAAAAACGCTGGATCACCAATGGCGGAATCGCCCAAGTCCTGACGGTAATGGCGCGGACGCCGGACGCGAGCGATCCGGACGGCAAGATCACCGCCTTTTTGGTGACGCCCGACATGCCCGGTTTCGAAGTAGTCGAAAAGCGGATGGAAAAAACCGGGATCCGGGGCACTGCCACCGGGCGGTTGCGGTTCACCAACGTTCGCGTCCCCCGCGAGAACATCCTCGGCCCGATCGGCAAGGGTTTGCGGGTCGCCTTGACCGTGCTCGATTTCGGTCGCACGACCTTTGGAGCCAGTTGCACCGGCGCCGCCAAATTCTGCCTCGAACGAATGGTCCACCGAGCCAACAATCGCCGGCAATTCGGCAAATCGCTTGGTGAGTTCGAATTGGTCAAGCGAAAGATCGCTGAAGCAGCGGCAGACACGTTTGCGATGGAGAGCGCGACCTATCACACTGCCGCGCTGATCGACAGCGGTGCCGAAGACTACATGATCGAGACCGCCATGCTGAAGGTCTTCTCCAGCGATATGCTCTGGCGGATCTGCAATGACGCTCTGCAAATCTGGGGCGGTGCAGGGTTCTTCACCGACCAACCCTTCGAGCGAATCATGCGGGATTCGCGATTGAACCTGATTGGCGAGGGCGCCAACGACGTCCTCCGCTGCTTCGTCGCCATGGTGGGCATGCGGAATCTGAAGAAGGAAGGCGACGAGTTGAAAAAGACCCCTTGGAAAATGTACAAGATGGTCAACATCACCGGCCCGAGCATTCCGATCAAGCACGAGCATGTTCGCTTCCATGCCCGCCAATTGTCGAAACAGATCGGAGCCTTCTCCTGGGCTTGCAAGATGGCCGGGCTGAAGTACCAGGAAGGGATCCTCGACCAACAAGCCGTTCAGGCCCGCTTGGGAGACATTGCGACCGAACTCTTCATGGCTTCCTGCGTTTACTCACGGGTAACCAGCCTCTTGGTCAATGGAACACTGCCCGAGTCGGTCAAGATGCACGACGTCGCCACCGGGCAACTCTACTTGCGACTGGCCTTCCAGCGTAACGCGGCTCGCTTCGCCGATTTGAAGGTGAATTTCGACAAGGATTGGGCCGACGTTGCTGATAAGTGGTTGGGTCACAATTTCCCCAATTGGGTCCTGACGCCGGACGATTAACACGGCGTTCGCGGGCAGTCCGGCGATCGCGGGCAGTCCGGCTCAAGCCGATGGTGTCAAGCTGAAGCGGGTGATGACCCGCTGCCCGCTCGGTGCGGTCCTCGGCGGAGGATTTGGCGC